>WBZL01003244.1_pt1 | contig 15049 bp, 10 predicted proteins | sample 5204291 | NCBI WGS metagenome assembly WBZL01 (sample SAMN12344345, study PRJNA552823) | activated sludge metagenome | biome: Activated sludge suspended growth; feature: Nitrification reactor; material: Wastewater; isolation source: activated sludge from nitrification reactor of wastewater...
GATCGCCCGCAGGCGACTGGAGGCGCCCTCGCCGGCCCGCCGGTAGTACTCCTGGGCGGCGTCGAGGAGGTCGGTGACGCGGCGGCGGCGAGCGGGGTCGTCGAGATCGGGGCCGCGGAGGAAGGCCTCGGCGAGGGCTGTGCGCGCGCGCGCGAGGAGGAGCCCCGGCTGGGAGGTGGCGCTGGCCGCGGCCGTGCGGGCCGAGAGGTGGGCGATCGCCTGCTCGAGGGCGGCGATCGCCGCGTCAAGGCGCCCGGCGGCGAGGTGGGCGCGACCCTCCGCGACGCGAGCCTCGGCGATCCGATCGGCGATCCACCAGCGATCGGCGTGGGCGGCGCTGCGGGCGATCGAGTCCCCGAGGGGCGCGAGGGCGCCGGCGGGATCGCCCGCGAAGAGGGCGCGGTGCCCCTCGGCGAGGCCGGTGAGTGAGGCGATGTAGTCGGCGTCGGCGTCGGCGCGCGGGCCCCGGTAGCATGCGCCCGCGCGGGCCATCGCGGCGGCCGCCGCGGCGTCGTCGCCCTCCTCGTCGACGACGTGCGCGAGGGCGATGAAGCAGAGCGCGCAGAGCTCGGCGGGCTGGTCGGCGGCGGCGAGGTGCGGGCAGACGGCGTCGTAGTCGCGGCGCGCGGCGTCGAGGTCGAGGGCGTGGTCGGCCCGGAGGCGCCGGACCTGGAGCGTGTAGGGGTGCTCGTCGCCGATCGCGGCGGCGAGGCCGTCGACGGCGCCGTCGAAGAGGCGGGCGCGCGACGCGGGATCGTCGGTGTCGATCGCCAGGTTGACCTGGTAGCTCCAGCGGTCGATCGGGTCGACGTAGGGGGCGGCCGCGGCGGCGTCGATCGCCTCCTGGAAGCGGGCGCGGGCGGCGTCGCGATCGCCGTGGAGGCGGTGGACCGCGCCGAGGTTGTTGGCGAGGAGGGCGCGGAGGTCGGCGCGACCACCTGCTCGATCGACCATGGCCTCGGCGACACGTCGACGATCGAGGGCGTCCTCGACCTCGCCGCGGGCGACGCCGTCGATCCAGACGAGGCGGGCGAGGGCCTCGGCGGCGACCGCGTCGACATGGGCGGCGAGGGCGTCGACGAGGGCGTCGTCGAGGCTCTGGTGGGCGCGGTCGAGGTCGTGGGCGATCATCGCGATCTGGCCGTCGATGAGGGCCGCGTCGGCGTCGAGCGGGCGGTGGCCGAGGGCGCGGGCCTCGCCCCGGATCGACGCCGACTCGGCGGCCGCGCGCGCGAGATCGCCGGCGTCGGCGAGGACGCGCGCGCGCGCGAGGCGATCGCGGAGGACGGCGACGGCGGCGGCGCTGGCCGGATCCTCGGGGGGCGGGACCTCGACGGCCATCACCGCCGGATCCTCGCAGCGGGCGATCGGCGGCAGGCGGGCGGCGACCGCGAGGCCCTCGCGGGCGAGGCCGGGGGCTTCAGAGGCGAGGACCTCGGCGGCCCCGGCGAGCGCGGCGAGGCGCTGATCGAGGCAGCGCATCGACGCGTCGAGGACCCGGCTCGACCGCTCGCCGCGCTGGTGGGCGAGGCACACCTCGCGGTGCGCGTGCGCCCAGGTGCTCGCGTAGGTGTCCATGATGTCGACGATCCGGGGGCCGAGGAGCGGCAGCGCAGACGTGACGGCGGCGCGGGGGCCCTCGCCCCAAGCGGCCTCGACGCGGGCGGAGCCGCCCGTGCAAGGATCGACGCCGTCGGCGGCGAGGAGTGAGCCGCCGACGGCGCCGACGAGCGTCGCGCCGGCGAGGCCGCCGACGAGGCGCCGCTTGCGGGAGGTGGAGTCGCGGTCGAGATCGCGGAGGAGCGCCTCCATGTCGGCCGGGCGATCGGCTGGATCGGGGCGGAGGCCGCGGCGGAGGGCGGCGTCGATCCAGGCGGGGACCCTGGCGTCGGCGGGCGGCGGGAGGACGCGGCCGGCGAGCACCGAGTCGGTGAGGGCGCCGAGGGTCTCGCCGACGAAGGGTCGGTGGCCGTAGAGGGCCTCGAAGAGGGCGACGCAGAAGGAGAAGACGTCGCTCCGGGCGTCGGTGGGGCGGCCCACGTGCTGCTCGGGCGACATGTACGCGGGCGTCCCCATCACGGTGCCGGCGGCGGTGAGCCGGGCGGCGAGGAGGTCGCCGTACTCGCGGGCGATGACGAGGCCGCTCGCCTCGCCGTCACCGGGGGACCCGTCGCCGCGCGCGAGGCCGAAGTCGGCGACGCGCGCGCGACCGTCGGCGCCGACGAGCACGTTGTCGGGCTTGAAGTCGCGGTGGACGATGCCGACCGCGTGGGCGGCCGCGAGGCCGCGGCCGGCCTGCAGGTAGACGGCGAGGACCTCGCGCCAGCCGCGGTGACGCGCGGCCAGCCATGCGCCGGCGCTCTGTCCCTCGATGAGCTCCATGGCGATGAAGAAGCGGCCGTCGACCACGCCGGCGTCGTGGACCTGGACGACGTGGGGGTGGGAGAGGCGGGCCATCGCCTGCGCCTCGCGGATGAAGCGCGACTCGCCGTACTCTGGCGACGCGCCGCGACGGAGCACCTTGACCGCGACGCGGCGATCGAGGTGCGGGTCGAAGGCGGAGTAGACGACGCCCATGCCCCCCTCGCCGAGCTCGCCGAGGAGCACGTAGCGGCCGATCCGGCCGCGGACGAGCGGATCGGTGGCGTCGCTCGCGAGGCGGGCGGAGGCGGCGGCGGTCACCGACCCCTCGCCGCTGATCGCGGTCTCGGCGAGGCCGAGGGGCGGCGCCGAGGGCGGCGGGGAACCTGGCCCGGAGACCAGGGTGCTTCGGTCTTGGTGCTCCATGCTCGTCCCTCTCCTCCCCTCCCCTCGCCCCCTCGCGGCGACCCTCAGGGGAGCATGGTCCTCCACTCGATGCCGCCCGAGAAGGAGGCGTCGCCGTCGCAGCGCGGCACGTCGCAGTGGACGTCCTCGGGGGCGACGATCCGCGGGTCATCGAGGCAGATCGCGCCGTCCGGCCCCCACTTGGCCTCGAGGCGGTTCTCGGGGACCTCGGGCGAGATCGTGCCGTCGGCGTTCCGCCAGGCGACGGTGGTGCCGGACTCGGTGTAGGGGGTGCCGTCGCCGCAGTAGTCGGCGGTGATCATCCGCAGGGTGGTGCGTCGCTGCTCGAGGTCGGCGTGGCGCTGGCCCTCGGGGTGGCAGTCCATCATCTTCATCTTGTAGGCGGCCTCGGCGACGCAGGCGATCGTGAACCAGCGCGCCTGGCTGGGGATGATCTCGTTGGTCTCGCGGTCGTAGGTCTCGCCGTAGATCAGCGTCACCATGTCCTTGTTGGCGTCGCTGGTGTTGACGCAGATCGGCTGGGTGACGCCCTGGCTGTCGTTGTAGCGCATGCGGTAGACGACGGTCGGCGCGCCGCCGGTCGACCACGAGGGGACGGCGGTGTCGACCTCGGTGATCCGCAGCGACACGGCGCCGTTGGCCGTGCTCAGCGAGAGGACCTTGCCGAGCATCTGCTCGCCGCTGAGGACGATCGCCCCCTTGTTGTTGCGCGCGCGGAGCGAGTCGGTGGCGGTGTCCATGTCGGGTCGGTAGTGCTTGCCGGTCCCCGGGTCGTAGATGTCGACGAGGCGGACGCCGCCCGCGTTTTCGGCGCCGTCGAGGTTGAGCTCGGTGATCAGGGCGTCGTTGACCGTCGCCGAGTTGAGGTAGCACTGGGTGCAGCCGAAGCCGCCGCGATCCGAGAGGTCGCCGTCCGCGAATTCGGCGGCGTCGCAGCCCGCGAGCGCGGTGAGGACGAGGGCGATGACGGACGGGTTGAAGGCGCGGGGGCGACGGGCGATCGGCATGGCACTCCTCCGGGTTCGAGGCGATGGTTCGCAAGGGGCGGGCCAGCCGCAGGCGGCAGGCGATCGCAGAGGAATCCGGGGCGGCGAAGAGGGGCGGGGCCGAGGGCCTGCGGATCCTGCCGGCGCCCGGCGGATCCTGCCGGCAGACGCCGGGCGCGCGATCGACCGCGGTGCGCCCGAGCCCCGAGATCGTCCGAGGATCGACGAGTTGAAGCGCGAGCTGGGGTGAAGGAGCGGTCGCGGTCGGCGCGTTCGCCGACGAGACGCTTGCAGCGAGGCGCTGCGGCGGGCGAGGCGGGCGTCGGTGGCCGAGCGCCGATCGGTGGCCTAGGCTGCGAGGAGGTGTCGCTCCCCTCCCCTGCCCCGGCTGCGTTCTACCGGGCCGACCCGATCGGTGAGGCCGGCCTCGCGCGCGCGGCGGGGGCGGACCTCGACGCGGCGCGCGACGCCCTCCACCTGGCCCTCTCGATCCTCGCGGGCGACGGCGAGCGCACCCAGGAGGCCCTCCTCGCCGAGTCGGCGCAGGCGCGCGCGTGCCTGGCCGAGGCGGTGGTGGCCCTCGGGCGCGCCCGCGTCTTCATCCCCGGGATCCACACGCACACGCTGGCGGTGGTGATGGCGAGCGAGGCGGATCCGAGCCGCGAGGCGGCGCGCCTCTACCAGCTGACGACGCGCCTCCTCTGGCACAACCACACCCGCTTGCCGGTGCGCCGCCTGGCCGCGCCGCTCGGGCCCGAGGACGAGGCCCAGCTCGCGCGGGTGGTCGCGGGGCTCGCCCGGCACGCGCGGATCGATCGGCTGCTCCGCTATGGCTGGCTGCCGGTGCTCCTCGTGGTCGGCGCCCTGGGCCCCTTCTACGCGGTGCCCCTCTTCGGGCCGGTGGTAGCGCTCCTGGTGGCGCTCCTCGCGGCCTGGCAGCTCCGGAGCGAGGGCCGATCGCCGGTCGTCGTCGGGCCCTGAGCGCTCAGGCGACCCAGCGTGCGAGGCGGGCGTAGAGGCGGCCCGAGCCGCGCCAGCGCAGGGGACAGACGTCGTGGCGGGATCCGTCGCGGAGGACGACGACGAGGACCTCGACGTCGTCCGGCGGTCGCCCCTCGACCTCGAGCGCGGCCACGTCGCGGCGGCGGATCACCCGTCGACGACCGCGGCTCCGCAGCACCAGGCGGCCGGCGACGAAGAAGGGCGCGCGCGGGAGGGCGGCGATGACGAGCGCCCGCAGCCAGGACCAGAGGTAGATCGCGACGACCAGCGAGAGCACGCGGACGGGCTCCTCGTAGCCACCCGCGAGGGCGACGAGGCCGTCGGGGAGGCGGGCCAGGAGGGCCGTCACGACGAAGAGGACGAGGGCGACGAAGAGCGCGCCCTCGGCGACGCTGCCGCTCCAGTCGTCGGGTCGGGCCGTGCGGAGGAAGGGCCGGATCACCGCGGGTCACGATAGCAGGCGGAGCCCTCGGGAACGAGGGGCGCCGGGCGCTGGCTAGTAGAAGATGACGTCGAGCGCGTAGGTGCCGCCGTCGACGCCGACCTGATCGACGACGAAGTAGTACTCGCCCGGGCCCGGGAAGAAGTACTCGAAGTAGAGGTCGCCGTCGGCGGTCTGGGCGGCGTCGCAGGCGAGCTCGGAGACGACGCCGCAGCTCGTGCGGATCGACGCGGTCGCCTGCATGCCGGTGTGGTTGATGTTGGCGACCATCAGGGTGGGCTCGAGGACGTCGACGCGGAACATGTTCTCGCGGCCAGGTCCGCCGCAATTGCTGTCGACCCGCCCCTGCCCGCGGCCGAAGGTGTTGCCCCACTGGAACACGCTGCCGACCTCGCCGGTGATCGTCTGCGAGTGGATCGGGCAGGCGTCGAGCGGCGGCCAGCCGATCGCCATGTCGAAGGCGTAGTGGCCGTCGGTGCCAGCCGGCGAGTCGATGGCGATCAAGTACTCGCGGCCGGCCTCGGCGAAGAAGGTCCAGTACTGGCCGACCTCGGGGGCGGCGCAGAGCTCGGGGAGGACCGCGTCGCTCTGCTCGCAGGTGTCGGCGTTGACCCGGAGGACCGCGGGGAAGTCGGTCTCCTCGTGGAACACGAAGGTGACGTCGGTCGCGTAGGCGGCGACGAACGAGTACACGTCCTCGCGGCCTCGATCGTCGTTGAACTCGCCGCACCAGCCCTCGACCCGGCCGCCGCCGAGGAGGCGCCCGCGGATCGTCTGCGCCTGGAAGCCGATCTCGACCGGGTTGTCGCAGGAGCCGGGGCGATCGTCGGGGCCCGGGTCGTCGCCCCCCTCGCCGCCGACGTCGAAGACCGACGAGCGCGCGCCGCAGCCGGTGAGGGCCGTGAGGGCCGCGAAGGCGGCCACGAGGGCGACGTTGCGCGCGTGCATCCGCGGGCGAGGATAGCAGGGCGCCGCGAGGGCCGCCAAGCCGCCGGCCTCAGGTGGGGCGCCGCAGCGGCCAGAAGGCGTCGAGCTGGAGCTGGAGGCGCCAGCGCCCGCGGAAGGCCGAGCGCGTCGGCAGGTAGAGCGCGCCGATTCGGTCGCCGACCCGCAGCGGGGTGTCGGCCTGGCCGAAGGCGATGGCGTCGACGAGGACGCCCGACTGGCGGAGGGCGAGCGCGAGGTGCTTGCCCTGGAGGACGCGGACGAAATCGACCTCGGCCTCCTCGAGGAGGAAGCGCGGCGGCGGGAAGCCGACGCCGTAGGGGGCGAGCGACTCGATCGCCGAGAGGAGGTCGGGGTCGAGGTCGCCGAGGGCCAAGGGGCCGTCGTGCATGTCGGCGGCGATCGGCATGACGAGGCCGCGGGCGGCGAGCTGGGCGGCGACGGCGGCGTCGAAGGCGTCGGCGAGGGCGGGGATCGCGGCCGGATCGACGGAGACGCCGGCGGCCGCCCGGTGGCCGCCGAAGCGCCGCAGGAGGGGCGCGCAGGCCTGGAGGGCGGCGCGGACGTCGATGTCGCCCCAGGTGCGCGCGGAGCCGCGGGCCTCGCCCCGCTTGGGGTCGACGGCCAGCACCAGCGCGGGCCGCTTGTAGCGCTGGACGATCGAGGACGCGGCGATGCCGACGATGCCGTGGAGCCAGCCTTCGCGGGCGATCACGAGGCCGCGGCGCTCGCCGAGGCGCGGATCGACGCCGAGGAGCGCGTGGGCCTCCTCGACGATCTGGGCCTGCTCCTGGCGGCGGCGGGCGTTGAAGCTCTCGACCCGCGCCGCCATCGCCTTCGCCTCGGGGAGGGTGCGCGCGCGGAGGAGCGCGAGCGAGGGCTCGGCGGGGCCGAGGCGGCCAGGCGCGTTGAGCCGCGGGCCGAGGCGGAAGCCGAGGTCGCCCTCGTCGAGGACCGCGTCGGCCTCGACGCCGGCCGCGTCGAGGAGCGCGCGGAGGCCCGGGCGGCGCCGCTGGCCGAGGATGCCGAGGCCGTGGCGGACGAGGATCCGGTTCTCGTCGACCATCGGCACGAGGTCGCAGACGGTGCCGAGGGCGACCAGATCGAGGAGCGCGCGCGGATCGGGGAGCGAGGCCGCGCCGCTCACTCGCTCGGCCGCGAGCGAGGTGCGGAGGGCGGCGCAGAGGTAGAAGGCGACGCCGGCGGAGCAGAGGCCCTTGAAGGGGAAGGCGCAGCCGGCCTGATGCGGGTTCAGGAGGGCCGTCGCGGGCGGCATGGTCTCCGGCACCTGGTGATGATCGATCACCGCCGCCGGGACGCCGCGCTGGCGGAGCCACTCGAGCGCCTCGTGATCGGAGGTGCCGCAGTCGCCGGTGACGACCAGGTCGACGCCGGCCTCGACGAGGGCCTTTGCGTCGTCGACGCCGAAGCCGTAGCCAGCGTCGCGGCTGGCGACCCGCGGGACCACCGACACGCCGAGCGACTCGAGGAAGGTGGTGAGGATGGTCGCGGTCGTCACCCCGTCGACGTCGTAGTCGCCGAAGACGCCGACCCGCCAGCTGCCGCGGACGGCGTCGCGAAGGAGGGTGAGGGACGCCTCGAAGCCCGCCATCCCCTGCGGGGGGCGGAGGTCGGCGAGGCGGGGCCGGAGGAGGCGCTCTTGCTCGCTCACCTCACGGACGCCGCGGGCGAGGAGGAGGCGCATCGCCAGCGGCGCTACACCGAGCGCCGCGGCGCGCTCCCGGATCTCGCCAGGGTCGGCCGCGGGGTCACGGTGGGCGAGCTGGGGCGCCTCCATCTCCCCCACTCTACTCGGGCCGCGGGCGGCGGCGACGGCGACGCGAGGTCCGCTGGGGCTCGTCGTCGTCTTCGTCCGCCTCGGGGCTCGGCGCGGGCTTGCTTGGGACCGAGGCTGGCGCGGGCTTGCTCAGCGTGGCCGCGGGCGCGGGCTGCGCGACGGTCTCGCCCTCGTCATCGCTCTCCTCGTCCTCGTCCTCGTCGGCGTCGCTGGTCGAGAGCTCGCCGCGGGCCTCGCTGCGGATCTCGCCGACGGGCCGGCCGCTCGCGTCGTCGACCTCCTCGTTGGTCGCCGAGCCGAGGAGTGTGCCGGTACCGGTGGCCTCGCTCTTCCGGACCTCGATGAGGTGCCCCTCGCCGCCGTAGAAGCGGCGGTTGATCCAGAGGAAGAGCGGGCAGGCGATGAAGAGCGACGAGTAGGTGCCGACGAAGAGGCCGATGAGGAGCGCGAAGGCGAAGTCCTTGATCGGGCCGCTGCCGAGGATCCAGATCGAGAGGACGACCAGGAGGGTGGTCCCGGAGGTGAGGATCGTGCGGCTCAGCGTCTCGTTGAGCGCGAGGTTGGTGGTCTCCTCGATCGGCTGGTCGCGGTTGAGGGCGACGCGCTCGCGGATCCGGTCGAAGACGACGATCGTGTCGTTGATCGAGTAGCCGACGACGGTGAGGAGCGCGGCGATCGTCTGGAGGTTGAACTCCTTGTAGGTGAGGGCGAAGGCGCCGACCACGAGGAACGCGTCGTGGGCGAGCGCGACGATGCCGCCCGGCGCGAAGCGGAGGTCGAAGCGCAGCATCACGTAGAGGAAGATGAAGCCGATGGCGTAGAGGAGCGACTTGATGCCGTCGGTCTTGAGCTGGGAGCCGACCTTGGCGCCGACCGTCTCGGAGGAGACGATGTGATCGACGGTGCCGGCGCCGAAGGTCTCATCGAGCTGCTCCTGGAGCTTGGCGCCGACGCCGATGAGGGAGACGTCGACCGGGAACTCGCCCTCCTTGCCGGTGCCCTTGTCGACCTTGCCCTCGCAGCCGGCGTCGCCGAGGATCCGCTCGAGCTCGCCGTAGATCGGCTGCGCGTCGAACTTCATGAAGATCTTGGAGGAGTCCGGCGGGTAGGAGAACTGGACCAGCTTGGCGCGGTCGTAGGCCTTGACCGCGGCCTCGCAGCGATCGGCCTGCTCCTTGTCGATCGAGGTGACCTCCTTGATCCGGATCAGCACCTCGTTGTCGGCGTCCGGCACGGTGAGCGCCGACGCGCCCTCGTAGCCGAGCTTGTCGAGGGCGTCGCGGATCTGCTGGACCTCGATCTTCGACCCCTCGGCGAGCGCCAGGCGGACGGTGGATCCGCCCTGGAAGTCGATGCCGAAGTTGAGCGCCGAGCCGCGGGCGGACGCGTTGTAGATCATCGACGCGATCGAGAGGACCGCGAGGAGGATCGAGAGGAAGATGAACTTCCTCGCGTTGCCGACGAAGTTGAGGTTGGTCCCGGAGGGGATGAGCTCGAAGAACTTCTGCATGGCGTTCTAGATCGACACGCGGTCGAAGCCGCGGCGATTGGCCTGGAAGTCGAAGAAGACGCGGGTGGCGAAGACCGCGGTGAAGATCGAGGTGGCGATGCCGATGAGGAGGGTGATGGCGAAGCCCCGGATCGGCCCGGAGCCGTACTGCCAGAGCACCAGGCCGGCGATCGCGGTGGTGAGCTGGGAGTCGAGGATGGTGGTGAAGGCGCGCTCGTAGCCGGCCTCGATCGCGGCGCGGGCCTTGTAGCCCTCGCGGATGAGCTCGCGGATGCGCTCGTAGATGATGACGTTGGCGTCGACCGCCATGCCGATGGTGAGGACGATGCCGGCGATCCCCGGGAGGGTGAGCGTCGCCTGGAAGAACGACATCGCCGCCAGGATCAGCACCATGTTGAAGACCAGCGCGAAGACCGAGACGAGGCCGCTGCGGCGGTAGTAGACCGCCATGAAGGCGATCACCGAGCCGAGGCCGACGACCATCGCCCAGAAGCCGCCGATCACCGAGTCCTTGCCGAGGTCGGCGCCGACGCGGATCTCGAACTCCTTGACCAGGCGGGCGGGGAGGGAGCCGCTCTTCAGCACCTTCACGAGGTCGTTGGCGGCCTCGCGGACGGTCTGGCCGGGGGTCTGGCCCATCGTGATCCGGACGTTGCCGCCGGGGATCCGGTCGTTGAAGACCGGGTCCGAGGTGACCTCGTCGTCCATCATGATCGCCATCTTGCGGCCGATGTTGTCGCCCGACATCTGCTCGAAGCGATCGGCGCCGAGGCGGTCGAGCTTGAGCGAGACCTCGGGGGTGCCGCTCTCCTGGTTGAAGACGACGTTGGCGGAGACGATGCTGTCGCCGGTGACCTCGGCGCGCGACTTGACCACGAAGGTCTGCCAGACGTGCTCGGGCGGCTGGCCGCGGCGGAGCACCATCGGCGTGCGGCCGAAGGCGAGCATGTGGCTCGAGGGGAGCCGCCACTTCGCCGGCAGGCTGTTGAAGAAGTCCTCGAGGGTCTGCCGCTCCTTGGCGAAGTAGACGTAGACGTCCTTCACCTGGACGCCCTTGTCGTTGCCGTAGCCGCTCTCGCGGTTGACGGCGATGCCCATGCCCGGGCGGACGAGGCCCGCCTCGTAGACGGCCCGGAGGTAGGGCACGCCGGTGTCGGCGAAGGGGGTCTCGTCGTCGATCATCCGCATCTCGAGGACGGCCGCGCGCTCGATCACCTTGAGGAGGCGGCGGAAGTCGCTCGACTCCTCGAGGACCTTGTCGCGGGCGGCCTCGGTGAGGCTCATGCGAACGGTGTCGGGGTCGAGGGGGGCGCCGGGGTCGTCGGCGAGGAGCTGGAGCTGGACGGGGATTCGGTCGTCGACGAGGAGCCCATCGGCGGTGATGTGATCGCCGAAGACGCCGGCGACGAAGGCGCGCGCCTGCTTGTCGGGGACGCGGACGGTGAAGGCGCCGGGGTCGCCCTTCGCCTCCTGGACGATCACCTGGCTGGCGCCGGCGCTGCGGAGGAGCTCGGTGAGGCGGGTGGACGCGTCGACACGGGCGGCGCGGACCTCGGTGGTGGTGTCGCTGAGGCCGGGCAGCTCGATCACGATCTGCCGGTTCTTCGGGTAGATGTTGGGCTCCGCGACGCCCATCGCGTCGATGCGGCGGCGGACGGTGTCGAGCGCCTGGCCGACCGCGCTCTTGCGGGCCTCGGCGAGTCGGAAGTCCGGCATCTTGAGGTGGATGACCCCGTTGACCTCGTCCTCGGTGACGACGCGCTCGAGGTCGGCGAGGGCGATGCCCATCACGTCGTCGGTGGCGGTGGCGATGTCGCCGGGCTTGTCGAACTTGAGGTCGATGCGGTCGATGCCGACGCGCTCGGCGACCACCTTGACGTCCTTCTTCTCCTTGAAGGCCGCCTCGACCTCGGCCGCGATCTGGTCGAGCTTGTTCTCGATCGCCTCGTCGACCGCCACCGAGTACTCGAGGTGGAGGCCGCCCGGGAGGTCGAGGCCGAGCTTGAACTTGTTGGAGAAGGTCTTGCCGATCCACTCGGGGATCGGGAACTTGGCGATGTCGGCGATCGACGGCAGCACCATGAGGGTGCTGAGCGCCATGATCGCGGCCAGAAGCAGCGCCTTGAGCCGGAGGAACCTACGCATGGTCGATGGGCCTCACCCTAGGTGGAGCTCGAGGTTGTGGTGGTCGCCGCGGCCGCCGGCTCCTTGGTCACTTCGGCGATCTCGGCCTTCATGACCCGGATCTTCACGCGATCGGCGATCTCGACGATCGCGACGTCGCCCTCGACGCCGGTGACCTTGCCGAGGATGCCGCCGCTGAGGCGGACGTCGTCGCCCTTCTGCATGGCCGCGATGCGCTCGCGGCGGGCCTTCTCCTGCTTGCTCGCGGGCCGCAGCACCAGCAGGTACATCACCAGGAACATCAGGACGAGCATCGGCAGCGGGCCGCTGAGGAACGACGGGGCGGCGGCGTCGGCGATGACTCCGAGGGCGAGGATCGGGCTGGTCTGCATGGAATCGGATCCGGGTGGTGGCGGCACTATCCCGCACGGCCGCGGCGATCTGACAGCCCGGGGGGCCGGGCCGCCACGCGGCGTCGCTGGCCTACCAGGAAGTGACCGCGATGTCACCCGAAACGCGGGTCCGGGGCCGCCCGGCGGGCTTGCGCAAAACGCACGGGCCCCGAGCGGGCCACCTGGACCCCCCTGCCCCGCCTCAGCCGGCCTCTGCGGCGGCCGGGGGGTCCACGTCGACCAGTCGGGCCAGCGCGGCCGCGAGGGCCGAGAAGCGCCCCTCGCGCAGGGCATGACGCATCGCCCCCACCCACTGATGGAAGAAGAAGAGGTTGTGGCGGGTGGCCAGGCGGCCGTAGAGGGGGTCGTTCTGCTCGTGGAGGTGGCGGAGGTAGGCCCGCGAGTAGCGGCGGCAGGTCCGACAGGCGCACCCGGGGTCGACGGGGCCCGGATCGTCGCGGTGGCGGGACTGACGGATGTTGACCTTGCCGGCGAAGGTGAAGAGCTGGCCGTTGCGGGCGTTGCGGGTCGGCATCACGCAGTCGAACATGTCGACGCCGGAGCGGACGGCGGCGAGGAGATCGCGGGGGGTGCCGATGCCCATCACGTAGCGCGGGCGCTCGGTCGGCATCTCGGGGGCGATGGCGGCGAGGGTGGCGTGCGCGTCGGCGATCGACTCGCCGACGGAGAGGCCGCCGAGGGCGATCCCGTCGAAGGGCAAGGCGGCGATGGTCCGCAGGTGCTCGCGGCGGAGGGTGAGGTCGGTGCCGCCCTGGACGATGCCGAAGCAGAGCTGGCCGGGGGCGAGGATCGCCCCGCGGAGCTCGGCGGCGGCGACGGCCCAGCGGGTGCTGCGATCGACGGCCTCGCGCTTGAGCTTCGGGGCGGCGTCGCCGGGCGGGCAGTGGTCGAGGATCATGCAGATGTCGGAGCCGAGGGCGGCCTCGACCTCGAGGACGGTGCGCGGGGTCATGCGGTGGCGGGAGCCGTCGAAGTGGGTCTGGTAGTCGACGCCGCCGTCGTCGAGGCGCTGGAGGCCGCGGAGCGAGAAGACCTGGAAGCCGCCGGAGTCGGTGAGGATGGGCCGATCCCAGCCGATCATCCGGTGGAGGCCGCCGAGGGCCCGGACCCGCTCGTAACCTGGCCTATGGGCCAGGTGGTAGGCGTTGCCGAGGATGATCTGCGAGCCGACCTCGACGAGGTCCTCGGGCTCGAGCCCCTTCACCGCGCCATAGGTGCCGACGGGCATGAAGCAGGGGGTGTCGATGGGGCCGTGGGCGGTCCAGAGGCGGCCGGCCCGGGCGGGCGAGGCGGGATCGGCGGCGAGGACCTCGAAGGTGCCGGGGGCGCGCCAGGCCGCGGACGGGGTCGACTCGCAGGTGAGGCCGGCGCGGGGGTGGGGGCGGAGATCGGAGGCGGTCGCGTGCACGGGCGAGCCATGCCACGGCTCGCCGCCGGGCGCTACGCCCGATCGACGACCATGCAGTCGCCGTAGGAGTAGAAGCGGTAGCCGGCGGCGACGGCCTCGCGGTAGGCGGTCATCACCCGCGCGTGGCCGCCGAAGGAGGCGACGAGCATGAGGAGGGAGGAGCGCGGGAGGTGGAAGTTGGTGACCAGGAGATCGACGGCGCGGAAGGGGTGGCCGGGGGTGATCACGAGATCGGTGGTGCCCTCGAAGGGGACGATCTCGCCGAAGCGGGCGGCGATCGACTCGAGGGCGCGGGTGACGGTGGTGCCGATGGCGACGACGGGCCGGCCCTCGCGGCGGGCGCCGGTGATTCGGGCCGCGGCGGCCTCGTCGACGGCGATCCGCTCGGCGCCGACGCGGTGGTCGCGGACGTCGGCGGCCTCCATCGGCAGGAAGGTGCCGGGGCCGACATGGAGGGTGAGGGCGACGCGGTCGAGGCGGGCCAGGACCTCGGGCTCCCAGTGGAGGCCGGCGGTGGGGGCGGCGACCGAGCCGGGGGCGCGGGCGTAGAGGGTCTGGTAGCGATCGCGGTCGGCGGCGCCGGGGGCCCCGTCGCGGGCGATGTAGGGGGGGAGCGGGACCTGGCCGGCGCCCTCGAGGGTGGGCATGAGCTCGCCCGCCTCGACCTCGAAGAGGCGGGCACGGGGATCGACCGGATCGGCGCCGACGAGGCGGCAGGTGAAGTCGCCGAGGCCGAGGCGATCGCCGGCGGCGAGGCGGCGGGCGCCCCGGACCCAGGCGCGGAAGGTGTGGCCCGGGCCGGCGCCCGGGCGGGGATCGCAGACGAGGAGCTCGAAGGTGCGGCCGTCGCCGCGGGCGAGGAAGACGCGGGCGGGGACCACCCTCGACTCGTTGACGACGACGAGGGCGCCCTCCGGGAGGTGCTCGGGGAGGTCGCGGGCGCGGGCATGCTGGGGCGGGTTCGCGCCGCGGAGCACGAGCATGCGCGCGTCGCCGCGCCGCTCGGCGGGGGCCTGGGCGATCTGGGCGGCGGGGAGCTCGTAGTCGAAGGCTTCGGGGCCCATCGGTGGGCGAGAGCCATGGCACGGCGCGAGCGCGCGCGCAAGCAGCGGCGCGGACGATGGCCGCCGGCGCGGGGGGATGTCATGGTTCCGGGCGATGCCGTCGCCCGCTCGTGTCTGCGCCGTGCTGGCCGTCGCGCTCGGTGTGGCGGCGCCGGCGTCGGCGCGCGCCCCCGAGACCACCGCTCATCAGCTCCACCGCCGCGGGGTCCACTGCATGGAGGAGCTCGAGCGGCCGGAGTGCGCGATCGAGCGCTTCGAGGCGCTCCTCGACGAGGACACGCGGGAGCGCGCGCTGGTGACCGACGCGATCCTCCGGCTGGTCAAGCTCTACTCGAAGCTGGACCGCGACGAGGAGCTGCGGGCGGTGCTGCGGCGCTTCTGGGAGGCCGGAGGGCGGCGCCAGCGGCAGGGGCACCTCCCCTACTCGGCTCGCCACCTGCCGCCGGACCTCGACTTCGTCGCCCATGTCGACATCGCCGCGACCCTCGCCGCGCCCTTCACCGCGAGGATGCCGGCGGAGCTGGTGGAGGCGGTGACGACCTGCGACGACGGCCGGCGAAAGGAGCTCGG
>WBZL01003245.1_pt1 | contig 15048 bp, 5 predicted proteins | sample 5204291 | NCBI WGS metagenome assembly WBZL01 (sample SAMN12344345, study PRJNA552823) | activated sludge metagenome | biome: Activated sludge suspended growth; feature: Nitrification reactor; material: Wastewater; isolation source: activated sludge from nitrification reactor of wastewater treatment...
GGAGAGCAGCCGGCGGTCGCCGCGGCCGGGCTCGTGCCAGCGCGACACCAGGCGGGCGAGGTCGGGCCGGTAGCGCAGGAACCACTGCAGCCGCTCGGCGAACTTCGGCAGCTTGGCGAGCAGGTCCGGCTCGAGGATCTCCACGGCGAAAAGGGGGATCAGACCCACCATCGAGCGCACCTTCAAGGGCACCAGCTCGCCGCTCGGCAGGTGCAGCACGTCGTAGAAGAACTGGTCCTCCTCGTCCCAGAAGTCGACCTCCTGGTCGCCCAGCTTGGAGAGCGCCGCGGCGACGTAGAGGAAATGCTCGAAGAACTTGGTGGCGATGTCCTCGTAGACCGGGTTCACGGTGGCGAGCTCGAGGGCGATGCGCAGCAGGTTGAGGCAGTACATCGCCATCCAGCTGGTGCCGTCGGCCTGGTCGAGGTGGCCGCCGGTGGGCAGCTCGGCCGAGCGGTCGAAGACGCCGATGTTGTCGAGGCCGAGGAAGCCGCCCTGGAAGACGTTGCGGCCCTCGGCGTCCTTGCGGTTCACCCACCAGGTGAAGTTGAGCATCAGCTTGTGGAAGACCCGCTCGAGGAAGGCGTGGTCCGGCTGGCCGGTTTGCTCGCGGTCAATCTCGAAGACCCGCCAGGCGGCCCAGGCGTGCACCGGCGGGTTGACGTCGCCGAGGGCCCACTCGTAGGCCGGCAGCTGGCCGTTCGGGTGCATGTACCACTCGCGGGTCAAGAGCACGAGCTGGTGCTTGGCGAAGTGGGCGTCGAGCTGGGCGAGGGGGACGGTGTGGAAGGCGAGGTCCCAGGCGGCGTACCAGGGGTACTCCCAGGTATCGGGCATCGAGACGATGTCGGCGTTGTTGAGGTGCACCCACTCGTGGTTGCGGCCGCGTAGGCGTTCGGCGGGCGGTGAAGGCTGGCCCGGGTCGCCGGCGAGCCAGCGTGGCACGTCGTAGTGGTAGAACTGCTGCGACCAGATCAGCCCGGCGTAGGCCTGCCGCTGCACCCGCCGCGCCTCGTCGCTCATCGCGGCGGTGGCGAGCTCGGCGTAGAAGGCGTCGGCCTCGGCCAGGCGTTGGTCGAAGACGTCGTCGAAGCCGGCGAAGGGCTCAGCGACGCGGTCGGCCGAGAGGCGCAGGCGCAGCACGACCTCACCACCGGCCGGCACCTCGCGATGGAAGCGCGCTGCCGCCTTGGTACCGCTCTGTGCCGGGTTGACGGCCCCCGCGACGTGCTGGACCACGTGGTCGTGAAAGGCGTCCTTGGGGTGGTCGGAACTCCCCTCGGCGTGCCACAGCTGCGCCGCGTTGGTCTCGTTGTCACAGAACAGGTGCTCGTCGGCACCCTCGCTCGCCAGCCAGTAGGTGCCGAGGTCGGCATGGTCGGCGCGGATCAGCTCGCCGTGGAGGTCGAGGTGCGGCTTCTCCTGCCCCTTCCGCTCGCCGGGGCTGGGCCCCCAGCTCCAGGTGTTGCGGAACCACAGCTGCGCCAGGAGGTCGAGGCGCGCCGCCTCGGGGCCGCGGTTGACCACAGTCACCCGCGCCAGGATGTCGCGCGGGCCGGCCTTGGCGTACTCGACGAAAACGTCGAAGTAGCGGTCGCCGTCGAAGAGGCCGCTGTCGAGCAGCTCGAATTCGGTGTCGTGCCGGCCGCGGCGGGCGTTCTCCGCCACCAGCTGCTGGTAGGGGAACTCACCCTGCGGGTACTTGTAGAGCATCTTCAGGTACGAGGCGGTGGGCGTGGCGTCGAGGAAGTAGTAGAGCTCCTTGACGTCCTCGCCGTGGTTGCCCTGGGGGCCACTGAGGCCAAAGAGGCGCTCCTTCAAGATCGGGTCGCGGCCGTTCCACAGGGCGACGGCCAAGCACAGGCGCTGCAGGCTGTCGCAGAGGCCGGCGAGCCCGTCTTCTCCCCAGCGGTAGGCGCGGCTGCGCGCCATGTCGTGGGGGAAGTAGTCCCAGGCCTCCCCGTCGGCGCTGTAGTCCTCGCGCACCGTGCCCCATTGCCGCTCGGCGAGATAGGGGCCCCATTGCCGCCAGGGCTGCTGCTGCCGGTTCGCTGCCTCGAGGCGCTTGCGCTCCGCGTTCATCGTCCGTCGCCTCCTAGGGTCAGGGTCGGGGTCGCCGGGCACTCCCGTCGTGCCTTCATGCAGGTGGCTGGCCAGGTCGAGGGTGGGCGCTGTCGACGCCTGCCGCCGCCCGATCGGGGAGCGCGGGTCTCGGCCGTTTCCCGGCCGGGCGCGCCTCGAGCAGGACCTGGCGCGATGGCTGGCCGTCCTTGCGACCGGGGTACCCATCCGGCCTTGAAACCAGGCTGCGGTTCTTGCATCGAAAGCGCGGTCGACTCCGACGGACGGCACCTCGTAGCGAGGCTGAGGAGAGATGATGGCAGCAGACGTCGAGGCACAGAAGGAAGGCCCGCAGCCCTTGGCTGGCCAGCGGGCGATCGTCACCGGCGCCAACTCCGGCATCGGTGCCGCCGTGGCCAAGGAGCTGGCGCGCGCCGGTGCCTTTGTGGCCGTCAACTGGGTGCGCGGTCCGGAAGCGGCGCACGCCGTGGTCGCCGAGATCGTGGCCGCCGGCGGCCAGGCGCTGGCCGTGCAGGCGGACGTCAGCTGCGAGGAGCAGGTGCAGGCGATGTTCCGCCAAGTGATCGACGCCGTCGGCAGCGTCGACATCCTGGTCAATAACGCCGGCCTGCAGAAGGACGCGCCCTTCCACGAGATGTCGCTCGCCGATTGGAACTTCGTCCTTGGCGTCAATCTGACCGGGCAGTTCCTCTGCGCCCGCGAGGCGGTGCGTGAGTTCCTGCGCCGCGGCGTGGTGCCCGAGCTGTCGCGGGCGGCCGGCAAGGTCATCTGCATGTCGTCGGTGCACGACATCATCCCCTGGGCCGGGCACGCCAACTACGCCGCCTCGAAGGGTGGCGTGGCGATGCTGATGAAGACCCTAGCGCAGGAGATGGCGCAGCACCGCGTGCGGGTGAACAGCATCGCGCCCGGCGCGATCAAGACGCCGATCAACCGCTCGGCCTGGGACACCCCGGAGGCCGAAGCCAGCCTGCTCAGGCTGATTCCCTACGGCCGGGTGGGTGACCCTGTCGACATTGGCCGGGTGGCCGTCTGGCTCGCCTCCGACGCCAGCGACTACATCAACGGCGCCACGCTCTACGTTGACGGCGGGATGACCCTCTACCCCGAGTTCCGTACCGGCGGCTGAGGCCGTGGTGGCGCCTGATCGGGCGGGTTGGAAGCCCGCCCCTGCGTCCGCCGCCTTTCGTGCTAGGATCCCTCCACTCGGGGAGATCCTGGATTCGCGACCCGGCTGTGCGTCGCGCGGCAGACACGTTTCGATGTCGACCGATCAACAGCGCCTCTGGCGCTTGTGCGCCTCTTATTACCCGATGACAATAGATCTCTTTGCTGTGAGACGCCATCGTCGTCTCACGGCGAAGCTGTGCCTAGCACCGGCCTGCTGGAGGGTCGCCATCCATGCTGACGTGGCGTAACACCAATCGTCACCTTCTCGGCCGCGCGAGCGCAGCGGCGTTGCTCCTGAGCGGGGTCCTGCTGTCGCGGCCGGCCCTGGCCTCGGGCGAGACCGTTCCTCTGAACGACTTCGACCTGCCGCCGGGCGCCTCGGTGACGATCACCTTCGAGGTGGACGTCGACAGCCCCCTGGGGGCGTGCGCCACCGCGGTGGCTAACCAGGGTGGTCTCTCCGGCGCCAACTTCACGAGCTTCACGACCGACGACCCCGATGTCGTCGGGACCGCCAACCCGACGCAAACGGTCCTCGACGCCGTCGACCTGGCGATCACCAAGACCGACGGCTCGGCGACCGAGGTGCCGGGCACCACGGTCACCTACACGATCGCGGTCACCAACGCCGGCCCGTCCGCGGCCACGGGCGCCACGGTGAACGACACCTTCCCGGCCAGCATCACCGGTGTGACGTGGTCTTGCGTCGGGGCCGGCGGCGGCACCTGCACGGCGGCCGGGGTTGGCAACATCAGCGACTCGGTCAACGTACCCGTCGGCGGCTCGGTGACCTACACGGCCACCGGCACCATCGCGGCGAGCGCCACTGGCACGCTCGTCAACACGGCGACGGTCGCGGCAGGCGGTCAGCTCGAGTGCAACCTGGCGAACAACAGCGCCACCGATACCGACACGCTGACCCCACAGGTCGACCTCGCGATCACCAAGACGGACGGCCTGACGAACATCAACGCCGGGGCGCCGACCACCTACACGATCACCGTCACCAACTCCGGCCCCAGCGACGCCGTGGGCGCCAGCGTCGCCGACACCTTCCCGGCGGCCCTGCTGTCCCCAAGCTGGAGCTGCGTCGCCTCCGGGGGCTCGAGCTGCACGGCCGGCCCCGTGGCGGGCAACCTCAGCGACATCGTCACCGTGCGCGCCGGCGGCACCTTGACCTACACGGTCAACGCCACCGTCTCCGGCTCCTTCTCAGGCACGCTGGCGAACACCGCGACGGTGAGCGCCCCGGGCGGCACCACGGACACCAACAGCGGCAACAACAGCGCCACCGACACCACCAACGTGCTGCCGGTGGCCGACCTCTCGATCACCAAGACCGACGGCGTCACCACCGCGGTGCCGGGCCTCTCCGTGACCTACACCATCGTCGCCGCCAACGCTGGCCCGGCGACGGCGACCGGCGCCGCGGTGAGCGACACCTTCCCGGCGGCCTGCCTCACGATCTCCTGGACCTGCGTCGGTGCCGGCGGCGGTACCTGCACGGCCGGGCCGGTGGCCGGCAACATCGCCGACTCGGCCAACCTGCCGGCCGGCGGCAGCGCCACCTACACCGCGGTCTGCACCCTCGCCAACAATGCCAGCGGCTCGCTGGTCAACACGGCGACCATCAGCGGCGGCGGCGTTTCCGACACCACCCCGGGCAACAACAGCGCCACCGACACCGACACCATCCTCACCCTCGACTTCGGGGACGCCCCCGACAGCTCGCTTGCCGCGCCCTCGGGCTACGCCACGCTCCTGGCCGACAACGGCGCGCGCCACGGCGTGACGGGCTTGAAGATGGGGACGCTGGTCGACAGCGAAACCGATGGCCTGCCGACCGTCAACGCCGACGGTGACGATCTCAACGGCAGCGACGACGAAGACGGCGTGACCCTGCCGTCACAGCTCGTCACCTGCGAGAACGCCAGCGTCACGGTGAACGCCTCGGCCATCGCCAAGCTCGACGCCTGGGTGGACTTCAACGCCGACGGCGACTTCACCGACCCGGGCGAGAAGATCTTCGACAACTTCGCCCTGGTGGCCGGCGCCAACAACCTCAACTTCACGGTGCCCTGCACGGCAACCCCGGTGCCCAAGAGCTTCGCCCGCTTCCGGCTCTCGACCGCTGGCGGCCTCTCCTCGAGCGGCGTGGCCGCTGATGGCGAGGTGGAGGACTACGCCGTGGTCATCCGCGGTCTCGACTTCGGCGACGCTCCGGATTCCCCCTTCCCGACCCTCTTCGCCTCGAACGGCGCCCGCCACGTGGTCGCCGGCAGCGGCCCGATCCTCGGCGCGCTGATCGACACGGAGGCGAACGGCCAGCAGAACTCCGCCGCCAACGGCGACGACACGAATGGCCTCGACGACGAGGATGGCGTCACCTTCACCTCGGCCTTGATCCCCGGCCTGAGCGCCACCGTCACGGTGACCGCCTCGGCGCCCGGTGTCCTCAACGCCTGGATCGACTTCAACCTCGACGGAAGCTTCGCCACGGCGGGGGACCAGATCTTCATCAATCAGGCCCTGGTCCCAGGGCCGAATAACCTCAACTTCGCGGTGCCGGTCACGGCCGGCTCCAACCTCTCCACCTATGCCCGCTTCCGCGTCGCCTCCGCCGGCGGCCTCTCCTTCACCGGCCTGGCGCCCGACGGCGAGGTGGAGGACTACGCCGTCGCGACCGCCGCGCTGGCTGATCTCTCGATCACCAAGACGGACGGCTCGGCGACCGCGGTCCCCGGCACCTCGGTGACCTACACCATCACGGCCTCGAACGCCGGCCCGGATCCGGTCTCGGGCGCCTTTTTGACCGACGCCTTCCCGGGCATCCTCTCCGGCTGCAGCTGGACCAGCATCGCAGCGGGCGGCGCGACCGGCAACACCGCCGGCCCGGTGGCGGGCGACATCGCTGAGCACCTCAACCTCCCGGTGGGCTCCTCGGTCACTTACACGGCGACCTGCAACATCGCTCCCACGGCCACAGGCAGCCTGAGCAACTCCGCCAATGTGTCCCCGCCGGCGACGGCCTTCGACCCCAACACGGCCAACAACGCGGCGACCGACGTCGATACCCTGACGCCGCAGACGGATGTCGCGGTGACCAAGACCGATGGCGCGGCGACGGAGATCCCCGGCACGGGGGTGACCTACCTCGTCATGGTGACCAACGCCGGCCCCTCGCAAGCGACCGGGGTGAGCGTCACCGACACCTTCCCGGCGTCGCTTTCCGGCTGCAGCTGGATCAGCGCCGCCCTCGGCGGCGCCAGCGGCAACACGGTCGGCCCGGTGGCCGGCAACATCGCCGAGACCGGCATCACCATGCCGCCGGGCTCGTCGATCACCTACACCGCCACCTGCAACATCGATCCGGCGGCGCGCGGCAGCCTCGTCAACACGGCGACGGTGGCGAGCGCCACGACCGATCCGACCCCAGGCAACAACACGGCGACCGATACCGACACGCTCGATCCGCAAATCGACCTCACGGTGGCGAAGGCCGAGTCGGCCGACCCGGTGGTCGCCGGCTCCGGGGTGGGCAACCTCACCTACACCATCACCCTCGGCAACGTCGGGCCGTCGACGGCGACCGCGGTCACCCTCGGCGAGGCCCTGACCCTACCCGCCGGTGTCAGCGTGGTCTCGGTGACCCCCAGCCAGGGCAGCTACGCAAGCCCGACCTGGACGGTCGGCACCCTGGCGCCGAGCAGCAACGCGACTCTTACGGTGGTGCTCACCGTGGGTGCTTCGACCACCGCCGGGACCGACGTGATCTGCGACACGGCGAGCGTCAGCGGCTCGGCGGAGCCGCGCATCAACACCGGCAACGACAGCGCCACCGAGTGCACCTCGGTGGGCCGCCAGGTGGACATCGTGGTCTCCAAGGTGGAGTCGATCGACCCGGTGATCGCCGGCTCGGGCACCGGCAACCTCACCTACACCGTGACGGTGCACAACAACGGCCCATCGGATGCCTCCGGCATCACCCTCTCCGAGGTGGTGACGGTGCCGGCCGGGGTGACGGTGGATACGGTCACTCCCAGCCAGGGCAGCTTCGCGAGCCCGACCTGGACGGTAGGAGGCCTCGCGAGCGGCGCCAGCGCCACCTTGACCGTGGTGCTCACCGCTACGGCGGCCGCCTCACCTGGCACCGACGTGATCTGCGACACGGCGACCCTGACGGCGGTCAGCGAGCCGCAGGTGGCGACCGGCAACGAGACCGCCACCGAGTGCACCTCGATCACCGTCTCGGCCGACCTCGCGATCACCAAGAACGACGACGCTGACCCGCCGCCGGCGGGCTCCAACCTGACCTACACGATCAGCGTGCACAACAACGGCCCCTCGAACGCCACCGGCGTCGTGGTGACCGACCCACTGCCGGCGGCGACCACCTACGTCTCCGACACCTGCGGCGGCTCGAACGTGCCGCCGTGGACCTGGAACATCGGCAACCTCGCCAACGGCGCCACGGTGTCCTGCGACGTCGTGGTGTCGATCAACCCCTCGCCGCCGGCCTCGATCTCCAACACGGCGACGGTGACGGCGACCACCAACGACGCCGTGCCGGGCAACAACTCCGACACCGAGGCGACGACCCTGGACGCCGTACCGCCGCAGGTGACCAACGTCGACAGCGTCAACGCCACCGGCGGCGGCTCGCTCGCCGAGTGCGAGACGGCCAACGTCCAGGTGAGCGAGCTGTTGGTGACTTTCAGCGAGGCGATGGCGACGACCGGTGCCGGCGACGTGACCAACGCCGCGAGCTACGAGCTGGTGGTGCCGGGTGACGACCTCAGCTTCCAGACCACCGGCTGCGGCGCCGCCGGCGGTGACGACATGGTGCTCGCTGTGGGCAGCGTGACCTACGACGGCCCCTCGCACACGGCGACGCTCCACCTCGGTGGCAACCTGCCGGACTCGCAGTACCGGCTGCTGGTCTGCGCCGCCCTGACCGACGTCGCTGGCAACGCCCTCGACGGTGACGGCAACGGCAACGGTGGTGACGACTTCCAGCGCGGCTTCCGGGTGGATGCCCGCAACTTGCTCGCCAACGGCTACTTCGACTGCGATCTCGGTGGCTGGACGGTGAGCCAGGCGACCGCTGGCGAAGTGGCCTGGAACAGTGCGGATGCGGATGTCGCCAGCGACTCCGGCTCGGCCGAGGTGACCAACCTGATGCCGGGCATCGACACGACCTTCGGCCTCTCCCAGTGCGTCGCGGTGCCGGCTGATGCCAGGCTGAGCACGAGCGCCCGGGTGCGGCTGCAAGCCGGCGCCGGGATCTCGATCAACCTGGTGCGCTCGTGCGAGCTGTTCGCGGCCCCGGCCTGCGCCTCGAGCCTCGGTGGCCCGAGCGACGGCTTCGTGCTGCAGGACACCGGCGGTGCCTGGCTGACCCTGGCGCGCGAGGTCCTCACCCCCGCCGGGGCGGTCTCGGCCCGTTGTCGCTACCTGCTCGACACGCCGGCCGGTGCGAGCTTCCTGGCCAACCTCGACAGCATCTCGCTGGAGGTGATCCCGGAGATCTTCGCCGACGGCTTCGAGACCGGGGACACCAGCCAGTGGACCCAGTGCGTCGGCACAGGGTGCCCGCCATGACGGGACCTTCGGCGACCTCGACCATGCACCCGACGACGACCATGAGAGCTTTCCCTCCGAGCGAGGAGATCTTGAGGATGAGCCACCAGGACCTCACGACGCGCCACCGGCGCGCCGCGGCATGCGCCGCGGTGCTCGGCACGCTTTTCCTCGGCCTCTCGGCCACCGTTGCCGGTGCCGAGCCCGGCTGGCAGTACGTCCCCGCACCGCAGGTGGTGGAGGCCGTGCCGCCGCTGCCGGGGCCCGATCAGTTCGCCGTGCGCCTGTACCTCGACGACGACGCCGCCGAGGGGGCGGTCGGCGTCGCCGCGCAGGCGGCCCGCCAGTTCCTCTGGTTCAACCGCTTCACGCCGGGCGGCCCGTTCTCGCTCGAGGAGGTCTGGGTGCTCTTCCCCTCCGGCCCCAACGTCAACGTCGGCGGCGCCGTTCAGCTGGCGATCTACGAGGACCAGGACGGCTATCCGACGAACGGCGCCACGCTGCTGGCGAGCTTCGACGAGACGATCCAGGCGGCCGACGGCAACACCTTCTCGGTGTACAGCCTGCCGTCGCCCGTCGCCTTCAACGGCGTCGGTGACCTGCTGGTCGGCGTCGTGCCACGCTTCATCCAGAGCGGTGTGACGCCGCCCACCCAGCCGGCGGCGATCGACACCACGGCGAGCCAGGGGCGTTCCTGGCTCGCCTCGTGGACGGGTGATCCGCCGGACCCGCCGGCCTTGACGCCGCCGCCGGACCAGCAGATCGTCGTCGTCGACAGCTTCCTCGCCGGCAACTGGATGATCCGCGCCTTCGGCTCGACGCCAGCGGCGATCACCGTGCCCACGCTGGATGGCGCCGGCCTCGCAGTCCTGGTGGTGGCCCTGGCTCTGGCGAGCTTCTTCCTGTTGCGGCGCCGGCGGGCCGCGGTGCTGCTCCTCACCACGCTCGTGATCTGGGGTTGGGCACAGGCGGCCGCGGCGCAGACCACGATCGACAGTTTCACCACCAACCAGGCCTCGATCTTGGCCCCGCCCGGTGGTGCCTCCAACGTGGCGACCGGCGGTGCGGACATCCTCGGAGGCCGCCGCTATCTGTCGCCGACGAACCTCTCCGGCGCTGGGCCGACGACGGTGGCGGTGAGCGGCGGCAACCTGACGTTCACCGTCACCAACACCACCCCGGACTCGCGTGGGTTAGCGACCGTGCGCTGGGACGGCACGTCGGGAGTGGGTACCACTCCCACCCCGAGCATCGGACCGGTGAACCTCACGAGCGGCGGCGCCAGCGGTTTGCGCATCCGAGTCGCCTCGACGTCGGTGGCCGGCGTCGAGCTGGAGATGACCGTCTACACCGACTCGAGCAACTTCTCGCGGGCCGGCCGTCGCCTGCCGCTGGTGGCGGCACCGACCGATTTCTTCCTTCCGTTCTCCGAGTTTCGGCTGGCCGGTGGTAGCGGCGCCGACTTCACCACCGTGCGGGCCCTCGTGCTGGTGGTGCGCGGCACCGAGGTCTCGGCCTCGATCGACGAGATCGTGACCGGCACCCCCAGCCTGGCGGCCACCAAGGTGGATACCCAGACGGTCGACAACGACAGTGACACCCGCGTCGACCCCGGCGACCGCGTGCGCTACACGATCACGCTCACCAACACCGGCAGCGAGGCGAAGACGGTCCACCTCGCCGACACCATCGACGCCAACACCACGCTGGTCGGCGGCACGGTGAGCTCGACGCCGATCGCCCGCAACGATCAGTACCTCTGGTTCGGCAACGTCAGCTTCGCGACGGATGGCTCACCCGCCAAGCCGCATCTGCTGGCCAACGACAGCGACCCGGACGGCAATACTCTGACCGTGGTGGGCGGCAGCTTCCCCGTAGCCACGGTGCAGGGCGGGTCTCTGACCCTGGTGGACGCCAGCACGGGTGCTTTCTCCTACAGCCCTCCGGTTGGCTTCTCCGGCGTCGACTCGTTCAACTACACGGTGCAGGACCCCGGCGGCCTGATGTCGACGGCCACGGCGACGCTGGTGCTCAACGGCGTCGTTTGGTTCGTGGACGACTCGAACACCACGCCGCCCTTCAACGGCACCCAAACCGATCCCTTCCCGGCCCTGGCGAGCCTCAACGGCGCCGGTGGCGCCGGGGACGCGGACGGGCCGAACGACACGATCTTCGTCTTCGACGACGACGGCACCCCTTACGCCGGTGGCCTCGAGCTCGAAGCGAGCCAGCAGCTGATCGGTGAGGGCGAGGGCCTGGTGCTGGGTGGCACCACCATCGTGCCGGCCGGCGGCCGGCCGCAGATCACCAACGCCGGCGGCGTCGGTGTGCTGCTGTCGACCAACAACGTCCTGCGCGGCTTCGACACCCAGGCTAGCGCGGGGGTCGGCATCGCGGGCAGCAACTTCGGCACCCTCACCGCGGCCAACGTCAACGTCCTCGCGGCCGGCGGCGCCGCCCTCGACCTCAACACCGGCGTCCTCGCCAGCACCTTCGGCACTCTGGCCTCGACCGGCACGGGAGGCCAGCGCGGCATCCTGCTGCAGGCCGTCTCGGGCTCGCTGACGGCGAGCACCACCACCCTCACCAACCCGACGACGCAGGGCATCCGGGTGGCCAACTCGCCGGGGGTCAGCCTCAACTTCGGCGCCACGACGATCACCGACAACGCCATCGGCTCCGGCCCCACGGCGACCGGCATCGACGTCGCCACCGGCAACGGCGGCGGCTCGAGCTTCACCTTCTCCAGCCTGTCGATGGTGACCGACGCCGGCACCGGCATCCTGGCCAACAACAGCGGCACCCTCAACATCGCCGGCACCAGCAACAGCCTGGTCGCCAACGGCGGCCCGGCCCTCGACATCAGCTCGACGAGCCTGGGCAGCGGAGCGACCTTCTCTACCCTGAGCTCGACCAACAGCCTGACCAAGGGCATCAACCTCGACACCGTGAGCGGTGGCCTGGTGGCCAACGGCGGATCGCTCTCCAACGCCGGCGGGATCAGCTTCGATCTCAACGCCGGTTCGAGCACCGTCACCTACGCTGGCTCGATCTCCAACATCGCCAACGTCCTGCTGATCGACGTCAGCGCTCGCACCGGCGGCACGGTCACCTTCTCCGGCAACCTGTCGAGCACCAGCGCCGGCAATGGCATCAACGTGGCGTCGAACACCGGCGGCACGATCAACTTCTCGGGTTCCACCAAGACGCTCACCACCGGCGCTGACGCGGCGGTGACGCTGTCCAGCAACGGCGGCGCCACCATCAACTTCACCGGCGGCGGCCTCGCCATCAGCACCACCTCCGGGACGGGCTTCAACGCCACGGGCGGGGCGGCGGCGATCACCGTCCAGGGCAGCGGCAACACGATCGCCTCGACGACGGGCACGGCGCTCAACGTGGCCAGCACGACGATCGGGGCGAGCGGCCTCACCTTCCAGAGCATCGCCTCGAACGGCGCTGCGAGTGGCATCGTGCTGAGCAGCACGGGAGCCAACGGCGGATTGACCGTCACCGGCACGGGGAGCGCCAACTCGGGCGGCACCATCCAGTCCTCGACGGGCCCTGGCATCTCGCTCAGCAGCACACAGAGCGTCAGCCTGTCGTGGATGCGGATCCAGAACGGTGGCGACGACGGCATCCGCGGCAGCAACGTCAACGGCTTCAGCTTGATCCAGAGCACGGTCTCGGCGAACGGCAACGCCGCCAACGAGAACGGCCTGGACTTCACCGAGCTCGCCGGCTCGGCGCAGATCACCAGCTCGACGATCACCGGCTCGGCGACCCACAACGCGATCATCGTCAACAGCTCGGCGACGCTGAACCCGTTGACGGTGACCGGCAGCACCGTGAGCAGCAACTCCTCGACCCTGGGAGACGATGGCCTGCAGTGCAGCGTCACGGGGACCGGCTCGATCACCGTCAGCGTCACCGGCAGCATCTTCACGGCGAACCGTGGCGACCACTTCCAGGCCGTGGCGACGAACGCCGGCAACCTCAACGTGACCTTCACCGGCAACACGTTGACCGGTGGTAACGCCAGCCCGTTGGGCCAGGGCGTCACCGTCAACGCCGCGGCAGGCGTGCCGGGCTACACCGGCTCGGTGGTCTACAACATCAGCAACAACACCATCAACGGCGCCGTGCTGAACGCCATCCAGACCAACCTCGGTACTTCGGCGGCCGGTGCCACGATGTCTGGCACGATCGCCAACAACCAGATCGGTACCGCGGCGACGTTCCAGTCCTGCTCGACCCAGGGCTCGGGCATCGGGCTCGACGCCCACGGCAACGGTACGCACACCGTGGCGGTGACCGGCAACACCATCCGTCAGTGTTTCGACCGCGGCATCAGTGTGCTGGCGAACGACGGCTCGGGTACGCTCAACATGACGGTCACGGGCAACACCCTTCTCCACACCGACGGCACCAACAGCCGCGAGGCTTTCTTCGTCAACAACGGTTCGGCCGATCCCAACATCTTCGGCGTCCCGGACGCCCATTTCGTCTGCCTCACCCTGGGTGGGGCGGGTGCCAATGCCAACACGTTGAGCCATGGCCCGGGGGCCCCCGACGACTTCCGGCTCCGGCAGCGGTTCAACTCGACGATTCGTTTGCCCGGCTACGCGGGCGCTGCGACCGATACGGCGGCGGTGGTCACCTTCGTGAAGGGGAACAACCTACCCGCTGGCACGCTGGTGGGCAGCGCAACGGTCAACTCTCCGCCCGGCGGTGGTTTCGTCGGCGGAGCTGCCTGTCCATTGCCCTGATGCCATGAGTTTCGGTCGATGAACCCGGCCGGGCTTCGCGCCCGGCCATCTGCGGAAGGAAGGAGGAAGGGATGGCGGAACCGTTTCTCTCCGAGATTCGGATCATGAGCTTCGGCTTTGCGCCGAAGGGCTGGGCCCTCTGTGACGGGCAATTGCTCCCCATCAACCAGAACCAGGCGCTGTTCTCCCTGCTGGGCACGACCTTCGGGGGAGACGGTCGGGTGAACTTCGCGCTGCCGGACCTGAGGGCTCGCACGCCGATCCACGTCGGAAGCGGCCACACGCTGGGGGAAAGGGGAGGTGAGCAGGCTCACACGCTGTCGATCGCCGAGCTGCCCCAGCATGCGCACCAGGCGATGGGCTCCCCGACCGCCGGCAGCGCGGCGCCGGCGGTCAGCAACCTCCTCGGCTCGGCGTCGAACGTCTACGCTCCGGCCGCTGGCCTCGTGGCGCTCAACACCTCGAGTGTCGCCAACACCGGTGGCAGCCAGGCCCACCTCAACATGCAGCCGTTCCTGACCCTCAACTTTTCGATCGCCCTCCAGGGCATCTTCCCGTCTCCCACCTAGGAGGAGATCATGGCGCAACCCTACGTAGGCGAGATCCGCATGTTTGCGGGCAACTTCGCCCCGGCAGGATGGATGTTCTGTGAGGGGCAGCTCCTCCCGATCTCGGAGTACGAGACGCTGTTCAACCTGATCGGCACCACCTACGGTGGAGACGGGCAGAGCACCTTCGGACTGCCGGACTTGCGTGGCAGGATCCCGGTGCACATGGGCAGTGGCTTCGTCCTGGCCGAGACGGGAGGGGCCGAGGAAATCACTCTGACGGTGAGCCAGATCCCCTCCCACAACCACCCGTTCCTCGCCTCGGGTGCGGCGGCCAGCCTGAGCTCGCCCGTCGGCAACGTGCTGGCGGAGTCGGCGACGGTGAACCCTTACATCCAGGACGTGACGAACAGCAACATGAACGCTGCCGCGATCACCTCCGTCGGTGGTAGTCAGCCGCACAACAACTTCCAGCCCTATCTCTGCGTTGACTTCATCATTTCCCTGTTCGGGATCTTCCCGTCGCCCACCTGAGGAGGATGAGATGGCCGATCCGTTTGTTGCTGAGATCAGGATCTTCCCGTTCAATTTCGCGCCCAAGGGCTGGGCGTGGTGCGACGGCCAGCTGCTGCCCCTGTCGCAAAACACGGCGCTGTTCTCCCTCCTCGGAACGACCTACGGGGGCAACGGCAAGTCGAACTTCGCCCTGCCCGACCTCCAGGGCCGCGCGCCGATGCATCCTGGCCAGGGCCCGGGTCTGTCGCTGCATGACCTGGGGGAGACCGGTGGCTCGGACACGGTAAGCCTGCTGGAGAGCGAGATGCCGTCGCACAGCCACACGATGCGCGCCTCCTCCGACGACGCCGACCTCAAGGTGCCCAACTCGACGCGGGTGCTCG
>WBZL01003247.1_pt1 | contig 15045 bp, 17 predicted proteins | sample 5204291 | NCBI WGS metagenome assembly WBZL01 (sample SAMN12344345, study PRJNA552823) | activated sludge metagenome | biome: Activated sludge suspended growth; feature: Nitrification reactor; material: Wastewater; isolation source: activated sludge from nitrification reactor of wastewater...
CGGGGGTGGTGCCACCGGCGCACTGGCGGTTGCCGCAGCCGGGGGGGCGGCGGGTGCCGGGGCGTCCTTGGGCGCACGGGCGCGCTCCAGCGCCAGGCGCAAGGCGGTGTGGCCAGGCAGGCTCACGTTACACCAGGCCTTTCTCGGCCATCGACAAGGCCTGGCCTGGCGCCACGATCACATGGTCGAGCACGCGCACGTCCACCAGGGCCAGCGCAGCCTTGAGGGTCTGGGTGAGTGCTTCGTCGGCACGGCTGGGCTGCACGCTGCCACTGGGGTGGTTGTGCGCCAGCACCACGGCGGCGGCCTGGTGGTGCAGGGCGCGCAGCACCACCTCGCGCGGGTACACGCTGGTCTGCGTGAGCGTGCCGCGGAACAGCTCTTCCATGGCCAGCAGGCGGTGCTGGCTGTCGAGAAACAGCACGGCAAACACCTCGTGCCCCTTGGCGGCCAGGTGCAGTTGCAGGTAGTGCTTGACGGCCTGGGGCGAGTCGAACACCTCGCGCTCGCGCAGTTGCTGGGCCAGCGCGCGGCGCGCCAGCTCCAGCACGGCCACGAGTTCAGCGCGCTTGGCCGGCCCCAGGCCCTTGATGCGCTCCAGGTCGGCGGCGCTGGCGTGCAGCAGCCCGGCGATGCCGCCAAAGCCGCCCGCGGTCTGGCCACTGGTGGGGTCTTGTGTGGGGGGCTCCAGCAGCTCTTGCGCCAGTTGCAGCACGCCTTTGCCCACGATGCCGGTGCGCAGCAGGATGGCCAGCAACTCCGCATCGGCCAGCGCGGCGGGCCCGCGTGCCAGGAGCTTTTCGCGCGGCTGCGCATCGGCAGGAAGGTCTTTCAGCGGCATCGCAAGTGGGGTGCAAAGGGCGAAACGTAAAATGGCGCCAGTTTATCGAGGCATCCATGGCAACTGTTCAACCGGGTTCTTTTCTGACCCTGCATTACCGTCTGGCGGGCCCTGAGGGCGACGTCATCAACACTTTCGAAGACAAGCCCGCCACGCTCACGCTGGGCAACAGCGAGCTTTCACCCGTGCTGGAGGAGCGCCTGCTGGGCCTGGAAGAGGGCACGCGCACCAGCTTCGAGCTGGCGCAGGGCGAGGCCTTTGGCGAGCGCAACCCGGCCATGCAGCAGTGGGTATCGCGCAAGCTGCTGGACACCCTGGGCGACCCCGACGAGCAATACCACGTGGGCGAAGCGGTGGAATTTGCCACGCCCGACGGCTCGGGCTCCTACGCAGGCGTGGTGGTGCAGGTGGGCAACGCCGACAGCCAGGATGCGCTGCTCATCGACTTCAACCACCCGCTGGCGGGCCAGCCCGTGACCTTCGAAGTGCATGTCATAGGGGTGCTATGAACCATCCCCAGGAAGTGCTGCTGGCCGAACCGCGCGGTTTCTGCGCGGGGGTGGACCGGGCCATCGAGATCGTCGAGCGTGCGCTGGCCAAGTTCGGCGCGCCCATCTACGTGCGCCACGAAATCGTGCACAACACCTATGTGGTGAACGACCTCAAGGCCAAGGGCGCGATCTTCATCGAGGAGCTGTCCGACGTGCCCCCCGGCGCCACGCTGATCTTCAGCGCGCACGGTGTGAGCAAGGCGGTGCAGGAGGAAGCCCGCGCGCGCGGCTACCACATTTTTGACGCCACCTGCCCGCTGGTGACCAAGGTGCATGTGGAGGTGGCCAAGCTCGCCCAGGAGGGCTACGAGTTCATCATGATCGGCCACAAGGGCCACCCCGAGGTGGAGGGCACGCTGGGCCAGCTCGACGGCGGTATCCACCTGGTGGAAGACGTGGAAGACGTGGCACGCGTGCAGCCCGCACAAACCGAGAAGCTGGCCGTGGTCACACAGACCACCTTGAGCGTGGACGACGCCGCAGAGATCACGGCCGCCGTGCGTGCGCGCTTCCCCAAGGTGCGCGAGCCCAAGCAGCAGGACATCTGCTATGCCACGCAGAACCGCCAGGACGCCGTCAAGCTGCTGAGCCCGCAGGTGGACCTGGTCATCGTGGTGGGCAGCCCCACCAGCTCCAACAGCAACCGCCTGCGCGAACTGGCGCAGCGCATGGGCACCACCAGCTACATGGTGGATTCTGCAGACGAGCTGCGTGCCGAGTGGTTCAGCGGCATTGCACGCGTGGGTCTGACGGCGGGGGCTTCTGCGCCGGAGGTGCTGGTGCAGCAGGTGATCGAGCGCATCAAGGCCCTGGGTGCCGTGTCGGTGCGCAAGCTCAGCGGTATTGAGGAAACGCTCAAGTTCCCGCTGCCCAAGGGGCTCAAGCTCGATGGTACCGGGCAGGCGGCGGACGACGGCGAATAATTCGCTATCAATTTGATAGCTTTTTGCGCAAGCAAAACGGGCCTTGGAGCCCGTTTTTTTATTGAATTTGCAGGCGATCTGCTCGCACTGGTTGAGGGGGCGCTCCCTCATCAACTCCACAGATCGAGTGGTGGATCTGCCGCCACGGCGCGCAGGATGTCGGTGCGCGAGACAAAGCCCACCGGTATGCCCGCCTCGTCTGTCACGGGCAGGCCGGGCAGCCCGGTGTCCAGCAGCACCGAGGCCAGACGGCGCACATCGGTGTCGGGCGCAACGGTGGGCACGGGGCTCACCATCACGGCAGACACGGGCCGCCGGGCCAGCGCGATGGTGGCCTGGATGTGGCCCGGCTCGGGCAGCAGGTCCAGCGGCGCCATGTCGGCACGTACCAGCAGACCGATCACTCGGCCCAGCGCATCCACGACGGGCGCCTGTGCCACACCATGTTCGGCGAGTTGCTGCCAAGCGTGGTTGACGATGGTATCGGGCTGCACCGTCAGGCTGCGCGGCGTCATCACGTCGCGCACGCGCGAGAGGGGCTGGCGCGTGGCCGGTGTGGGGTGGCCGGTCTGTGCATAGGCACTCACTGCGTCATGTGCGCGCAGGTTGGCGCTGCCGGTGGGCGCTGTGGCGCCCGCGGTTTCGGCGGCGCCGCTTGGGTGCGCGCCGCCAGGCAGCAGGGATTCCAATGAGAAGGGTGGCGCCTCGTCGGTACCGCGCGTGCGCAGCGCCTGTGGGCGGTTGACCCGCCGTGCCGATGTGATGCGCGCAAGGTTCTCGGGGCCTCCCCGGTACATCTGTCCCGACGGGCCAAACACAAAAAACATGGCAGCCTCCTGCCACCCCTGGATGCGGGATGGGCCTGCACATGTTATCGGCAAGGCCCGCAGCTTCCGCAGTGGGGCCATCTAAAATCACACCATGCTAGATATTCTTCTCCTGCGCAAAGACCTCGGCACCACCGTCGAGCGCCTGCAAACCCGCAAAAATCCCCAGCCCTTCCTCAACGTCGAGGTCTTCCAGGCCCTGGAAGCCGAGCGCAAGACCCTGCAGACCCGCACCGAGGAGCTGCAGGCCCAGCGCAACCAGCTCTCCAAGCAGATCGGTATGCTCATGGGCAAGGGCGACAAGGAGGGCGCAGAGGCCGCCAAGGCCCAGGTGGCCGCCTCCAAGGTCGAACTGGAGCAGTCCGCCGCCCGCCTGGACCAGATCCAGGCCGAGCTGCAAACCTTGCTCCTGGCCGTGCCCAACCTGCCGCACGAGAGCGTTCCCGTGGGCGCCGACGAGCATGGCAACGTGGAAGTGCGCCGCTGGGGCCAGCCGCGCGCCTTCGACTTCGAGGTGAAGGACCATGTGGACGTGGGCACCCCACTGGGGCTGGACTTCGACATGGGCGTCAAGCTCTCGGGCTCGCGCTTCACCGTGATGAAGGGCCCGATCGCGCGCCTGCACCGCGCCCTCGCCCAGTTCATGCTGGACCTGCAGACCCAGCAGCACGGCTACACCGAGTGCTACGTGCCCTACGCCGTGAACGCCGACTCGCTCAAGGGCACGGGCCAACTGCCCAAGTTCGAGGGCGACCTGTTCGCCGCCAAGAAGGGCGGCCAGGACGGCGAGCCCGTGCCCGACAACGCCGCGCTCTACCTCATCCCCACCAGCGAGGTGCCGCTGACCAACTTCGTGCGCGACATGGTTGTGCAGGAAGCCGAACTGCCCATCAAGCTCACGGCACACACGCCATGCTTCCGCTCCGAGGCCGGCAGCTATGGCCGCGACACGCGCGGCATGATCCGCCAGCACCAGTTCGACAAGGTGGAGATGGTGCAGATCGTGCACCCCGACAAGAGCTACGAGGCGCTGGAGGAAATGACCCGCCACGCCGAAACCGTGCTGCAGCAGCTCGGCCTGCCTTACCGCGTGATGGCCCTGTGCACCGGCGACATGGGCTTTGGCGCCGCCAAGACCTACGACCTGGAAGTGTGGCTACCCGCGCAGAACACCTACCGCGAGATCAGCTCGGTGAGCAACTGCGAAGCCTTCCAGGCGCGCCGCCTGCAGGCCCGCTTCAAGAACGCCCAGGGCAAGAACGAACTCGTGCACACGCTCAACGGCTCGGGCCTGGCGGTAGGCCGCACGCTGGTGGCTGTGCTGGAGAACTACCAGCAGGCCGACGGCAGCGTGACCGTACCCGAGGTGTTGCGCCCCTACCTGGGCGGCATCGAACGGCTTGCACCGTAAAAATCCTGCTACAATCTAAAGCTTGCCCGCCAGGAGAGGTGGCAGAGTGGTCGAATGTACCTGACTCGAAATCAGGCGTAGTGGCAACACTACCGAGGGTTCGAATCCCTCCCTCTCCGCCAGCACAAATTTGCAGAAGTTCTGAAAATTCGTGCTACAATGCGAGGCTTAGCGGCTGTAGCTCAGCTGGATAGAGTACTTGGCTACGAACCAAGGGGTCGTGGGTTCGATTCCTGCCAGCCGCACCAACAGGTAAGCCCTGATATCGCAAGGTATCAGGGCTTTTTCCTTGGTGCGCCCAGCATGGGCGCACTCCTGCGGGTGTAAGTCCCGCCGTAAGTTGGTCACAACGAACGAAGTGAAGCGCAACTGCGTGAGGGTGCCTGTTGCGGTCTTGGGTGTCCCGTGGCGCCTGTCGGTGGGGCTCGGTCAGTCGCTGGTGGGTGTTCCATCCGGGCTTGGGCACAAAGCCCCGCGATGTTGGGCGCATGCCCGGTTTTGCTCTACTGCGTGAAGGGTACGCCTGCAATCAAGTGCAAGGCACAGACTGCGCTCAATCCGTCGTAGTGACGGTGTGGCCCTTCGCCTGCACCCGTATCCGGCGTTCTACGTCCTTGAGCATGTCCGAGGGCGTGATGTCCAGGGCATCGCAAAGCCGGAAGACCATCCGCACGCTTGGACTGTTGCGGCCAAGCTCGATCAAGGACACGTAGTTGCGGTCAACATCGGCCCGCAACGCCAAGTCCGTCTGCGTCCACTTCCTCTTTGTTCGCAGGCTGCGCAACGCCTGCCCGAATGCTTGATCTGGTTCCGCCAAAGCCTTGCCCAATAAATTGAGCAAGGGTCACAGGTAGTACTCATTTAATTTCCGCATATATACTGCAAAATGCAGTAATGAAAGGAATCTCAGAAGATGGCACTTACAACATGCAGGGAGTGCGGGAAGCAGATCAGCACGGACGCGAAGACATGCCCTCACTGCGGAACATCGGCGCCCGCCAAGAAGAAGGCAAAGGGCGGCATCGGCAAGTGGCTGCTGATCGTCTTTGCAATCGGTTTGGTGGCGATGGTGCTGCCAAAGAAGGACAAGGCCACCACGGCGACGGTGAAGCCACCAGTGCAAGCGGCCCCGGTTGCTGCAAAGAAGCCGGAAAAGGTGCTGCCTGCTGAGTGCAAGGTCACGAAGAAGGATGGCACGCTTGACCAGCGCGAATGCGATTTGGAAGAGTTGTGCAAGGATTGGGTGTTTTACCGGCGTAGGGCTATCGAGTCGGCGAATGATGGCAATGCCGAAAAGGCGCGGGAGTATCAAGTTGGGTTCAACAAGGCAAACGTTTGGCTCAGCGCGTACCGGGAAGAGGACGTGCAAGCCTGTCTGAAGAGGAACGGCGGATGAGCCCCGTATCAGTCGTCATGCGGGCGCTAGTGGTAGCGGCGGCATGGCTTTCTTTCGGAACGGCTTATGCGGCTTACAAGTGCGTCGGGCCAGATGGTCGGGTGGTCTACACCGAGGCACCTTGCGCAACGGATACCAAACAGTCCGAGGTCAGGGGGACACAGCAGCAAACGGCGGGGCAAGGCCGAAAACGAGAAACGCTGAAGGATGTCCCATCAGAAGAACAGATAAGCCAATGCGTCGAGGCATGGCGGCCATCAATGCGTGACCCTCAAAGCTTGTACTCTCAAGGGGCCGTCATGCAGTTAGTGACAAACAGCGAAAGGCCCGATGTCAAGCCTTGGCGGGAAATCGTTCTTGATGCACGCTCGAAGAACGGGTTTGGCGGATACAACGCGATTCGGCTTCACTGCCCTTTGAACGGTCAGGACGGCATAGACCAGAAGACATTGGACGCCTACAAGGCGTTACGGACGCTGGATATTGCCATCGACTGACCGGCTTCAATCAATTGTACGGCTCAGGCGGTCGCCACACGGTGGGCCAGCGGAAACGCGATGCCCCGCAACACTTCGCCCATGAGGGGGCCAAGGATCGCGGCCCCAAGTTCGATAGCGTCCCTGCCCGTGGGCAGGGCTGGGGCATACTTCTTCAGGCCCCAGGCAAGGGCGATGCGTTCGCCCCGTGTGAGCGCTGCCGTGATGCTGTCCGGGAGTGCATCCAACTCGGTGGGGTCGGCATCATGGGAAGCAAGCCCCAGGCCCCACAAGTGGTGGTGTGGGACGGTCAGCAGGTTGCGGGCCTTCACATGGGGCCGCAATCGGCAACCATGTTGATGAGTGTGGCCAGGATTCCGTCGTTATAGCCGTTGCATTGTTCGTTGCCCAGGCGCATGAAGTCGCGCCAGCGTTGAAGGTGCGTGACTTCGTCTTCAGTGGGGTTGCGGATCGGGCGCGAGGCTTGGACGATGTCAAGCATGATGGTCGGGCGTGAAAGGAGATCGTGCCTTGATCGCGATCCGTGCTGAGGTGTCGGCAAGCCCTACCCCGGTCGGTAGGTGGACGGTGCCTCAGCGGATTCCTGCATTGATCGCGTGTTGTCCGCCAGTTTCCGGGCGTGGCTCTCGTTGGGCTTGGATGCTTTCTCGGCTTTTTGGGGACTTCTGCAACTGGCTGCAAGGCCAGGGCAGCGGGTGCTGGGGAGGCTTGTGTCGGCGTTGGATTGTCCGATTACACAAATTTCCGCATACCCTCCTTCCAGGGCCACAATCGCAGCACCATGAACAAGGCTTTCACCAAGGAAACCGACCACGACGAGGACGATGGCCCGGCCTTGCCGCCCATCCCCGCCGGGGGCAAGAACTACATCACGCCGCAGGGCTACGCCCGTCTGCGCACCGAATTGCTGCAGTTGATGGACGAGGAGCGGCCCCGCGTGGTCGAGGTGGTTCATTGGGCCGCCAGCAATGGCGATCGGTCGGAGAACGGCGACTATCTGTACGGCAAGAAGCGGCTGCGCGAGATTGACCGCCGCATCCGTTTTCTGACCAAGCGGCTGGAGATCGCCGAGGTGGTCGATCCCTCCCTGCATGCGGGCAGCGACCAGGTGTTCTTCGGTGCCACGGTGCGCTATGTGGATGACCTGGGCGAGGAGCGCTGCATCACCATCATGGGCATCGACGAAGCCGACAGCAGCCAGGGGCAGGTGAGCTGGGTGGCGCCGGTGGCGCGCGCTCTGCTCAAGGCGCGTGTGGGTGATGAGGTGGCCTTGCCCACGCCCTCGGGCGTGCGTCAGTTGGAGGTGGTGGAAGTGCGCTACCCGCAGCCTGGCTGAGGCGCGGTCAGCGGCGCATCATTGCTGGGGCATGGCGCGCACCGCACGCAGCACGTCTGCGGTGCGGCGCAGGTTGCGCAGCGCGGTTTCCAGATGCTGGAGGTCGTGCACGGCAATGCTGAAGCGCAGGTCTATGGTGTCCATGGCCGTTTGTTCGTCCATGTCCACATGGGTGATGTCCGCCTCCGAGCGTGCCAGATTGGCGGCAATGCGTGCCAGGGTGCCTTTGCCGTTGCGTGCCGTGACGACGATGCGTGCTTCAAAGGGTCGGGTGGGTTCTTCGGACCAATCCACGGCGATGAAACGCTCGCTGTCCTTGTGCTGCAGGCGCTGGGCCACGGCGCATTGGCTGGAGTGCACCACCAGCCCTTCGCCGCGCCCCAGGTAGCCCATGATCGGTTCACCAGGCACCGGACGGCAGCAGGCAGCGTATTGCACCGATGCGCCTTCGCTACCGTCCAGCGTGACGCCGCCTTGCGAGACGGTTTCGTGCGAGGTGTAGCGCTCCCGGGTCATCAGCAGCGCATCGGGTTTGTGGCCGTGTTCGGTCATCAGCACCACCAGTCGTTTGGCGACGATGCTGGCAATGCGTTTGCCCAGGCCGATATCGGTCAGCAACTCGCTGCGGGTGCGGTTGCCGGTAAAACGCAGCAACCGTTCCCAGATCTGCTGGTGGCCGTCGTCCTGGGACGGCAGTTGCTGCATTCCTTCAGAGCGCAGGGCCTGGGTCAGCAACTTTTCGCCCAGGTTTTCAGATTCGGTCTGGGCCAGTGTCTTGAGGTGGTGCCGGATCTTGGATCGCGCACGGCCCGTGCGCACAAAGCCCAGCCAGGCGGGGTTGGGCGTGGCGGCGGGGTCGGTGATGATCTCCACCACATCGCCGTTCTTGAGCTCGGTGCGCAGCGGCACCTGCTCGTTGTTGATGCGGGCACCTGCTGTGTGGCTGCCCACATTGCTGTGGATGGCAAAGGCAAAGTCCACCGCCGTGGCACCCCGGGGCAAGGCCATGATCTGGCTCTTGGGGGTGAAGACGTACACCGCATCGGGAAACAGGTCCACCTTGACGTGGTCCCAGAACTCGGCTGCGTCGCGGGTTTCGTTCTGGATGTCCAGCAGGGACTGCAACCACTTGGTGCCCAGGCGCTCTGCGGCAGCGCCGTCGGCATCCTGGGCCTTGTAGAGCCAGTGGGCGGCCACGCCCGCTTCGGCCACGAGGTGCATTTCCTCGGTGCGCATCTGGAACTCGACGTTCACTCCCGAGGGGCCCACCAGCGTGGTGTGCAGCGACTGGTAGCCGTTGAGTTTGGGGATGGCAATGTGGTCCTTGAACTTGCCGGGCACCGGCTTGTACATCTGGTGCAGCACGCCCAGGGCGGTGTAGCAGTCGGTCACCGAGGGCACGATCACCCGAAAGCCGTAGATGTCGGTCACCTGGGCAAAGCTCAGGTGCTTGAGCACCATCTTCTGGTAGATGGCGTAAAGGGTCTTTTCGCGCCCGGCCAGGCGCACCGGCATGCCCAGGCGTGAGAAGGCAGCATCGACATCGGTCTGCACTTTCTGCACCAGGTCACGCCTGCGGTTGCGCGCCTTGCCCACGGCCTTGGCCAGGGTGGCGTAGCGCCAGGGGTGCAGGTGGCGGAAGGACAGGTCCTGCAGCTCACGGTAGGTTTGGTTCAGGCCCAGGCGGTGGGCAATCGGGGCGTAGATCTCCAGGGTTTCCGAGGAAATGCGTCGCCATTTGCTGCGCGGCATGTCCGACAGCGTTCGCATGTTGTGCGAGCGGTCGGCCAGTTTGATGAGGATGACACGCACATCGCGCGCCATGGCCAGGAGCATCTTGCGGAAGGATTCGGCCTGGTTTTCCTCGCGTGTGTCGAATTCCAGCTTGTCGAGCTTGGTGAGGCCATCGACCAGTTCCGCCACGGGTGCACCAAAGCGCTCGATCAGATCCATCTTGGTGACGCCACAGTCTTCCATGGCGTCGTGCAGCAAGGCGGCCATCAGGGCCTGGGCATCGAGTTTCCAGGTGGCACACTGCGCAGCCACGGCGATGGGATGGGTGATGTAAGGCTCGCCGTTCTTGCGCAGTTGGCCCAGGTGGGCCTCGTCAGCGAAGCGGTAGGCCTGGCGCACCTGCTCGATGCTGGCGTTGTCCAGGTAGTCCAGGCTGTCCGTGAGCGCAGCAAAGCTGGCCGCTGCGGCATTCGCTGCGGCCCTGGGCGGGGCGCCGGCTGGCATGGCATTGACAGAGGGACTGGCCTGCATTTCCATTCCTTTAATGTAGCGCGGTTGCTTGCAACCCTGCGCGCAAATGCTTCTATGGCCCTGATCCATAAAAAAAAGCACCGCATTGCGGTGCTTGGCAGGTGCCAGGGGGAGATCAGCCCGGCACTTTTTTGAGCATTTCCAGCCCGACCTTGCCTGCCGCGATTTCGCGCAGTGCGGTCACGCCAGGCTTGTTGCGGCTCTCGATACGCGGTGCGTGGCCATGGCTCAGCATGCGGGCGCGGTAGGTCGCAGCCAGAACGAGCTGAAAACGGTTGGGAATCTGCTCCAGGCAGTCTTCGACGGTGATGCGGGCCATGGGGTACTCCGGAAAATCAGGAAATGTTGAGCGATTCGAAGGTCTGGGCACGGGCGCGGCGCTGGGCCGCGTACTTGAGGCGTTGTGCGTGGACGATGGCTTTCATGTCGAAAAGCGCGCGCTCAAATAGCTCGTTGATTATAACGAAGTCGAATTTGTGCACCTGGGCCATTTCCTCGGCGGCATTCTTGAGGCGCAGTTCGATGACTTCGGCAGAGTCCTCTCCGCGGCGCTCCAGGCGCGAGCGCAGCTCTTCCCAACTGGGCGGCAGGATGAAGATCAGCACGGCATTGGCAAAGGTCTGCTTGACCTGGAGTGCGCCCTGGTAGTCGATTTCCAGGATCACGTCGTTGCCCTGGGCAATGCGCTCTTCGATGGCCTTTTTGGACGTGCCATAGCGCCGACCGTGCACATGGGCCCATTCCACAAAGGCGTCGGAGGCAACCATGGCGTCGAATTCGGCGTCGGAGGCGAAGTAGTACTCGCGGCCGTGCTTTTCCTGCCCTCGGGGGGGGCGCGTGGTGTGCGACACCGAGGCGCGTACCTGGGAATCGAGTTCCATCAAGGCCTTCACGAGGCTGGATTTGCCTGCCCCGCTGGGGGCAGCAACAACAAATAGATTTCCCGGATATTCCATAACAGACAAGCGCCAGGCGCTATCAAATTAAAAGCGTTATTCGATGTTCTGAACCTGCTCGCGCATCTGCTCGATCAGCACTTTCATATCGACACTGATGCGGGTGAGTTCCAGCGCCGCCGATTTGGAGCCCAGGGTGTTGGCCTCGCGGTGCAACTCCTGTATGAGGAAATCCAGGCGTTTGCCGATGTCGCCGCCTTTTTTCAGCAGGCGCTCGATTTCGTCCAGGTGGGACTGCAACCGGGTGACTTCCTCGGCCACGTCGATCCGCATGGCAAAGGCCGTGGCCTCGGACAGGGCGCGCTCCTGGGCCGCTTCGGGGGATGCACTGGAGCCTTCGGTCAGGCCCATGGCCTCTTTCCAGCGCTCCAGGAAGCGTTGGCGCTGCTGTTCCACGAGTCTGGGCACCAGCGGCACTGCCTGCTGGGCCAGGCTGCGCAGCTGTGCCAGGTGGCCTTGGAGCATGGTTGCCAGGCGTGCGCCTTCCTGGGCGCGGGCCTCCAGCAACGCCGCCAGGGCTTGCTCTGCCAGTTCCAGGGCCGTGGGGCTCCAGTCTTCTTCCGCAGGCCCCGAGTGCACTGACAGCCGCAGCACGTCGGCCACCGACAGGGGCGTGGCTTGGGGCAACCAGGAACGGATGGTGTCCTGCGCAGCGTTCAGGCGTTGCAACAGGCGTGGCGAAGGGTCGGGCACGCTGGTGGTGTCGGTGCTTTCCAGGGTGGCGCGCACTTCCACCTTGCCGCGCTTGATCTGGCTGGTCAGCAGGCTGCGCAGGGAGGGTTCGAGGGCGCGCAGCTCGTCGGGCAGGCGGAAAGCCAGGTCCAGAAATCGGCTGTTGACCGACCGGATCTCCAGTCCCAGACGGCGTGTGGACGCCGCGCGACCCTCGGTGGCAGGGGCTGTGGCGGCGCCAGCGGCCTGTGCGCTGGCGTATCCGGTCATGCTGTAAACTGGCATCGGACTTCTGATGGTGGCTTGCGATTCCCGTGATTATCCGGGTTCTGCCGGATGCCTGAATCTTCTTCGCAGAATATGTCAAAAATCAAACCGGCCCCGTTGCCGCCCGATACCGTCATTGGTGGGTACCGCGTGATTCGCCGGTTGTCTGCCGGTGGTTTCGGCGTGGTCTATCTGGCCGAAGACAGCGAAGGCCAGCAGGTGGCGATCAAGGAATACCTTCCATCCTCCCTGGCCACCCGTGCGCCGGGGGAGTTGCTGCCCAAGGTCCAACCCGAAAAGCTGTCGCTGTACCGCCTGGGGCTCAAGAGCTTCTTTGAAGAAGGCCGCGCGCTGGCGCAGATCTCGCACGCCTCGGTGGTGAGCGTGCTCAACTTCTTCCGCGAGAACGAAACCGTGTACATGGTGATGAACTACCTGGAGGGCGCCACCCTGCAGGACTACATCATCACGGCGCGCGACCTCAAGGGCCAGAAGGTCTTCCGTGAGTCCACCATCCGCTCCCTGTTCGACGAAGTGCTGCGCGGCATGCGCATCGTGCACCAGCACAAGATGCTGCACCTGGACATCAAGCCGGCCAATATCTTCATCACCGACGACAACAAGGCGGTGATGATCGACTTTGGCGCAGCGCGCGAGGTGTTGTCCAAGGAGGGCAACTTCATCCGCCCCATGTACACCCCCGGCTTTGCCGCGCCCGAAATGTACCGGCGCGACGCCTCCATGGGGCCCTGGACCGACATTTACGCCCTGGGCGCCTGTATTTATGCCTGCATGCAGGGCTACCCGCCCAACGAGGCGCCGCAGCGCCAGGAAAAGGACCGCCTGTCGCTGGCCCTTGCCAAGCTGCGCGGCGTGTATTCCGACAACCTGATCGAGGTGGTGGAGTGGTGCATGGCCCTCGATCCGCTCTCGCGTCCGCAGTCGGTGTTTGCCTTGCAGAAGGAGCTGGCCCGCGAGGGTGAGCGCCGCTACACCAAGCTCACGGTGGCCGAAAAAATGCGACTGCAGATTGACAACCTGGTCACCGACACCAAGAAAACCGTCCAGAAGGCAACCGCCCCCGCGGCCGTAGGGGCCAAGCCCAAATGAAATTCTCTGTATTCCAGATCAGCCGCCGTGGCGGTCGCGAGAAGAACGAAGACCGCATGGGCTATTGCTACACGCGCGAGTCCGGTCTGTTTGTTCTGGCCGACGGCATGGGGGGCCACCCCGAGGGCGAGGTCGCCGCGCAGATTGCGCTGCAGACCGTGGCCTCGATGTTCCAGCGCCAGGCGCGGCCGCAATTGCCCGACGTGCAGGAGTTTCTGTCGGCATCGCTCCTGGCCGCGCACCACCAGATCCTGCGCTACGCCAGCGACAAGGGCATGATCGATTCGCCCCGCACCACACTGGTGGTGGCTGTGGTGCAGGCGGGCAATGCCCACTGGATTCACTGTGGCGACTCGCGCCTGTACATGGTGCGCTCGGGTCAGTTGCTTACGCGCACGCGCGACCACTCATACCTGGAACTGCGCAACGTGCCTGCAGCGCTGGAGCGCATCAACCGCAACGTGCTGTTCACCTGCCTGGGCTCGCCCACCAAGCCCATCTACGACATGACCGGCCCGGTGCTGCTGGAGCAGGGCGACCGCCTGCTGCTGTGTTCCGACGGGCTGTGGGGCACGCTCAGCGACGAGGACATCTCCCGCCAACTGGCCACGGATGCGGTCGCGCAGTCGGTGCCCGAACTGGTGGAGCAGGCCTTGCGCAAGGCGGGCGAGAGCAGCGACAACGTGACCGTGGTCGCCATGGAGTGGGAGACGCCCGATGCGTTCGAGTCCACCCAGGGTGTGTCCACCGAGAGCATTGGCGACGACGTGTTTGCCTCCACCATCCAGGCCGGGCCGCTGGATGCGCTGGTCGATGACCTGGACGACGAAGCCATCGAGCGCTCCATTGCCGAGATCAACGAAGCCATCCGGCGATCGGCGGCAAAAAGGGGGTGACCCTCCCTCTGAGGCGTTGGGCCTTTACATGGGAAGGCTGGCGGTCCTTGCGCGGCGGTTGCTCGCGGTGACCTGCCCGCCTCTGTGGCTGCATCAGTGCGTCGTGTTTCGTTTGTTTCAGGCCATCTGGGCGCTGCATGCAACGCCATATTTTTGACGGATATTCCATGACCTCCTTCGTTCGCCCCGGCGGCCGCGCCGCCGACCAGTTGCGCCCCGTGCGCATCACCCGCCACTACACCATGCACGCCGAGGGCTCGGTGCTCATCGAGTTTGGCAACACCAAGGTGCTGTGCACCGCCTCGGTCGAAGAAAAAGTACCACCGCACAAGCGCGGCAGCGGCGAGGGCTGGGTCACGGCCGAATACGGCATGCTGCCGCGCGCCACGCACAGCCGCAGCGACCGCGAGGCCGCGCGCGGCAAGCAAAGCGGCCGCACGCAGGAGATCCAGCGCCTCATCGGCCGCTCGCTGCGCGCGGTGTTTGACCTCAAGCTCCTGGGCGAGCGCAGCATCGTGCTCGACTGCGACGTGATCCAGGCCGACGGCGGCACGCGCACGGCCGCCATCACCGGCGCCTGGGTGGCCGCGCAGGACGCGGTGAACACGCTGCTGGCCAGCGGCAAGATCGCCACCTCGCCCATCCGCGAACCCGTGGCCGCCATCTCGGTGGGCATCGTGCAGGGCACGCCCGTGCTCGACCTGGAATACGTGGAAGACGTGGACTGCGACACCGACATGAACGTGGTCATGACCGGTGCCGGACACTTCGTGGAAGTGCAGGGCACGGCCGAAGGCGTGGCCTTTACGCGCCGCGAGATGGACCAGTTGTTGGCCCTGGCGGAAAAAGGCATTGGCGAACTGATGCAGATGCAGCAGCAGTCGCTACAAAAATAATAGCTGCTCGCGCATGATGGATAAGCGCTGGAGGCACATTTGACCATGAAAATCGTATTGGCATCGAACAACCGCGGCAAGCTTGCCGAGCTGCAGGCCATGCTCGCCCCCTTGGGCGTGGAGCTGGTGCGCCAGGCCGACCTGGGCGTGGGCGAGGCCGAGGAGCCGCACCGCACCTTTGTCGAAAACGCCCTGGCCAAG
>WBZL01003249.1_pt1 | contig 15041 bp, 18 predicted proteins | sample 5204291 | NCBI WGS metagenome assembly WBZL01 (sample SAMN12344345, study PRJNA552823) | activated sludge metagenome | biome: Activated sludge suspended growth; feature: Nitrification reactor; material: Wastewater; isolation source: activated sludge from nitrification reactor of wastewater...
CGACATCGTGCTCGCTCACGCCGCTGTCGAGTTGCTGCGCCCAGGCGATGCACTCCGGCCGCCCGAGTCGAGTCGAGAGCGCCCAGAGGTCGGTGAAGTCGCGTCCCTCGGTACGGTCCAGGATCGCGAGGACCTTGCGGGCGGCGAGGTCTTCGGCCGTGAGCGCTGGGATGCCGTCGACTTGCTGCAGTGGGAACAAGGGCGGTGAATCGACGGCGAGGTCGACCTCGATGGTCTCGTCATCGAGCGTCGCCAGGAGTCGGGCGAAGGTGACGTGGTCTCGGACGAGCACAACAGTCCATCCCTCCGCAGCGAGCGCAGCGGTGAACGATGTAGCGAGTGGGCGGACATCGCCGGGCGGGTTGCCTGGCTCGGCGGCGATGAACGCGTCGAGGTCGCGGGTCAACCGGTCCACGACGCCGAGCGCGACGAGCGCCGAGCCGCCGGCGAGAGCGAACCCATCCGAGTCTGGTAGGTCGAAGAGGATTCGAGCAGCTCGTCGTTGTAGCGGGGTGAGACCGTTCACGATGCCGCCTCAATGTCGGTCGGTTCGCGCTGTTCGGCGATGAGCGCGTTCCATGCAGTCCGGAGAGGCCGAGGCAGTGTGAGGTCGGGCCACGCCTCGCAGAGCAGGACGCCGTCGACGATCGCTTCGATGTCGAGCGGTGTGCCCTCTCGGAGGACGAGCTCGTAGGCGCGAAGGCGGTCGCTGCGCAATGCCAGGTCGAGCTCCCGACGAGGTCCGCTCCACCAGAGGTGCGGACCGGGGTCGAAGCGACGGAGGCATTCAGCGGGAGACAGCCGCCAGAGGCGCGAGGGGATGGCGTAGGGACGCCTGTCGTCGCTCCACGTCCATTCGATCGTGGGCTCGATCTCTACGTGAGCCTCGGCTGCATCGAGCAACGTCATCGCAGTGTCGAAGAGTGGCTCGCGTCGGCCGTGCTCGTACGCAGCGATGTTCGGCCGAGCGATTCCCGAGCGCTCGGCGAGCACGAGCTGCGTGAGGCCGGCTGACCTTCGGGCCGAACGGAGGACATTGGCGAAGCGAACCACGTAGGTATCGTACTCGATACATTCGGCGTGACGCACTCATCGTCCCGCGGACCCCGTCAGGGCCAACGTTTGTGGCGTCGTCGGATCGATTCGTGGGTCGGTGCGATCTCGACAACTCCGCCGAGCTCCTCGTCGAAATACGTCACGTCCCAATCGTCGTCCAACTCTCCTCGTGCGAGGTTCGCCAACTTCCGCCCTTCTCGTTGGCGGTGGCGAGATCGTGCGGATCGGGGCCATTCCAGCCCCGTGCATCAGGGCCGTTCGGGCCCCACATAAGCGTCGTAAGCCCATCTGACCGAACTTGAAGTCGGCGAGACAGATCGGCGGACACCGGCGCTATTTGTCTGCTCACCTGGCCGAGCCGTCCGGCAGTCACCCAGAGCGGGAACGCGTCGTAGTCCCACATCACCTTCACGATCCGACGTTCCGCCACCTGGCCACGGTACGACAACGCTGGCGTTGCGGGGCGTGACATCCTGCGCCGTCGCGCGGAGCTGGGGTCGTCCATCACGCTGTGTCGGTGGCAGCGGCCGTCGGCGAGCTCTGTCGACCCGATAGCTGCCAGACTCACCGCATGGGTGCGAGCAGGATCCGATGGCTTCGAGCGAGTTTCGGCCCGAAGGCAGACAAGGGCGCGGCGCTCGACCTGCTTGTCGATTGCGAGGACCTTCCCGGTGATGGTTGGCGCAAAGTTGACCAGCGCACATGGCGTACGGGCGAAGGCGGTTTCAATGGTGATTGGGCCCGTCGGGCTCGCGACCTCGGATCGATCACTGGCTGGCGTTCCTTTCACTCGAAGCCGACCGGTCGCTGGGCCTGGGTCCAGGTGGTGCCGCTCGCTTCGCGAGACGACGCGCTTGACGCACTGGCGGTCATGCCCGGGGCGATGCTGGCGAACTTGAGGTTCGAGGGTGAGGTGCGGGAGACCTTCGACGGCGAAGGTCCGCCCGTCACCGGGGCGTCGGCGACGTGGTCGTCGAGATCCGTGATCGGCTTGGACGGCGTGGCAACCGACAACGCGATCCTGGCCGCTGTCTTCGACACCTGGCTTGTCGTCGCGAACCTGTCTGCGCCGGCATCGCCGCACAACTGGGACGTGGTGCACGAGGTCATCGCTCTTCAGTCAGCGCGACTCGTCAGGACGCTGACGTAACTGCGACCTTGGGTACGCCCCGCGAAAAGCCCGCGGCCGCCGCTATTCGGTGTTGTTCGCCGTCGATCGACCGTCGACGAAACCCGCGGAACCTCGCCCGTCTGCGTGCGTCACCATTCGTCGATTCCGTCCCACGGGTCGCTCTCAAGGTGGCGGCACGGGTTCGAATCCCGTTGGGGGTACTCACATGAATCCCCTGCAGTTGCAGGGGATTCGGCGTCTTCGCAGGTGGTTTGACGCTGGCGAGTCAAGTGCGCGCCCGCGAGAGGCCCGCTCTGGGTGGTGTGTTTCAGGCGGCCGGCGGGCGCAGTTCGGTGGCCCAGTCCGCGAACCACGCCCGGACGACGGTTCGTTCGCCCTCGCCGCACGGGAGTTCATCGTCATCCAGTCGTTCCAGTCGTGCGAAAGCGTCGGCGATACCGCGTGCTCGCTCACGCCGCTGTCGAGTTGCTGGGCCCAGCCAACGCATTGCGCCCGCCCGAGTCGCGGCGAGAGCGCCCGCAGATCGGTGAAGTCACGTCCCTCCGTGCGGTCCAGGATCGCGAGGATCTTGCGGGCGGCGAGGTCCTCGGCCGTCAGCGCTGGGATGCCATCGACCTGCCGTAGCGGCGACACGCGTGATCGTGCCGTGCTTCTCGCCGGTCTCACGCCGGATCTCCAACACCATCCGGACCGCCCGCTCACGCAGCTCGTCCGGATACTTCCGCGGCCTCCGCCGCGCACCTGTAGTTGCCATGCTCCATCATCCCCGTTTCCAAGGTCAGGAACACCCGCAGAACCCAGGCCGATTCATCCCGCCGACATCGAGCGATTCGTGGATGGCGCACTGCTGGTGGACGCGTGGGATGACCTCGTGCTCCCGACTGCACTTCGAGCTGCTTGGCACCCGCTCATCGACGCGGCCCGTTCCGATGGCTGAGAACCCGCTGACCGACCTACAGGTCGAGGTGCTCCAAGTGTTCTTCTCGCTCCCCGAGTCCGAAGGCTTCATGCTCGCCGGTGGAGCCGGTCTGGTCGCCGTCGGCCTTTCGGAGCGGCGTACCGAGGACCTCGATCTCTTCACGACTCGCGTGTCCGTCGAGTTGGCAGCTGACGCGCTGGAGGCGGCGATGCTGGATCCGGACTGCCCCTCCCGGTCGGCCCTCGGAACTTCGGTCGACCGCGCCGATAACATGATCGGCGTGGCTGCCGAGTCCTACGACCTGTGGTCCGACCCGAACTCTGTCGGCGGAGACCTGGTGGTCGAGCTCTCCCGTGACGTACTTCGATCTGCGGCACTGGCTGATGTTGACTGAGCCCGTCAACGGCATGGTCGGGCTCCTCGATCGGAAAAGTCGTCAGGTCGAGCCTTGCTGCCACTCTTGGTGCGAGAACGACCTCCTTGTCTTCGACAACACGACCATGCTCCACCGTCGCGGAATGGAAGCAGTCGTAGGGCTGCGCCAACTCAGCCAGAGCGGGCTGCGCCGGGTTCCTGCGCAGGATGCGTCGTTCCACGCAACGGCGGAAAGGTGACCGATGCCATGGAGCATCAGTTGTCGTTGGTTGGAGAACGTCCGGCTTCGTCAGTGCTTGAGCGGTTCCAGGCGATTGGGTTGATCCGTGGCGAGTTCTTCCAGCGAGCTGCGCTCGAGTCGATCTCGTCCCCTTCGGTGCAGCGGTCCCTATCTGAGTACCTCGTTTGGGTCGCATCTGCGATGGGTTCGCGGCCCGTGTGGTACCGAACGTCCGACCTGTGGTCAGACGAGGGGAACTGCTTGCAGGGCTCTCAGAAGATCGAGCGCGAGAAGAATCCGGTAATCGGCCTGCGTGGGATACGGCGGAGTCTGGCCCTCACGGATGAGTTTTCCCTGGAGTGTGCGGTCTTGGCCACGGTGCAGGCGTTGCATCCCAACGTTCGCGTCCAGTTCCCGTTCATCTCGACGGTGGACGAGTTCGAGATGGCTGCGAAGCGAGCTGGTCACGAGGGGGTGCAAGGTCCGTTCGGAACGATGATCGAGACGCCGGCGGCTGCACTTTCCGTCGATGAGCTTCTCGACGCCGGCGCCTGCCGCCTGATGGTCGGCCTCAACGATCTGTCATCGCTGACCCTCGCCTCCGAGCGTGCGAGTTCGTTCGCAGGAAAGCTCAGCCGCCCGCTGTGGGACTTGATCGAGAGAGTCCGAGCGTCAGCGCACGCTCGCGGCTGCCCGGTCGGGGTCGCAGGACGGATGAATCCGACGCTCGTTTCTCGAGCACTCCATACGAATCTCGACTTCGCTTCGATCCACTACTCGCAAGCTCGCGAAGTACTCGACATTGAGGATCACGAGTGGCCTGATGAGCAGATGGAACTCGACGTGAAAGTCAGGACGAGGGACGCAATCGCCGCCGGACAATGGCAGGGCGTATAGCGGATGTTCATGACCAACCGCTTCCGGGTCGCTCTCATGTGGGCGGCACGGGTTCGACGCTGACGAGTCGAGTGCGCCCGGCGAGAGGCCCGCTCTGGGTGGTGTGCTTCAGGCGAGCGGCGGGCGCAGTTCGGTGGCCCAGTCAGCGAACCACGCCCGAACGGGAGCCCGTTGGGCCTCATCGCACGGGAGTTCATCGACACCCAGTCGTTCGCGACGCGCGAAAGCGTTGGCGGTGGCGTGCGCGCTCACGCCGTTGTCGAGTTGCTGCGCCCAGGCAATGCACTCCGAGTCGCGTCGAGAGCGCCCAGAGCGGCCAGAGATCGGTGAAGCCCCGTCGCTCGGTGCGGTCCAGGATCGCAAGGATCTTGCGTGCGGCGCGGTCCTCGGCCGCCAGCGATGGGATGCCATCGGCCTGCGGCGTGACCGCCTCGATCGACCGCAACCCCCGACCATCCATCTTCAACCGCAGCACTTCACTTACTTCGAACACAGGGACCTCCCTGAACGCCGTGCACGCCGCCTTCCGGGTCGAGATACGAACGGCGGTGAGTCGACCGGCCCGACACCAACAACGACTGACCCCAGGTGGTCCCATCCAACTGGCGACAGGTGGTCCTATCTACCTGGCGATAACCCGCTCAAGTGGTCCCATCCAGCTGACGGGCGACAGCGAGCGGTCGATCCACAGCGCGACTTCCACGGACGTTGCTGCGCCGCGGTCGGCGATGCCAGCGAGTTGCTCGATGAAGCCGCTTCGATGAGCCGCACGGCCGCAATGACATCGCCACCCCGGATGCGGGCGGCTCACAGCCGGGGTCGACCGGCCCCGGGCCGCGGCACGCCGATTCCGCCCGCCCTTCAAACGGCATCGACCGGTGATATGCACACACTCCTACGTTCGTTAGTATCGCAGTATGACTGCGAAGAAGCATCGTCTCACGGTGACGGTCGACCCAGAGCTGATCGAGGCCGGCCAGAGGGCGGTCAAGTCAGGGCAAGCGGAGTCCGTCAGCGGCTGGGTGAGCGCCGCGCTCGAGGACAAGGTGCGGCGCGATCGAAAGCTCGCGCTCCTGGCTGCAGCCGTGGCCGACTACGAGCTGGAGTTCGGCGAGATCAGCGCCGAAGAGATCGCGATCCAGAGGCGTGCTGATCGTCGGGGCGCAACGGTCGTTCGCGGTCCTCAACAGGCGACACGCAAGGCGAGGACGGCGTGAGTCTCGTTCTCGACGCCGGCGCCCTGGTCGCGTTGGAGCGCAACGAACGCCCGATGTGGGTCCGTCTGAAGGCCGCTCAACTCGAGGGAGATCTCCCAGTCACTCACGCCGGGGTCCTCGGACAGGTGTGGCGTGGCGGCCCACGTCAGGCCCGTTTGTCACAGGTGCTTGGCGGAGTCGATGTCCGCGCGCTCGATGAGCCGCTTGGTCGGGCCGCTGGCCGGCTCCTTGGCGCCGCGGGGCTCGCTGACGTCATCGATGCTGGCGTCGTGTTGCTCGCTGTCGACGGGGACGAGATCGTGACCGTCGACCGTCACGATCTCGAACGGCTGGCGGAGGTGTCCGGGCGCCACGTCGAGCTGATCCATCCCTGATCGCCGGGCTGTTCCGTTCGCGATCGGGACCGCGCGGTACCTCGGGGGCAGCACAGCAGGGGAGGGACCGCGCCCTCGATGGATCGAGGCAGGCATTGCGTTTCGCGGCCGTGATGGGTCGACGTTCACGCCTTCCGTTCCTGATTTGGCTTGTTGGCTGGCCGGTAGCGACATGGGGTCGGGCTTGTCATGGCCGACGTCAGAGGGCACCGCCGACGAGCCGTTCGAGTGTCGTCCTTCCCATGGCGGCCATAGCCGGGTTCGTGTCCCGGTAGTACCAGTACGCGCCGATGGCCTGCTCGAACGCCCACGCCTTGCCGCGTTCCCATTGCAGCTCGCTGCAGCCGAGCCGATCGCGCAACCGCTCACGGGCTTCAGCGCCGAACAGATGCCAAGCGGCGACCAGGTCGAGCGCGGGATCTGCCGCTCGGAAGCCACCGGTGTCGAGGATGCCCCCCAGGCGCCCGCGCTGAACGAGCAGGTTCGCGGGCGTGAGGTCGCCGTGGCACATGATGTCGGGGTCCTCGCGAGGCAGGGCGCGGAACCCCCGCCACATCGACGTCATCGCGGAGGTGTCGAGGAGACCGCTGCTTCGGCGGATGCACTCATCGACCCACTCGTCGTGATCTGCGAGTACACCGCCTCGCCCGGAGCCGGCGAAGGAGCGGTCGCGTGTGCCGCAGTCTCGAAGGTGCTCGATGAGGACGGCCACGTCATCGGCGAGAGCGACCGACGTTGCGTCGGAGGTGGGCGCCGCTGTGGAACCGGGCAGCCAGGTCTGTGCGGTCCAGGGGAGCGGGTAGCCGTGTCCGGGTTCGCCGACGTGGATCGGCTCGGGAGCGGGGAACGGGCAGGCGAGGTGGAATTCGGTTGCCGCCGCTGCCTCCGAGCGCAGCCGTGCGCGGAGTCGGGTGGGGTCCGCCGATCGGAGCGGGAACCGAGCGGCGACGTCGGCGCTGATCCGGAAGATCGCATTGACGGTCCCGGCGGATTCAACTCGGACGACGTTGCGGCCGGCGAGCGCTGGGATCTGTTCGGCGACGAGCGCCGCGACCTGCGACGTGGTGATCTCGACCTGATCGTCGTGCATCAGCCGCGAGAGCCGACGACGGCGGCAATGTGTTCGAGCACTCGTTGGAGATTGGCGGCGAGGTCGTCGACGGCGTCGACGACGATCTTCGGATCGTCGAGCGGCACGTACCTGGCACGGCTTCGTTGCACGCTCGCCCAATCGAGTTCGTACCAGCCGGGGATGTTGCGCTGACGTTCCGACACGCGCCGCTCGTGGAGGGATTCGTCGCTGCAGAGGCACTCGACGACGGCGAGGCGCGATTCGTACCGAGCGGCCAGCTCCTCGAGTTCTCGCCGGTAGGTCTCGTGAGCGACGACGTCGACGATGCACGCTCCGGCGATTCGAAGCTGCTGCTCGGCGATCCGAGCGAGAAGCGTCCACCCGGTTCGCCGCTGCCGCTCGACCGGGGTCTCGACTGCCGCCCAGGTGTCCGGATCCGATCTGAGCGCGGACATCACCCAATCGAAACTCGCGATCGCGCCCGAGCACTCCGCTGCGATCAGCTCCGCCATGGTCGACTTCCCGGTTCCCGGACATCCCGAGACCAGCACGAGGAGCCCGCGCGGTGGTCGAATCACGATCGCGTCGTGGTCGGGACCCGAAGGGTGCGGCGAGGGCGCATCTGGTGGAGGCCACCATCGAAGGTGGCTGGCGGCGGGTCGCAGTGTGCGACCCGCCGCCACCCGGTTCGGACCACTGCGGTTACCCGGCGCTCCCTCGGGACTTCTCGACCTTCTTGTCGAGCTTGGCCTGACGCTTCTCTTTCGCGGTCTTCGAGGGCTGCGTCTTCGCTGCCCTCCCGCCCTTGTCTTTGCCAGCCATGACGGCCTCTCTCCGGCCGGGTTGCACACCCGGCGGACCCCCACTGTCGCGCGGATCGCCCGCGTGCGTGATGCAGTTTGCGGATCGGGCCACCGGGTCGCTGCGCTCGGTCCGCGCCGTTCATCGGCGACCTGCGCCGACGGGCGTATCGTGCGATTCGGGTTCCTCCCTCGTGCCGACGAGCGCGATCGGTGTCGTGTGCCCCTCAACGAGATCCGACGCTCAGCAGTCCGCAGCGCTCTCCTGACCGCAGCCGTCGGCGTCTTCGGGCCCGCCTGAGGCCCTCGCCAGGCGGGCGCTGAGCGACCAGTCGGTGGAACGTGCCGAGGAGTCCGTGAAGGCGGTGCTGTTCACCGGCGAGGGCGACGCGGCCACATACGCGTCGAGATCTCCGAGGCGCGCCAGGAGCCCATCGTCGAACTCCTCGGACTGCGAGGAGTCGGGACTGGTGGTCGACATAGTGAACTCCGATCGATGTGTCTTCTCCCTGCTTTCGGCTCGCGACGGGCACGGCTTGATCGCGGCCCGATCGACCGTCGTCGACCGGTGATCCATCCCCATTGTCGAAGGTCCTTGATGCCGCAATGCTGTCGCTCGGTCTCGCCGTCTCCGGGGGGCGGTGATCGCTGCACGAGCCGAGGGAGCGCCCATGTCGTCTTTGCCGCCGCCGCCACCACCGTCGCCTCCGCCGCCGGGTCCGGGGCCGGGTCAGGGATCCGGGGGCTACATGGGCGCTGGCGGGTACGCGCAGCCGACGGGCGAGAGCTGGCTCAAGGGCGGCAACGACAAGGCGACGACGGCGATCATCCTCGCCTTCATCGGACTGCTGTGTTGCGGCCTACTCCAGTTCCCCGCCTTCTACTTCGGCCTCCAGGCGTTGAAAGAGGCAGACCGGCGGGGCGGCGATGGACGGGGCAAGGCCATTTTGGCCCTGGCCCTCTCGGGCACCTTCCTCGCGGTGTGGGTCCTCTTTCTCGTTGCGGCGATGGTGTCGTCGGGCACCCAGGCCGGGCGGTGACGATGGGCGATGCCGGTGACGGCGATCCGCGCGCGATCGAATGGACCGCGCACGAATCGATGCTCTGGGAAACCGCCCGGATCGTGGGAGCGGTGCTTCGCGGCGAAACGCTCGCCGGCCGCCCGACCAACTTCGCCTTGAGCCTTTCGAACGACTACTCCGAGGTCGTGTTGGCGTCGGGAACGTATGAGCGGAATTGGCTCGGCGCGATCGGCGACGGGACCTACCGGACGAACACCACCTTCGTCGGTGGTTTCAGCCCGATGGGAATCGTCCTCGGAGGTGCGACGCTCGGCGGGTCGGCGCTCGGCAACGCTCGGCGGAAGTCCCGGGCCGCGGCGGACGCGAGCATCGCGTGGCGTCCGATCGACGGCGGCGTGGTTCATGTGAGCAACTACGGGATCTACCTCGACACCTCCGGCCAGCTGCTGTCGTTCGGCTACCACTCGATTCAGCGCATGGATCTGCTCGGCCCGGGCACTGCGCAGTGGAGCGCCACGATGGCATCCGGCGGGGCCGAGACGTTCCAGCTCTCGAGCGTCTGTGTCGAGCTCGTGTTCGCACTGTGGGCGCTGGCGCGTTGCCCGGCGCATCCCCAGTTGGTGAACTTCACCTGGCTTCCCGAGACGTTCATGGCTCGCGTTCGGTACGCCGGACTCGACGGCCAACTCGGCGGCGGTTCGCTGCCCATGCTGACGGCTCGCTGACGGCCGACGTTTCGTGCGAGGTCGCGCGCCGAGCCGGGCCGGTGCGGCCCGCCCGGCGTCAGTCGGTCGCCCGCGAGGCGGGGTGAGCGACGCGATGGACGCCGAGTGCGACCGCCGCGACCGGTGCAGCGAGCCCGGCGATACCGGTGCCGATGAACAGGGCGGAGGCGCCGAAGCGCTCCGCAACCGCGCCGGCCGCCACGATCCCGGGCGCGATCAGCACATACAGGACGGAGCGACGGATCATCGCGATGCGGCCCTGGATATCGGGGTCGAATCCGACATGTTGCGCCACACCGAGCACAGCCATGTCGCGCGCGACCGCGGCGCCGACGATCGCGAAGCCGATCATGGTGACCGGCCAGCTCCGAGTGAGCGCGGCGGCGATCGGCACGAGGGCGATCAGCGCGGGACCGATCGCCTGCCACCGAGGGGCGGGCCGTAGGCCTCGATCGATCGCAACCGACGCGATGACGCCGCCGACACCCTGGATCGCAAACGTCGCGCCGATCTGCGGTCCGCCGATATGCAGGTCGGTGGTGGCGAACACGACGAATTGGCCGTAGAAGCACACCGAGGTGATGTTGGACAGCCCAGACACGACCAGCAGCCGCCAGAACCGGTCCTCGTCGCGTATCGCCGCGAGCGTGTCGCGCAAGGTCACGGTGGGCGTGGCGGGCTCCGCAGGGGTCGTGACGGTCGTGGGTTCGTCGCCGACGCCTCGGCCGCTCACCGCCCGGCCGACGGCGCCGATCGACCAGGTCGCGGCCGATGCGAACGCGAAGGTGACGGCGTCGAAGCCGATCGCGTAGACCGCGCCGTAGCCGACGACGAGCCCGACGAGCGTCGAACCGACGATCTGCCCGGCGCCGTCGGAGATTCCGAAGCGGGCGTTCGCCGCGACAATCCGCTCGTCGTCGTCGAGCAGCGACGGTACGAGACGGTGCTCGGCACCGTCATGGACGGAACGCAGTGCGCCCAACGCGACGGCGAGCGCTGCGATCCACCAGGCCGACGGAGCGGTGGCTGCCACCACCACGGCGGTAAGGCCGAGCAACGCGGCACGTGCTGCATCGGTCGTGGCGAGGGTGACGCGGAGGTCGCCGCGGTCGGCGGCGCGGCCCAATTGCACCCCGAATGCGACGGTGACGGCCATCTCGGCGAATTCGACCACTCCGACCACGAACGCCGAGCGGGACAGCTCGAACGCAACAAAAGGGATCGCGATGATGGAGAAGTAGTCGCCGATGAACGAGACGAGGTTGCCGATCCAGTAGCGCCGGAACCGGGCCCAGTTGTGGTCGGTTGTGGGGTCCACCCGTGCGCCTGTTCGGATCCTGTGGGACATCGCCCGGCTCGCCCGGATCGCCCGGCTCGCCCGGCGACGCCGAACGCACAGGACGGGTCGCGGGGGAGCGCGGCGGCATCGGGCCGGATGACGGAAGCCGGAAGGCAGCTGCGATTCGACTGGCCACCCGGCCCGATTCGCGCCGCTACCTACGTCGCGAGGCGTCGTCGCGGCTACGTCGCCCGCCGTCGTCGCGGTTACGTCGCCCGCCGTCGTTTCGGCGTCGTCGTCCGGTTGTGCACTGCATGGTCACCTCCCTCCGTGGTGTTCCTGGGGACCGGCATCGGGTTGTCGCACTGCGCGGCGGCCCACCGCCGGTTGTGGCGATGTCTACGGCGACGCTCACGCTCCGGCAATGGGGATCGATCACCGCATGCGCCGGTCGTCGACACCGTTCCTGGGGCTACCATGCCGCCGATGTCAGCTTCGGCCCTGACCGTGGAGTTCGCGGGCAGTCGGCGCACGGTGACGGTCAACGGGGACGGTTTGGTGTTCGGTCGGGGGGCCGATCTCGACATCGATTCGAACCCGTTCCTGCACCGCAGCGTCGGGCGCCTGGTGCGGCGCGACGCGTTGTGGTGGGTGGAGTGTCTCGGCGAGTGGACGCCATTGCGGGTGACCAGCGCCGGGTGCACCGCTCTGGTCGACTACGCCCGATCGGCCCCGATTCTGCACGCGGAGTCGATCATCGGGTTCTCCGCTGGCGCGTGCAGCTACGAGATTCGGCTCCACCTCGCCGAGCCGCCGGGACCGGCGGTGATCGTGGCGCAGCGACCGACGGACACGACGGCGACCTTCCGCTCGCTCGACCTCCCGCTCACCGCCGAGCAGCGGCTGATGGTGACCGTGCTCGCCGAGGACCGGCTCCGAGAGCCGACGCGCTCCCGCCAGCTTCCCTCGAACCGGGATGGCGCCCTGCGCCTCGGATGGAGCGTCGCCAAGTTCAACCGCAAGCTCGACTGGTTGTGCCACCGCCTCGATCGGATCGGGGTGGAGGGGATGCGTTCACCGGGACGCCGCGCCAACGATCGACGGATCCACCTCGTGAATCACCTCGTCGGCAACGGTACGATCACCGTCGCCGACCTCGCGGCGCTCGACGCTCACACGGTCGCCGCCCACACGATCGCCAAGAGCCGGCCGGGAGACCCGGATGCACCGACCGGGGGTCACCGTTGAGCAACTCGTCTGACCAGCCTGCCGATCGCCTCGCGCCAGCGCCGCTGGTGGGGGGCTATGAGCACCTCACCCGGCTTGCGAGCGGAGGCACGGCCACGGTCTACAGCGCTCGGCGATGCGTGGACGGGGCGGCGGTGGCGGTGAAGATCTTCGATGCCGACCATGGCTCCGCCTTCGCTCGCCAGTGCGCCGCGGCGCGGCGGCTCGACGGCGTTCCCGGTGTGCTGGCGGTCGAGGAGTCCGGCACGCTCGACGATGGCCGCAGCTTCCTCGTCACACCGTTCGCACCCGGCGGAACCCTCGCGGAGCACATTGACCGCTTCGGCCCGATGCCCGCCGAGCGCGTCGCCGGGCTCGGTGCGCGGCTTGGCCGTGCGCTCGGCGCGGCGCACGCGGCCGGGGTTCTCCACCGGGACCTCAAGCCCTCGAACCTGCTCCTCGACGGGGAACAATCGCCGCTCATCGCTGACTTCGGGGCCGCGAGCACCCTCGACACCCACTCCAAGTCGGCGACCGCAACGATGGCGATCACCGTCATGTACGCGGCGCCGGAGGTTCTCGAGGGCGCAAAGGCCGACGGGCGCTCCGACATCTACTCGTTGGCCCTTTCGCTGCTATCGGCTGCTACCGGTCGGCCGCTTTTCGCCGGGAGCGACGACTCCGGGCTCGCACAGCTCGTCAACACGATCTGCACCGCCGGGGTTCCCGATCCTCGGACCTTGGGGCTTCCCGACGGTCTGGCAGCGGTGCTTCGCACCGCGACGCGCATCGACCCAGACCACCGCTACGCCACCGCGACACAACTGGCCGAAGCGCTGGACGCCGTCGCAGCGGACCCCACGGCGATTCCCGCCGGCACCGAGCGAACCGCTGGTGAACGGCCCGGCCGTCGCGGCAGGACGCTCGTCGTCGCGGGCGTGATGGCGAGCGCCGCCATCGTCGGTGCGCTCGCGTTCGTGTCCGGGCGCGGAGACGGCGCCGAGCGTCGTGACGCCGGCTCGACCGCCACGAACGCGGACGCCTCGACGACCACCGCGTTGGTGCTCAAGGATTTCGCTGCGCCGGTGACCCCGGCAAACGGGATCATGGGCGCGCTGTATCAGCAGAACGAGATGACCTATGTCGGCGTGATCGATCCGCCGTGTCCCAGCGGCGGGCACCTCGCCGAACTCTCCACGCATGCAGGGCCTCAGGACACCACCGATGGGGTCGCCACACCATGGGAGGCCGTCTCGGGTGACGGGGCCGGCGTGTTCATCTCCTGGATGCCGTGCGATACCGGTATCGCCGAAGCGCGATTCGTGCTCGGCGCGACCGGCCGCTGGTTCGTGTACATCGCGGAGTTCCCCGAGGACCAGTACCGCACGATGGTCGCCAAAATGCGCGTCAACGAGACGAGCCCATCGCCCGACTACACCGTCGACGAGGACGTCCTCGCGACCCTCGCCAACCCCGATGTGTACAAGGGGTGGGCGGTCATCGACCGGCCGGCCTAGGGCTTCGGCCGATCGCGCCGCTTATCGCCGGTCGCTCCCTTTCGCTGTCCGCGGCGGGTGGCCGACGGGTTCCGATGAGGCGGAGGGGCCGGCGGATGAGCAGCCGGAGGCGTTCGGGGCCGCGCCGGGCGAGCGCCGGGAGGAAGCGCCGGCTCCGACCGGACGATGATGACTCCCTTGTCGCTCATGACAGCAGCGGTTCTCGCGCCAGGTATCGCTCGAATCCACACGGTGTCGCCGTCCGCGATGCCGTCGGCGACGGTCGTGCCGATCACGCGCGTCGCTTCGCCGTGCGTGGCAGCCGGCCACCATGTAATGGCGCCGTCGATCGCCGCTCTCGTGACGGTGACGGCATGCGACGGCATCCGCGCCAGATCGAGGCACCCCTTCGCGAATCGGAAGGCCATGGAGGCGGCGCCACCGAGCGCGACGACGGCACGGAGCTCGTTCTTCGTTGACGCGTCGGTGACCAGCCCGAACGCGACCAGCGCGATCGAACCGCCGACGAAGATGCTCGTGATGGCGAAGGCGGCGCGGTTGCCGCGGGCGAGTGCGATGTCCGTGGCGGTCACGGTCGGTTCGGGACCGACGTCGCGAGGCGCACGGTCGACGGGCCGGGTGGGATCGGGCATCCCCGCATCGCTGGGGGGACGGTAGAGCGGAATCGGAGCGCTCTCCTGGTCGTGGTCGGCGGCGACGAGCCCGATGCGGGGGGTGTGACGATCCGGCGGACCGACGAGTACATCCGAGTCGGGGCTCGGCTCTGCGACCGACGCGAGCATGTCGATCAGGCGACAACGCCTGAGCCATGCGACGAACTCCTCGGACGCGACCGTCTTCGGTGCGAACCGGTCGATGTGGGGTTTCGGTCCGGTGGGACGTGCATCGCTCACGACGCGCACCAATTCCTGGCCGATCGCCGTCGCCGCAGCGAAGTCATCGGCGACGCTCGCCGTCCTTACTCCCTCACCACGGCCGACCGACTGAAGGATCGTGTCCGACGGCAACTCGTCGAGCTCGTCGATGACGGCAACCATCACCGCCGCGACATCGAGGTCGGTCGTGGGCTCGGCGATCTCTCGGTCGACCAACCGCCGGATCGCCGCGGTCCGCTTCGTTCGCATCGACCGCGCGGCCCACAGCGAGATCGGGCCCGCGACCGCCATGACGAATCCCAACCCGACGAACGCCACGAGTGTGCGCATGACG
>WBZL01003252.1_pt1 | contig 15031 bp, 14 predicted proteins | sample 5204291 | NCBI WGS metagenome assembly WBZL01 (sample SAMN12344345, study PRJNA552823) | activated sludge metagenome | biome: Activated sludge suspended growth; feature: Nitrification reactor; material: Wastewater; isolation source: activated sludge from nitrification reactor of wastewater...
TGTCATACTGCGTCCAGCCGAGGGCCATTACCGCCAGCCCTACGGCAATCAGCAGGCCGAGGTTGAAAAACGAGCCGCTCCAGTTGAAGAGTTTTTGCTGGCCGAATCGGGCGCTTTTTGCTGCCCGGATCAGGTGGACCAGTACAATCAGGCCTAGGGTAACCCCGCCGGCAGCCAATAGAATGCCCCGGCCGGTTACATCGATAACCAACGTAATCATATCGCAATCTTTTTGAATGAGAAATGGATTGAACGAATGCATCCAGGGTCAAATGCCGGCGGAAACCCTGTTTCTCACATAGATGAGCTATTCTTCTTTTTTGGTGTGCGCTTCCAGCAGCCAATAGTCAAAAATCCGGCCTGCCTTGAGCCGTAAACGTTTCCGGACGGTCAGGCCCGCACGCTCGGCGAACGCGGTATAGTCTTCCAGGTCGTATTGATGCGGGTGCAGGATATCGCCCGGAAGCCGTTGGAAAAGCCCCTTGAGCCATCCGGACCGGTGCGCGTCGATGCTCAGGTACAGGATGCCGCCGGGCGCCAGCGCTTCGGCCAGGTTTTGGAGGCTCTTTTCGAGGTCTTCAAAATGATTGATCGCATTGAGGCAGAATATCCGGCGGTAGACGGCTCCCGACTGGAAATCTTCCACCCTTTGCGCATGGAATCGAACCCAGGGGTACCAGTCCGGATCAAAATGGGACAATTCCTTTTCATATCGGTCCAGCAAAGGATCCACTCCGTCTACCCGGCAGTTTTCCAGTACGATGAAAACGCCGGCCGGGCCGCATCCCGCATCCAGTACGCGCTCACCGCCTTCAGGGCGAATGCCTGCTCGTTCAAATACTTGGCGCCAATACCTTTTCTTGCGCTCCAGGTAATCCGTTACCGGGCGTTTCCGGAGGTAGCGTTTCCACCAACGGATCTCTGCAGCCTGGGCTATGCGCCATTTTAGGTTCAAGGATTGTTGTTTGTGGTTGTTTGTGGTTGTTTGTGGTTGTTGGGGATAATATTTATTATTTTTGTTCCGACATGGGGTGCACTGATTGAGACGTAAATAAAAACAATTTCAGGGCGACAATATCGAATATCTATGCTTTTTGCCAAGGGGACGAAGGTCAAATTTCTGCACAGCAAGGACGAGGGCTTTGTGATGGAACAGCTGAACGACGGCATGGTGAACGTCCGCCTGTCGGGCTCGGATATGGTTATTCCGGTATTTGAAGAGGACCTGATCCGGGCTGATGAGCCGGTTGCGGCCCCTAAACCCGCAGGCTCCAAGCCGGCTGCAACCCCGAAAAAGGATATTCGGGAAGAAAAAAAGGCGGACTTGCCTGAGATGCAGGTCCAATACGCCATCCTGAAAAGTCAGGGCATACAACTGGCTGCAGCGCCGGTTTTTGATGCGGAAGGAGCAGCCAGCCGGTACCGGCTTTTTTTGCTGAATGATACCCGCAGCGATGCCGTTTTTAATGCCACGCTGAGCATCAAAGGCCGGACGCCTTCCAATTTCAACGGCAAATTGAATGCCCATTCGACCTTCGCCATCGGTGAACTCCGCTTTGAACAACTGAATGATTCGCCCGAACTCAACGTCAATTGCTGGCGGCTGACCACCGAAGGCAGCGGACCGGTCAAGACAAAAAACCTGAAACTCAAACCGAAACATTTCTTCAAGCGGCCGGAAACGGCGCCGCTCCTGAATATCCCGGCTTATCTTTTTGTGCTGATCCCTGACCTGGCCGCCGGGCAGGAAAACAAGGAAGAGCCCGGCGAAAACCTGCGGACCTATACCCGTAAAATGGCGCGCCCGCAAAGCACCTGGCTGGAAGATAATGTCAGATCCGGCCATGAAGTAGTGGAAAAGGCGACTTTTGTTCCGGAAATAGACCTGCACATCGAAAATCTGCGGCCCAACGCGAAAAAAATGAACGCTTCAGAGATTTTCCGCATCCAGATCCAGCATTTCGATGCTTACCTGGACAAAGCCATCCGGTTGGGGGTCGACCGGGTCTTTATCATCCACGGGCTGGGAGAGGGACGACTGAAGGACGCCATCGCTTCCCGGTTGTTGCAGACACCGGAAGTGGTCACGTTCAAAAATGAATTTCATCCGCGATACGGATTCGGCGCAACAGAGGTCATTTTTGTGGAATGATCTGATTTTTCGATTAATTCGATTTTTCGATTGGTACGAATGATCCGATTGCAGGCATAATCCAATCAATCCAATCAATCGAATCAATCGACTCAATCGACTCAATCCAATCAATCGAATCAATCCAATCAATCGACTCATTCCTAAGGTTCCGATCCCGCTTTCACTACAAGTTGGGCCGTATAGGCGCCTTTTTCCGTTTTGGCATCCGCTACCGGATAGGGATCCAGTCGCAGGAGGCTGATGGAATATCCTGAAAAACGCCCAACGGCCAGATCCCGGTAACCGCCGCGCAGGGTCAGGGTCATTTCTTCCGGCGGCTGGCCGCCCTGGGCCAGGGTAAACCGGACCGTGGCTTCACCTTCCCAAATGCAGTTGACGTTGACCGGACAGCGCGAATCTTCCATTACTTCCACCATCGAGATTTCCAGTGTTTTATCCTCTTTTGCCGTTGCGATGCCGCCTTCCTTGAGGGTGAAAGGCACGCCGAGCTCGAAACGGTCGGATTTGCAGGCTGCCAGGGTCAGGGCCAAAACGGCATGCATCAGGATAATGGTCGGTTTCCTCCTCATCGTATGTTCATTTATTGTTTGGCGGCATAATTTCTGAAGGTTCGGCATTCCCGGATGACCCTTCTGTAGAAATCGGTGTTTGCATAATTGGTGATCAATTGCCTGAACCCATCCCTTTCCGGGGTGTCGTCCGGACCGGCGAAAACGGCATTGCGCTTTTGCTCGCATTTGGCTTCCCAAAAGGCTGCCTTGGCCGCGAGGTTGGGGTCTTGTGCCGTAAAACGGGCTTTTTGAAAGTAAAATTGCGCCCTGGAACAGTCAAAATTTTCCAGGTTGCCGAACCGGGCATTTTCATACGGCACAACCTGATCCTGATCCCCACGGCGGTGCCGCAGAAGGCTTGCGCCGCTGCGGAATGCGTCCATCGCCCGCCAGGCCGGACCAAAGTACGTCAAATTGTAATATCCTATACCCAGGGTCAGGTATAATTGTGCGGACTTGTCAGGGTCCATCTCTCCGCGCGCGCTGAACTCCAGGTCGAGGAATTCCCGGATCAATTCACCTTTGTTGAAAAGGGACAGCGTGTCCGGAATGGGGCATTTGACGCAGTCCTGGATCCGGTCGACGAAAGGGTTGAACAGCCCGAATTCGTCCCATTCGCTGGTTTTCATTTCGTTGAGGGTCTTCAGGGCTGCTTCCAGCTGGCCTTCTCCCATCAGGAGGTTGGCCTTCAGGTTGATCAGTTCATTTTCAATGGTGCCGCCGCCTGATTTTTCGACCATTGATTTTTCGTACCACGACCGGTGTTCTTTCCTGCAAATGGCGATCAGGTTTTCGATTACCTCCATTTTGGGGTTCAACTTGAGCTCAAAAAGGGTGTATTGCGCCAGGAACGCTTTCCCTTCCTGACCGGTCTGTTCGTAAAGGTGGGTCAGTTTATCGCGCATAAAATCGTTGAAGTCCGGAAATTGCCTGAATATGGGGTCGTCGCGCTGAAAATCGGCCCATTTTTTTTCGATCCGGTCGTTGAGCCGTTCAACAGAAACAATATCGAGCACCTCCTGCCAGGTCTTCAACTGGATCTTGAGCGAGTCGTCCTTTACCATTTTACGGGCTTCTTCAAAGGTTTTGCCCGCAAAATAATAGTTGCCGGCCAGGACTTCGAGGTACCCTTCGAGGACCTTCCAGAAGTCCTTTTGCGGTGTTTCCGGGTTTTGGAGGGCTTCCCGGACAAAGGTCTGCAGGTCGACCACCCGCTTGCCCGCAATGGGCCTGGGGATACCGAAATAACGGGCGTTGGACTGGGCATGATCGTTGAAATCGGTACCGAGGAGGTCTTTTTCGAGCCGGTACAATTCCTGGACGGCCAGCAATTTAAGGTTGTCGTTGGCGGGGTCGTAATTGTAGATATGCCGCATCTCTTCCACCAGCCGGCTGTTCTCATCGTTGGCCCTGAGCACATACAGCATGGCCCGCTCGTGATCGCTCTGGCAAAGCAGGAGGCACTCATTCCATTCTTCATCGGTGCGGATGTCGAAACTCAGAAAAGCGGATTGGCGCTTACCGGGGCACTCGTCAAAAACCCGGCTGAACAGGTAGGAAGCTTCCACCCGTTTGCCCAACGCCATCAGCGCGCCGGCCCTGTGCCCTTCGATCCACCAGGTGATCATGCTGGGATCGTTGTCGATTTTGGGCATGAGGTATTCGTACAGGTCGAGGGTTTGCTGGTAATCCCGCATATAGTGGGCCATCCGGATCATCTGATAGGCGTAGCGAAGCCTGAAATAATGGGATTCGATCTGGAGGAACACTTTTTTGCCTTCGTCGATGATGGCCTGCATGGTCTGGACGTCGCTCGACTGACCGTCCCAGGGATCCACAATGGTCGCGTAATGTTCGCACTTCCGGGCGTACAGCAGGTAGTCGAGGGCTTCCATGCACTGGTATTTGTACAGGTGGCGCGCGAATGAGTTTTGGGCCAATTGGGGGCTTATGGAACGCAGGGAGGTTTCCTGATTGCCGGTAGCCAGCCGGAGTTGCCGGATTTCGTTGACGGATACCCTGTAAATAAGGTCGTATATGTCCTGGGCGGTTGCAGCCTTGCAGAAGCGCTCACGCCACTCCTGAACATTCTCCTCGATCTGCCGGCGCTCGGCGGGTTTGTAATACTTGAACAGGGAGCGGAAATTGAGCAGATAGGGCGCCAGCCCTTCGTTCAGGTCCACCAGATTGGGCATAATGAAAGAGTACCCCTGAAAGACCGGACAATCACCTGCGGTCCGGAGCGGTTGAATGCCCAGCAGCAGCCCAATGAGGCTGCAACTACGGAGCAGCCGAATCAACCAGATCTTTGAGGCTTTCATAAGGCAATACGGATAAATTGGCGGAATCCAGGTGATAGAATATCAGCCGGCGATCAGCCGGATCCAGCTTTGCGCCGGTCTCCCGGACGATGGTTTCGAGTTGACAGAAGTCCACGTTTTCCAGCCGGAGACGATCGCCGCTATACAAATAATAGCCTTCAAGGTACGTACTTTTTATTACCTCATAACGGCCCTCCGCTATTTTTATGAAACGGGAGGTATCGCTGAGGAGCCGACTGTCGAGGTTGTTGATGAGCTTGACCAGCCGGTCGTCGCGGAAGAGCGCCCCCCAATGGAAAACCGGCAGCGCCAGGTCGAGATGCAGGGGGTATTTGCCGCTCCCGTCGAGGTAATCGCCCGCCGTTTCCAGGTTCAGAATGGAATTGGGTTCCTGCCAGTCGGCCACATCGCCGGTATTGTAAAACATCAGGACGCCCTTGTCGACAGGCGGTACCCCGGTGCGATCCGGAAACTTCCATTGGTGGAGCCGGATGGTGGCCGATACCTCCCAGTTTTTTTCCGCTGCATTTTTCCGGATCTCTTCCAGGAAACGGAAAAAAGCCTCGCGGGTGGTCTCCGTCCAGTCGCAGTCGATCTGGATCTCTTCCACCCGGGCTTTCCCGGCCATATCCCGGATTTTATACCCGATCTTTCGCGCCAGAATCGGGATCTGATCGGCTCCGGTCCGGGTAAAAACCCGGTTGGTGATGAATACGCAGGGGATGATCCTGTAGGGAAGGAATGCGGAAGTATCAGCTGAAAGCATGGATGTCGGGATGGCCTCCTGCCGATTCTCATCCCAGTCGATGTCCAGAAATTTGACGTATAAGAGGTCGATGTCTGCCCTTTCCAGGTATTCCCGTTCCGGCACATTGATGTTAAAACGGGACTTCCAGTAGTAAAAGGCCGGCTCAACCGCATGGTCCGCCTTACCGGAACAACCGGCCACCAACAGCGCCAGGCCCCAAACTGCCCACTGCCCACTGCCCACTGCCCACTGCCCACTGCCCACTGCCCACTGCCCACTGCCCACTGCCCACTGCCCACTGACAACTTTCATATTATCCCCTCCCTGATCAAATTGTGCAAATGGACCATTCCCAGGTATTGCTCCTGGTCGGTTACGATGAGCTGGGTAATGCTGTACTGCCGCATCAGTTTCAGGGCGTTGACGGCGAGCGCATCCTTTTCGATGGTTTTGGGGCTGGCATTCATGAGGTCGCGGGCGCGTATGCCGTCGGTCAGGGCGGATCGCTCCAGCATGCGGCGCAGGTCGCCGTCGGTGATGATGCCGCAGACCCGGCCGTCGTCGTCCAGTACTGCGGTTGCGCCCAACCGTTTGGAGGTCATTTCCAGGATGGTATGCTGCAGGCTGGCTTCCCGGTGAACGGCCGGTTTCTCATTGTGCGGATAGAGATCCCGAACGCAGAGGTACAACTGCTTGCCCAGCGCGCCGCCGGGGTGAAAGGTGGCGAAATCGCCGGGAGTGAATCCCCTGAGGGCGAGCAGGGCGGTGGCCAGGGCATCGCCCATGGCGGCCTGGGCCGTCGTACTGGCTGTAGGCGCCAGGTTGTTGGGGTCGGCTTCCTGCGAAACGGGCGTGAGCAGCACATAACTGGCCTCGCGCGCCAGAAAGGAGTCCGGATTGCTGACCATGGCGATGATCGGGTTGCCGAGGTTTTTCACCAGGGGGACCAGGACTTTGATCTCGGAAGTTTCCCCGCTTTTGGACAGGCACATGACCAGGTCGTATTTCCGGATCATGCCCAGGTCGCCGTGGATGGCGTCGGCGGCGTGCATGAACAAGGCCGGGGTTCCGGTCGAGTTGAGGGTTGCCACAATTTTCTGCGCAATAATGGCGCTTTTGCCGATTCCGGTCACCACGAGCCGTCCCTGAGCGGTGTAAACCGCTTTGACGCAGTTAATAAAATCCGCATCCAGCGCCGCTTTTAACGCCGTCAGCGTATCAATTTCGATGGCGATCGTCTTTTGCGCAGTTTTTAAGATCAAAGTTTCCTTTTCTGACACTAATTATCTATTTTTGACGGCTTTTTTAAAAAGTAAGCTCGTTTGAATTTTGTAAAATTTGTCTGACAAAGCGCATTAAATTGCAAATAATGCCTAAATTTATACGCCTGCATATTCAACCATCCGTTGCCCTTTACCGATTCAACACAGCATGAACCAAATGACAAACCTGATCGAAAAGACCCCGGTTAGCGTGCAAAATTAGAGTAAAAACAGACTAAAAGTGTATTGAATTATGACTGCTTCCACAGATTCCTTGTTCAGCGCCCTGCAGCAGTATTTTGGTTTCGATAATTTCAAAGGAAATCAGGAGGCCATCATCCAGAGTGTTTTAAACGGTGAAGATACCTTCGTTATAATGCCGACTGGCGGTGGAAAATCTCTCTGCTATCAATTGCCTGCCCTCATGCTGGATGGAACGGCCATCATCATCTCTCCGCTCATTGCCCTGATGAAGAACCAGGTGGACTCCATCAGGGGTTACAGCCAGAACGATGAGGTAGCCCATTTCCTGAACTCCTCGCTGACCAAAGCTCAAATGAAGCTGGTCAAACAGGACATCACCAGCGGGAAGACCAAATTGCTCTTCATCGCGCCTGAAACGCTGACCAAGGACGAGAACATCGAATTTTTCCAGCAGGTCGGCGTCTCCTTCGTCGCCGTTGACGAAGCGCACTGCATCTCGGAATGGGGCCATGACTTCCGGCCGGAATACCGCCGCATACGGGCCATGCTCGACGCCATCGGGACGGAGATCCCCGTAGTCGCACTCACGGCTACCGCCACCCCCAAGGTGCAGTCGGATATCATCAAGAACCTCAACATGGTGGAGTACAATACCTTCGTATCGTCCTTCAACCGCGAGAATCTCTACTACGAGGTCCGGCCAAAAGGCAAAAAGGACCAGACGATCCGCCAGATCATCCAACTGATCAAGGAAATGCCGGGTCAATCGGGTATTATCTACGTCCAGTCGCGGAAAGCTGCCGAGGAAATTGCCCAGATGCTGGTGGTCAACGATATCAAAGCGGCGCCCTACCACGCCGGCCTGGACGCCAAAACGCGCACATCCACCCAGGACGATTTCCTGATGGAGGAGATCGACGTCATTGTGGCCACCATCGCGTTCGGTATGGGGATCGACAAACCGGACGTCCGGTTCGTTATCCACTACGATATCCCGAAAAGCATCGAGAATTATTACCAGGAAACGGGCCGGGCCGGTCGCGACGGGCTCGCCGGCCGCTGCATTGCCTTCTATTCCTACGCCGATATCCTGAAACTGGAAAAATTCCTGCGCGACAAACCCGTCGCCGAACGCGAAATGGGCGCACAGCTCATGCAGGAGGTCATGGCCTATGCCGAAACCACCGCCTGCCGCCGCCGGTTCCTGTTGCACTATTTCGGGGAGGAATACGACGATTCGAAGTGCAACAACATGTGCGACAACTGCCGGTACCCCAAAGAGCGGGTAGAAGTGAAAAAGGAAATGGAAACTGCGCTCAGTACCGTGCTGGAACTGGATGAGAACTATGGCATCAAGACCCTGCTCGATTTTGTAACGGGCAAGGAAACCAAGGAGATCAAGGATTTCAAATTCAACCAGAAACCCCTCTTCGGCGCCGGCCAGGGAAAGGATGAGACCTTCTGGAGTTCGGTTTTCCGCCAGGCACTGCTCAATGACCTGCTCGTTAAGGACATTGAATCTTACGGCCTGTTGAAAATCACGGACAAAGGCCGCGAATTTCTGGAAGCCCCCTATTCCTTCAAAATACCGATTGACCGGAATTACGAGGATAAATCGTCCCTGGACGACGGCGAACCGGTCGGCAAGACCGCTGTGCTGGATGAAGCGCTGATGAGCCTGCTCAAAGACCTCCGAAGGCGCGAGGCCAAACGGCTGAATGTGCCGCCGTACGTGATCTTCCAGGACCCTTCGCTCGAGGATATGGCCACCCAGTATCCGATTTCACTTGAGGATATGACCAAGGTGCAGGGCGTCAGCATGGGTAAAGCCACCCGGTACGGTAAACCCTTCATGAAGCTGATCAAGGAATACGTAGAAGAAAACGATATCGACCGGCCGACGGACTTCGTGGTCAAGCAGGTCGCCAACAAATCCAAGATCAAGGTCAATATCATCCAGGGGATCGACCGGAAATTGCCGCTCGAAGACCTCGCCTCGACCAACAGCCTGTCGATGGACGAATTGATGGAAGAACTGGACGCCATCGTGGTATCCGGCACCAAGGTCAATATCGACTACTATATCGATGACAAGGTGGATGAATATTCCCGCGAAGATATCATGGATTACTTCATGGAGGCCAAGACGGATTCGATCGATGACGCTTACCGGAGCCTCAAGGAAGACGACATTACCCTCGAAGAGATCCAGCTGATCCGGATCAAATTCCTTTCCGATATGGCCAACTGATATGAAGATCATCATCATCAACGGACCGAACCTCAACCTGCTGGGCATCCGTGAACCTGAAATTTACGGGGTGGAGAACTTCGAGGTCTTCTTTGACCACCTGAGGGTGCTGTTTCCCAACGTTACGCTGCACTATTTCCAAAGCAACCACGAAGGCGCCATCATCGACAAACTCCACGAGACCGGCTTTTCTTACGACGGCATCATCCTGAATGCCGGCGCCTATACGCATACCTCCATCGCCATCGCCGACGCCATTTCAGCCATTGAATCGCCGGTGATCGAAGTGCACATCTCCAATGTCTACGCCAGGGAAGCCTACCGCCACCATTCCATGCTGTCGGCCAAATGCGAGGGGGTGATTGCCGGGCTGGGTCTGCGCGGGTATGAGTTGGCGGTGCAGTATTTTTTGTAATTTTCGTTATCCCAAAACTGGAAAACCAAATTAAAATGAGCTGGCTTTCCGATAAAATCTATAACCTGGCCGATTCCAGGGAATTTCGTGACTTTATTGATTTTTTCAAACTGGATTTTTTATGTTATCAGGAACGTCTGATCCTGTACAATGACTGTTTTTATGTCGAGTTGTATTTGGAGCATCACTTCCCTTTTATGGATTTTTTTCATTACAAGGAAAACAAGTGGGCAGAAGTAAACCGGTTTTTCGTAGATGAGAAGATAGATTACAATTCTCTCATGGAGACCGTTAGATCCAGGGATTACGTTGACTATATTGAAAATTTGGAAGCCTTAAAACAGATCTATTACTACTTTGAAGCCGTTCGCCGGTTCCATCCCGATGTCTTTAGTTGCAAGATTGAGGCCAAATACGCCGACCTTTTTGATAGCTTTGACCCCCAACATTGGGGCTTCGATAAAATATTATCGAGAATCCGGACGCAGGAAAACCTGAAAATGACATCCGGGCAGATCAGGCGTTGGTTCGGGGGGCAAGATTGACCGGATCAAACTCCGGGACAGCCCATTGAAGGCAGCCTCAAACATCCGTCCCATTGACCAGCAAGTGCTGCTGGACAAACCCATGTATCTTCTGCAGCTGATCCTTCCCCAGGCGTTGCCCCGTCCGGCTGCTGAACCAAAGCACAAAAATGCCGCCCAGTGTGAACGGTATGGCCCAAAGGATATAGGCCGAAAGCCCGAGCTGGTATTGCGAAAGTCCGATGATGAGCACAACGAGGGTAATGAACCCGCAGAGAAAATACAGGAAGACGAACAGCATCCAGATATCCGGACGCGGGCCGTACATGCCGTTGACGATGGTGCCGTTCGGATCGTCCTCCAGGCTCACATTGAGTTGGGGCGTCCAGAAATGCCTTTCATCCGACTTTACCTTCAACACCAGGTAAGAAGGGCCGACAGACCCCGTTATTTCCTGGGCGGATGCCTCAAGCGAGGTTTTGACATTGCCGGTCAACTCTTCCATAGAATGGGGGACCAGCTTCCTGAACCTGGGTCGGACTTCGAATAATTCAACGGACATGGCGGGCAGCAATCGGCTGTTTTTTCAGCCGCAATTCCCAAAAATAAAAATTCATCCGCAGATTTTTTACTTTTTATTCTGATGCTGCTGACTGCGCCGGCCCATCGGCTTACATGCGGGACTTCCGGCGGAATTCCCTACCTTTCGCGTCAAAACCTTACAGTATGGAAAACTCGGACACGGCGGGCCAGAAGAAACTCGGTTTGTGGATGGCTATGGCCCTGGTGGTCGGCAATATGATCGGTTCCGGCGTCTTTTTCCTGCCTTCTTCCCTGGCGGCATACGGCGGCATCAGCATTCTGGGCTGGATTTTCTCCGCCGCGGGCGCCTTTTTCCTGGCGCTGGTATTCAGCAAGCTGAGCAAGCTGATCCCGGATATCAGCGGCGGACCTTATGTGTATACCCGTGCGGGATTCGGCGAATTTGCCGCATTTCTGGTCGCCTGGGGATACTGGATCTCCATCTGGTGCACCAACGCGGGCATCGCGGTGGCGCTGGTGAGTTACCTGAGCGTTTTTGTGCCGGTGCTGGCCACGGATCACCTGATCTCGGTATTGGTCGGGCTTGGGGTCATCTGGCTGCTCACCTGGGTCAATACCCGGGGCGTCCGCGAGGCGGGCAGGATGCAGTTGATCACAACGATCCTTAAAATAACCCCGCTCATCATCATTGCCGTCGGAGGCCTCTTCTACCTGGATCCCGCCAATTTCGTTCCGTTCAATCTGAGCGGAGAAAGCGGGTTTTCAGCCGTCACCGCAACGGCCACCCTGACGCTTTTTGCCTTCCTGGGGCTGGAATGCGCCACCATCCCCGCCGGCGACGTGGCCGAGCCGGAAAAGACCATTCCGAAAGCGACGATGTGGGGCACTGCCATCACCATCCTGGTCTATATCCTGGGCACGGTAGCGGTGATGGGCATCATCCCGCCGCAGGAACTCCAGACCTCCAATGCGCCTTTTGCCGATGCCGCAGCGAAGATCTGGGGCAACGGCGCCCGGCAATTGATTGCGGCCGGCGTGATCATTTCCACCTTCGGCGCCCTCAACGGCTGGATCCTGATCCAGGGTCAGATTCCCATGGCCGCAGCCAAAGACCGCCTGTTTCCCGGTATTTTCAAAAAGGAGAACCGGCGCGGCATGCCTGGTATCGGCATCGTCATATCCAGCATCCTGGTGTCCGTACTGATGGTCATGAACTTCACCAAAGGGCTCGCTGCCGCCTTCAAATTCATCATCCTGTTGTCCACCCTGACGGTTTTGGTGCCTTACCTGTTCTCTGCAGCCGCCTTCTCCCTGTTCTCTTTCAGGGATAAAAAGTTGCCGAAGAGGTCGCTCGTGATCAATACGGTAATCGGCCTTATCGCGTTCGGCTATTCCCTTTGGGCGGTCGCCGGCTCCGGCGAGGAGATCGTCTACTGGGGCTTCATCCTGCTGATGGCGGGCATCCCGTTTTATGTCTGGTTGAAACGGGGGGAGGTTGAGGAAGTGAGGAACTGAGGAATCGAGGAACTGAGGAATTACCTCCTTCGCTCTTGATGAGCTACGGCGGTCGGGGAGGAAGCGATCGGATCAACAATTGCGGGGGGATGGACTGAGCGCAGCCAAAGTCTTCATGACCAAGGCCAGGTCCATAGGACCGAAATATCTGTAAGTCCATAGGACCGCACCACCAGTAAGGTCCATAGGACCGAAATATCTGTAAGTCAGTAACGCCACCATAGTGAAACCAACCGCCCACACCGAATCCGGCAAACTGCAATCCGTCCTGATCAAACCGGTGCAGCATGCCTTCCTCGACAACGAGCGCATCGACGCCGAATGGGAAATGCTCAATTACCTGGGTAGGCCCGATCTGGAAAAAGCCGTTGAGGAATACGCTGTTTTTGAGCAACTCCTCCGGGATGCAGGCGCCGAGGTGCATGTCCTGCCGCCCGATGAAAACCTGACCATGGATTCCCTTTATTGCCGGGATGCGGCCATCATCACCGACCATGGCGCGATCCTGTGCAACATGGGCAAAGCGGCCCGGAAAAAAGAACCTGCGGCAGAGCGGCTGGCTTTTGACCGGCTCGGGATCCCCATCCTGGGTGAAATACAGGCTCCCGGTACCCTGGAAGGCGGCGACGTAGCCTGGCTGGATAGGGGGACGCTGGCGGTAGGATATTCTTACAGGACCAATCTATCCGGAATCGCACAGTTGGAGCAGTTGTTCAAGCCGTTTGGAATGGAGATCCTGCGGGTAGACCTGCCGCATTATAAAGGTCCCGGCGACGTATTCCACCTGATGTCCGTTTTCAGTCCGGTGGCAGAGGACCTTGCGGTGGTATACGCCCCATTGATGCCGATAGCTTTCCGGAATGAACTGATCCGGCGCGGGATGCGTTTGGTAGAAGTACCGGATGAAGAATTCGACAGCATGGGGTGCAATGTGCTGGCGCTGGCCCCGCGGACCTGTCTGATGGTAGAAGGGAACCCGAAAACCCGGGCTGCACTGGAGGCCGAAGGCTGCCGGGTGGTCACCTACCGAGGCGAGGAGATCAGCATCAAGGGCGGCGGCGGCCCTACTTGTCTGACCCGGCCGATTGCGCGAATGCTATAAAATGTTGATTTGTTTATTTGTTGATTCGATCAACAGATGACGGAATCAACAGATGACCGAATCAACAATTCAAAAAACATGACTCAACATTCCAAAACTGCAAAAGAAGAACGCACCAATGCGATCACACACGGCATCGGCCTGGTATTGGCGCTGATCATGACCCCGGTTTTGATCCGACAGGCCATGGCTTCGCCGCATGCAGGAGCGGTTTCCGCCGTAATGATTTTTTGTTTCGGCATGCTGACGACCTATGCAGCCTCAACCATTTACCATGCCGTACAACACCCGAAGGCCAAATTCAGGCTGCAGATCTGGGATCATATCAGTATCTTTTTTCTTATCGGAGGCACCTATACCGCAGTAGTGAATATCTTTTTAGAGCCCGCTCCGGCCCGGCTTTTCCTGACCGTCATGTGGGGCATCATTGCGGCCGGCTCTGTCCTGAAACTGTTTTTCACCGGTCGATTCCCGAAACTTTCTACCGGGCTATATGTGGGGCTGGGCTGGATGCTGGTCTTCATCGCCAAACCGATCTCCGAAACGATGCCGATGTCCGTTTTCTGGTGGATTATGGCGGGCGGATTATTTTATTCTGCCGGGGTGATCTTTTTCTCCTGGCGGAGCCTCAAGTACAACCACGGCATCTGGCATTGTTTTGTGCTGGCGGGCACCGCCATGCATGTGGTTGCCGTCCTGCTTAGCCTGCCGCTGGTCATCCGGTGAATCAGACCGTTATAAACTGAGGACTGTACGATAAAGGGCTTCCCGTTCAGACCCTTACCCGTTAACCAATTTATTCGTATATTCGTGATCGTTTTGCAACGGTGCTTTCATGGCCATTTTCAACTACTCCAAACACGTTTTCATCCATGAAAAAATGCAATCGATCCGAATGGAAACCCGTTGTAGCCGCCATTTTCCTGGCGCTGGGTTCCCATGCCTGTTCCACGCCTCCCGCAGACCTGTCTGAAGTCGCCCAAGCCGAGATCCTGCAGGCTGAAGCCGACTTTGCCGCTATGGCCCAAAAAGAGGGCGTCCCCAGTGCTTTTGAAACCTTCGCGGCTGAAGACGGGGTCATCCACCGCAACAACCTGATCATTGAAGGCAAACAGGCCATTGCCGATTTTTACCACAACGGCAACTGGAAAAATACCACCCTGAATTGGGTGCCCGACAAGGTGGTCGCTTCCAAATCCGGCGACCTGGGGTATACCTACGGCCGTTTCCTCTATTCAACCCAGGATTCCACCGGCCAAACGAATACCGTAGAAGGGATCTTCCACACCGTCTGGAAAAAACAACCCGACGGTCATTGGCGCTTCGTGTGGGACTGACCCTGACCGCTGAGTGCCCTGAGTGGTCCCCTCCCCCCAAACCTGAGTGCCCTGAGTGGTCCCCTCCCCCCCAACCTGAGTGCCCTAAGTGCCCTGAGTGGTC
>WBZL01003253.1_pt1 | contig 15030 bp, 13 predicted proteins | sample 5204291 | NCBI WGS metagenome assembly WBZL01 (sample SAMN12344345, study PRJNA552823) | activated sludge metagenome | biome: Activated sludge suspended growth; feature: Nitrification reactor; material: Wastewater; isolation source: activated sludge from nitrification reactor of wastewater...
GAAGTTCAATATTCTTCGGGCAGGCTGCATCCTAATTGCCTAAAATTGCTCGCTTTGGCTACGTGAATTTCAACTCCTCACACGACAGAAGAGCGCTGTCGTGTTCGTCAAACAGGAAATTCACGTTCACGCCAAAGCTCACAATTTCTTAACGGCATTAGGATGAGGCCTGTCCGCCGTTTGTTCTATGAGTCAATATTATTATTGGCCAGGCGGGCGGGTTGTTTTTGCGACTTTCGCAAAAGGGTTTACTCTTGAACTGTTTTGGCAATAATTTCGTAATTTCAAAAATGTTTTGGACAGCAGTGAAACTCAGTGAATTCAGTACAGACAATTATTGCCCTAACTCTTAAGTGCATTAAAAATTATTTTGCGAAAGAATTTGAAAGACACTTACGACATAATAATCATCGGCGCCGGTATTCTTGGACTTAGCACAGCATACAATTTGCTGAAGAAGGATGCTTCGCTCAGCATTTGCATTGTCGAAAAGGAATCAGGTCCGGCGATGCATCAGACAGGTCACAACAGTGGCGTCATGCACTCGGGAATATATTACAAACCGGGAAGCCTGAAAGCTTTCAATTGTATCCGTGGCTACAGAATGCTTGTTGAGTTTTGTACTGAACACGAGATACCGTTTGAGATATGCGGTAAGGTCATTGTTGCAACGGATGAAAGTGAGTTTAAGCGGCTTGATGATCTCTTTCATCGCGGAATCGAGAACGGTCTTGAAGGATGCCGTGTCATTTCTGCAGAAGAAATAAAAGATATTGAGCCTTTTGCATCGGGTCTGAAAGGGATCTTCGTACCGCAAACAGGCATAGTGGATTATAAGGCAGTTGCGAAAAAGCTTACAGCAATTCTTAAGCAGGGGAGATGCAACATCATTTATGGAGAGAAGGTGAACGGTATCAAAGAAGGAGCAAAGGTTATAGAAGTGGCAGCCGGAAATAATAGATATGAAGCAAAGAAGTGCATTGCATGCGCCGGACTATTCGCTGACAGAATAGCACAATTGTCCGGCAAAGATTCTGACTTCCGGATCATTCCTTTCAGAGGCGAATATTATGAAATAAGAGAAGAAAAAAGAAAGCTTGTGAAGAATCTTATTTACCCCGTACCTGATCCGGAGTTTCCGTTTCTTGGAGTTCATTTCACAAGGAGAATTGACGGAAGCATTGAGGCGGGGCCAAATGCCGTGCTTGCATTCAAGCGTGAGGGATACAAAAAAAATGATTTTAATTTAAGGGATTCGTTTGATACTTTGGCATTCGCCGGATTCAGAAAGCTTGCAGCCAGGTATATGCAGACAGGGATTGGTGAATTCAAACGGTCTTTCTCAAAGAGAATGTTTGCACAATCTTTGCAGAGGCTTGTACCTTCGGTAACTGAACAGGAATTGCTGCCCGGCGGTTCAGGCGTGAGGGCTCAGGCCTGCGGAAAAGACGGCAGTTTGATTGATGACTTTCTTTTCATCGAAGATGAACTGATGATAAACGTCTGCAATGCACCTTCGCCTGCTGCAACTGCTTCACTCTCGATTGGCGAGATCATTTCTGCCAAATTAATTAATTAACCGGATCAATAAATAATTGAATGAATGATATTGTAGGAAAATCAAAAGTTGCTGCCAGTATCAAAGCAGATCTCGAGTCGAAAAACATCAGTATATCCGGAATTGATTTCGAAAGACCATGGGGCGGATTCTTTAAAATCGACAATTCGAGTCTGCAGAAATTTCTTGACACATACTTCACCGGTGTTGAACTTCCTTTTGATGTAAGCAAATTAAATGTAAGTCCGAAGATACTTGCAGTTGAACCTCACAAGAAACTTTCCTGGCAATCACATGAAAGAAGATCTGAACTGTGGCGTGTCGTTAAAGGTCCTGTTGGAATTTATACAAGTCCAACAGATGTACAACCTGAAGAGATGGATGTTTACAATGACAATGACATGGTTGAAATGCAGCTCGGCACAAGGCACAGACTGGTCGGACTTGACAACTGGGGAATTGTCGCCGAGATTTGGGTTCACACTTTTCCTGACAATCCGTCGGATGAAGACGACATCAGAAGAATCTCAGATGATTTTGGAAGAGACTGATATCAGAATGTTTGAATTGAAATGAATAACATGATTCAATTAATTCCAATTATTTCAGTTGTGACGCTGATGTTTGCATCGGCGTTGAATTTGTTTTGCGGAAACAACTCAACTGATACAAAAGTAAAGCCGGTTCAAATTGCTGAAGTCAGTGCCGGCAGATCAGATCAGACACCGCTCAATGATCTCCAGAAGAAGATCATTGAAGGAGCAAAGAAAAATCTAGCGGATGAAACGGAATACGATCTGACAATGGGTTATTATGTCTTGACCTATGAAGATGGAGTCAATACCGGCAGTAAGGTTTTTCCCGGCGGAGATCTTGATCCTGCAATAGGAGTTTGCACCGATGTGATTGTAAGATCTTTGAGATACGCGGGGATTGTTGATCTTCAGGCAGCAGTCAATGAAGACATATTGGCGAATGCGAGCGAGTATCCGTTGTCGAGATGGGGAAAGAAGAAGGCAGATACAAACATTGACCACAGGAGAGTTATGAATCTCGAAGTGTGGTTTGCAAGACATTGGACAGTGATCGAAGAAGATAATTTTCTTGCCGGTGACATTGTTGTTTGGGATATGAATCAGGACGGAGCAAGTGATCATATCGGAATTGTTTCAGACAATATTTCCTCGGGAAGAAATACTGTGATACACAATCATCCTGACCCCGGCCACATAGCAGATGAAGACAAGCTTTTCAAATGGAAGATCACCGGACATTTCAGAATTCCGGCTTCTTCCGAATAACAGACGATGATCATTGGAATTATTTGAAGCGATAGTAAACAGAAAGACTACCAACACGGCATTCGCGGATAAAAAGGTTGCGCGTGATGACATAGAACTCCTGGTAAAGATGGCTTCACACTCTCCTAGTCATTTCAACTCGCAACCGTGGAGATTTGTGATCGTTCAGGAGCAGGAGCTGATTGACAGAGTGGCAAAGATAGCGGGCGATGCAATGGTTCAGCTAATGGATGACGGAAGATTCTGGAAGCAGTACAGAAAATATTTCCGGTTCAGTGAAGAGGAGATGGAGAAAACGAAAGACGGTATTCACATTGACCATCTTCCCTCATTTCTTAAGCCGTTTGCAAAGTCTATCTTCTCTGAAGCAGGTGGGAAGATCATTTCCAGATTCAAAGTATCAAGAATTCTAGGGAATGATGAAGAGAAACTTGTTGCCACATCACCGGTTTTGTTTGCCATAGCACTCACTAAGGATGAATACAGGAAGGAAGAGCTATCCGGATTCTATTCAGTCATTTCAATGGGAGCTGTTATTCAGACTCTTTGGCTCGTGACAACGGCAATTGGAATGGGAATGCAGTTCATTTCAACTCCCGGGGAGATTCCGGAAAAATGGGATGAGATCGTTTCTATCCTTGGTATTCCGGACAACTATGAACTTGCTGCAGTTTTCAGAATGGGATATGTTGATCCTCAGGTTAAGCGCCCGACCATTGACTGGCGATCATCTCAGCGAAAAGATTTTCATGAGCTGGCATTCTGTGACAGGTTTGGCAATAAGTTCAGTTGAATCTTAAAGAGTGAAAGAAATATTGCTCTACGCCGGTGCTGTTCTTTACGCTGCAAATTACATAACGGGTTGGCTGCTGTATTTTCGCAGGATAAGAATGGGAAAACGTCAGCATCAGATTTTGTTTGGCTCAATATTGCTGGTAATGATTGCGTTGATTCCTTTTATGTACGGAAGCGGAAATGCTTTTGTGATGCTTCTCATCTCCATTATCATGATGGCTGTTTTGCCTTTTGGGAGGAAAGGCGGTGCGTATCATATTATTGTTAGCACTATCGGTTTGATATCATTTGCAATGATCTTCATTGTTTGAGTAAGAATTTTTTCTGAAGAAAATTTCCTGACACAATTTATGTGGAAGACAAAAGAAGGAAGTACCGGAAGACTGATACAGTTGTGTATCGGATACTTTTTGTTTTATGTTATTACGGGTTTAAGCGTCAAGTATTTCTTAGGCAAGCCGGAACTTGGCTTTCCGGGAATGTCGGATATGCAGTATCTGGTTTACAGCACAGTAGGCGGAAATGCCTTCGCACTTGGAGTTGTATTGATACTCGGCTGGTATAAGATTCAATCGAACGGCAGTACAAAATTTCTTGGGATGACTATTCCGGAAGAGCTTTTGTATATAATTCCATCAGGTGTCTGTACCGCAGTTGTAATACCTACAACCACTCTCATGTATTCACTTCCTATTTCCGTAATGGTTGCCATGGTGATAATGCGTGGAAGCGTAATTGTTATAAGCCGGATCGTTGATGAGATTCAAATCAGAAAGGGAATACTAAAGAAGAGGATCTACATGGAAGAGAACATCGCTGTAGTATTTGCGATCATAGCAGTAGCTATAAATGTGTTCTTCGGCAAGCAGGGAGAATTTGATTTCATTTACAATGTTGCTGCAATGACAATTCTCACGAGTTATATCATTGCCTATTTCATAAGGATCTACATAATGAATTACTTCAAGAACACCAGGGCAAAAGGAGTAAGACAGGACAATAAGGGTTTCTTTGGAATTGAGCAGATTGCTGCAAGCATCACAATGATCCTCGGTGGAATTCTGGTCTATTTCGGTTACGAGACATTCGGCTGGACTGCTCCTCAGGTTACATCCTTTGTAGATTCATTCTCAAACATCCATCCTATGTGGGGCTGGGCAGTACTGGCCGGAACTGCATTCGGGATCGTTGCATTCTTTTCAGTTTTCATCTTCATGTTCAAAGGAAGGACAGCAACTTTTGCCGGACTTGTTAACCGGCTTACATCGCTCATAGCAGGAACTGCAGCTACGCTGATCTTTGCTTTTTCATTCGGCGGCAAGTATCCGGGCACGGCAGATTGGCTTTCGCTTGTATTTATCCTGATCGCTGTTGCGTTTATATCAGTTGCTGAAAAGAAGAGAACGGCAGAGCTCAAGGCAACTCACGAATTAGATGATGACAATGGAGCGGCAACAGTTAAGTCCGCTTAAGAATAATTATGAGAAGTGTGAGAAATTCAATTCAATTACAATAATCATTCAATCTTGAAATGATGTTTACTGAATTTATTTTTTCCATTCACTCGGTGATTGTAATAATTGTCACAGCACTATTGAGCATGCTTGTTTCAGTTCTTGCTTTGAAATTCATAAGAAAGAGAATAAGCTGGGAACATTTCAAAGAGAATCATGAAGTCGGCGGATTTCTTTTCAATGCACTTGGTCTGATATATGCGGTGATAGTCGCATTCGTTATGTTCATAAGCTGGACAGAATACACCGATGCAATAAATTTCAGCGAGAAGGAAATAAGCCATCTCAGGTCGCTTTATCATAACAGCCAGGCATTTGATGAAGATATGCGGATAAGTATCAGGAGCAGAATCATATCATACGTAAATTCAGTGATAACTGAAGAGTGGCCCATGATGGGTCACGGAGAGATATCAGAATCTTCAAGAATTGAGTTCACAAAACTTTGGAATATTTACCTTGTAGCGCCGCATCTCAAGCAAGGAAAAACTGAAATAGTTTATCAGGAGTCTTTGAAAGATCTCACAGAGGCTGGCAGTGCAAGGGTTATGAGAATCGCAACAAGCAGAAAAAGTATCCCCGGAATCGTCTGGGCAGTGATCATCATTGGAGCTTTAACTTCGATTGGTTTTTCATTGTTCTTTGGAACCCGTGTATTTAAGGTTCAGGCAACAATGACTGCTCTCTTCGCAATGACAAATGCTCTTATAATTCTTCTGATATATTATCTTGACCATCCTTTCTCAGGGAATACCGGACTCTCTCCGATTATTTTCAGTGAGTTCCTGGATATGATTAACTCTAATCCAATATTATAGAAGCAATCTAACCTACTTACTTAGAACCGGAAACAACTGGAGCAATCCTTTGTGAATCATTTCCATCGCGATTGCACTGATAAGAATCCCCGAAACTTTCGTTAAAACATCAACTCCTGTTTTCTTCAGTTTCATTTCCAAAGGACCTGCGGCTCTGAATGAAAAATAGACTGCGATTGATACGGCCAGAGCGATTGACGGAATTATCAGCAACTGCCAGATATCTGTTGTACTGCCTCCGTATAGAATCATGGAACTTATAGGTCCCGGCCCTGCCAACAGTGGAATTGCCAGCGGAACAATTGCAAACGAATCACTTCCTCCTGCATTATTGACAGGAACATTCTTGTCGCTTTGTGTACTGCTTCCAAGTATCATGGACAAAGAGATGAGAAATATTATTATCCCTCCTGCAAGCGTAAAAGCTCCTGCACTAATTCCAAACAACGCGAGCACATATTTACCGAGAAAGAAAGAAAAGATGAGTATGAGAAAAACGGCTGTAGAAGTTTTCTTTGCTATTGCATTCTTGTCAGCCGGTGACATGTTCCTTGTATTGTTCAGGAAGAAGGGGATTCCCTCCAGGGGATTGACCAGTACAAATATGGCTATGAAAACTTTTATTGTTCCTGTTATTCCTTCAGTCATTTTGAGTTGGACGTTGGTTCTTAAATTTGACAGAAATTAAAATCCGATAGGTTGCAAATTAGCGATTATGAATTGAAAATGCGGGGCATCAATCAAAATCCGCATGCCAGTTGTGAAGAGTCCCTGTTTCAGGGTTTGTCAACTTTTTCAAAAAAGTTTCTTTTGCAAGGAAGATCAGCAACGATAATTTTGTGTCAGATTCAACCTGAGTGATGTTCTTCCAAATAAGTCTTAGCATTAACCTGCCATCACTCAGGGCGGCGAACGCTCACTTCCAATAACCCCGGGCGGAAGTGAGCCCGTGAGCCGGAATCCCAAACAAACAAATTCTGAAAATCAAAAACTTAAGATTCAAATGAACTTCAAGACACCAACTCTGAGCAAATCTCTGGCAGTGATACTGCTGATTCTTGTTTCAAATCTAATTGTTACAACTTCTTCTTTTGCACAGGATGAAATATTGCCTTCGCTCAGCAATAATCTCCCATCAAATGGAGAAATGATGAGCGATGTTTCTCCTGACTTTGATACTCGGGCAGTTTCAGAACTGGAAGAGAAATTGAAACAAGCTCTGGAATCAGGTAATACTTCCGCTGCAAATCAGATCAGAACTGAGCTGCAGAGAATTGCGCCACCATCGGAGACATTCATTCCTACACCTGACAATAGCATTGTTTTTGATAATTCAAGAAGCGGACAAGTTGAAACTGACTGGGCACCGGGTACGTCAGCAGTTTCAAACGGGGAACTGAATGCCGACTTATCACAGTATCACAGGCAGATTGAAATGAAAATGGGAGAAGACGGAAATATCTATGTTGCTGTCAACAGGGCTCCCAACGGTTCAAACTGGAAATCCAAAATCGAAGTTTACCGATCATCAAACGGTGGGAAGAGCTGGGTGAATTGCGGATGGTTTGCCAGCATGACAAATTACACATACAGCATAGCAATGACCATTGAGTCCCGAGTAAATTCAATTCCGGATTCAACTCGCATAAACATATTCTATACGGGAAGCGCTAATTCTTCAAACACAGCTGCCAAGCTTTACTTCGGCACGTTTCGCAGGGACGGAACCGGCTCGTACTTTGCGCACGTTGCTGATCCTTCAAGCTACTACACCTTTCATTCACTCAGTGCCGTGAGCGACGGTGCGTTCTGGACAAGTGCAACCTATTTTGGCGTTGTGGCATGTGAATCGGATCTGACCGTATCTGCAAACACCAGAACACGGTTCTTTCGTACTACAAACTGGGGCGGATCGTTTACATCAGCAGATCTATTGACAAACAATGTTGACTATTATCCGAGTGCACAGTTTATGAACGGCACAACGGATGAAGTTTGGATAGCTTTGGAAAGAAGAATCAGTTTAGTAGAAAAGCAGGTCAGACTCATAAAGACTCCGTGGTCGGTAAGCTCATCTTTCTCAACTTCCAATGTAACTTCCGGATTATACATTTATGAAAAACCATGCCTCGCAATCAAGCAAAATAATCCCGCCGATTCAGCAGTGATAACATGCACAAGAAGCTTGCGTCCGGTTTATCACTTCACAACTAATGCGGGAACATCATGGACAATAAATCACTCACTTTCAACCAGTGCATCCGCCAATAAATCTTACACGTGGTGTTCATCCACACCTAACGGTCCATCGCCGTTCTCATTTATCTTCGCTACAAATGACGGGCAGGAGATCAGTGTAAGAAAAGGTGCTGCAGGCAGACTGGAGCTTGCCATTCACTATATGGTCAATTCATATCCGTTCAGTACTTCAGTTTCACCTGTTTGCGTTACACGTGAAACAATTGAAGGAAGCTTGTCAGCAATTGCCTTTGCCGGAGAGAATGCCATGAACTCTTATGTGGATTCAGAAGGACACAAGCTGCTCAGTGTGAAGGTTGCGCTGCAGGGCTTTTACAATGCCTCAACAAATTGCATGGACCGTATGGATGCAGTGACGATCTGTGTTAAGTCAAACACTGCACCGTACCTTACTGTTGATTCTATCTCATGTCTGTTGGATCCGGTTACAATGCTGACAACGTCATCTTATGGCTCAGTTACACCGCTTAAAATGACAGAACTTCAAACAAACAACAGCTACTACATTGTTGTCAAGCACAGGAACAGCATTGAGACATGGAGTTCGATATGGATCCCGTCTTACCTTGATACGATCAGCTATGACTTTACTTCGAATGCAAACAAGGCATTTGGAAACAATCTATTGCAGGTTGACAACAGTCCGGCAACATTTGCTCTTTACGGCGGAGATGTGAATCAGGACGGCACAATTGACGGGACTGACCTTTCGTTAATTGATAACGACATTAATAATTTTGAAACGGGATACAGGTCAACTGACATTAACGGAGACCTGTTCATTGATGCAACTGATGCGGCAGTTGCCGATAACAATGCTAATCTCTTTGTAAGCATCATCAAACCGTAAATTGCTGATCTTGAATAAGGGCATAATAAGGAATGAAATAAGAGGAGTAAAAAGTAATTGAGTTACAAATAGAGTTCCGCCCGCGTTTTAAATAGCGGGCGGACATTTTTCATTTGTCCGGATTCTCCGGAGTTTCCGGTGTTTCGGGGTCTTCAACTTTCACTTTCACATCCACTTTGCCATCTTCTCCGGTATTCATCTCAAACTTAAAATTGTTGTTCGCATCTTTGAGAGCTTTCTCAACTTCAAGCTTAGCTTTTTCGAGCTCCTTCTTCAACTCCTCATTTCTTTGAACTTCAGAATCTTTTAGTTCTTCCTGAAGTTCTTTAAGCTCCTTATTGAGTTCTTCATTCATTTCCTTCATTTCAATCCTGAGTTCTTCATCTCTCTCTTTTTTGTCTTCGTTCAGTTCTTTCTGCATGTTCTTCAATTCCTCGTTTCTCTCCTTCATGTCTTCCTGGAGTTCTTTTTGCATTTCCTGCATTTCCTGTTTGAACTCTTCCTTGTCAAAATAAACCATTACGCTTTCAGGCATTTCAACAAATTGATAATCATCGTTGAAGACCTTTACCTTGACATTGAATTTCTTATCAAGTTCATCTACCCATTTCAGGGTATCAAATGTCAAATGCTCGAGTTGTTTGAGATTCTCAAGACTCTTCTCAAGATTCTCCATGCTCTTCTCAATGTTCGCATTGACAGTTACTTCAATCTTCTCAACCCAATCCTCAATTTCATCTTCATCAAAGTAAGGAATGCTGTCTCTTGGAATTTGCCTTGGAGGCGGAACAAATGAAGCAACCTTTGTATATACCTCATCCTTGTATTGGTTATCAACATTCTGGATAAGGTTAACAAGCGATACCGCATCGTTTTTATCGGCGGAGTTCAGAATTGTGTTCACACATGAAACATCACAGTTGCCGAAGTCAAAATTATACAATGCCTTCTTGAAAACGGATGATGAATTCTCACTGAACGGTGTTCCAACACCTTTGTCTTTCTTTGTCATCACCAGATTGCCGGCGGGTACGACTGACTGCTTGCTGCCGGAAACAACTTCAACTTGTCCTGATCTCACATAGAACAAGCCGTCGCCGGAACCGTCAACCGTAAGTTTGTAAGAACCACCGTCATCCATTGCAACCGCTGAAGGCAGATCAACAGGCACAGGGTCCTCAACTTTTTTCATGTCTGCATCTATTGTTCCGTAAATGACAGATAACCTGTTCTTGCCGTCTTCGCCCTTTACAATCATCAGCTTTGTATTTGGCTCTACTATGACTTTGCCAATATCAGCTATCAGCAGTTCAGCTCTTGAAGTATCATTTGTAATTATATATTCACCGTCCCTTATGCTGTCGAGTTTTGCCATTGCTTCATCACTGATGTAAGGAGTGCCGGTCAGACTCGTAACTTTCCAGTATGACGGAAGCACATAAGAATCCTGCTTTGTCAGCACCGGGTTCTCAAATTTAAAATTCTTCACTGCAAAGTAAATGATCCCGATCACTATCATAGCTGCAAATGCAGAAGCGTAATATCTGTACTTATATAAGAGTCCGTATTTTCTGTAAGCAGGATCTTCGAGACTCTTGTTCAATTCACCGGACCGCATTGAATCAAAGTCCGACTTTGCTTCAATGCCTTTCCAAAGAGCATCTTTCTCCGAAGAGCTGAGATATTCATAATTTCCTGCAAGCGAACTCAGTTTCAATTTTATCTTTGAAGTCTCTTCGAGGTAATTTCTGCATTCAATGCATTCGCTGATATGATTCTCCATTATCTCCTTTTCCTTGGCGGAGATGTTTCCTTCGAGATAGTCGTCTATGAGGCGTTCAGTCTCATCACAAAAATTTCTGGTTGAAGAAATGTTTTTTTTCATTTTGATAATTCCTCTCTTAATAACTTTCTTGCCCTGTGAAGATGAGCCTTTGATGTTCCTTCCTCAATGCTCATCATTTGCGATATCTCATAATGCTTGTATCCTTCGATATCGTGAAGGACCAGCACCGTACGCGCCTGATCCGGCAGTTTTGAAATTGCATTCTCCAGATCAATTCTTTGCTCAGCAGCTTTGCCCGGATCTGATGATACAATATTCTTCGCAACTTCTTCCGGCACCCCGGCTTTTGGCTTTTCTGACCTTACATGCATAAGGTATTGATTAACAGCAATCCGGTGAAGCCATGTTGAGAATTTGCACTCATGCCGGAATGAACCAAGCTTTTCCCATGCATTTATGAAGACTTCCTGTGTTATCTCTTCTGCAATGTGGCTGTCAGCCGAGATTCTCAAACAAAGGGAATGGATCTTTGAAACATTCTTGTTGAACAATTCCCTGAAAGCATCTTTGCTTCCTCTCACTGATTCCTCTATGAGTTTGGAATCTTCATCTGCTCTCTTCACAGACACATGCAGCGAAACCGATTGCTGATTCATTTCCGGATTGTCCTTCTGTTATTAAGATGCATTAAAATGCAAAATGGTTTAGATGGTGTAAGAATCTTTTCTGTAAATTAACAAATATGACCAATACTATCTGTTAATTGCGCTTTCCACTAATTCTTAACGTCAACATTTGTTCAAAGTTTCAACAACCAATTGACTCGTGTTAAAAGGTAACCGATGCGGCTGCAAAAATTTTTTCTGGTCATATATACAGAAGATCTGCCGTGACTGTAAATTTTAGATGCCGGTTATTTAACCGCGAAGTACGCAGAGTAGGCGCAAAGCACTCAGAGGATACAAACTGCAATTCGGATCAATCCTTTTCACAATCTCTGCGACCTTTGCGAAAACTCTGTGGCCTTCGCGGTTTCGCTCTTCCCGGTCGCAATCTCACTTAATTGAAAACAAGCCGGAATCATTTAACCGCGAAGTACGCAGAGAACGCGCAAAGCGCGCGGAGGATACAAAGTCCAATTCAGATTAATCCTTTTGGCAAACTCTGCGACCTTTGCGAAAACTTTGTGGCCTTTGCGGTTTCGCTCTTTCCGGTTGCAACCTCATTTGATTGAAACTATCCGGAATCATTTAGCCGCGAAGTACGCAGAGAAGGCGCAAAGCGCGCGGAGGATTCAAAGTGCAATTCAGACCAATCCTTTTGGCAATCTCTGCGACCTTTGCGAAAACTTTGTGCCCTCTGCGGTTTCGCTCTTTCCGGCTGCAACTTCACTTGATTGAAACAAGCCGGAATCATTTAACCGCGAAGCACGCAGAGAAGGCGCAAAGGACACAAACTGCTATTCAGATCAATGTTGTGATTACAAATACCATCAATCAGCGAATCATCTAAGGTTCAACCAATAACTATTTGTGATATGATTCAATGCTTCTAAAGCATCAGTTCAAATTACTGGTTTGTTTGCCGTTGAAGAATTTACAAAGTTATGACAATTGAACTCTATGATTTCAATAGCTTTGTACAAATGTTTTAGGAGGAATTGCTATGAATCGCTTATTGGGAATTTCAACAGTTGTTCTGCTAATTGCATTTAACACATTAAATGCTTCGGCACAAGTCAAGGGAATCGATTTCAGCAGGTTTGTAATAGGAAAATATTATGAGTTTGTACTTATCAATGATCTGACATATACAGGAAAGCTTGTAAGTGTGGATGAAAGCACTATTTCTTTTCTTCATGAATCAACTGTCAAGAAGATTCGAAAAGACCTTATTAAGGAAATCAATATAGCTGTTGCCTCACCGGAGCATACTGTTCCGGACAGCGGAAAAGTTTCAATAGAACTCAAAGATGGAAGCCTACTTGTAGGAAGTATAACTGTCTCTAACGAGGATGCAATCACACTGAAGTTGTCATCAGGATCAACGATTACAGTTAAGAGGGATCAGATAGTCGAAATCACATATATCACAGCTCAAAACCCATGGACTGATCCTAACACAAGCAGACTGTTCTTTGCGCCCACAGGCAGAACAATCAAACAGGGCAGCGGATATTTTTCAGTTGCTGAGATATTCTTTCCAATGGTTGCTTTCGGAGTTACAGATTATTTAAATTTGGCAGGTGGAATCTCACTTGTTCCATTTTCTGAAGGGCAACTCTATTATTTTAATCTAAAGGGTAGACCTGTTCATGTCAGGGACTTTGATCTCTCTGCTGGTGTATTCTACACAAATGTCACTTCCAGTGATGAAGGAGGTGTCGGAGCATTATATCTGATGGGAACTTATGGCGACGATAAGAACGCAATTACATTTGGAGGAGGATATGGTTTTAGCACTGATAATGGTGTGTCAGATTATCCGGTATTGATAATCGGAGGCGAACTTCAAATGTCAAAAAGCACCAAACTCATTTCAGAAAACTGGATAATTACGGGAGATAATGGAGCGGGAATAATTTCGCTTGGAGTGCGTTTCTTCGGAAGGAATATGGCAGGTGATTTTGGACTTGTCTATGCAGCTGACAGTGAAGGCGGAAGCGGTACAAGCGGATGGCCTTTTTTGCCATGGGTGGGACTTCATTACAATTTTTAAGAGCTGCAAAGACATCTGAACAATTCCGGTTGAGAATATCATAGTGAATATTTGTATATTGAAGCAGATCAAAACGAAGCACTATGAGATCTATCAAAGCAATAGCAATCATCTGCACATTTATTCCGTTGCTCACAATCAGTGCACAAGGATCAGACAGTTACAAATTCAAACCTGAAAGCTCTGAGTACAGCAGAGCAACAATTCTTACGGAAATTTCAAGAGAGGAAAAGCCAACAGACAAATCCAGACTCAAATATCAAATCAGTGATATTATGAACTCCGGATTCAGAGATCTGTTCAGAATGAGAAAAGAAACTTACAACTTTGATGTAGTTTCCAGTTTGGGAAGCAATGTTAGCTTTGGCGGGATGCATGAGAATTATGCATTCATAAATTTCACTCCACAAATGTTCATCAGACCTGCCGGCTTCATCCAGATTTATGCCAATCACAATCTTCTCAAGGTAGTGCCTCTTGAAAATATAAACAGTGCGGCAGCATCGCTGCTTATGCAGGGACTTTTGCTTGTTGCCGCTGACAATGCCACCAAGTATATTCTGAATGAAAAGACATGGATAAGCGAACTTGTCTGCTTCACAGTGAAAAACCTGCTTATGGGATTACTCGTCAAACCTGTTGTGAAATCAAGCAACAGAAAAATGATCCCATGGATACAGGATGAGTCATTCTACTATTCCTTAAGTCTCAGATTTTAAATTCACTGTACCAATCTGAAAGCATTTTAACCGCGAAGTACGCAGAGAAGGCGCAAAGCACGCGGAGGATACAAAGTGCAATTCAGATCAATTCTTTTCGCAATCTCTGCGACCTTTGCGAAAACTTCGTGCCCTTTGCGGTTGCAACCTCATTTGATTGAAACAAGCCGGAATCACTTAACCGCGAAGTACGCAGAGATGGCGCAAAGCGCGCGGAGGATACAAACTGCAATTCAGATCAATTCTTTTTGCAGTCTCTGCGACCTTTGCGAGAACTTTGTGCCCTTTGCGGTTTCGCTCTTTCCGGTTGCAACCTCATTTGATTGAAACTAGCCGGAATCATTTAACCGCGAAGTACGCAGAGAAGGCGCAAAGCACGCGGAGGATCCAAACAGCAATTCAGATCAATCCTTTTGGCAATCTCTGCGACCTTTGCGAAAACTTTGTGCCCTCTGCGGTTTCGCTCTTTCCGGTTGCAAGTATTTTTTGTTTTTAGGTTTAATGGTGAGTCAGAGTGCTATTGATTGAGTAGAATAATTCCATGTGCATTTGAGTTTTAATTTTCTATGCTTTTACAGATTTTCCCATAAATTTTTTTAATGAGCCGGAAACCATCCAAAGACAAAGATACTGACCTGATATCGCTTACACGAAAAGCAGTCACAAAACTAATTCACTTCGAGGAAAACCTGCCTTTTGAAGTTCTTGGTCC
>WBZL01003254.1_pt1 | contig 15026 bp, 14 predicted proteins | sample 5204291 | NCBI WGS metagenome assembly WBZL01 (sample SAMN12344345, study PRJNA552823) | activated sludge metagenome | biome: Activated sludge suspended growth; feature: Nitrification reactor; material: Wastewater; isolation source: activated sludge from nitrification reactor of wastewater...
CGCCCAGTCGGTGATCCAGGACGATTTCGACCTGACCATCGTCAACCGGATGGACGTCGACCACGGCCTGACGGTGCCGCTGTCGCTGATGTGCGGCGCGCAGGATCCGGCCACGGGCGCCTGGCCCTGCCCGGTGATCCCGTTCGCCGTCAACGTGGTGCAGTACCCGGTGCCGTCGGGCCGCCGCTGCTTCCAGCTCGGCCAGGCCATCCGCCGCGCGGTCGAGCGCTACGACCAGCCGCTGAACGTGCACATCTGGGGCACCGGGGGCATGAGCCACCAGCTGCAGGGGCCGCGGGCCGGTCTCATCAACGCCGAGTGGGACAACCGCTTCCTCGACCGCCTGGTCGCCGACCCCGCCGGCCTGGCCCAGATGCCGCACATCGACTACGTGCGCGAGGCCGGCAGCGAGGGCATCGAACTGGTGATGTGGCTGATCGCGCGCGGCGCGATGGCCGACGTCGCCGGCGGCCCGGCACCTCGGGTCGCCCACCGCTTCTATCACGTGCCGGCCAGCAACACCGCCGTCGGCCACCTGATCCTGGAGAACTGAGATGACCATCCACGTTGCCCTCGCTGGCGCCGGCGCCTTCGGCCAGAAGCACCTCGATGCGTTGAAGCTCATCCCCGACGTCCGGGTCGTCTCGGTGATCGGCCGCGAGCTCGACAAGACCCGCGAAGTGGCCGCCAAGTACGGCATTCCGCACGCCACCACCGAACTGGCCGACACGCTGAAGCTCGCCGAGCTCGACGCCGTGATCCTGGCCACGCCGACGCAGATGCACGCCTCGCAGACCCTGGCCTGCCTGGAGGCCGGCAAGCACGTGCAGGTGGAGATCCCGCTGTGCGACGCGCTGAAGGACGGCCAGGCCGTGGTGCAGCGTGCCCGCGAGACCGGCCTGGTCGCGATGTGCGGCCACACGCGGCGCTTCAACCCCAGCCACCAGTGGGTGCGCCGGCGCATCCTGAAGGACGAGTTCCACATCCAGCAGATGGACGTGCAGACCTACTTCTTCCGGCGCACCAACATGAACGCGCTCGGCCAGCCGCGCAGCTGGACCGACCACCTGCTGTGGCATCACGCGGCGCATACGGTGGACCTGTTCGCCTACCAGGCGCGCAGCCCCGTCGTGAAGGCCAACGCGCTGCAGGGCCCGATCCACCCGGTGCTGGGCATCGCGATGGACATGAGCATCCAGCTCCAGGCCGCCAACGGCGCCCTCTGCACGCTGAGCCTGAGCTTCAACAACGAGGGCCCGCTGGGCACCTTCTTCCGCTACATCGGCGACACCGGCACCTACATCGCCCGCTACGACGACCTGTTCAACGGCAAGGACGAGAAGATCGACGTCTCGCAGGTCGACGTGTCGATGAACGGCATCGAGCTGCAGGACCGCGAGTTCGTCGCCGCGATCCGCGAGGGCCGCGAGCCCAACGCCAGCGTGGCCCAGGTGCTGCCCTGCTACGAGGTGCTGCACCGGCTCGAGCAGCAGCTGGCCGACTGACGACCGGGCCGGCCGGCAGCGGCAGGCGCCACCTGGTGCCACGGGCGCCCACAAGGGCCTGGGCCCTTCGACTCGCCCCTGCGTGCCGGCGCCAGGCCCAAGCCCGTGACCGCGCCGGATAATCCGAACCATGGATTCGCCTTTCGCCTGGGGCAGCTTCGTCGCCAGCCTGCTGCTCATCCTGGCCTACGAGGTGCACGCGCACCGCGTGAGTCGACATGACCCGACCCACCAGGCCCGCTTCATCAACGCCCGGGTGCGCGAGGTCTGGGTGCGCACCATGGCCACGCAGCCGGGCTTCGAGATCGTCGCCGTCCAGGCGCTGCGCAACCTGCTGATGTCGGCGACCATCGCCGCATCCACCGCCGCGCTGGCCCTGATGGCCTCGTTGACCTTGGGCGGTGCGTCGCTTGCCTCGGGCCTGGCGCAGCTGCCGCGCGCCGGCGTCGCGCCGCTGCACGTCCTGCTCGGCGCGGTGACGATCGCGCTGCTGATCGCCAGCTACGTGTGCTCGGCGATGTCGATGCGCTACTACGGCAACGCCACGCTGATCATGTCGATGCCGGTGGCCGGCGACGAGCGCCAGCGCCTCAACCCGGTGGCCAGCGACTACGTCCAGCGTGCCGGCCGCCTGTACGGATGGGCGCTGCGCCTGTTCCTGATGGTGGTGCCTGCGGTGGCCGGCGTGGTGCAGCCGCTGGCGCTGGTGCCGGCCACGCTGGCGCTGCTGGTGGCACTGAGCTTCTTCGACCAACCCTCCACCGTCAGCTTCGACTGAACATGATGAAGACCCGACGCATCGGCCCCTTCGAGGTCACCGCCATCGGCCTGGGCTGCATGAACCTCAGCCATGCCTATGGCCAACCACCGGCGCCGGCGCTCGGCGAGGCGCTGCTGCGCCGCGCGCTGGACCTCGGCGTCACGCTGTTCGACACCGCCGCGCTGTACGGCTTCGGCGGCAACGAGACCCTGGTCGGTCGGGTGCTCAAGGCACACCGGTCGCAGATCGTGCTGTGCAGCAAGGGGGGCATGGCCGGCGTGCAGTTTCCGGACGGCCTCAAACGCGTCATCGACGGCAGGCCCGAAGCCATTCGCCGCAACTGCGAGGACAGCCTGCAGCGCCTGCAGACCGACCACATCGACCTGTACTACCTGCACCGCTGGGACCAGAAGGTCCCGATCGAGGACAGCGTCGGCGCGATGGCCGACCTGGTGCGCGCCGGCAAGGTTCGCGCGCTGGGCCTGTCCGAGGTGTCGGCCACCACGCTGCGCAAGGCCCAGGCGGTGCATCCGATCGCCGCGGTCCAGAACGAGTACTCGCTGTGGACCCGCAACGTCGAGATCGGCGTGCTCGACGCCTGCCGCGATCTGGGCGCCACGCTGGTGGCCTTCAGCCCGCTGGCGCGCGCCTTCCTGACCAACCAGTTGCACGACGTGAGCGTCTTCGACGCCAAGGACATCCGCCGCGGCATGCCGCGCTTCGCGCCCGAGACCTACGCCGCCAACCTGAAGCTGCTGCCGCCCTACGTGGAACTGGCGCGCGAGGTCGGCTGCACGCCGGGGCAGCTGGCGCTGGCCTGGCTGCTGGCGCAGGGCGAGCACGTGCTGCCGCTGCCCGGCACCGCGCGCATCGACCACCTCGAGGAAGACCTCGGCGCCCTCGAGGTCGAGCTCAGCGCCGCGCAGGTGCAGCAGGCCGACGCGCTGATCAACCGCCGCAACGTGGTCGGCGCCCGCTACAACCCGCAGACGCAGAGCGAGATCGACACCGAGCAGTTCGACGACTGAGCTGCGGCAGCGCCGGCGCGCAACCGAGCGTGCGACCGCATGGGGGACCGTGCGTGCGCATGGCCGCGCATCCGTGCATCGGTGCAGGCGCAGGCTGGCGCGGGCACTAGCGCGGCGCCGCCGGCGCGTCCGCGGCGGCCGCGACCTCGCGGAACACCTCGCGCGCCAGCTTGAAGCTCTCCAGTGCGGCCGGCGCGCCGCAGTACACGCCGGTCTGCAGGAAGATCTCGCGGATCTCGTCGCGCGTGACGCCGTTGCGCAGCGCGCCCTTGAGGTGCAGGCGCAGCTCGTGCGGGCGGTTCAGTGCGGTCAGCATCGCCAGGTTGAGCATGCTGCGCGTCTTCTTGTCCAGGCCCGGCCGCGTCCACACCGCGCCCCAGGCGTGCTCGGTCAGGTAGTCCTGCAGCGGGCGGGTGAAGTCGTCGGCCTGGGCCAGCGCATCGTCGACGTACTGGTGTCCCAGCACCTCGCGGCGCATCGCCAGTCCGGCCTTGTAGGTGTCGCTTTCCATCGCATGTCCTCGGGTTGGGCGGGCCGCGGTCGGGCTCCGCAGGGCGATCATAGGGAGCGCGCTCCGCGCAGCATGGCCAGTCCCGCCGCCGCCGGCGCGATGGCCAGGACTCCATAGGCCAGCGCATAGCTGCCGCCGTGGCGGACGATCTCGCCGAACAGCAGCGGGAACAGCATGCCGCCGAAGAAGGTGAAGAACTGCGTGGCCCCCGACACGCGCGCCAGCTCGTCGCGGGGCACGCGACGGCCGAGCTCGGCGAAGTACACGCCATTCCAGCCCATCGCCGTGGCGGCGCACAGCCAGGCCGCCAGGGCCACCAGCGCCGTCGGCGTCTCCGGCCGCAATGCGGCCAGACCCAGGCAGGCCAGCGCCATCGCCAGGCCGAGCGCCCCGAGCAGGCGGCCCGGCACGATCCAGCGGTCGCCCGCGATGCCGAAACCGATGCGCGCCCCCGTGGCCACCGCCTGCGACAGCGCCAGCACGCCGGCGGCCGCCGTCAACGACCAGCCCAGGCGCAGGTGCAGCAGGGCCACCACGAAGGTCAGGAAGCCCTGTTGCGTGCCGGCGAACGCCAGCGAGGCCAGGCTCAGCCGCCGCAGCCCGGGTGAGCGCCACACCTGCGCCAGTGCCGAGCCCGTGGCGGGCAGGGCCGGCGCGTCCACGCGGGCCGGTGCCGCGGGCGGGTCCAGCCGGCGCCGCATCGGCCACAGCGCCACCCCCAGCGCCGCGCAGCACGCCAGCACCGCCAGCACGGCGCCGCGCCAGCCGAACGCGAGCAGCGCCGCCGGCAGGCCGATGCCGGACAGCGCCACGCCCACGGGCACGCCGCTTTGCTTGAGCGAGAAGAAGGTGCCCCGCTGCTGCAAGGGCGCGTGGAACGACAGCAGCACCGCCGCGGCGGGGTTGACCAGTCCGTAGCCCACGCCGATCAGCACCGCGGCCGCGAGCAGCGCCGCCGCGTGGCCGGCCAGCGCGGCCCCCGCGCCGGCCGCGCAGGACAGCAGGGCGAACTGGCTGACCCGCGTGGCCCCGGCATGCGCCACGCCGTGGCCGGCTCTCAGCCCCGACAGCATCGCAGCCAGGTAGGCCACCGCCGTGTACAGGCCGACGCGCTCGGGCGCCAGTCCGAGCTGCGGCGCCACGGCCGGCGCCAGCACCGAGGCGGTGGACATCGCCAGCGTCGCCAGGGCCTGCACCAGCCAGGTAGCGGCCAGCGCCCCGCCGGGCCGCGTCAGCATCGGGTCGGCGCGGCGACGGTCATGCGGCGATGGTAGTGCGCGCCGACGCGTGCCTCGGCCGGCATGCGGACCCGACGCGCGCGAGGCCCGTCGACCTCGGGCACGAGGTCGGGCCCCGGATCGGCAGCGATCAGCGGCGCCCGGCGACGCTCAGCAGCCGCCGCGCATCGCCGACGGCCATCGTCGATCGGTCGGCCTCAGCCGCGCGTGCGGCGCCGGCGCCACAGCGCCGCGCCGGCGACGACCGCCAAGGCCAGCGTGCCGGGCTCGGGCACGCGGGCCGGCGGGTCGCCGGTGATCATGTCCTGCACGCCGCGCGCCTCGAGCGTCATCACGAAGCGGCCGTCGAGCGACGCGGTGTTCGGGATCGCGCCGAAGTAGGCACTCAGCTCCTGGGCCGTGCCGGCGTCGACGTTGCCGGCGCGGAAGCTGCCGCTGCCGAGGCTCCAGCCGCTGCTGTCGTACTTGCTCTCCCAGATGCCGAGTTGCACCGCGGCGGCCTCGAAGCCGTTGAGCGGATGCAGCCAGGCATAGGGGTCGTTCGTCGAGCGGCGCTGGTTGAGCACGGCGTTGACCGCACCCAGGAAGTCCAGCGTGCGCAGGCTCTCGCCGTCGAAGTTGATCGTGTAGTCGGCCTGCCAGCCACTGCCCACGTGCTCGTAGACGTCGTAGCAGTACATGAACAGGTCATCGAGGCCGTCGACGAAGATCGCCGGGTCGACGCCGACGACGTTGGAGCCGGTGCCCTGGAAGCGTCCGGCCGCCGTGGACACCGTGCTCGAGCCGCTGCCCACCTGGGCCGGAAAGGTGATGGTGACGTTGTCGTAGGCCGGCGCCGGCACGCCGCTGAAGATCGGGTTGTCGAAACGGACGTGCACCGTGGCGGCCGACGCGGCGCCGATCAGGGTGCCGAGCGCGATCGTGGCGGCGGTGCGAACGATCAAGGTCATGCGGGTTCCAGCAGCAACAGGGGAGACGCGGAGGTCGTCGGCGGTGGGCTCGGGAAGGCGCCGCCTGCGATGGCCGCCAGTCTCGGTGGCCGTGCCGGTTGGCACCACCCCGCGGCCGCGGGCTCGAAGGCCCGGCGGCCGGCCGCGCGTGACTTGCACACACCCCGCAGCCCGGGGCCACGCGATCGCGGGGTGTGCCAACATGCAGCCCTCGGCCACGCACGACCGCGCCGCGATCGGCCTGCACGCCACCGCCATGAGCGACACACGCCCCACCCCATCCGCCGCGCTGCCTGCCGCGCAGCCCGCCTCGATCAAGCTCGGCTGCATCGCCGACGACTTCACCGGCGCCACCGACCTGGCCAACAACCTGGTGCGCGCCGGCATGCGCGCCGTGCAGACGATCGGCGTGCCCGAGGGGCCGCTGGACGTGCCCGCCGACGCGGTGGTGGTGGCGCTGAAGTCGCGCACCATCCCCGCCGCCGACGCGGTGGCGCAATCGCTGCAGGCGCTGCGCTGGCTGCAGGCGCGCGGCGCGACGCAGATCTACTTCAAGTACTGCTCGACCTTCGACTCCACGCCCGCGGGCAACATCGGCCCGGTGACCGACGCGCTGCTCGACGCGCTGCACGGGCCGGGGCAGGGCTTCACGATCGCCTGCCCGGCGTTTCCGGTCAACGGCCGCACGGTGTTCAAGGGCTACCTCTTCGTCGGCGACGTGCCGCTGCACGAGAGCGGCATGCGCCATCACCCCTTGACGCCGATGACCGATGCCAACCTGGTGCGCGTGCTGCAGGCGCAGACTCGGCGCCCGGTCGCCCTGGTGCCCTTCGACGTGGTGGCGCGCGGTCCGCAGGCCATCGGCGAGCGCTTCGCGGCACTGCGGGCGCAAGGCGTCGGCATCGCGGTGCTCGACGCCATCAGCGACGACGACCTGATGCGCATCGGTCCCGCGCTGGCCGGGATGCCGCTGGTCACCGCCGGCTCGGGCATCGCGATCGGCCTGCCCGGCAACTGGGCCGGGCAGTTGGGCGACGCCGCCTCGGCATCCGCGCTGCCGCCCTTCGAGGGCAGCGCCGCCGCGGTCTCGGGCAGCTGCTCGGTGGCCACCAACACGCAGGTGCGGCACTTCCGCAGCGGCGGAGGCGCGACGTTCGCGGTCGATCCGCTGGCCCTCGCCCGTGGCGAGGACGTCGCGGCGGCGGCGCTGGCCTGGGCGGAACGCCGGCTGGCCGCGGGCCCGGTGCTGATCCACGCCACCGCCGAGCCCGACGCGGTGCGCGCGGTGCAGCAGCAGCTCGGTGCCGAGCATGCCGGCACGCTGGTCGAGCGCACGCTGGCCGCGATCGCGCAAGGCCTGGTCACACGCGGCGTGCGCCGCCTGGTCGTCGCCGGCGGCGAGACCTCGGGCGCGGTGGTGCAGGCCCTCGGCGTCCGGCAGCTGGCGATCGGCGAGCAGATCGACCCCGGCGTGCCGTGGACCTGGGCGCGCACCCCGGGGGGCGCGGCGCTGCACCTGGCGCTCAAGTCCGGCAACTTCGGCAGCGAAGACTTCTTTGCCAAGACCCTGGCATGACGTCCGACGAAGCCCGGCTGCGCGACGAGATCTGCCGCGTCGGCCGCTCGCTGTTCGAGCGCGGCTACGTGCATGCCACGGCCGGCAACATCAGCGTGCGCCTGGACGAGGGCTGGCTGATCACGCCCACCGACGCGTGCCTGGGCTGGCTGCAGCCCGAGCGGCTGGCGCATGTCGGTGCCGACGGCGAGCACCGCTCCGGCGACCGCCCCAGCAAGACGCTGGCCCTGCACCGCCGCATCTACGAGGCCGACCCGGACGCGCGCTGCGTGCTGCACACCCACAGCACCCACCTCGTCGCGCTGACGCTGGCCGGCGTGTGGCGCGCCGACGCCATCGTGCCGCCGATCACGCCTTACGTCGTGATGAAGGTCGGGCGCGTGCCGCTGATCCCGTACCACCGCCCCGGCGATCCGGCGGCTGCCGACCTCGTCGCCGCCCACATCCGCGATGCACGCGCCGCGGGCCGCACGCCGCGCGCGGTGATGCTCGACCGCCTCGGCCCCAACGTCTGGCATCGCTCGCCGGCCGAGGCGATGGCCACGCTCGAGGAGCTGGAGGAGACCGCCCGCCTCTGGCTGATCACCGATCCGAAACCCGCGCCGCTGCCCGACGCGGCGCTCGACGACCTGCAGCGCCACTTCGGCGCCACCTGGTGAAGGAACCGACCATGCCCCGCTTCGCCGCCAACCTGTCGATGATGTACACCGAGCTCGCCTTCCTCGACCGCTTCGAGGCGGCAGCGCGCGACGGCTTCACCGCCGTCGAGTACCTGTTCCCCTACGAACACCCGCCGGCCGAGCTGGTGGCGCGCCTGACCGGCAACGGCCTGCGCCAGGCCTTGTTCAACGGCCCGCCCGGCGACTGGGCGGCCGACGAGCGCGGCCTGGCCTGCGTGCCCGGCGCCGAGGCGCGCTTCCGCCAGGGCTTCGTCGAGCAGGCGCTGCCCTACGCGGCCGCGCTGGGCTGCCCGCGCGTGCACGTGATGGCCGGCCGCATGCCGCACGGCCTGACGCAGGCCGACTGCCAGGCCACCTACGTGGCCAATGTCGCCTGGGCCGCCGAGCAGGCCGCCCGCGCCGGCGTCGACGTGCTGATCGAGCCGATCAACCTGCGCGACATGCCGCGCTTCTTCCTCAACCGCCAGGACCAGGCGCACGGCATCGTGCAGACCATCGGCGCGCCCAACCTCAAGGTGCAGATGGACCTGTACCACTGCCAGATCGTCGAAGGCGACCTGGCCATGAAGCTGCGCCAGTACCTGCCCGGCGGGCGGGTCGGGCACATCCAGGTCGCCGGTGTTCCCGAGCGTCACGAGCCCGATGTCGGCGAGCTGAACCACCCCTACCTGTTCGCGCTGATCGACGAACTCGGCTGGGACGGCACCATCGGCTGCGAGTACCGCCCGCGTGCAGGCACCTCGGCCGGGCTGGGCTGGTTCGCGCCATACCGCGCGGCACAACGCTAACGACGACCCCAGACGCCGACACACGACCAAGCGCGACCTGACGCGATCTCACCGCCCTCCCGCGCACCACGCGGACGCGCACCTCTCTCCGCACCGACCATCCCTCGCCGACCTGCCCATGCGCATCTTCAGCGGCTCGCTCGCCACCGAGACCAACACCTTCTCGCCCCTGCCCACGGGCCTGGCGTCGTTCAAGGAGCGCGGCTACTTCCCGGCCGGCCGGCACCCGGACCAGATGACCTTCTTCGGCGGGCCGCTGTGGGCGGCGCGCCTGCGCGGCCGCGAGCGCGGCTGGGACCTGGTCGAGGGTCTGGTCGCCGGTGCGCAGCCGGGCGGCACCACCACGCGCGTGGCCTACGAGACGCTGCGCGACGAGCTGCTGGCCGACCTGCGCGCCGCACTGCCGGTGGACGTGGTGCTGCTCGGCCTGCACGGCGCGATGGTCGCCGACGGCTACGACGACTGCGAGGGCGACCTGCTGCAGCGCGTGCGCACGATCGTCGGGCCGGAGGTCGTCGTCGGCGCCGAGCTCGACCTGCACTGCCACCTGACCGACATGATGGTCGCCCAAGCCGACGTCCTGGTGGCCTTCAAGGAGTACCCGCACACCGACGTGCTGGAGCGCGGCCTCGAGCTCGTCGACCTGTGCGTCGCCCAGGCCGAGCGACGCGTGCAGCCGGTGGCCGCGCTGGTGGACACCGGGATGATCTGCATGATCCACACCACGCGCGAACCGGCGCGCGGCTTCGTCGACCGCATCCAGGCGCTCGAAGGCCATGACGGCGTGCTGTCGGTCAGCATCGCGCACGGCTTCGCGTGGGGCGACGTGCCCGACATGGGCACCCGCGTGCTGGTCTACACCGATGGCGATGCCACGAAGGCCCAGGCGCTGGCGCGCACGCTCGCCGACGAGCTGGTGGCGCTGCGCGAGCAGTTCGCCAAGCCCTACCCGGGCATCGACGCTGCACTGGACGAGGCGCTGGGTCGGACCTTGGCAGAGGGCGGCGGCCCGGTGGTGCTGGCCGACAGCGCCGACAACGCCGGCGGCGGCGCGGCCAGCGATTCCACCTTCATCCTGCGCCGCTTGATCGAGCGTGGCATCGGCAACGCCGCGCTCGGCCCGCTGTGGGACCCGATCGCGGTGCGCATCGCCACCGAGGCCGGCGTGGGCGCGACGCTGCCGCTGCGCATCGGCGGCAAGATCAGCCCGCTGTCGGGCGACCCGCTGGACGCCACCGTCACGGTGCGCGCGCTGAAGCCCGAGATGGTGATGACCGGCCTGGGTGATACGCGCCAGGCGATGGGCGACTGCGCGCTGGTGCACACGGCCGGCATCGACGTCGTGCTGACCAGCATCCGCGCACAAGCCATGCACATCGACCTGTTCACCCAGCTTGGCTGCGATCCGGCGGCGCGCCGCATCGTCGTCGTCAAGTCCTCACAGCATTTCTATGCGTCGTACTCGAAGATCGCCCGGCACGTGATCTACGTCGACGCGCCGGGCAGCGTGACGCAGGACCTGAAGAGCCTGCCGTACCGCAAGATCCGGCGGCCGAAGTGGCCGTTGTGAGCCAGGCGCTGCAGCGCGTGGGCTGAAGGCGCACCAGCGACGCGCTCAGGCCGCGGCGGCCGGCTCGCCCACCACGCCGTCGTCGAGCAGGCGCTCGATCTCGGCGGCCTCGAAGCCGAACTCGCCGAGCACCTCGCGCGTGTGCTGCCCCAGCAGCGGCGCCGGCCGGTCGACGCGCGGCGGCGTGGCCGACAGGTGCACCGGGCAGCCGATGGCCTGGGTGCGGCCGGCCTGCGGGTGATCGGTCTCGACGACCATGCCGCGCGCCAGGGTCTGCGGGTGCGACATCGCCTCGCCGACGCTGTGCACCGGGCCGGCGGGCACACCGGCGGCGTTGAGGCGTTCGATCCACTCGTCGCGGCTGCCCGTGGCCAGCACGGCATTCATCAGCGCGACCAGCTCCTCGCGGTGCTGCATGCGGTCGCTGTTGGTCGCGAATCGCGCATCGGTCTTCCACTCCGGGTGGCCCAGCGCGTCGGCGATGCGCACCCAGCTGGCCTGGTTGGCGCCGCCGATGTTCAGCCAGCCGTCGCGCGCATGGAAGGCCTGGTACGGCGCGGTCAGCACGTGCGCCGACCCCGTCGGGCCCGGTGAATGGCCGGTGGCGAAGAAGATCGCCGCGTGCCAGTAGTTCTGCTGCAACGCGGCCTCGGCCAGCGAGGTGTCCACCACCTGTCCCTGGCCGGTCTTGAGCTTGTGCACGTAGGCCGCGACGATGCCCAGCGCGGCCAGGATGCCGGCATTCATGTCCGACACCGCGTTGCCGGTCTTGGCCGGCTCGCGGCCCGGCTCGCCGGTGATCGACATCAGCCCGCCGAAGCCCTGGGCGATCAGATCGAAGCCGCCCTGCGCCGCCAGCGGACCGGTCAGGCCATAGCCGGTGATCGCACAGTAGATCAGGCCCGGGTTGGCACGTGACAGCACGTCGTAGCCCAGGCCCAGCCGCTTGAGCGTGCCGGTGCGGAAGTTCTCCAGCAGCACGTCGGCCCGCTCGGCCAGGCGCAGCAGCACCTCGACGCCGCGTGGGTGCTTGAGGTTCAGCGCCAGCCCGCGCTTGTTGCGGTTCATCATCAGGAACGGCGCCGACACGCCGTTGATGCGCGGGTCGGTGTAGGCCCGCGTGTCGTCGCCGCCGGGGAGCTTCTCGATCTTGATGACGTCGGCGCCCAGGTCGGCCAGCATCAGCGCGCAGGTCGGGCCGGACATGATCTGGGTGAGGTCCAGCACCTTGACGCCGGCGAGCGGACCAGGGTGCGGCCCGGGGTGCGGCGACCGTTCTGAACCGGCAGGCGTTGCGACCATGGCGCCTATCCCATGCACCCCAAGAAGCCGGGCAGCCGCCGCGGAACCGGCTCTGCCGGGCCGCTGGCGGCGCCCCCCTGGGGGTGAGGCGATGAAGTCGCTCCGGGGGGGATCATGTCAACGCCCCTGGAAGCGTGGCGTCGCCTTGGCCAGGAAGGCTGCGTAGCCGATGCGGAAGTCCTCGGTGTCGAAGCAGTCGAAGCACTCGTCGCGCTCGGCCTCGGTCAGCGGCGAGGGGTCGGCCAGGCGTCGTGCGAAGCGCTTGTGCCAGCGCGCGGCCAGCGGGGCGCCGGCGGCGATGCGCTCGGCGCAGGCGCGCACCTCGGCGGCCACCTGGTCATCGGGCACCACGCGCGTCACCAGGCCCTTGGCCAACGCCTCGGTGGCGTCGACGATGCGGCCCTCGAGCAGCAGTTCCAGCGCGACGGTGCGGCCCACCAGGTCGACCAGCGGCTTCATCTCGGCGTAGGCCATCACCAGGCCGAGCTTGTTGATCGGCGCGCCGAAGCGGCTGGATGCACCGCAGATGCGGATGTCGGCCAGCGCGGCGATCTCGAGTCCGCCGCCGACGCAGATGCCGTGGATCTGCGCCACCACCGGGTGGCGGCAGGCCGCCAGCGCCTCGGCGGTGGCGTGCATGTCGTGGCCGTAGGCGATGGCCTGCGCCTTGTTCGCCCGCTCGGTTTCGAACTCGGCGATGTCGTTGCCCGGCGAGAAAGCCTTCTCGCCGGCCCCACGCAGCACGATGCAGCGCACCGCGTCGTCGGCCGACAGCCGCGTGACGGCCTCGCCGAGCTGGCGCCACATCGGCCGCGTCATCGCATTGAGCTTGGCCGGGCGGTTGAGCACGACGGTGGCGATGGCGCCGTCGTGCTGCACGAGGATCGGGTCGTCCATCGGAGATTCAGCGGTAGAAGTAATCGACCAGCAGCAGGCCGGACGAGGGCACGTAGGTCACCAGCATCAGCACGGCGAAGAGCACGCCGATGAACCAGACGTTGTAGCGCGTCACCTCCCACACGCTGGCCTTGGCGATCGAGCTGGCCACCATCAGCACGCTGGCCACCGGCGGCGTCTGCTGGCCGATGCCGAGGTTGATGGTGACGATCAGCCCGAAGTGCACCGGGTCGATGCCCACCGCCTTGACCAGCGGCATCACCACCGGCACCACGAGGATGATCGCCGCCGCCGAGTGCAGGAACATGCCCAGGAAGAGGAACAGCACGTTCAGCAGCGCCAGCACCACCCACTTGTTCGAGGTGAGCTCCGACACCGCCTGCGCCAGCTGCTGCGGGGCCTGGATCTCGGTGAGGTAGGTGCCCAGCAGCGCGCTGGTGGCCACCAGCAGCATCACCACCGCGGTCTGCACGCCGCCTTCGACGATGGCCTTGCGCAGGTGCACGATGTCGAGCTGGCGGTAGATCACGACGCCGACGAACAGCGCCGCCAGCACCGCCAGCGCGGCGCCCTCGGTGGCCGTGACGACGCCGCCGAAGATGCCGCCGAGGATGATCAGCGGCAGCAGGAAGGCCCAGGCGGCGTCCTTGAAGGCGGCCCACACGCGGCGCAGCGCGAAGGCCTGCTCGCGCGGCAGGTTGTAGCGGCGCGCGAACCAGTAGGCCATGCCCATCAGGCCCAGGCCGCCCAGCAGCCCCGGGATGATGCCGGCGACGAACATCTGCACCACCGAGGTCTCGGCCATCACGGCGTACAGGATCATCGGGATCGACGGCGGGATGATCACCGCCAGCGTGGCGGCCGAGGACACCACCGCGGCGGCCAGCGCGGTGGGGTAGCCCTTGCGCTCCATGCCGGGGATCATGATCGAGCCCAGCGCGGCGACGTCGGCCACCGCGCTGCCGGAGATCTCGGCGAAGAACAGCGACGCACCGATCGACACGTGCGCCAGGCCGCCGCGGATCCAGCCGAACAGCGACGACGCGAAGGCGACCAGGCGCTGCGAGATGCCCGACGCGTTCATGATCGCGCCGGCCAGGATGAACAGCGGGATCGCCAGCAGCGGGAAGTTGGTGGCCCCGTTGTAGGTGACCAGGGCCACGTTGGGCAGCGTGTCCAAGCCGTGGCTGACGATCATCGCCACCACCGCCACGATGCCCAGCGACACCGCGATCGGCACGTTGATCAGCACCAGCGCCAGCACGGCGACGAAGAGCAGCAGCATCGTCATCGGGCGCGCCCCTCAGTGCGTGGCGTCGGCGGCCGCCACGACGCCGTCCGCCGGACGAGGAGCCCCCAGCATCTCCACCAGCGTGGCGACCTCGGACACGAGGATCAGCACGCACGAGATCGGGATCACCGACTGCACCACGCTCATCGGCACCTGCGGCAGGCTGACCAGCGCATCGGTGGCCAGGATCGGCAGGATCGACGCGCCCACCCAGCCCAGCAGCGCGAAGAAGCCGATCACCAGCAGCTGCGCCACGATGGCCAGCGCGCGGCGCGGCCCGGGTGCCAGCTGCTCGACGAGCTCGGGGCAGCCGATGTGCCCGCGCCGTGCCGAGGCCAGCGCCGAGCCGTAGAAGGTCAACCAGGCCAGCAGCACCGAGGCGACCTCGTCGTACCACACCAGCGCCTGGCCGAGGGTGCGGAAGACGACGCCGGCCATCACCTCGAGGGCCAGCACGACCATCAGGACGATGACCAGCACCTCCAGCACGCGCGCATAACGCTCGCGAAAGCGCGCCAGCGCCGTCGTGGCGCCCGGCGCCTTGGCGTCGGGGCCCACCTACTTGCCCAGCGCGATGGCGCGGTCGATCAGCGGCTGGGCGCCCTTCACCTCCTGGCCGAACTCCTGGTACACGGCCTTGGACGCGGCGATGAACGCGTCCTTGTTGGGCGTGTTGACCTGGATGCCACCGGCCTTGAGCTTGCCCAGCAGCTCGTCGTCGTCCTTGGTGGCCACCGCGTAGACGTAGGCCTGGGTCTCCTTGGCCACGTCCTCGAGCGTCTGGCGCACGTCGGCCGGCAGCGAGCCCCACTTGCGCGACCCGGCGGTCAGGTAGGCCGGGGTGTAGACGTGGCCGGTCAGCGACAGGTACTTCTGCACCTCCTGGAACTTGGCGCTGTAGATCTGCGTGAAGGGGTTCTCCTGGCCGTC
>WBZL01001741.1_pt2 | contig 15020 bp, 20 predicted proteins | sample 5204291 | NCBI WGS metagenome assembly WBZL01 (sample SAMN12344345, study PRJNA552823) | activated sludge metagenome | biome: Activated sludge suspended growth; feature: Nitrification reactor; material: Wastewater; isolation source: activated sludge from nitrification reactor of wastewater...
CAATATCGTAGAAAAAACTATCTGGCCAACCAGTGACATTATTAATTATTTGCTGACCTGTTTCGTTCATTGCTGGCACGGTTTGCAGACTAATAATTTCTTTAGTTGTCAGCTTGTTTATGAATTCATGGGCTTCTAGGTCGGTTCTGTAGCCATAACCGGCAAATATTTTATTACCGCAGACCAGAGCATCACCCTGGCCACTGAATTTTATACTATGGGGCAAAGTTTCTATTTCATAACCTAGATTTTTTAACTGCTGGGTCGCATACGGAGTTTCTGCCTGACGCATATTGGGCAGATTAGCCATTAGGGCAGTTCTACCTAGGCAAAGTGCCCAGTTAGCCGTGTAAATGCCGTCCTGGCAGCCCTCTGGAGCTCCTACGTGCGTTATTTCAATGCCAGCTTGCTCAAATATGGCTTGTAGCTCGCTATATTCTTGTTTGGCTTCACCTAAACTGGGTTGATTATCTGAAAAGCTGTATGGATTTAATTCCTCTACAGCAAAATGCTCAACACCACTCATTAAAATTTTTTTATTTAGCTTATTCATATCTTAATGCAATTATACTGAACGTAATTAATAAAAATTAGAGTAGGGGTGGGCCTCGGCGATTTATCGCCAAGGCCCACCACATTTAGCGTTTGCGGAAATTCTTCAAAATGTCATTTAAACGCTGGTTGTTCATGAACTCTTCTTCAGAGTTCGCGCCGTTCACTCTAACTAGCAGAGTGCCGGTGACTGGCTGGACAGCCACTCCACCGAAACGGAACAGCCCTCGGTGGTCACGGTCCAGTCGAATCTCTTCAACCAGAACCTCCATGTTAACACCTACGAGTCCGTAGCCCGTTTTTTCGGGGTCGAGAGCCGTGTAAAAGCCCATTTTTTTCATCTCCTTAGTCTAGGAATGTGAACGGAACATAATATACAACTAAATTTTATAAAAATCAATGAAAAGAGCCCACCTTTTCAAGGGGGCTCGGGTTTGGGGGGCGGTGGGCCCCTATGCCGATTCGCAGGGGAAGCTAATCAGTCACAGGGGCCCACCAGCTTGTGGCGGGGAAGGTTGGGTCGGCTTTCGCCGACCTATTGCTCTTTCAGAGCTTGACGAGGGATCGGGATCCCTCTACGATTCTCTGGATCAACGCGAACGCTGCCATCTGAAGTACCTCGTCGTTCCTTGTACCTTCGCTGAAGTCAAAGACTACGAAGGTACCCTCCTCATCGACGACCTCGGTATAACGGTCGACAATGTTGTGTTCCTCAGCGTCCTCCAGCAGGTTGTTCACCAAACGGTGAAGAACCTGCTTGTCAATTTTGCTGTTGACTCGCAGAGCCGCGAACGGCCACTGTACGGGGCACACCAGGGTAAAAACCGCCTTGGGTTTCCTTGGCAATTCTACCACTCCCTTTCGTTTGCCTGATCAAGTCAGGATGTGCCAATAATAAAGTATAGTTATTCTTAAGTCAATAATATGTGAGACAAATTATCAAGTATATGCTAAAATAACTATTATGTCGATGGAGCAATCCCCCTGGAATAACCAATTCAATAAAGAGTTAGCAAGCGCTGAGCTTTCAGGTTTGTGCTTTGAACTACTTAACAATACTATTCCAAAGTGGTTCAGCGTGGCTCAAAAATATGAAAATGCCCTAAAAACAGCCAGAGATGAAGAGCTAGACAAAAAAGACTTAAATCCAACCAACCTGAACCCCAGAGTCGATTCAACATACATTTCAGCTGATTATAAATTTGAAGGCATTACTAGTTTTCGTCTTCGGCTCGTGCCACAAGCACTCCGAGAGCCATACAAAGATGAAATTCTAGGAGAAGTCAAGGAGTTAATTATTAACATACCGGAGCCTTTTGTTGCAGAATTAGAAGCCGTAGACAATTTCCAACTAGCTATATTAACCGTTTCGAATGCAGGAGAAATAAAAGACAATGCAACCGAACAATCATACATATTAACTTCTGACGACTTAATGACATTAGACGACTTTGATAGTTTAGACCTATCATTTACACTGAGCCAACAGGGTCCAGAAGGACTTGCAGGAGATACTCCACAAATTGACATCACTAATTGTGAAGGCAATTTTAGCAATGAAAAGGTAGCAACTGAAAAAACTTACGACACTCTCTTAGCGAAACGTAACATAGCTAATTCCATCTTTTCAGTTATCAGCGAATACAGGCTCGGTAACCAGTCACGCAACGACGGAACTATGTAACTTTTTTATTTAGGTTATGACAAAGAGCTTCAGCTACATGCCGACTTAGTAAAAATGAAAATGGTTCCCTATAAAGTTTCAATAAATTAACAACGGCCACGAGCGGGCGCTAGCTTGAGAGCCTACCGGCTACCTTTACTAGCGCCCACTCGGGCCATTTTGCCAATCCTTAGTGTCCGATATTTTTCTCATGAGTAATCCTCGTTTTCTCTACTCTGTCGTCGTATCTATTTTTTATGGATTGGTTTTTTATGATGATTTACGCCACAGCTGGTGTGCTGCGGGCAAATATGGCCTCCTTGAGCAGGGCACAGCCCTGTGCGTAGTCGTTTCCGACAAACCGCACCTCAACGAAACCTTTGTTAAGCTTTGCTTCCCAGCCATCAGCTGAGTTAACAAGTTTGCTTAACTGCGCAAGCGCTTGCAGGTTGCCAGAGTTTACGCCACTTTGGGCGAAAACTCGCGGGTCCTCAGCGCTTAATATCGAAGCTGCTGTCTCAGCGTCAATATATGCTACTTCGCTTGTCATAGGCCAACACCTCCTCTCTAGAGCAGTTGCTCTATGACAAAAGATAAAATAATATAAAGATTTATTCGTGTCAATATTATATAATGGTTTACTAGCAATTAAACAGGAGCCAATAACATGAGAGGCAACGCTATGCACGAAAAAATAAGTGGGGGCTTTGACGGCCCAACAACCGTTACCGACGAACAAGTGCGAGCAGCTCAACTATTAGTTGCCGACTATTTCGGAGTAGCAGAAAAAGAAGAGATTTTAACAGTTCTAAACGCACTTGGCATAGACGAAAAAATCACCTCAAACTAAAACTATTCAGCGTCTGTAGTATCGTCTGTATGAACTAGAAAAATAAAGCTACTGTCTATAGCGGGGAATCGTTTGGCTTCCTCGTCTTGTTGCTTAACCCGAAATGCAGCAAAACCTTCTAGGGAAGAATTTGTTCGGCTATCATAAATTTCTCCTCTAAACTCCGAATATTCATTTCTGCTAATTTGGGCGTAAGTTGGGGCAAGTATAAATCTAGCTATTTTTTTAGAGCGTTCCGCTCTTGAAACAAAATCGTTAATTTCTTCTATGTCGCCAATAGATAGTTCCTGCTCGTAGTAATCTAGGTTTTCGTTATTTGGCCTTATAACGCCAGCACTTTCTAGCTCAACGGGTAAAAGAGAACTATCATAGGTTGATTGTAGCAATTCACTAAGAAAGCTATCTTTATCATCTTGCATTTTCCACACTTCAACATAAGGCATATTCTATTATTATAAAACAAAATATAGTAGTTTACAAGTAGGTTTATAGTTTAAGGCTGAGTTGAGTGTTGGACTGAATGTTGGTGTTGTGCTTCTCTCATTAAGCCCAATATGGCGTTTTTGACTACCTCATCTATTGGAATGGAGGTGGTAGTAGCTGCTTCAAATAACTTTCGCCAATCTACCAGCTCATCAAACAATACTTCTTTACCTAAGTTTTGCAATTGAATTGTGAATTTGTATTTATCTTGAGGGCCATGATTATCTCTATTGGATCTGTGGCAAGCTTTAATAACTAAATCAAGCTTGCGTGTTTGACCTTGTATATTCTTGCTTAAGAAAGATACCTTGCTCGTATTTATAGGCCCGTCAGCTCCATCTATACTATTTGCAATATTAGACTTCCAGTCAAAGTAAACTTCATAACCTTTAGAGTCAGTTGCAATTGAGTCGCCACCCCTTCGATCTTCATCTACCGTTCCCTGCCGTACAGTAAAGCTCTCTCCCAATACCGCCTCAAGTAATAAGTGTGAATTAAGCTCATTCATGGCTGAAGAAAAACGCTTGTCAAATTCTTCTTCCATCGAACCGGTTCTTGAAGCATATTTTCCAGAGAATGATTCCTTAATACTGTCGAGCAAAAGCTTCTTAACTTCTTCAGTTGATAAATATTTTTCAGAACTTGTTTTTAATGTATATATAACCTGAGAAATTCTGTGAATAGTTTCTGAACCTTTGGTCCTACGGTTCAAAGACTTCTCTGGACTTTTTATGCAAGACTTAAATGATCCTATAAGAGAATCAAGATTTTCGAAAAATTCCGACAGGTTTTCGGATGAAGGTTCAACGTTTGAGTCTATGGCCTCAGCTATAAGGACAGATATATCAAAAGCTGACGACTTTATAGTTCCTGCTTTATCAATAAGGTGCAACCTTAAGCCATCTGTAAAAATATAAAGCTCTGCTAAATTGACATCTTTTATGCTTCGTAGGCTAGCCACTAGTTGTTCGGGTATTTCGCCTGAGTCTTTATACATTTCGTAGTAATCAAGGATCGAAATGCTATCTAGTGAATCTGTTATTCCCAGTTCACCTAAATTTTTGCTAGTATCGCTAACAAGTGTTTCGTAAGCCTCTAGGCGGCCCAAGGACTCTACCGCAACCAACCTGCCCATACTAACTTCACTCTTGTGTTTCGACCGGATTTTCTTTAATTTACTGTATGCACTGAACGCAGCTTGAGGGTCAGACAATACATCGTCTGACAATGGGTCGCTGTAGGTATCTAAGGGTGTACTTCCTATAACCAAATAATTTTCGGTTTTTATTGGCTGATCTTTTTGCATTCGTAATATTTGTTGAGTTTAATAGTCTATTTATATTAGCATAAGCTTTTATATTTGTCAATGTTATGGCTATTTCACGGTTTATTTTACACGCCCAGCATCGACTATTGACGCACTTAATTGTTCTTTGCTACTATTAATTAGCACTCTTAGCATTAAAGTGCTAATTTTATGTTTCTAGTTTACTAATTTTTAACTGAAGGAGGGACCATGAGTTCACCAATAACACCGTTGGCCGACTTTGTTGTCGCCCAGGCCGAAGAAGCCTCGAACCAAACTGCGAGTGGTTTGTATTTACCAGATAACGCCACCGAAAAGCCAAAAACCGCTAAGGTTTTAGCTGTTGGCAAAAAAGTCGACGAAGTTAAGACGGGTGATCGAATAATTTACAAAAGCTACAGTTCAACAGATGTTAAGGTAGGTGGCCAAGAATATTTGGTCATTAAAGCCGAAGATATTTTGGCAACTGTTAAATAATTAGACTTTATTTTTAACTCATCAACTAATAGGAGAATTTATGGCAAAAAGAGTTTTTTACGATGACGATGCCCGCCGACGCGTTCTTGCGGGTGCCGAAATACTATATAACGCTGTTAAAACAACCATGGGTCCAAAAGGACGCAATGTTGTTATAAGTAAAAGTTACGGCGCACCGAGTGTTACTCACGATGGTGTAACAGTAGCCAAAGGCGTAGACCTACCCGAAGAAGACGACGAAACTTTGGGTTACAAAGTTGGCGCCGAACTTATTAAGCAGGCTGCTAACAAAATGAACGATGTTGCCGGTGACGGTACAACTACGGTTACGGTGTTAACCTACCACATTTTGAACGAAGCTAACAAACTAATTGCTGCCGGGCACAACCCCATGCAACTACGAAAAGGCTTAGAAGCTGCATCTCACGAAGTTATAGAGCAACTTGGTGACATGGCTGAAGACATTAAAGCCAATAAGAAGCGAGTGGCTGAAGTTGCTACCATTAGTGCTGGAGACAACGAAATAGGTGAATTAATTGCTAACGTCATAGACAAGGTCGGAAAAGACGGAGTTGTTACCGTAGAAGAGGGCCAAGGTCTTAACCTGGAGAGCGAAGTTGTCGAAGGCTTTACTATTGACCGAGGTTTCGTAAGCCCATACTTTGTAACTGACCCTAACCGCATGGAAGCCGTTTACGAAAAACCAGCTATTGTCATTACCGACAAAAAAATTAGTAGCGTCCAAGAGTTCTTGCCAATGCTAGAAAAACTAGCTCAAGCTGGCAAGAAAGATCTAGTTTTAATTGCCGAAGACGTAGAGGGCGAAGCGCTAGCTACTTTGGTGCTAAACAAACTTAAAGGTGTATTCAACACGATTGCCGTTAAGGCACCGGCTTTTGGCGACCGACGCAAGGAAATTTTGCAAGACATTGCCATTTTGACTGGCGCTCAGGTTATTTCTGAAGAACAAGGACACTCGTTTGAAAACGCCGACCTCGAGTTCGTAGGAACCGCCAGAAAGGTTATTGTCAACAAAGACGAAACGACCATTATTGAGGGCGCCGGTAACCCAATTGAGGTAGATGCACGTATTAAACAAATTTCGACTCAAGGCGAGGCTGCCAGTAGCGAATATGAAAAAGAGAATTATGACAAGCGCCGAGCCGCTCTAAGTGGTAAGGTTGCCGTTATAAAAGTTGGTGGTGCCACCGAAACTGAAATCGAAGAGAAGAAATATCGGGTAGATGACGCTGTTGCTGCAGTAAAAGCCGCTCTTGATGAAGGTATTGTAGCTGGTGGTGAAGTTACCTTAATTAATCTAGCTGAAAATATTAAAGTTAGCGGCAGCGACGCACCTAGCGCAGGAAGGCAACTGCTAAAAAATGCGCTAGAGCAACCATTTAGAATTTTACTTTCTAATGCGGGCTTGAACGCCGACGAGTGGCTGCCTCAAGTCAAAAAAGGTAAGCCAGGGCAGGGCGTAGACGTTAATAACCCCGCCAAGCTAGTAGACATGAAAACAGCTGGCGTAGTTGACCCAGTAACGGTTACTAAAGAAGCTTTGCAAAACTCGGTTTCTATTGCCGGTACTGCCATGACTATGGGCGCCTTGGTGATAGACATACCAGAAAAAGAAGCTCCAGCCGCTCCAGCGGGTGGTGGTATGGGAATGGGCTACTAGAGCCTTAGAGAGCTAGAGTTAGCTAGACAAAAAGAGCGAGTTTTTGGCTCGCTCTTTTTACTAGGAAACATAAAAATCCTAGCTCAAGCATTTTAATATCTATAAAATAATATGTTGTAGTTGTAAAATATTTGGTGTAGAATATTTTGGATAGGGGGAAAAGCAGAATTATGGCTTTGTTCAAAAGACAACCGAAAGTATCACAAGATTATTTGCAAGCTAGCGAACCAGTTTCTAGACCAATGGCTATTGGTACCGCACTACTGACTGGTCTATTGGTGGCTGGCTCAATTTTTGGCCTCTATTTGGCTGGTCGCTGGGTCTATAACAGAGTCAACTCACCAGCAACTGAAACAACTACCAACGTTAACACTGACCAAAATAATTCCACTAATGAAAATGGTCAAAATGGCTCAGATAGCAGTAATACCAATTCCGATAACCAAAATAATAGTGCAAGTGGCTCTACTGGCAGCGCAAGCTCGAACAGTGGCAACTCTTCAAACGGTACCTCAACTAGTAATGGCTCTAGTTCAACTGGAAGCAGTTCATCGCCCACAGTCCCAAGCACAGGCGCTACACCAGAACCAACCAACACATCCATACCCAACACTGGACCAGACCCAAACTATAATTATTAAAAAATAGCTCTTAGGTCAGTGAAGCACCAAGAGCTATTTTTGTAAGAAAAAATTAGCTTTTTTGAGTGAAGTAATTAATTTCGTTGACAATGTCTAGTAGGGCTTGCGCCTTTTCTTTTTCATCTGTTATGGAGTTAGCAGCTTCGTAAGCCTCTGGTATAAGCGACTGATCATCTGACGCCTGAATCATCATCATGGTGGTTTTAAACTTATCGGCTGGGGTTTGGTCTAGGTGTTTTACTAGTGGGCTTAAGTGTTCTAGAGCTTTTTGTTTAATACTCAATAGGTCGTCATCGCTAGCAGTGGCTGACGCCACTGGGCCGGTAGCACTTGGAGCCACCACAGGACTCGAGCCGAAGCCCACTGGGTCGCTAGCAACTTGGTCTTTTACTGCTGGTGCACTTGGAGCTACGTTATTTGCTTCGTTAGCATCTGGCTCAGGGCCACTTAAGGCTCCGTTAATTGATGCTCCACTTACATTGGTATCGTTCTGCCCAAACATATTTGTTCTCCCCTTATAATAATTGTTTTTTAACTTGTCTTTAATTATAGCTTAAGCATTATGATTTAGGCTAGTGTTTAACTATAATTTAAGCATAACTACATAGAAAAATGGGGGATAAATGCTCGACGACCTAAAATACATTCACGAAAAAGATGCTCAAGATGCACTAGGAATAGCCGAAAAACAATGGCAGCAACTAGATTATGACTTTCAAATTGTTGGTAGCTTGCCCACCGAGCAAATAGAATCGGTTGTATTTAGTGGTATGGGTGGGTCGTCTTTGTCTGCTTTATTATTTATGTCCTGGCCCGGGCTAAATAAGCCAGCTGTAATTTCTAGAGATTATTCACTACCTAGTTTCGTTAACTCTAAAACTTTAGTTATAGCCTATAGTTACTCTGGCAATACTGAAGAAACATTGTCGGCACTACATGAAGCCGAAGCTCAACAGGCTCAAGTTGTGGTTGTTGGAGCAGGGGGAAAGCTTATAGAAATTGCAAAACAAAAAGGTTATGCGTACGTCATTTTGCCACCTGCTGGACAGCCAAGGTTTGCTGCTTTATATGGACTTAACGCACTTGTTACTATTTTTTCTGCTTTAGGCTTAGTTGGGAGCAACAAGCTTGCTGAGCTAAAAAATACTTCTAATTTTGTTAAACAGGCTACTGCTGGCTGGGCACCAACTGTAGCTAGAGCTAGTAACCAAGCTAAACAACTTGCTTATGAAGTTATTGGTAGCTCTCCGGTTATTTATAGCGGGCCATTTTTATATGCCTCTGCTTACAAGTGGAAAATTAGTTTTAACGAAAATGCTAAAAATGTGGCTTGGTGTAGTCAATACCCAGAATTTAACCACAATGAATTTTTAGGCTGGACAAGTCACCCCCAAGACAAGCCTTATAAAGTTATTGACTTGCGCTCAAGCCACGACCACCCACAAATACAAAAACGTTTTCAAATAAGCGACCGACTTTTAAGTGGTAGACGCCCGGCAGCCATTGTAGTTAATGTAGAAGGTAGCACACCCCTAGAGCAGTTGCTCTGGTCGGTTGCCCTTGGCGATTTTGTATCTCTTTATACTGCACTTTTAAACGGACTAAACCCAACCCCAGTAGACATTATTGAAAAGCTCAAAAAAGAACTAGTTTAAACCAACATTAGCTATTCGGCTTAAAATGAACCTGACTATGACTTGAGCAAGAGCTACAATAATTAAGCCTATAATAGCGTACAGAATGGTGTTTTTGGCAGCCGTGACACCAGTGCTGTCCCCACCACTAGTGATGTACTTAAAGCCACCAACAATTATCATGAACACAGCAATTACACCAATACCCCAACTAAGCAGGCTAATAAGCGAGGTGACTAGGTTATTCAGCTGTACGCTAGAAGTTTCTAAAGATGCAGCCGTACACGAACCAGAACCATTAATGCCAGAGTAGTCTAAGTTGGCCCCAGCGCACAAACTCTCAGCAATATTAATTTGCTGCGCATTTGAAACAAAACTAACACTAAACAAAGTAGCTATAGCTAAAATAGTTGCTATAAATGCTACAGCTAGTTTTTGGTTAAACTTCTTACTAAAAACCATTAACCTAAAAAACTCCTTACAAGCCTATTTTACACCCTTAAAATAGCTATATAAAGATGTATTTTAAAAAGGAGCGTCTTTAAACGCTCCTTTAAGCTCTACGCAGTACCTTTAACTACCAGCAGCACCATCAGCTTTCGTCAGTACAAACTGAACTATAACTTGTGCTAAAGCCACTATTACTAGGCCTATAATAGCGTACAAAATGGTGTTTTTAGCAGCCGTAACTCCGTTACTGTCACCACCACTAATGATGTACCTAAAGCCTCCGTAAATAATCATAATTACAGAGACAATTCCAACAATCCAAGAAAATATATTAATTATGGTGGTTAAAATTGCCGGTAACTTACCTGCATCTTGGTTACAGTCTTCGCTACTAAAACCAGTAGCGTTCGTGCCACCACAAGCGTAACCACCTGTATTAATTGCGGGTGCGGGATCCGCAGCCAAAGCGAAGTTCGAAGCTAAAGCAAAAGGCAATAAAGATAAAGCCAAAAAGCCGACCGATGCAAATATTACTTTTAGTTTGTTCATTTTATTTATTATCCTTTTTTAATTATATAACTTAGTTTATACCATATTATGCTAGTTTATCAAAAATATACGAAGTTTGCATATTTGTAGTTTTATTTACAGCCTGGTTCGATTTAGTCAAAACAAACTGAACCAAAACCTGCGCCACTGCAACTATAACGAGTCCAATGATTGCATAAAGCAGAGTGTCTTTAGCTGACTTAACAGCGCTGGCATCTCCACCGCTAGTTATGTACTTGAAAGCACCAACTATCACAAATATGACCGCTACAACACCGACAAACCATGAAAATATGTTAATCACCATAGCTAAAATATCATTAATAGATTTTCCACTGCCGTCACTACAACCATCTGCACCAGTCGTAGCGCCAATACCATCGCAAACTGTACTTTTAGCCGTTGCCGCACTGGCTAGCTGTGGTACAGCTACAAACACACCAAGACTTACCACCAAACTCATAAAAAACATTGATATTTTTTTCATTTAAGTTACTACCTTATTTATTACAAATATTACAATTACTCGAGAAGCTACAATAACAACTAACCCAACAGCAGCATACAGCAGAGTATCTTTAGCTTTTTTAACTTTGCCAGCGTCTCCGGCGCTAGTAACGTACAAAAAACCACCAAAAATGACCATAATTACCGCAATAGCTCCGCCAAACCAAGCCAAAATGTTAGCCACCCTTACGAGTACGCCTTTTGTACCTGTAATAGGGTCGTCGGTGCCTTTTTTGCAAGCAGGTGAGTCGCTAGCGCCACTGCATGCACTTTCAGGGACAATGTCAACCGGAGCAGCGCTTGCTACTGTTCCGTAAACTGGAACAGCAATAAGCACAGCCGTAAATACACTTAGTAGTAGCTTTTTCATTAGCTCACTCCTCTAGCAACAAAACTAGCAATAGCCGTTGCAGAAAGGGCAATGACGAGGCCAATAACAGCATACAAAATAACGTTCCGAGCTTTAGCAACTTTACCCGGTTCGCCAGCCGAAATTATGAACTGTATACCAGCAATAACTATAACCACCACACTAATTGCAGCAGCTAAAGCGCCTGCATATACTATAAGTTCAGCCAGCTTTGCGGGCTCGGCGTTAACTTCAGGTACACTGTCTGGCCTGTTTATAAGTCCGTTGGCTAAAATGTATACTATTTCATTCATATATTTACCATTATTTACTTAGTAAATAGGCTACAAACCTTACTATTTGTGAAGCTAAAATTGTTATAGCTAGCCCGATAACTGCGTTTAATATTGTTTTTCTAGCGTTAGTTATTTGCCCCGGGTCGCCGTTACCAAAAATAAACTGGTACCCACCCCAAATTATCATAACCACAGCCAGCAAACCAGCTAGGAACAGGGCAATATCAATAAGGCCAAGTATAACTTTAGCTGGAACGTTTTCGACACCTTTTGTCACTACGTTGCAATCACTATCGAGTTCGAGATACTTATACCAAGTCGGCAAACCAAAAAATGATTTCGAGCACTTGCCTGAATCGGCCAAAGCAAGTGGGCTAAAAAGAGTTGCTAAGCTCATTACCGCCAGCGCTATAAAAACAAATCTTTTAACAGCTATCACTTAAACACTCCCCCCGGAACAAGCCAGTTTAGAAATGCCCACATGAATATGAACGCTGCAATACCAATAACCACATTAATAATCTTTTGTTTAGCAGCGGCAACAGCCTGTGGGTTGTCGCGAGCAGTAATGTATTGAATACCGCCCCAAATAACCATTAATATGGCTCCAACCCCAATTATTCCAGCTAAAATATTTACTCCCCAATTCAACCACGTAACAATTGGATTTTTTTCTAGGCACTCTTGTTTAGTTAAGCCTTTGCAACTATAAGATTCTGCAGCAGCTTCATTAGGTACTTGACCGTCTTTTGCCTTGGCATCTTTAGCGTCTTTGTCCTTTTGGGCTGTGATATATGGCTGTTCAGGAACGGTTCTCTCGCACTGCTCAATTTTTGCTTTGTTTTTAGATCCGTCTATACATTTATCTAGCAATGTACTTCTTACTTTATCTTCACATTCTTGACGTTTACTATTATTTTTAATATCTTCGCAGTCCTTGTAAGGATTTGCAGCGCTTGCTGTTACGGAGGGGATAATCAGAATAATACCGAAGGCAAGAACCAAGCATAATGTTTGTAACTTTTTATTTATTTTCATATTTATAACTACTATACAACATTTGTAATTCTTTGTGTAATTAAGTGGTAAATGTTTATGGTAATTAGATACTATAAAAGTATAGAACATGACGCCCACGATTCTATAGTTAAATCAAATATTGGTTTTTATAAACATATAGTTCTATCAAATATAACTTTTTGCTAATGGTTATTATTATTGTAAACTTTAAAGGTACATAGACTTACTTATGAAAAAATTAAAAATACTATTTTTCGCTTTACTAGCTCCAGCTTTATTAGTTGGGCCCTTCAGTTCAATGCTTGCGCAGGCAGCAGATAGTACTTACAAATGGGTAGATGCCAATAATATAGATTCCACAACAAATAACAAAACATTTACTTTTTCCTTCTTTAAAAAAGATGGAAATACATACAAATATGTTTATTCAATGCCATTTGCAGGCGCGGGAGATAATTCACTGAATATATGCTATCAAATTTTCGTTACCGCAGAGACAGGTAAGGCACAGTTATTTTTCAAGCCAGATGCTTATGTTTCAGACTGTAAATCGGTTACATATAGTACTAATGATGGACAAAATATAAAAATAAATGGCACCCTACCTAATCAAATAAAGAACAATAAAGACCTGGAAATCAACACCACCGATACAGTAGACTGTGAAGCCAACCCAGATGATGCAAGATGTAAAGACCAAGAACCTGCCGACAAGCCATGTTTCCAAGCTATACCCGTATTCGGTTGGATTCTTTGTCCGATTTTAGATTTTGCCAACGTCCTATATGACTGGATGTTTGGTATCATTAGAAACCTGCTCTTTATACCCGAGGCTACATATAATAATAGCGAAGGTTTAAAAACATCTTGGAATAACATGAAAAATATTGCTTCGGCAATAATTGTACTTGTAGCGTTAGTAATGATTGCCGCTCAAATATTCAATTTTGAGTTCATTAGTGCCTACACAGTCAAAAAAGCTCTGCCTAGGCTGGTAATTGCAGCTATAGCTATCCAACTTTCTTGGTACATATTTACTTTATTAATTCAAATAACCAACGGTGTTGGCGCTGGAATTTACAACCTGTTAACTCTGCCTTTTGATACAGGAGATATCTTGAATGACATAGGCCGACAGAATTCTAGCGTTGGCAGTGGGTCTCAAGCTTTCTCTGGCTTGTTAGCTCTGGCAGGACTAGGTGCGGGAGCTATTGCAGCAATTATAACAGCCTTGACGCCTGGAGGGTGGATGACATTAGTGCTGGTTAGCATTGGTGCAATTGTGTCCATGTTAGTTGCACTAGTAACCCTAATTGTTCGAAAAATGCTCATAATTACCTTGCTTGTACTTTCTCCTGTTGCACTAGCACTCTGGATACTACCTGGAACCCAGAAAGTTTGGTCTTCTTGGTGGCAACTATTCTCTAAGCTACTTATAATGTTCCCCCTGATAATGATTTTGTTTGCTGCCGGCCAAATATTTGCTTCTACTCTCTCTAATATTGACGAGAGCGGTATCGTGGGCAGTGTTAACTTAATAATGCTAGTGGTTGCCTTTTTTGCACCACTATTTTTAGTACCTGCAACATTTAAAGCCGCGGGTGGCATATTCGGCCAAATATCAGCTTTTCTTAGTGGTGGTGGCAAAAAAATCAGCGGCAGTGGTTTTGGCCTCAGACGCCGAAGAGATGCTTATAGGAAGGTTTCCGACGAAATGAAAGCTAGAAGAGTAGGTACCAAAGCGCTAGATCCTAATGCCTCGAATTTCCAAAAAGTGCGAGGTCGAGCACAGCTTGGTGCTTCGGGCTTTTTACCTGGCGGAGCAAAGCGATTAGCAACTCAACAAGCAAGGTATGCCGGACAAATTGAAAATGAAGAAATGCAAGAAGCTAACTTAATGTTCAGTGCACGAACCCGACAAATGCAATTTGGCGACAAGGTAGAGCAGGCAACTAGAATAGCCGAAGCAGATGGTGACAGTATAACAATTAAAGTTCCTAAATTTGACTCTAGCGGCAAGGCCGTAATGCAGAACGGTCAACAGGTTATGGAAGATCAAGAAATGGAAGTTAATGACTCTATGAGAAGAGTTGCGGCGAAATATGTGGCAGATGCCGGCGATGCCGACAAGTCAAGGTCAATAAACTCTACACTTAAAGCACAAGGTCGCACTGATGTTGCTAGTAGAATAGCCGACGATAATGTAGCTTCATTATTAAAAATTGCTCCTGATATATATGGTAAGGGTGCAGATGATCTAGGACATAGGGAGCTGGCAGGAGTTAAGCCTGCAACCTTACGCAACTACGGACAACAATTTAAGTCTTGGCACGATGAAATGAATAGTATTGCGTCTCAGCCAACTGGTCAGATAACACAAGAACAGCAACAAAGGTATGATCTACTACAGGCTAGGGTAGACCGAGTTTCACAGGAAGCTAATCGTGCAATAAACGACACCGACTTAAGTATAGCGCCTGAATCTCGACCAGTGCTTGAGGCTATGGCTACACAAGATGCCTCAAGGGTAGATGCCCTTACCGGTGGCAAGGACTTCAGGGG
>WBZL01003257.1_pt1 | contig 15007 bp, 14 predicted proteins | sample 5204291 | NCBI WGS metagenome assembly WBZL01 (sample SAMN12344345, study PRJNA552823) | activated sludge metagenome | biome: Activated sludge suspended growth; feature: Nitrification reactor; material: Wastewater; isolation source: activated sludge from nitrification reactor of wastewater...
ATTGCGATTTTGTCGCAAACCGCACGCGCTTGTTCACTTCGCAAATCAGCGGGTCGCACGGAGGAACCGGGCGTCACCCGTCAGGGGCACCTTCACCTGGAAGTTGCCACCGGTGACCGGGGTGCCAAGCGCGTTGCAGGCCTCGCCCATGCCGGCTACCGCCTCCTTGAACTGCCAGAACACCTCGGGACGTTTCGGGTTGCCGAAGTTGAGACAGTTGGTGATGGCCATGGGACGCGCGCCGGTGCAGGCGACGTTGCGCGCGCACTCGGCGACGGCGATCCGTCCGCCGGTGCGGGGCTCCAGGTACACGTAACGCCCGTTGCAATCCGTCTTGAGGGCGATGCCTTTCGTGGTCCCCGGAATCCGGACCACGGCCGCGTCGCCGTGGCCGGGTCCGACGATCGTGTGCCCGCGAACGGTGGAATCGTACTGTCGGTGTACCCAGGTCTTGCTCGCGATCGTGGGGCTCGAGAGCAGGCGCTGGAGTGTCCAGAACGGGTCCGCCTCCTCGGGCAGGGTCGTCACCACGTGCGGATCCATGGCCCGAAGCCGCTGGACCTCTTCTGCCTCGCGGGCCTCCGGGTGATAGACCGGGCAATCCGTGACCAGGCGCGACCCCGGGAACTCCGCGACGACCGTGTCGCCCTCCGTGACCCGATACACGGGCTCAGCTATGACTTCGCCGATGACGGCGGCCACGAGGTCCCACTTCTCGAGAATGGCGCGCACATCATCCTCGTGCCCCTGCTTGGCAACGACGAGCATCCGTTCCTGCGACTCCGATAGCAGGACCTCGTATGGCGTCATCCCGGGTTCCCGGACAGGCACTCGCGTCGTATCGATCGTGACCCCGACGTCGCCGCGTTCGGCCATCTCTGCGGATGAAGAGGTCAGGCCGGCAGCCCCCATGTCCTGGATCGCGACGATGTGGCCGCTCGTGATCAGCTCGAGGCTGGCTTCGAGGAGGAGCTTCTCGGTGAACGGGTCGCCGACCTGCACCTGCGGTCGCCGCGCCTCCGAGGCCTCACTGAGGTCTTCCGATGCGAAGGACGCCCCGTGGATGCCATCCCGCCCGGTGCGTGCACCGACCGCGATGACAGGATTGCCGATCCCCTGGGCCTTGGCGCGCATCAGGTCCTCCTCGCGCAGCAGGCCGACACACATCGCGTTGACGAGCGGGTTCCCCTCGTACGACGGATCGAAGACGACCTCGCCAGCCACGGTGGGGATCCCCACGCAATTGCCGTAGTCCCCGATCCCCTTCACGACGCCCGCCACCAGCCACCGGACCCGCGGACTCTCCAGGGATCCGAACCGGAGGGAGTTGAGCAGGGCGATTGGCCGCGCCCCCATCGTGAACACGTCACGCAGGATGCCACCGACCCCGGTGGCTGCCCCCTGGTAGGGTTCCACCGCGCTCGGGTGATTGTGCGACTCGATCTTGAAGGCGACGGCAAGCCCGTCGCCGATGGCGATGACGCCCGCGTTCTCACCGGGGCCCTGCAGGACATATGGCGCCCTGGTCGGCAACGTCCGCAGCACCGGGCGCGAGTGCTTGTAGGAGCAGTGCTCGCTCCAGAGCGCACTGATGATGCCGACCTCGGTGAGGGTCGGGGTCCGCCCGAGCATGTTCACGAGGCGCTCGTACTCCTCCATCGTGAGGCCATGCTCGGCGATGAGCGCCGGCGTGATGGCCGGGTCTCCGGGTCTGGGCGTCGCCGGCATCTACTTCTTCAGGCCGAACATCGAGCGGATGAACCCGCGGACCGCACTCTGGTCCACATGCTCCAGCATCTCCATTTCCCCCTTGTCGAGCCACAGGCCGCCGCACTCGGTGCAGCGGTCGACCTTCATGTGATGGAAGTCGACCTCCTGCAGGTCCGCGCCGCACTTGGGGCACTTCATGAAGTGGGATCGGCGCTCGGCGCGCGCGCGCTCCGCATCGAGTCGCTTGCGTTGTTCCTTGATCAGTTCGGCGTCCTGCTTGACGAAGTACTCGTCTTCACTGCGGGTCGGCTTGGAATCGGGCATGGAAGCGTCGTTGGTCGGGAGGGAAATGGGGGCGCGCCGCCTACGCGCGCACCTGCGACAGGAGCGAGGCAAAGATACCGAGGCCGTCGGTCGAGCCATGCAGCGGATCGATCGCGTTCTCGGGGTGCGGCATGAGCCCCATGACATTGCCGGCAGCGTTCATGATGCCGGCGATGTTGTCCAGGGACCCATTCGGATTGGCGGATTCGACCGTGGCGCCGTCGCGATCGACGTAGCGGAACAGCACCTGTCCGGCGTCCTCGAGCGCCTTGAGGCCCGCGTCGTCGATGGCGAATCGCCCGTCGCCGTGCGCGATGGGAACGCGCAGCAGCTGGCCGGGCCGCAACTGGTTCGTGAAGCGCGTGTCGGTCCGCTCGACGCGCAACGTGACCGGCATGCTGCGGAACTGCAGCGACGCGTTGCGCATCAGCGCCCCGGGGAGGAGGTGCGCCTCGCAGAGGATCTGGAAACCGTTGCAGATGCCGATCACCGGGCCGCCGGCGCGGGCGTGCGCGACGACCTCCTGCATGATCGGGCTGAAGCGCGCGATGGCGCCCGCGCGCAGGTAGTCGCCGTAGGAAAAGCCGCCGGGGAGAATGATGACGTCCGCACCCTGGAGGTCATGATCCTTGTGCCAGAGGCGAACGGCGGTGGCACCCATCGGACCGGTGACGGCGTCCCACGCGTCGCCGTCGCGATTGGTGCCGGGAAAGAGCACGATGCCGACCTTCATGCGTCGCGGACTCCAGCGATCTCATAGTCCTCGGTCACAGGATTTGCGAGGAGCTTGTCGCACATGGTGCGAACGGCGGCCGTCGCGGCCGCGGCGCTGTCGGCGTCGATCTCGAGGTCGAGATGCCGACCGACATGGGCATCGGCGACGGCGGTGAATCCCAGGGTGTGCAAGGCGTCACGGACGGCCTTGCCCTGCGGGTCGAGGATACCCTTGCGGGGTACGATATGGACGGCAACGCGAAAGCGCGGCATTCAGCTGGCCGGGGAAGGAGGGGAGGGAGGCGTGGAATCGGTCGCGGAGGGGCTCTCGGGACGCCGACGGCGCCGGCGGCGGCGCGGTCGGTCACTCGCACCGTCGTCGATCCCATCGAGTTCCTCTTGCGGCAAACGGCCGAGGAGCCCGAAGAGCACGGTGCGCCCGAGGCCGTAGAGTACATAACCCATGAGCGCCGGGAAGAAGAACTGCTTCGGGAGGAAAATCACCCCGGCGATGGTCGCAAGCACCAGGAGCGACCCGAGGATCTCGCGCACGGTGCGATACCCGACCGTCGGGACGGCCGCATACGACACGTTGCTGATCATCAGGAATCCCAGCCCGAGCATGATGTAGCGGAGCATGACGTGCCACGGGAGGTCCGCGATCATCGTCTGCGTGTAAAGCGGGGTCTGCGAGAACCAGTAATACGTCGCCAGGGTCGTGCCGGCGGCGGGACTCGGCAGTCCGCGGAAGTGGGTCTTCTTGCGCCCCGCCTGCTCGACATTGAATCGCGCCAGGCGGATCACGGCGCACATCGCGAACAGGAAGGTGAAGATCCAGTCCCACCCCTGCTGGTTGAGCACGGCGAAGTACATGATCAGGCCCGGTGCGAGCCCGAACGAGATCGCATCGACCAGGGAATCGAGTTCCTCGCCAAACCGGCTGCCGGTATTGGTCGCACGCGCGATGCGTCCATCCAGGGCATCGCAGACGGCACCAAACACCACGTACGCACCGGCGCGGGAATAATCCCCGCGCGACGCGGCGACGATGGCAAAGACGCCGAGGAAGAGGTTCGCAAGCGTAAACCCGTTCGGCAGGAGCACCACCGTCCGACGCAGGCGCGGCGCGGGGGGATGGTTCATCCCGGCCCTCGCAGGCGCGCGATGAGCGTGCTGCCCGCCGACGTATGCTCGCCGACCTTGACGGCGACCTCCGTGCCGGGCGGGAGGAAGACGTCCACGCGCGACCCGAAGCGGATGAGCCCCATCCGCTCGCCCTGTTCCACCGCGTCCCCTTCGCGGCCGTACGTCACGATGCGACGCGCGATGAGTCCCGCGATCTGGCGGACGAGGATGCGCCCGCCCGAGTGTTCGATGCCGACCGACGTCTGCTCATTCTCGAGCGACGCCTTGTCGACCGCGGCATTGAGGAACTTGCCCGGATTATAGTGCACGTACTTCACCGTGCCGGTCACCGGATACCGGTTCACGTGCACGTTGAACACGTTCATGAAGATGGAGACGCGGATCGCACGCCCGTGCAGGAAGGCGGGCTCGTCCACGTCGGCGATCTGGATGACCCGTCCGTCGGCCGGTGCAATCACCACGTCGGCGCCGCGCGGCCCCGTGCGTTCGGGATCGCGGAAGAAGTACACCACCCACAGCGTGAGCAGCGTGAGGACGAACGCCACGATCCAGAGCGGCCAGGACCGCCGGCCAGCTGCCGCCATGTAGGTCGCTGCGGTGAGCCCGGCCGCGATGTAGATGAAGATCAGACCTTCGCGTGCGATGCTCATGCCAGGGCACTGGTGTCGAGGGGCCGGCCCGTCAATCGCCGGAAGGCATCAAGGTACCGGGCGCTCGTGGCTTCGACCACGGCCGCGGGAAGGGTCGGGGGTGGTGCCTCGCCATTCCAACGCCCGGCGCGGCGCTCGCCATCCAGGTAGTCGCGCAGCGGCTGCTTGTCGAAGCTCGGCTGGGACCGCCCGGGAGTGTACTGGTCCGCTGGCCAGAAGCGCGAACTATCCGGCGTCATGACCTCGTCGATGAGCAGGATCTCGCCACCGCTGTGCCCGAACTCGAATTTCGTGTCAGCCAGGATGATGCCGCGCGGCTCGGCGGCCCGTGCACCGAAGGCATAGATGTCCCGCGAGAGTCGCTCGAGACGGGTGGCCACCTCATCGCCCACGATCTCCCGCATCCGCGGGATGGTGATGTTCTCGTCGTGGCCCGTCTCCGCCTTGGTCGCCGGCGAGAAGAGGGGCGGCGTCAATCGCGAGCTTTCGCGCAGCCCGGCCGGCAGCGACTCGCCCGCGAGCGTCCCGGACGCCTGGTACTCCTTCCACGCGGAACCCGCGAGGTACCCCCGGATGACGCACTCGACGGGGAAGACGTCTGCGCGACGCGAGAGCATGGCGCGTCCCCCCAGGAGCTGGCGATGTGGGGCGAGGGCTGGAACCTGGCGCACGATCTCATCCGCGTCGGCGCTCAACATGTGATGCGCCACGATACCATCCAGCTGGTCCAGCCACCACGCCGTCAATTGCGTGAGGACGGCGCCCTTGAACGGCACGGCCTCCGCCATGACCACGTCGAACGCCGAGACACGGTCCGTGGCGACCAGCAGCAGTCGCGTATCGTCCACGGCGTAGACATCTCGCACCTTCCCGCGCCGAACGAGGGCAAGGGGGAGGGCTGTGGTCGCCACGGTCATACCCGCACCTCCTCGGTCGGCATCGCGGACGTCACCCCGGCGAGGACGGGGGCGACCTCCTCGGCAAGGAACTCATCGACCTGCTGCGGCGCGCGTCCCGTGAAGCGGGCCGGGTCGAGGGCATCGCGAATGTCGCTCACAGGGACCGGGAAGGCGCGGTCGGCCCCGAGGCGGTCGAGCATGTCGTTCGGCGTCCCTTCGTCCTTCATGGCACGCGCGGTGGCGATGGAGTGGCGCCGGATCACCTCGTGCGCGTCCTGCCGGCTCATGCCCGCGCGGACGGCGCGCACGATGAGCTCCTCGGTGGCCATGAAGGGCAATTCTTCCCGGACGCGCGCGGCAATCCGCGCCGGGTGCACCTCCAGGCCGGACGTGACATTGACGAGCAGCACCAGGATGGCATCGGTGGCGAGGAACATCTCGGGGATCACCAGCCGGCGGTTGGCGGAGTCGTCGAGGGTCCGCTCGAAGAACTGTGACGCATGGGTCTGGTTCGCATTGGTCTCGAGCGACCCCACGAAGCGGGCGAGGGCATTGATCCGCTCGCTGCGCATGGGATTCCGCTTGTAGGCCATGGCGGAAGACCCGACCTGCTCCCGCTCGAAGGGTTCCTCGATTTCCCCAAAGGCCTGCAGCATCCGGAGGTCGGACGCGAACTTGGCGGCGCTGGTCGCAATGCCGGCGACGACGCCGAGCACCTGGGCATCGACCTTGCGCGAGTAGGTCTGTCCTGTCACCGCCATCGGGCGCGCAAACCCGAACGCCGCGGCCAGCCGGCGGTCGAGCTCGCGCACCCGCGCATGGTCACCATCGAAGATCTGCAGGAACGACGCCTGTGTGCCCGTCGTCCCTTTCACCCCGCGGAAGGGGAGTGACTGCACACGCGTATCGAGATCCGCGAGGTCGAGCAGGAGATCCTGCATCCAGAGCGTGGCGCGCTTGCCGACCGTCGTGAGCTGGGCGGGCTGCAAGTGGGTGTAGGCCAGGGCGGGTTCGGCGCGCCACGTGGTTGCGAAGGTCCGGAGGTTGGCCAGGACCTGCAGGACCTTCGCCCGCAGGAGCCCCAGTCCATCGCGCATCAGCACGAGTTCCGCGTTGTCGGTGACAAAGCACGAGGTCGCGCCATAGTGGATGACCCCGCGGGCAGCCGGCGCGACATCACCGAAGGCATGGATGTGCGCCATCACGTCGTGGCGAAAGCGCCGCTCGTACGCGGCGACCGCATCGAAGTCGATGTCGTCCAGGTGCGCGCGCATGTCGACCAGGGCCTGGTCGGGAATCTTCTCCACGCCGAGCGCCCGCTGCTCCTCGGCGAGGGCGAGCCAGAGCCGGCGCCAGAGGCCATGGCGGCGCTGCGCCGACCACAGGGAAAGCATCGCCGACGATGCGTACCGCTGGGAGAGTGGCGAGGTGTATCCGTCGAATGCGGTCACCGGCGGATCTCGAAGTCGCGTGTGTACACGTAGCCGTTCCTCTCGAAGGCCATGCGAATGATGGAGCGGCCGCCATAGGCCTCGAAGGCCCGGGAAACGTCGGACGCGGAGGCAATCGCTGTCCGATTGATCTGCACGATGAGGTCGCCCTGCTGGATCCCGATCTCGTCGCGCACCCGATCGGAGACCTCGACCACCACGGCCCCCCGGGCGTTACGGTAGCCGCGTTCGGCCCGGATCTGCGGGGTCAAGGTCGTGAGTTGCAGCTCGCGAAGCACGGTGACGCGCGGCGCGCTGACCTCGGGGAGGTCCGCGACGGTCACGGTGACCTGGCGTTCACGTGACCCGCTGCGCACCGTCAGTGCGACGGTCTCGCCGACCCGCATGTCGAGGCGCTCCGTTTCCCATTCGAAGATGTTCCGGATGCGCTTCCCTCGCACCGCGAGGATCTCGTCGCCCGCCTCGAGACCGGCGCGGGCCGCTGGCGACCCGGGAACCACGCTCTGCAGCACGACGCCCGCGGTCACGACGTCGCGCGGATTGCTGCCTCGCGGGGTCAGGAGCTTCTCGCCGATCCAGGGACGGCGCACCTTCCCATGCTCCAACAAGTCGTCAACGATCCGCCGCGCCCGGTTGATCGGGATCGCGAAACCGAGGCCGATCGATCCACCACTCGGCGTGTAGATCGACGAGTTCACGCCGATGACCTCACCGGATGCGTTGACCAGTGGGCCGCCGGAGTTCCCCGGGTTGATCGAGGCGTCGGTCTGGATCATGCCGAGGTAGACCCCGTTGCCTTCGCTGCGGCCCAGGAGGTTGCGTCCGGTGGCACTGACCACGCCGGTGGTCACTGCGGGTTCGGTGTTACCGAGCACGAAGCCGAAGGGGTTGCCGATCGCGATCGCCCATTCGCCAACGATCAGTTGTTCCGAGTTGCCCATCGTCGCTACGGGCAACTCGCGCGCCTCGACCTTGATCACCGCGAGATCGTTGGTCTCGTCCGCGCCGATCAGGGTGGCGGGGTACGTCGTACCGTCGCGCAGCATCACGGAGATCTTCGAGGCGCCACCCACCACGTGCTCGTTGGTGACGATGATGCCGTCCGCCCGGATGATGAAACCCGACCCGATCCCGGACTGCGTCTGCTGGCCCGATCGACCGCCGAAGAACTGCTCGAACACGTCCATGGGGACGCGTTCGACCGTCTCGGTCTGGACCGTCACGACTGCCGGGGAGACCCGGGCGACTGCTTCGGTGATGGCGGTGCGACGCGAGGCGCCCACCTGCTCCGTGAGGGCGGCGCGGCCGAGGGTGTCGGCTGGCGACTGACGGGGACTTCCGGCGCCCGGTGCGACGCCTTCACAGGCGGCGCCGAGGGCAATGGCGAGGGAGGCGACGATGTCCTTCATGCGGCCGAAGCTGGGCAAGGGTCAACGCACGTAGAGGTCCGGCGGATACGCGACCGACTCGAGGACGAGCGCGTGCGGGGGCGCCGGCGCCGGGGTGTCATCGTTGGTCGGCGCGTGGAGCAACCCCGCGAAGTCGTCGATCGGGAGGCGGCGGGACGCGACAGATACCATCGAGCCAACGAGGAAGCGCACCATATGGTGCAGGAAGCGATTGGCGGCGACGTGGAAGGTCAGCCGGGGTCCGTCCGCCTGCCACCGAGCCACCGTGATCGTGCATGCGTGGTCGTCCGAGGCTGGCGCCGTCCCGCGGACCGCAAACGCCAGGAAACGATGCGTGCCGAGAATCATCTGCGCACAGGCGTCGAGCGCACCCCGGTCCAGCGGATGTGAGACAAACCACTCCCAGCGATTCCGAAAGGGCGACCGCGCACCGTCGTCGGTGCCGATGGAATAGGAGTACTCACGGCTCGTGGCACTGTAGCGGGCGTGAAACGCGGGGCGCATGTCATGCGCCGCCGCAACCCAGATATCGTCAGGGAGCATGGCGTTGAGTGCGCGTCGCAGTTGCGTGGGGTCCCATCGCTCCGGGACGAGGACCCCGGCGGCCTGGCCGCGAGCATGCACACCCGCGTCCGTCCGCCCAGCTCCCTGGACGACCACTCGTTCTCCCCCGCACAGCCTCGCGAGGACACGCTCCATCTCTCCCTGCACGGTGCGACGCCCGGGCTGGACCTGCCAGCCAGAAAACGCGGATCCGTCGTAGTGCAGCACGAGCTGCACGGTGCGCACCGACACAGCGCGAAAGCTACTTCCGGCGTTCATCAAGTCAAGCAAAGTCCCCCCGCGCGCGATTGACTTCGTTCGTCGCTCACGGCCACATTTGCGAGCGTCACGCGCGCGACGCTCGGGCGCGAGCCGCCTCCCCGTCCCAGATGTCCACGCGCAGCCTTCCCTCACTCGCCCACGCCCTCAGCGTCGCCCCGGATCTCGAGGCGGCCCTCGTCGCGCTCGGGGAGTCCGTGATGGAATCGGACCGGACGGCGATCCTGTCCCTCTTGCGCTACGACGGCCGGCGGACGCTCCTGCGCGACCGCCTAACGCCGACCGGCGGACAGGTCGCGACCGCACGCGTCGACACCACGATCGACCACCTCCCGCCGACCGTGCGGGCCATGCTGTCCAATGGTGGGCAATTCGTGGACCTCGGGGAGAAGTCGGGCGAATACGCGAGGCTCCTCGGGATGACGGCGTTCGCGGATGGCGGCGTCCTCTCCCTGCGTGGGCTGCTGACCGACGGCCAGCTCTCCGGTGTCCTCGCCCTCTACGAGCAGCGACGCATGTTCGGCACACGCACCTCGGAACGCGTGGCCCCGGCTGCGGCGCTGTTCGACCTGACCTATCTGCGCTTTCAGGAACGCGAAGCGCGTGACGAAGCCGTCCAGACCCTCGAAGACGTCACGCAGCGCGTCCACGGAGAGTACCTGCGGAAGCTCGGCGCGCTGGAGTCGGAACTCGGCAAGGCCCGAGGCGTGGCCAGCCAGGCGAACACCGCGGATGCCGAGCGCCTGGTGCATCTCGAACGCGAAGCCGCCACCTCGCAGGAACACGCCAGGCAGGCCAGTCGCAAGGCCACCTCGCTCGAGCATCAACTCACGGAGGCGGTCTCCCAGCTCGAGCAGGCGCACGTGGAGCTGCACCGTCGGCACGAGACCCTGCGCCAGAAGGTACGCACCCTCTACCTGATCGAACGCGCGCTCCGCCTCGACAACACGGCGACGGACCCGCGCGCGCTGGTCGACGGCCTGCTGGCGCTGGTGGGTGACGACATGCAGGCCCAGCGCTGTTCGCTGATGCTCATCGCTCCCGAGCCCGAGGTGCTCTACCTCGCCGCCGCGCGCGGCCTGGCGCCGAATATCCGCGCGGGATCTCGGATTCCCTTCGGCAAGGGGGTGGCCGGCATCGTCGCCACGACGCGAGAGCCCTTGCTCGTCCAGGACGCCGCCGAGCTCCAGGAGCACCCGTTGCTCCGGGACCAGTACCTCACCACCGGATCGTTCATTTCATTCCCGCTGATCTACCGAACGGAGCTGATCGGCGTCGTGAACCTGACGAACCGTGCGAAGCGCGGGGTATTCATCGAGGAGGACGTGGAGCGCGTTTCGCTCCTCGGGCTCGTGATCTCGATCATCGCGTCACGCAACGACCTCCCGACCCGGCTCCTGGTGACCTTACGCGACCCCTGAGGAAGGGGTCGCGTGTTCGAACCTCAGTACCGCCGGATGACGCCGACGACGACGCCCTGGATCGCGATGTCGTCTTCGTGCACGTAGATGGGTGCCATCGCGTCGTTGGCGGGCTGCAGGCGGACCCGCCCATCACGCTCGCGGTACATCCGTTTCACGGTCGCCGAGGTGCCGCCAATCATCGCAATGACCATCTCGCCGTTGTCGGCGGATGTGCGTCCGTTGACGACGACGTAATCGCCGTCGCGGATCTGCTCGTCTATCATCGAGGTGCCGCGCACCTTGAGCACATAGTGGTCGCCCCCACGCCGCGTGAGTTCCTGCGGCACCGCGAGCGTCTCGGCGGTGGTCACCGCCTCGATCGGCATGCCGGCGGCGACGAGGCCGAGCAGCGGAAGCTCGACCGCTCGGGCAAACACCTCGGACGGCAACACCTCGATCGATCGGCTCTCGTTGTAGCTCCGACGGATGTAGCCCTTGCGTTCCAGATTGGACAGGTGCTCGTGAACGGTGGCGAGGGAGTTGTAGCTGAATTCCTCCGCGATCTCCTCGAAACTGGGAGCGTACCCGTGTCGGGCGGCGTAGGTCTCGAGATACGTGAGGATCTCACGTTGACGCTTGGTGAGCGGCATAAGGGCTCCGGAGCAGGGGACTGCACCACACGGCACGACACGGTCACTACCGAACAGCGTCCGAAAGCCTATCCGAACAGGCACCGAAGCACAAGGGGTGTCTACGTGCGATCTTCTGCGCGGCGCGATTCGCCACCACCGCCCTTTTTTGGGGTCCGCATCATGGCATGTCGTTGTGAATCGGGTATTTTGGGCAGGTGACTGGTCATGCCGGGCCCCCCCCTGGTTCCGCGAACGAGGCATCGGACGAGCCGCCATTTCCGCCGGCGCTCGTCGAGGAGATGCTGCGCGCCTTCGGGCGGGCCATCCGGGCGCACCAGCTCTATCTCCACAACAACCCCACGTACCTCAAGACCGTCGACGCGGCGCGGGCCACGTTCGCCCCGATCTGGAAGCATGCCGACGAGGTGGTCCTCGATGTCTCCGACACGCAGCTGCGGTGGTCCGGCCGCACCGTCCTCAACGAACCGGACAAGACCACCGACGCACTTCCGTGGGTGCTGTACAAGGACGGGATCCGCGAGCTGCGCCTGCTCCAGGGGGTGGAGGAACAGGATCTGGTGGGGCTCATCGAGGTGATCACCCGCGCGCGCCGCGCGCTGCACGACGAGGACGACCTCCTGACCCTGTTGTGGGAGCGCGAGTTCCACTTCATCCGGTATCGCTACATCGACATGTCGGTCGACGGGGCGGAGCCGCTGGATCCGTCGGACCTGTCGCGCCAGGAGCGCCTGGTCGATCCCACCCAGGTGCGTGAACCGCCGGCGGAGACCGTCCTCCCGGCTGGTGTGGTGTCGATCGACGACTTCAACACAACGCTGTATTTCCTCGAGGAGAAGGAGATCGAGTACCTCCGCGCGTCGATCGAGCGGGAGTATGCCTCGGAGCTCCGGTCAAACGTCCTCGCGGCCCTGCTCGACACGTACGAGCAGCAGGTCGATCCCACGATCCGGGACGAGATCTGCGGGGTGCTCGACATCCTGCTGGTCAACCTGCTGACCGCTGGCCAGCTTGGCGCGGTGGCGATCCTGTTGCGCGAGGTGACGATCACGGCGGATCGGGCGCGGAATATCGAGGAGGCCCAGCGTACCCGCCTCCTGCAACTCGCAGATCGCCTGAGTGAACCTGACGCCCTGACGCAGCTGCTCCAGTCGATCGACGAGCGGGTGGAGAGCGTCGGGCAGGGCGAGTTGAACGCGCTCTTCGAACAGCTCCGCGTGCAAGCCCTTGGAACGATCTTCCAGTGGATGGGCCGCGTGCAGAACGCCCGGGTGCGGGCGCAGATGGAAACGGCGGCCGCCCGCCTCGCCGCCGCGCACACGAATGAGCTCATCCGCCTCATCGGCGCTCCGGAACGCGAGATCTCGCTCGAGGCCGTGCGACGGGCGGGGGCCATGCGTGCGCCAGCGGCCGTTCCCGCACTTGGGCGCCTGATCCAGTCGCCTGAGGCCGAGGTGCGGTTGGTGGCCGTGCAAGCCCTCGCCGAGGTCGGGAGTCCGGGCTCGTTGCAGCAACTCGAGCGCACGCTCGATGACCCGTCACGGGACGTGCGCGTGGCCGCGCTCCGCGCCTTTGCCGCACGGATGCACAAACCGGCGCTGAATCGCCTGGAAACGCTGATCCGCGAGCAGAAGGTGGGTGCCGCCGACCTGACCGAGAAGATGGCCGTCTTCGAGGCCTACGGGGCGATGTGCGGTGATCCCGGCGTCGGGATGCTCGACGGTATCCTGAACGGCCGCGGCCTGTTCGGAAAGCGCGGAGATCCCGAACTGCGGGCGTGCGCCGCGATGGCGTTAGGCAAGGTGGGCACCCCCACGGCGCACGCCGCCCTGCTCAAGGCCGGCAATGACAAGGAAGTGCTGGTGCGGAACGCCGTGAACCGCGGGCTGCGCCCGGGCCCCGCATGACCGGTCCGCGCCTCACGCCACCCGCGGGCTCGGTGAGCGACTTCACCGGGGACTCGTTCCTGCGCAAGGCCGGGCGTCACCTGGTGGTCACCCTGCACGGGGCGATGCGGGTCATCCGGCTCTACCCGCCGGAGAACGAGGCCGTGACGAAGGCGCTCGATGAGCTCGCGCACGCGGCCGGGACCATCGTGGACCGCGAGCAGGAGCTCGAGTTCCGTGCCTCGGCCGAATTCATCTTCGTGAACGCCACACGCCTGCGACTCGACCTGGACAACTACGCGGCGTTCTCCCAGATCCTCTCCACGCTGCGTGCCTGCGGCCTCGGCTCATTCCGGACGGCGGAGCGACCCGCACCGCGCGACTGGCTGGTCTTCCTTTCGCAGCTCATGGCCCAGGCGAAGACCGGTGAGGACCTGCCGGTCGCAGACTGGCTCGAGCGCCTCGCCGCGGCCGGGGTGACCGTCTTCGACCTCGGCCCCCCGCAGGAAGTCCCGCAGGACGAGGACTTCCAGCAGCGCGCCAAGGAAGCCGCCAAGCGTACCTATGCGCAGTCCGTCGCGGTCACGAAGGAGGTGATCAACTCGGTGCGCATGGGTCAGGTCACCAGCATCAAGAAGATCAAGCGCGTCGTCCAGAGCATCGTCGACCAGATCCTGAACGAGGAGACGTCCCTCCTCGGGCTCACCACCATCCGGGACTACGACGAATACACGTTCACCCACTCGGTCAACGTCTGCATCTTCTCGGTGGCGCTGGGCCGTCGCCTCGGGCTCTCGAAGCTCCAGTTGTACGATCTGGGCCTCGCGGCGCTCTTTCACGACATCGGCAAGTCACGCGTCCCGCTGAGTGTGCTCAACAAGACCGACGGGCTGTCGGACGACGACTGGCGATGGCTCGCGGCGCATCCGTGGCTCGGTGTACTCGCGTTGTTCCATATGCGCGGGCAGCAGGAACTCCCGTACCGGGCGATGGTCGTGGCGTTCGAGCACCACATGAAAGTGGACCTGACGGGGTATCCACGCCCGATCCGACCGCGCGAACAGAGCATCTTCTCGCGGATCGTCGCGGTCGCCGACGGCTTCGACGCGGCCACCTCGAGGCGTGCCTACCAGACGGTGCCACTCTCCCCGGCGGCCGTGCTTGCCGGCATGCGCGACAACACGAAGCGCGGCTTCGATCCGGTCATCGTCAAGGGCTTCATCAACCTCCTTGGGGTCTTCCCGGTGGGCACGCTGGTCGTGCTGGATACCTTCGAGCTGGCGATCGTGCATGCGTCGTCCCCGCGCCCGGAAGCCCTGTCGCGCCCGATCGTCCGCATCGTCAGCGACGCCCGCGGCAACGTGTTGTATCCGGGGCATCTCGTCGACCTTTCGGACGCACAACCCGACGGCGCCTTCAAGCGGACCATCATCAAGACGGATACGCCGGAACGTTACGGCATCAATGTCGGCGACTACTTCGTCTGACGGCACGCGGGCATGAGCCTCGCCGTCGTCGTGCCGCGGACGGCGGGGCTCGCCGGCATCGCCCTCGCGGTGATGCTCGTGCTGGTTCAACCACTCGATGTCACCTCGTGGGCGGCCGCCGGGATCATGTCGGCGGTCCTCGTGCTGGCTCGCTGGCGCCCCATTCCGCTGACGAAGTACACCTCCCTCACGGGAACGTCATTCGTCACGATGTCCGCCGCGCTGGCGGCGGGAGTGCCCGCGACGGCGCTGGCCACGGTCATCGGGATCGTGACCGCCGACGTGGTCATCCACCGGAAGCACTGGTCCTGGGCGGGGGTCAACGCGGGGCGTGAGGTCCTGGCCATGGCAGCGGCGTGGGGGTGGTACGCGTGGCTCGTCCGCGGGCTCGGTGGCTCGTCGCCGGCCATCCTCGAGGCGGATCGCGTGCCGGCCCTCGCCGCATTCTTTGCGCTG
>WBZL01003258.1_pt1 | contig 15000 bp, 13 predicted proteins | sample 5204291 | NCBI WGS metagenome assembly WBZL01 (sample SAMN12344345, study PRJNA552823) | activated sludge metagenome | biome: Activated sludge suspended growth; feature: Nitrification reactor; material: Wastewater; isolation source: activated sludge from nitrification reactor of wastewater...
GGCATGCGACTGCCCGAGGTCGTCGTCGCGATGGGCGTGACCGGCGAGTTTCCCGAGGAAGGGCCGTACTACGACGTCATCACGCCGACCGACCGCGACATGCACCTGCGCCCCGACCCCGGGACGGTGCGCATCGTGCCCTGGGCCAGCGACCCCACCGCGCAGGTGATCCACGACTGCTACGACCGCGACGGCCGCATCGTGCCTTTCGCGCCGCGCTCGGTGCTGCGCCGCGTGTGCGACCTGTACGCCGCCGAGGGCTGGGACCCGGTGGTGGCACCCGAGCTGGAGTTCTACCTGGTGGCCCGCAACACCGATCCCGACGTGCCGCTCAAGCCGCCGGTGGGCCGCAGCGGGCGCAGCGAGACCTCGCGCCAGGCCTACTCGATCGACGCCGTCAACGAGTTCGACCCGCTGTTCGAGGAGGTCTACGACTACTGCGACAAGATGGAGCTCAACGTCGACACGCTGATCCACGAGATCGGCGCCGGGCAGATGGAGATCAACTTCTTCCATGCCCACCCGCTGGGCCTGGCCGACGAGGTGTTCCTGTTCAAGCGCACGGTGCGCGAGGCGGCGCTGCGCCACGACATGTTCGCCACCTTCATGGCCAAGCCGATCGCCGGCGAGCCGGGCAGCGCGATGCACATCCACCAGAGCATCGTGCGCCAGGGCGAGGGCAGCAACCTGTTCAGCAACGCCGACGGCTCACCCAGCCGGGAGTTCTTCTGGTTCATCGGCGGCCTGCAGAAGTACGTGCCGGCGGCCATGGCCTTGTTCGCGCCGTACGTCAACAGCTACCGGCGGCTGGCCCGCTTCACCGCCGCGCCGATCAACATCCAATGGGGCACCGACAACCGCACCGTCGGCATCCGCAGCCCGGTGGCGCCGCCGCACGCCCGCCGCATCGAGAACCGCGTGATCGGCGCCGACGCCAACCCCTATGTGGCGCTGGCCGCGACGCTGGCCTGCGGCTACCTGGGCCTGAAGAACCGCATCGAACCGACGCCCGAGTGCAAGGGTGACGCCTACCTCGGCGATTACGCGCTGCCGCGCAGCCTGGGCGAGGCGCTGCAGCTGCTGCGTGCCGAGGCCGACCTGGCCGAGGTGCTGGGCGAGAGCTTCGTCACCGTCTACAGCGAGATCAAGGAGGTGGAGTACGCCGAGTTCATGAAGGTCATCTCGCCGTGGGAGCGCGAGCACCTGCTGCTGCACGTCTGAAGGAGAGCCCGATGTCCACCCAACGCAGCACCCGGGCCTGGCAGGCCGCCGACGCGGCGCACTTCCTGCACCCCTTCACCGACCACCAGGGCCTGGCCCGCAAGGGCGCCCGCGTCATCACGCGCGCCGACAACATCTACCTGTGGGACAGCGACGGCCAGCGCCTGCTCGACGCGATGAGCGGACTGTGGTGCGTCAACGTCGGCTACGGCCAGCGTGCGCTGATCGACGCCGCCACGCGCCAGCTGCAGAAGCTGCCCTTCTACAACGCGTTCTTCCAGACCGCCACGCCGCCGGCCATCGAGCTGGCCGAGCTGCTGGCCGAGGTGTCGCCGCCGTCGTTCCAGCACGTGTTCTTCAGCGGCTCGGGCTCCGAAGGCAACGACACCGTGGTGCGCATGGTGCGCCGCTACTGGGACATCCTGGGCCAGCCCGAGCGGCAGGTGATCATCAGCCGCATCAACGCCTACCACGGCTCGACGATGGCCGGCGCGTCGCTCGGCGGCATGGCCGGCATGCATGCGCAGGGCGGCCTGCCGATCCCCGGCATCGAGCACATCGAGCAGCCCTACTGGTGGGCGCATGGCCGCGCGATGAGCCCGGCGGACTTCGGGCGCGTCGCCGCCGGCTGGCTCGACGAGCGCATCCGCGCGATCGGCCCGGAGAAGGTGGCCGCCTTCATCGGCGAGCCGGTGCAGGGCGCCGGCGGCGTGATCATCCCGCCGGCCAGCTACTGGCCCGAGATCCAGCGCATCTGCGACCGCCACGGCATCCTGGTGGTCAGCGACGAGGTCATCACCGGCTTCGGCCGCACCGGCCAGTGGTTCGGCCACCAGACCTTCGGCTTCCGACCCGACCTGATGACCTTCGCCAAGGGCGTCACCAGCGGCTACATCCCGCTCGGCGGCGTGCTGGTCGGCGATCGCGTGGCGCGCGTGCTGATCGACCAGGGCGGCGAGTTCGAGCACGGCTACACCTACTCGGGTCACCCGGTGGCCTGCGCGGTGGGCCTGGCCAACGTGCGGCTGATCCGCGAGCTCGGCCTGGTCGAACACGTGCGCGACGACGTCGGGCCGTACCTCGCCGAGCAGTACGCCGCGCTGCGCGAGCACCCGCTGGTGGGTCATGCCGAGACCTGCGGGCTGATGGGCGCGCTGCTGCTGGTGAAGGACCAGGCGCGAGGCCTGCCCTTTCCGGCGGACCTGGGGATGGGCATGGTCTGCCGCGCGCACTGCTTCCGCGAGGGGCTGATCATGCGCGCCGTCGGCGACCGCATGATCGTCGCGCCACCGCTGGTCATCACGCGCGCGCAGATCGACGAGATGATGGCGCTGATCCGCCGCTGCCTGGACCTGACGCTGGCCGAGGCCACGCGCGAGGGCTGGATGGCATGAAGGCGTCGCGTCGCCGGAGCGCCATCGGCACGCACCGGTGCCCGCTGCGGCCGCGTGCCCGCGCGTCGGGGGCCGCAGGCACCGACGCGCGCGCCACGCGACGCTCCACGTTCCCTCGCGCCGAGGCCCTCTGAACCCAACGTCCCCCCTGCTGGCCTACGGCTACCTGGCGCTGTCGATGGCGCTGGTGGGCAGCTACGTGGGCTTGTCGCGCCTGCTCGTCGCAGCCCTGCCGGTGTTCCTGCTGGCCTGGCTGCGCTTCGGCATCGCGGCGCTGGCGATGCCGCACTGGTTGCGTCGTGGGCCCGGCGAGGGCCCGCTGATGCCGCACGACCGCTGGCTGTTGTTCTGGGAGAGCTTCCTCGGCAACTTCCTGTTCTCGATCTGCATGCTCTACGGGGTGGCCATGACCTCGGCGGTGGCTGCCGGCGTCACGATGGCGGCGATCCCGGCCGCGGTGGCGCTGCTGTCGTGGCTGCTGCTGAGGGAGCGCATCGTGCCGCGCGTGTGGGCGGCCATCGCCTGCGCGGCGGCCGGGATCGCCCTGCTGGCCGTGGCCCGATCCCGTGGCGCCGACGCGGCCGCTGCGCGCCCGCTGGGCTACGCGCTGCTGATGGGCGCGGTGTTCTGCGAGGCCGCCTATGTCGTGATCGGCAAGCGGCTCACCGCCAGCCTGTCCCCGCGGCGCATCTCGGCGCTGATCAACCTGTGGGGCCTGGTGCTGGTGACGCCACTGGGCCTGTGGCAGGCGCTGCGGTTCGATTTCGCGACCGTTGCCGCGCCGACCTGGGCCCTGCTGGTCTTCTACGCGCTGGCGGCCAGCGTGGTGACCGTGTGGCTGTGGATGAAGGGCCTGCGAGAGGTGCCGGCGCCGCGCGCCGGCGTGTTCTCGGTGTGCCTGCCGGTCAGTGCCGCGGCCGTCGGCGTCGTGGCGCTCGGCGAGCCGTTCACCGCCGCCCATGCCGTGGCCCTGGTGCTGGCCCTGGCCGGCGTCTTGCTGGCCACCTGGCCGGAGCGCAGCGCACCGGCGCGCTGAGGGCGGCAGCGGCGCCGGAGCGAGCGGGGGATCACGCGTCGCGTCGCGCCAGCGCCAGGTAGGCGCCCAGGCCGACCATCGTGCCCCCCGAGATCCGTGTCAGCACGCGGGCCCGGGTGGCTCGCGCCAGGTCCGATCGCAGCAGGCGGTCGGCCGCCATCACGGCGACGACGTCGACCAGCGTGTTCAGGCCCACGCAGATGCTGCCCAGCAGGACCAGTTGCGGGACCAGCGGCTCGCCGGGCGCGACGAACTGGGGCAGGAAGGCCAGGAAGAACAGGGCCGTCTTGACGTTGAAGGCCTCGACCGCCACGCCTTCGGCCCAGGCACGACGCGCACCCTGGGAAGCCACGTGCCCGACGGCGAACGCCGACTGCTGGCTCAAGAGCATGCGAACACCCAGGTAAAGCAGGTAGGCCGCGCCCAGGTACTTGACCGCGTTGAACGCCACAGCCGATTGCGCCACCAGCAAGGACAGGCCGAGGGCCGCCGCCAGCACATGCAACAGTCCACCCAGCCCGGTGCCCAGGCACGACGCCAGGCCCTCGGCGCGTCCCCCGGCGACGGTCCGCGCCACGACGTAGGCGATGCCAGGCCCCGGCGTGACGGCCAGGACGACTGCGGCGATCAGGAAGGCGAGGAAGGACATGCGGGGCCGGCTCCGTCGGTGACATCGGGCGCCTGCAACGCGTCGAGGCCACCCCCTACAAGGGTAACCCAGGGCCGGGTGCGACCGCTGCCGACGGCCCGCTGGGTGCGGTGGGCAGCGGTCCGATGGGCCGGGTGTCCAGCGGCCGCGCCCTTGCCCGTCGGGTTGGCAGGGCGGGCCTAGCGTGGCATAATATATAGATGCAAATTCACCAATACCCCACCACCCTCCACGGCCAACTCCACTCGATCTCCCAGACTGCCGCCGGCTTTGCCGTGAGCGAGGTCTCCGGCCACTCGCCCGAACAGGTGCGGCGCGTGGCCGAAGCCCTGGTCAAGCAGGGCCTGGTCATCAAGGCCCAGGTCGGGCCGCGACGCGTGCGCTACTTCGCCGATGCGGCCATGGCCGAGCGCTACCGTGCCCAGCACAGTTCGATGACGCCTCCTCGTCCGGTGGCCGGCACACGCATGAAGGCGGGCTGGTCAGCCGACGAGCCCGCCATCATCACGAGCAAGACGCGCATCATCCGCGCCCCCGCGCCCCGCACCGACGTCTTCCGCAGCAACACCTATCTGCAGTTCTGATCCACGGTCGAGGGCATTCGACCGGGCCAAGCCGAGCCGCAGGCGGGCCGCGCCGCGCTCAGCCGTCGCGCCGTCGGCTCGAGCCGTAGGACTTGAAGCGCTCGATCACGCGCGCCATCTGGTCCCCGTCCAGCAGCGCCGGCGTGCCGGTGGCGCGCGCCACCAGATAGGTGTGGCAGAGGTGCTCCACCTCGCACATCACCTTCATCGCCTGGTCGATGTCGACGCCGGCGCTGACCAGCCCGTGCTGCGCCAGGAGGCAGGCCCAGCGGTCCCGCAGGGCCAGGCCCACGGCTTGCGACAGCGCCTCGGTGCCGAACAGGTGGTAGGGCACCAGCGGCACGTCGTCGCCGCCGGCCACTGCCACCATGTAGTGGAAGCTCGGCAGACCCTGGCCCAGGCAGCCCAGGGCCGTGGCGTGCACGGCATGGGTGTGCAGCACCGCACCGGCGTCCGCGCGGGCCCGGTACACCGCGCGATGGAAGTGCCACTCCGACGACGGCTGCCACGGCCCGTGGGCCGTGCCGTCGTCGTCCACCCAGCACAAGTCCGCGGCCTGCATGTCGTCGGCGCCCATGCCGGTGGGCGTGATCAGCATGCCGTCGCGCCCGGCGCGCCGCCAGCGCAGGCTGGCGTTGCCGGTACTGCCGCGGTTCAGGCCCCGTGCGTCGAGCCGGCGAACGGCCGCGACCACCGCGTCGCGTGCGGCGCGCTCGTCGCTCATCGCGGCCCCTCGCCCGCGGCCTGCACCGCGCTCGTCGGCGGATCCGTGTCCATGATCGGCACCGCTGGTGGCGTCGCGGGTGGCAGCCCACCCGGCGCCGTGCCGGGCAGGCGCCGCAGCGCGACTTCGTCGGCGGCCACGATGCCGTGCTCGGTGATCAGGCCGCTGACCAGGCGCGCCGGCGTCACGTCGAAGGCCGGGTTGGCGGCCCGGCTGCCTTCGGGCGTGATCTGCACGCGCACCACCTCGCCGTCGGGGCTGCGGCCGGCCAGGTGCGTGACCTCGTCGGCCGCCCGGTCCTCGACGGGAATCTCGGCCAGGCCGTCGTGCAGCGCCAGGTCGAGCGTCGGGGTCGGCATCGCCACGTAGAACGGCACGCCGTTGTCGTAGGCGGCCAGGGCCTTGAGGTAGGTGCCGATCTTGTTGCACACGTCGCCGCGCGCCGTGACGCGGTCGCAGCCGACGATCACCAGGTCGACCTGGCCATGCTGCATCAGGTGGCCGCCGGCGTTGTCGGCGATCACCGTGTGCGGCACACCGGCCTGGCCCAGCTCCCACGCCGTGAGGCTGGCGCCCTGGTTGCGTGGTCGGGTCTCGTCCACCCACACGTGCAACGCGATGCCGGCGGCATGGGCCTGGTAGATCGGCGAGGTCGCCGTGCCCCAGTCGACCGTGGCCAGCCAGCCGGCATTGCAGTGCGTGAGCACGTTCACCGGTCCCGGGCGATGCGCGGCGATGGCCTGCAGCAGCGGCAGGCCGTGGCGGCCGATGGCCTCGTTGATGCGCACGTCCTCGTCGGCCAGCGCGGCGGCCTCGACCCAGGCGGCCCGGCGGCGGCCGGCCACCGGCAGTGCCAGCAGCCGGTCGAGCAGGCGCTGCACGGCCCAGGCCAGGTTCACGGCAGTCGGGCGCGAGCGCCGCAGCAGCCCGGCCGCCTCGGCCAGGGCTGCGTCGGCAGGATCGGCATTCGCCTGCAAGGCCATGCCGTAGGCCGCCGCCGCGCCGATCAGGGGGGCGCCGCGCACCCACATCTCGCGGATGGCCCGCGCCATCGTCGCCACGTCGGCGATCGACACCGTGAGCAGACGATGCGGCAGCGCGCGCTGGTCGATCACCTCGACGACCTCGCGCGCCGGCGACGGCCAGATCGTGCGCATCGGGCGTCCGGCGACCTGCATGATCCCTCCGCCTTTCAGAGCACGCGGCCGGCGATCGTGCGCACCTTGTCCACCATCGCCGGATCGCGCGCCTCGGGCGCGGTGATCAGCGCGTGCTGCAACGCATGGCGGCAGGTGCAGGCCGGCGCGTCGGCGTCGGCGGCCACCGCGGCGGCCGACTGCGCGACCATGCTCTTGGCCAGGGCCGCGTTGGCCAGCAGCACGCGGATGATGGCCTCCACCGTCACCGCATCGTGGTCGGGATGCCAGCAGTCGAAGTCGGTGACCATCGCCACCGAGCAGTAGCACAGCTCGGCCTCGCGGGCCAGCTTGGCCTCGGGCATGTTGGTCATGCCGATCACGTCGCAGTTCCAGCTGCGGTACAGCTGCGACTCGGCATAACTCGAGAACTGAGGGCCTTCCATCGCCAGGTAGGTGCCGCCCGCGACATGCGGCACGTTCAGCTCGCGCAGCGCGGCAGCGACGTGGCCTCCCAGCCGCGGACACACCGGGTGCGCCATCGACACGTGGGCCACCAGGCCGGTGCCGAAGAAGGACTTCTCGCGCGCGAAGGTGCGGTCGACGAACTGGTCGACGATCACGAAGGTGCCCGGCGGCAGGTCGGCACGCAGGCCGCCGACCGCGCTGGCCGACAGCACGTCGGTGACGCCGAGGGACTTGAGCGCGGCGATGTTGGCGCGGTAGTTCACCTCGCCGGGCGGGATGCGGTGGCCGCGGCCGTGGCGCGGCAGGAAGGCCAGCTCGGCGTCGCCGAGGCGGCCCAGGAAGATCTGGTCCGACGGTGCGCCCCAGGGCGTGTCCACCGTCACCCAGCGGGTGTCGGTGAGGCCGGGCAGGTCGTACAGGCCGCTGCCGCCGATGATGCCGAGTCGTGTGGAGGCCATGGACGAGAGGGAGGTTGGCGTTCGAGGGTAGGGGATCAGGCGGCCGCCGGTTCGGCCCGCGGCGCGCGCCGATGGGCCCGGGCATGCACGGCCGCCGGCGGCTCGGCCTTGAGCCGATGGTCCGACCACACCTGCCGCCACAACCGGGCGCCGGGCTGCCCGTTCCACAGGCCCATCACGTGTCGCGCGACATGGCTCCACGGCTCGCCGCGCGCCACCACGCGCGTCATGTGGTCGACCATCGCCAGCTCCACGTCCAGCCGGCTGCGCGCCGCCGGCGCGTCGCCGAAGAAGCGGGCGTCCCAGTCGGCCATCGTCCACGGGTGGTGGTAGGCCTCGCGGCCGACCATCACGCCGTCGACATGGGACAGGTGCTGCTCGATCTGGTCGGACGAGGTGACGCCGCCGTTGAGCACGATGGTCAGGTGCGGGAAATCGCGCTTCAGCCGGTACACGGCCTCGTGGCGCAGCGGCGGGATCTCGCGGTTCTCCTTGGGCGACAGCCCCTGCAGCCAGGCGTTGCGCGCGTGCACGATGAACACGCGGCAGCCGCCGCGCTCGGACACCGTGCCGACGAAGTCGCGCACGAAGTCGTAGCGCTCGACGCGGTCGATGCCGATGCGGTGCTTGACGGTCACCGGCAGGTCCACCGCTTCGCGCATCGCGGCCACGCAGTCGGCCACGAGCTCGGGTTCGGCCATCAGGCAGGCGCCGAATGCCCCCCGCTGCACGCGCTCGCTGGGACAGCCGCAGTTGAGGTTGATCTCGTCGTAGCCCCAGCGCGCAGCCAGCCGTGCGCAGGCCGCCAGATCGGCCGGTTCGCTGCCGCCGAGCTGCAGCGCCAGCGGATGCTCCTCGCGATGGAAGTCCAGGTGGCGCGGCACGTCGCCGTGCAGCAGCGCGCCGGTGGTCACCATTTCGGTGTACAGGCGCGTGCGGCGCGTGATCAGCCGGTGGAAGTAGCGGCAGTGCCGGTCCGTCCAGTCCATCATCGGCGCGACCGAGAGGCGCCAGGGGCTCGCCGGGGCTTCGAGACTGGCCGCCAAGGTCGTCACCATCGTCATGCGCTCAGGCTGCCGCGCGCGCCACGGTCTCGGCGATGTCGGCGGCCAGTCGCGGCAGCACCTGCAACGGCAGGTCATGACCCATGCCGGGCACGATGTCGAGCACCGCGCCGCGAATCCGGCGCGCCAGGTCGTGGCCGGCGGCCACCGGCACCAGGGTGTCGGCGTCGCCGTGGATCACGCAGGTCGGAGCCTCGATGCGATCGAGCAGCGGCGTGCGATCGCCGTCGGCCACCACCGCCGCCACCTGCCTGGCCGTGCCGGCCGGACGCCAGGCACGCGCCACGCTCTGCTGCACGCGCCGGCGCAGGCGTTCCGGGTCGGTGGGGTACGCGGGGGACGCGATGAGGTGGAAGAAGCGCTGGAGGTGCGCGGCCACGACCGCCGGGTCCTGGCTCGCGGGCCGGCGCAACAAGGCGCGCCGTACCGCCGGACTGGCCTGCGGCAGGCCGCGTGCGCCCGAGGTGGTCATGATCAACGTGAGGCTGCGCACGCGCTGCGGGTGATCGGCCGCCAGGTGCTGGGCGATCATGCCGCCCATCGACGCACCGACCACATGCACCGAGGGCAGGCCCAGCGCATCGATCACGCCCAGCGTGTCGGCGGCCATGTCCTTCAAGCCGTAGGGTGCGTGCACCGGCAGGTGCATCGCGTAGCGCAGGCCCAGCCACATGAGCTTGGGCACGCCGAGCGCGTCGAAGCCCTGGCTCAGGCCGGCGTCGCGGTTGTCCAGGCGCAGCACGCGGTGCCCGCGTCCGACGAGATCCTGCACCAGCTCGTCGGGCCAGCCGATGAGCTGCATGCCCAGGCCCATGATCAGGAGCACCGGCGGACCGCCGGCAGGGCCCTGGTCGTCGACCTCGATCGAGATGCCGTTGGCCGAGACCTGCACCGCGCCGCCCTAGGCCTTGCGGCCGTTGCCGCGGCGCGCCCCGCGCGCGGCGTCCGCGGGCGCCTGGGCGGGCCGGGCCGGGCGCGGGCGCGTCACGCGCCGCTGCACCTGGGCCATCGCGCCATCCAGCGTGCGGCCGACCACGCCCTGGGCCACCTTGCCCACCGCGTCACCCAGGCTGCGCTGGGCGCGCCGCATCAGCGTGGGGGACGGCTCGGTGTCCGGGTGATCGGCGTCACCGGGCCGCGGCAACGCGCGCAGGTCGTCGAAGGCCACCCGCATCGCCTCGGCCAGGTCCCTGACGTCCGGCATCGCCTCGGCGTCGGCCATCAGGCCGAAGTCCAGGTTCTGGTCGTAGCTCTGCACGGTGACGTTGAGCGCGACACCGTGCACGACGATGGACGTGGGGTAGTTGGTCAGCATGCGCGCGCCGGCCATGTACAGCGGCACCGGCGGTCCCGGCACGTTGGAGATGACGACGTTGGCCACCTGCGGGATGCGGTCGGCGACGCGGGCCTTGCCGTACAGCGCGGTCGCGGCCTCGATCAGCCAGGGAATGCCCAGCGACGGGAAGTCGGTCGGCAGCACGCTCTTGAGCGAACCCATCGTCGACTTCATCGCCCGCGTTGCCGCCTTGACGTGTTCGAGCCGCTCCAGCGCATCGGCCAGATGGGTGCCCAGGCTGACCAGGCTCATCGAGGCCTGGTTGTCCGAGGTGGTGTCGCCCTTGGGACGCAGCGTGATCGGAACCGCCGCGATCAGCGACGCCTTGGGCAGCTTGCGCTTCTTGGCGTAGTGCCGCCGCAGCGCACTGCTGCACACCCACAGCACCACGTCGTTGATGGTGGCACCGTGCGCATGGCCGATCTCGCGCGCCTCGGCCAGCGGCAGGCCGACGGTGGCGAACGCGCGCCGGCCGGTGACCGACACGTTGAGCGGCGTGCGCGGCGCCAGCGTGAGGTTGCTCGGCCGCTCCTCGCCGCCCAGCAGGCTCAGGCCCCCGGCGGCCTGCACGGCGGCGTCCTTGAGCGTGCCCACCGTCGACGGCAGGCCGCGCACGATGTGCAGCACCTTGGTGGCCTGGTTGCCGATCACGCCGCGCAGCATCTCGCCCAGGCCCAGCCGGTACACGCGCGGGCGGCGCGAAGCCGGCCGCCCGGGCGCATGCCCTTCGGGTGTCAGGTCCATGATCGCGTTGGCCAGCGCCACGGCCGCCTGGCCATCCACCGCCGCGTGGTGCAGCTGGGTGTAGACGGCCAGGCGCCGCTCGCCGTGGGGCCCGGGCGCCAGGCCTTCGAAGACGTGGAACTTCCACAAGGGCCTCGAGCGATCGAGCAGCACCGGATGCAGCCGGCCGACCGCCTGCTCCAGCTCGGCCAGCCCGGCGCCCTTGGGCAGCTTGACCTCGACGATGTGCTGACGCAGGTCGGGCTGGGCGTCGACCCAGGCCGGGTTGGCGATGTTCAGCGGCATCCACCACAGCTTGCGCCGCAGTGCCGGCGCCGCCGGCAGGCGCGACGCGATGTGGGCGCGCAGCGCCGTCACGAAGCGGCCACGCGTGCCCGGCGGCAGCTCGTAGAGGTGCAGCGCCCCCACGTGCATCGGCATCTCCGGCGTCTCGAGGTACAGGAACGCGGCGTCGAGGCCGGAGAGCTGCTTCATGCGCGTGGACCGGTAGCCATGACCCCGATGCTAGTGCACCCGGTCCGGCGGCCGGTGGCAGCCTGCGCGCCGGCTTGTCCAGATCCGCGCCCGGATCTCGTTCGTCCCGGTACCGACCCAGGGGCGACATCCGCCGCTCCGCTGCCGGTCGAACGACCCGGAGTCTCCGATGACCTCCCTGCCGAACCCCGCACGTCCCTCCCCCTCACGATGCGGCCCGATCGCCGCCGGGTTGCTGCACGTGGCGCTGCTGCTGGCCGCGGCGGGGGCCGGGCCTGCCGCCGCCACGGTGCTGCGCTTCGACCAGGCGGTGCGCGGCGGTACGCTGGTGACGACCGACAACGTCGGCGGTGCACCCCCGGCCGGCTATGGCAGCCACGTCGGTGCCGCCACCGTGCCGGTGCCCGGTGGCGTGCTGACCTACGACGAGGCCGGCGAGGCCTTCACGCCCGATGTCCGCGTGGAGCTGTTCGCCACCGGCGCGACGGCGGCCGACTCGCACGTGCGGCTGTGGCACGAGGGCTACGGCAACCTGGTCAATGTCGCCTTCACCGAGGGCCCGGGCGTCAGCGGCGCGCCGGAGCTGTTCGTGCGCCTGACCGCCGACCCGGGCTTCGTCGTCGACTTGTACGGCTTCGACCTGGCGGCCTTCGGCGGGGCCGATCGGATCATCGCGGGGATCGAGGTCTTTGCCGGCTCGACGCTGCTGCACGAGCTGCACGACGTGCGCGTGGAAGGCGACGCGACGGGCCTCGGCTACACGCCCATCGGCTTCGGGGCGGCGCCGCTGTCGGCGCCGGAGCTGCTGGTCCGGCTGGACCTGTCGAACCTGCCGGCGGGCATCCAGGACAACATCGGCCTGGACAACCTGCGCTTCGGCCAGACCCCGCCGCCCCCGCCGATCGTGCAGGCCGTGCCGGCGCCCTCGGTGGCCACGCTGCTGGTGGCGGCTGCGTTGGCCGCCGGCGCGCCCCGGCGCCGCCGCCACGGCCCCGCGCAGACCCGGTCCGCCTAGGAGCCGGCTGCGGCGGCCGGCACCCGCCGCCGCTCGTGCAGGGCCAGCGACTCGTTGGCCACCAGGGCCGCCAGCACCAGCGCGCCGCCGCCGAGAACCGGCAGGCTGGGCCGTTCGGCCGTGCCGGCCCAGGCCCACAGCACCCCGAAGACCACCTCGAGCAGGGCCAGCAGCGAGATCTCGGGGGCCAGCAGGTGGCGCGTCAGCGCGGTGGCCAGCAGGCAGGGGATGGCCAGCTGCACGACGCCCAGCAGTGCCAGCAGGCCCAGGTCGTGCGCCGAGGCGCTCAGCGGCACGGCGGCCGGCAGGGTCAGCAGCGCCGAGATCAGGGCACCTCCCAGCACGGCGGGCAGCATGTCGTCGGCCTCGTCGCCGCCATGGTGCAGGTGCTGCATCAGCGTCCAGTTGGCCGCCGCCGCGATGGGCACGCCCAGCGCGACGGCGGTGCCCAGCAGGTGGCGCGTGCCGGCGCCGGACACCTCGCGCCCGTACATCCACGCGATGCCCAGCCCGGCGACGACGATCGCCGCCCAGGTGCGCGGCGCCAGGCGATGGCCGAGCAGCAGGCGCGAGGCCAGGGCCGTGAACAGCGGCGCCAGGGCCATCGTGATCAGCACGTTGGCGACGGTGGTGAGCGTCAGCGCCAGCATGAAGGCCGTGTACATGACCGCCCAGCACACGGCGCTGAGCCAGAACGCCCGGTCGCCGTCCCGGAACGAGCGCCACAGGCGCGAGGGCCCGCGCAGCACCGCCAGCATCACCGTCAGCGCCAGGGCGTTGAAGCTGCTGCGCCAGAAGGTCACCTCGAAGCCGCGCGCCGACTCCAGATGGCGCGTCACGACGCCGGCGATGCTCCACATCAGCGTCACCCCCACCATCAGCCAGACCGCCTGGCGGTGCGTCATGCCCCGAATCCCGTTCAGGCCGCCTCGCGGCTGGCCCGCTTGCGCTCGTGCTCCTTGAGGAAGCGCTTGCGGATGCGGATGCTCTTGGGGGTGATCTCGACCAGTTCGTCGTCGTCGATGAACTCGACCGCGTACTCCAGCGTCAGGTCGATCGGCGGCGTGATCTTGATCGCGTCCTCCTTGCCGCTGACGCGGAAGTTGGTCAGCTGCTTGGTGCGCACGGCATTGACCACCAGGTCGTTGTCGCGGCTGTGGATGCCCACCACCATGCCCTCGTACACCGGGTCGCCGGGCCGCACGAACATGCGGCCGCGGTCGTCGAGCTTGCCCAGCGCGTAGGTGACGATCTCGCCGTCGTCCATGCTGATCAGCACGCCGTTCTTGCGCCCGGCGATCTCGCCCTTGTAGGGCTCCCAGCTGTCGAAGATGTTGCTGATCAGGCCGGTGCCGCGGGTGAGGTTCATGAACTCGTTGGAGAAGCCGATCAGCCCGCGCGCCGGGATGCGGTACTCCAGCCGCACGCGGCCGCGGCCGTCGGTCTCCATGTTGACGAGTTCGGCCTTGCGCTCGCCCAGGGCCTGCATCACGGCCCCCTGGTGCTGGTCCTCGATGTCGGCGGTGACCAGCTCGATCGGCTCGCAGCGCTGCCCGTCGACGTCCTTGAACACGACACGCGGCTTGCCGACGGCCAGCTCGTAGCCTTCGCGGCGCATGTTCTCGAGCAGGATGGTCAGGTGCAGCTCGCCGCGGCCCGAGACCTCGAAGACGCCGTCCTCGCCCGACTCCTTGACGCGCAGCGCGACGTTGGACTGCAGCTCGCGCTGCAGACGGTCCCAGATCTGCCGGCTGGTGACGAACTTGCCCTCGCGGCCGGCCAGCGGGCTGGTGTTGACGCAGAAGTTCATCGTCAGCGTCGGCTCGTCGACCTTGAGCATCGGCAGCGGGCGCGGGTCGAGCGGGTCGGTCAGCGTGACGCCGATGCCGATGTCCTCGATGCCGTTGATCAGCACGATGTCGCCGGGGCCGGCCTCGCTGGCCTGCTGGCGCTCCAGGCCCTCGAAGGTCAGCACCTGGTTGATGCGGCCCTTGTAGGAGCGGCCCTCGGGCCCCTCCATCACCAGCACCTCCATGCCCGGGCGGATGGTGCCGGCATTGACGCGACCGACGCCGATGCGGCCGACGTAGGTGGAGTAGTCCAGCGACGAGATCTGCAGCTGCAGCTGCGCGGCGGGGTCGCCCTGGTGCGCCGGCACGTGCTGCAGGATGGTCTCGAACAGCGGCTCGAGGTCGCCGCCCCAGGCCTGCCCGGCCGGCCCCTCCTTCAGCGATGCCCAGCCGTTGAGGCCGGAGGCGTAGACGACGGGGAAGTCGAGCTGGTCCTCGGTGGCGCCGAGCTTGTCGAACAGCTCGAAGGCGGCGTTGATCACGTAGTCGGGACGCGAGCCGGGCTTGTCGACCTTGTTGACGACCACGATGGGCTTGAGCCCCAGCGCCAGCGCCTTCTTGGTCACGAAGCGCGTCTGCGGCATCGGGCCTTCCTGCGCGTCGATCAACAGCACCACGCCGTCGACCATCGACAGGGCCCGCTCGACCTCGCCGCCGAAGTCGGCATGGCCGGGCGTGTCGACGATGTTGATGTGCGTGCCGCGCCAGGTGACGGCGCAGTTCTTGGCCAGGATGGTGATGCCGCGCTCGCGCTCGATGTCGTTGCTGTCCATCACGCGCTCGGCCACCTGCTGGTTCTCACGGAAGGTGCCGCTCTGGCGCAGCAGCTGGTCCACGAGCGTGGTCT
>WBZL01003259.1_pt1 | contig 15000 bp, 6 predicted proteins | sample 5204291 | NCBI WGS metagenome assembly WBZL01 (sample SAMN12344345, study PRJNA552823) | activated sludge metagenome | biome: Activated sludge suspended growth; feature: Nitrification reactor; material: Wastewater; isolation source: activated sludge from nitrification reactor of wastewater treatment...
CGACTGGACGCGCGACGGCGGCAAGCCTGCCCCCGGCGGCACCTGCACCAACGTCGGCTGCATCCCGTCCAAAGCGCTGCTTCAGTCGTCGGAGAACTTCGAGCACGCCGGCCACGGCTTCGCCCAGCACGGCATCGACGTGAAGGGCCTGTCGATCGACGTGGGCCGCATGCTCGCGCGCAAGGACAAGGTGGTCGCGCAGAACAACGACGGCATCCTGTTCCTGCTGAAGAAGAACAAGGTCGCCTTCCACCACGGGCGTGCGAGCTTCGCTGGCAAGGCGGACAGCGGATGGACGATCCGGGTGGAGGGCGCGGCGCCGGCGACGCTCACCGCGAAGCAGGTGATCGTCGCCACCGGCAGCACGCCGCGCGCGCTGCCGGGCGCGCCGTTCGACAACGTCCGCATCCTCGACAACGCCGGCGCGCTCGCGATCCCCGCGGTGCCGAAGCGCCTCGGCGTCGTCGGCGCCGGGGTGATCGGGCTCGAGATGGGCAGTGTGTGGCGGCGCCTCGGCGCCGAGGTGACCGTGCTCGAGGCGCTGCCGGCTTTCCTCGGCGCCGCCGACGAAGCGGTGGCGAAGGAAGCGCAGAAGGCGTTCGCGAAGCAGGGGCTCGCGATCCACACCGGCGTGAAGATCACCGCCGTGAAGTCCGGCAAGGCCGAGGTGACGGTCGAGTGGACCGACGACAAGGGCGCCGCGCAGAAGACCACCGTCGACCGGCTGATCGTGTCGATCGGCCGCGTGCCGAACACGGCCGGCCTCGGGGCCGACGTCGCGGGTTTGAAGCTGGACGAGCGCGGATTCGTCCTGGTCGACGGCGAATGCCGGACCAACCTTCCCGGCGTCTGGGCGGTGGGCGACGTGGTGCGGGGGCCGATGCTCGCGCACAAGGCCGAGGAAGAAGGCGTGGCGGTCGCCGAACGCATCGCCGGACAGCGTCCGCACGTCGACTTCAACGCCATTCCCTGGGTGATCTACACCGCGCCCGAGATCGCCTGGGTCGGCAAGACCGAGCGCGACCTCAAGGCCGAAGGCGTCGATTACCGGGTCGGCAGTTTTCCGTTCTCGGCCAACGGCCGGGCGCGCGCGATGGGCGAGACCACCGGGTTCGTCAAGATCCTCGCCGACGCGGCCACCGACCGGGTGCTCGGGATGCACGCGATCGGCCCGATGGCCTCCGAACTCATTGCCGAGGGCGTGATGGCGATGGAGTTCGGCGCCTCGTCCGAGGACATCGCGCGCATCTGCCACGCGCATCCCACGCTGTCCGAGGCCACGAAGGAGGCGGCCCTGGCGGTGGCGAAGCGCACGCTCAATCTCTGACCGGCGCCTTGCGCGGCGCCGCGTGATTCCCTCCGGCGAACGGCGTAAGATCGGCCGCGTGGGGGAAAACGAAGCCGTCGCCGGGCAGGCCGTCGGCACCATCCTCGAGCGGCACCTGGCCACGCGGGGAGGGGTGCCGGATTCCGGGCAACGCGCCGCCGCGGCGCGCCTCGACCGCCTTGCGCGCGAACTCGAAGCGTTCCGCGCGGCCCGCCAGTCGACGCTCCGGCGCCTCCTCTCCCCGCCCGCGGTTCCGCGCGGCGTCTACCTCTGGGGCGGGGTCGGCCGCGGCAAGAGCCTGCTGATGGACGCGTTCTTCGCCGCGGTTGCGATCCGGCGCAAGCGGCGCGTCCACTTCCATGCATTCATGCGCGACGTGCACGAGGGGCTCGCGACGCTCAAGCACGAGCCCGACCCGCTCGCGACGGTCGCGGACCGGATCTCCAAGCGCCACCGCCTGATCTGCTTCGACGAGTTCCACGTGTCCGACATCGCGGACGCGATGATTCTCGGGCGCCTGCTGCAGGCGCTCCTCGGGCGCGGCACCGTGTTCGTGATGACCTCCAACTTCCGGCCCGACCTTCTCTGGCCGGACGGCATCCAGCGCGACCGCTTCCTGCCCGCGATCGAACTGATCGAGCGCGAACTCGACGTGGTCGAGGTCGAGGGCGGCGTCGACTACCGGCTGCGGGCGCTCGAACAGGGGCGGGCGTGGCTCGTTCCCGCGGGGCCGGCGGCGGAAGCCGAACTCTCCCGAAGGTTCGACGCGATGGCGCACGGACCCGACGAGGACCGCCGGCTCGCGATCGAGGGCCGCACGATCGTCGCGCGGCGGCGCTCGGGCAGCACCGTGTGGTTCGACTTCGCGGCGCTGTGCGACGGTCCGCGCTCGCAACGCGACTACCTCGAGATCGCACGGCGTTTCGCGGTCGTGTTCGTCTCCGGCATCCCGGTGATGGGCCCGGACACCGCCGACCTCGCGCGGCGGTTCACCTGGCTCGTCGACATCCTCTACGACCACCGCGTCAAGCTGGTCGCGTCGGCGGCGGCGGAGCCCGAGGCGCTCTACCGCGAGGGACCGGCGGCGCACGAGTTCCCGCGCACGGCGAGCCGGCTCGCCGAGATGCGCACCCACGACTACATGGCGGAACCGCACGCCAGCCGCGAGGCGGCGCGCGCGGAAGCACCGGCCGAGGTCGCCTGAATCCCGCAAGAGTCCACCCGGAGGAGACACCCGTGCAAACCCACGCGCAGACGTTCAAGGCCTACCGCACCTACGAGGACCAGGGGATCGTCGCGAGCCGCTTCGTCGACCTCAAGGTCGACGAACTCGACCCCGGCGACGTGCTGGTCCGGACCAAGTACTCGACCATCAACTACAAGGACGCGCTCTCGTACAACGGCACCGGCCGCATCATGCGCAAGTTCCCGACCGTCGCCGGGATCGACATGTCGGGCACGGTCGAGCAGTCCTCCGACGCGCGCTGGAAGAAGGGCGACAAGGTGATCGTGCACGCCTACGACATGGGCGTCGCGCACGACGGCGGCTACAGCGAGTTCGTGCGCGTACCCGGGGACTGGGTCGTCCGGCGTCCCGAGAGCATGACCGCGTTCGACGCGATGACGCTCGGGACCGCGGGTTTCACCGCCGCGCTCGCCATCCACCTGATGCAGCACAACGGGCTCAAGCCCGGCAGCGGCCCGGTCGCCGTGACCGGTGCGACCGGTGGCGTGGGTTGCGTCGCGGTCGAGATCCTCGCGAAGCTCGGCTACCAAGTGGTCGCGATCACCGGCAAGGCGAAGGAAGAAGGCGACTGGCTTCGTTCGATCGGGGCGAAAGAGGTCCTGGCGCGCCAGTCGATCGATCTCACCAAGATCCGGCCACTCGGCACGGCCACCTATGCCGGCGCGATCGACAACCTTGGTGGCGACATCCTCGCGTGGCTCCTGTCGATGCAGAAGGTCGGCGGCACCGTCGCCGCGGTGGGGCTTGCCGCCGACATGAAGCTCCACACGACCGTCGCCCCGTTCATCCTGCGCGGCGTCCATCTGCTCGGAGTCGACAGCGCGAACTGCCCGATGGCGCTGCGCCAGGCGATCTGGAACCGGCTCGCGGTCGACTGGCGTCCCGACCGGGTGCACGATCAGGTGCGCACGATCGACTTCGAGGAGCTGCCGACCCATTTCGATGCGTACCTGAAGGGCATGGTGCGCGGCCGCACCGTGGTGCGCGTCGGACGGGACACGCACCCGTAGCGGAGGGTCCCCGCCGGCGTCGCCCGGCCCCGCCGGTGTTGACGCCGATCATGGTCGGCGGCGAGGCGACGCGACAGCATGGGGCGCAGGGCCGGCTGCGCCCCACCCGAGACAGGCAGGAGACCGTCATGGACCGCTACCGCGACTTCCACCATCGCTCGATCCACGACCGCGAAGCGTTCTGGCGCGCCGAGGCGGCGCTCATCGACTGGCACGAGCCGTTTCGCGAGGTGCTCGACTTCTCTCGGCCGCCGTTCTCGCGCTGGTTCGTCGGCGGACGCACCAACCTTTGCCACAACGCGGTCGACCGCCACCTGAAGGACCGTGCGGCGCAGCCGGCGCTCGTCTACCTGTCGACCGAGACCGGCGACCGACGGATTTTCACCTACGCGGAACTGCACGCCGAGGTCAACCGCATGGCCGCGGTGCTCGCCTCGCTCGGCGTGGGCAGGGGCGACCGCGTGCTGGTGTACATGCCGATGATCGCGGAGGCGGCGTTCGCGATGCTGGCCTGCGCGCGGATCGGTGCGATCCACTCGGTGGTGTTCGGCGGCTTCGCCGCGGCGTCGCTCGCCGCACGGATCGACGACGCGCAGCCGAAGGCGATGGTCACCTCCGACGCCGGCATGCGCGGCGGGAAGCCGGTTCCCTACAAGCACCTGGTCGACGCGGCGCTGCGACTCGCGAAGCATCCGCCGGCGAAGGTGCTGATCGTCGACCGCGGGATCGACAAGGCGATGGCGCGCACGAGCGGACGCGACGTGGATTACGCGGAACTGCGCGCGAAGCACCTGTCGGCGAGCGTTCCCTGCGCCTGGCTCGAGTCCTCGGAGCCGTCCTACATCCTCTACACGTCGGGGACCACCGGAACACCGAAAGGCGTCCAGCGCGACACCGGCGGCTACGCTGTGGCGCTCGCGAGTTCGATGCGCCGCATCTTCGCGGTGCCGCCGGGCGAGGCGATGTTCACGACCTCGGACATCGGCTGGGTCGTCGGGCACTCCTACATCGTGTACGGGCCGCTCATCAATGGCTCGACCACCATCATGTACGAGGGGCTCCCGATCCATCCCGACCCGGGCATCTGGTGGAAGATCGTCGCGGAGCACAAGGTGCGCACGATGTTCAGTTCGCCGACCGCGATCCGCGTGTTGAAGAAGCAGGACCCGAAGTACATGAGGATGCACGACGTGTCCTCGCTCGAGCGCCTGTTCCTCGCCGGCGAACCGCTCGACGAGCCCACCGCCCGCTGGGCGAGCGAATCGCTCGGCGTGGCGATCGTCGACAACTACTGGCAGACCGAGACCGGATGGCCGATCCTCTCCGCGCAGCCCGGCGTGGAAGACACGCCGCGCAAGTTCGGCAGCCCGTCTTTCCCGGTCTACGGCTACGACGTGAGGCTGGTGGACGAAGCGACCGGCCGCGAGTCGGGGACCGACCAGAAGGGCGTGCTGACGATTGCGCCGCCGCTGCCTCCCGGCTGCATGACGACGGTGTGGGGCGACGACGAACGTTTCGTTCGCACCTATTTCGGCACCATCCCGGGAAAGTCGCTCTATTCGACCTTCGACTGGGCGATACGCGACGCCGACGGCTACTACTTCGTGCTCGGACGCACCGACGACGTGATCAACGTGGCCGGCCACCGGCTCGGCACGCGCGAGATCGAGGAGGCGGTGCAGTCGCACAGCGGCGTGGCGGAAGTCGCGGTGGTCGGCGTCGCCGACACGATCAAGGGCCAGATCCCGGTCGCCTTCGCGGTGCTCAAGGATCCCTCGCGCGCCGCAACCGCCGACGCCGCGGCGGCGATGCGCAAGGAAGTGATGGACGCGGTCGATCGCCAGTTGGGTGCGATCGCGCGGCCCGGGCAGGTGCACTTCGTGACGCTGCTGCCGAAGACGCGTTCGGGCAAACTGCTGCGCCGCTCGATCCAGGCGCTGGCCGAAGGACGCGACCCCGGGGATCTCACGACGATAGAGGATCCGGGCGCGCTGGAGCAGATTCGCGCTGCGCTCGCGGCGCGCTGATCCGACCGCCGATCGGGAGGGCAGGGCCGTGTCCTGTCGAAGGACGCGGAGTGGGGACGGGTTCGCGGGCTACAATGGCGGCCGCAAGCGTCTGGCGTTGGTGCCGGACGTGGCTGCGACGGGAACGCAGCCCTCGCGTTCGCGCCATTCCGATGTCCGCTGCGACTGACCTCCCTTCACGCATTCTCGAGCTCGCGGCGAACCAGGGGACCCGCGAAGCGCTGATCGCGCCGTCACGCGTGCCGATGGATTTCGGCGCGCTCGCGGGATGGATGGTTCGTCTCGCATCGCAACTCGACGAATGGGGCATCCGTCGCGGCGACGCCTTGGCGTGGCTCGCGGCGGATCGCGCGAAGACCGCGCTCGCGCTTGCCGCGCTTCCGGCGTCCGCGACGCTCGTGCCGATCGCCGCTTCGGCGACCCTCGATTCGCTCCTCGGACTGCTGCCCCGCCTTCGTCCCAAAGCCGTGGTCGTGCCTGCAGGGACGGAGCCGGCGATAGCCGAAGCGGCATCGCGGCTCGGCGTCGCGGTGCTCTCCTCGCGCGATGACGGTGCGGCGGCGGGCGCGTTCGATCTCGCGCTCGAGCGTCCGCGGCGTTCGCTCGACCAGGCTCATCGCCACTCTTCCGAATGGGCGATCATCGGAGCGACGTCGGGCTCGACCGGACGGCCGAAGCTCGTGCCGCTTGGCCATCGCCAGATCCTGCTCACCGCGTTCGCGACCGCCCCGACACTTGGCCTTGGGCCCGGCGACATCTCCGGGCACGTCATGCCGCTGCACCTTTCGGGAGGCATGCGCACCAGCTTCTTCCAGTCTCTCCTCGTCGGTGGCGCGGTGAACGTGCAGCCGGAGGCGGATCTCGAAGCGCTGCTCGGCGAAATCGGCGCCGGCCGGGTGACCTACGTCTCGGCATCGTTCACGATGCTGCGCGAGATGCTGGCGCGCCTCGAATCGGGGCGCGACGTCGGGCGAGGGCGCCTGCGGCTGCTCCGGGTGGCCTCCGGGAGGATGGAGCCGCGCGAGATGGACGAGCTCGAGCGGCGCATGGGCGTCCCGGTGGTCACGGGGCTCGCGTCGAGCGAGACCGGCACCACGGCGCAGCAGCGGATCGACGCTCCGCGCACGCGCGGCTCGGTCGGACGTCCGGTCGCGAGCGAGGTGCGACTCGTGGATGGGGACGGACGCGACGTGCCGCCGGGCGGGACCGGCGAGATCCTCGTGCGCAGCGCGCAACTGTGCCCAGGCTACCTCGACGACGATGAACTCACGTCCCGCGCGTTCGCCGATGGCTGGTTCCGCATGGGCGACCTCGCGCGTTTCGACAGCGAGGGGGAGCTCCACCTCGTCGGCCGCGTGAAGGACGTGATCAACCGCGGCGGAGAGAAGATCTCGCCGCAGGAAATCGAAGTCGCGCTCATGGCTTTGCCGGAGGTCGCCGACGCCGCCGCCTTCGGCGTCGCGCATCCGCGCCTGGGCGAGGAGGTCGTCGCGGCCGTGGTGCCCGCCACCGGGCCGGCCCCGCAGGCCGACGCGATTCTCGAGCGGCTTCGCGTGCTGCTCGGCGCGCGCCGCACTCCGCGCAGGCTGTGGTTCGTGCCTTCGCTTCCGCGCGGGGACGGAGGCAAGCTCATGCGGTCGTCCTTGCCCGCCTGGGTCGGATACGAGGCGCACCCAAGGGAGGCGCCGCACGGCCATGCGCCAGGGAAGTCGGCGGTGGAAGCTGCGCTCGCCGCATTGTGGCAGCGAGTGCTTGGTGTCGCGGTCGTGCGCGCGAACGACGACTTCCGCGCTCTCGGTGGCACCGACGAGATGGCCGCGGCGCTCGTCGCGCAGGTCCGCGCAGTCTTTGCCGTCGAGGTGCCGGCACCCGTCGACGGTGGAGCAACCTCGACGCTCGAGGGAATGGCGGGTCGTATCGAGCGCGGGCGCCAATCCTCGTCGAATCCGTGACTCGGCGCGTAGCGCATTCCGCGCTGGCGTATCCTAAGGTTGCCCCGGCGGCTTCAGCAGGCGACGAGCTTCCTGCGTGTCCGATGCCACTTGCCTCGCGAACGACGCGGCGTCATCCTGAGTCACGACCTCGTAGCCCAGCGAACGCAACTGCCTCTGCAGTTCCGGTGACCGGCGCGCGGCGGCCATCGCTTCCTCGAGACGCGAGGCGACCGCCGCCGGAACGCCCGCAGGCGCGAAGATTCCGTACCAGGCCTTGACCACGACCGAGGGATAGCCCTGCTCGGCGGTGGTCGGCAACTCGGGCGCCGCTGTCACGCGCTCCGGGGAAGCCACGGCGAGGAGCCGGAGCCGCCCCGCCCTGGCCTGCGCCTGCAGGCCGGCGATCTCGTTGAACATGAGCTGGATGCGGCCGGCGACCAGGTCCGTGATCGGGCTGACCGCTCCTTTGTACTCGATCTCCGTCATCTTTGCGCCGGTCGCGGCGAAGAACTTGGCGAGCCCCATCGAGGTGACGCCGCCGCGCAGTGCGGCGACGTTGAGCTTGCCCGGCTCGGCGCGCGAAAGCGCCACCAGTTCGGGGAGCGTCGTCGCTGGCACCGACGGATGGACGGCGAAGACGAACGGCACGACCGCCACCCGGCCGAATGCATGGAAGTCGCGCGTCACGTCGTAGCGCGCGTCCGGCAGCACGGCCGGCGAGACGATCATGTGCGAGAACCCGCCGAGCAGCAGCGTGTAGCCGTCGGGCGCCGCGCGGGCGACCTCGCCTGCGCCGATCGTGCCGCCGGCGCCCGCCTTGTTTTCGACGATGACCGGGCTGCCCCAGTGCTGTTCGAGTGCGGCGGCGACGGTGCGGGCTACCTTGTCGGTCGCGCTGCCCGGCTGCTGCGGGGCGACGAGCGTCACTACGCGGGAGGGATAGGCGGGATCGGCGGCGAGGGCCGGGATCGGGGCCGCTCCCGCGAGGACCCAGGCGATCAGCGGCATGAGCGAGACGGTGGAGCAGCGGCGGCGGGAGGGATTCCGGGGACGCGCAGGCATGGCGCATTCTGCCATGGGAACAACGGTCGCCCGGCGAAGCGGGGAGCGCGGCCTATAATCGCGCACCTTCGGCCGGGCGTCGCGGGGGGCGGCGCAAGGCGCGAGGCTCGTCACGAGCCTGTCTGCGCCGACCGAGCGCGCGGGCGAGTCCCGATGAACGATTCCGCCGACCTCACGCTGCACCTCGACGAACTCTCGCGCCGGCACCCGGAAGCGCCGGCGCTGCTCGCACCGGGTCGCCGCCGCATGAGCTTCGCATCGCTCGCCCGTCACCGCGCGCACACGGTGGCGCGGCTTCGCGAGTGGGGCATCGGCCGCGGCGACGTCGTCGTGTGGATCAACGGGCATCGCGCGCAGACCGCAGCGGCGCTGGCAATCGTGCCCGCATCCGCGACGCTCGCGCTCCTTTCGCCGGCGACCCCGCCCGACGACCTCGCCGCGATCCTCGAGCGGATCGGTCCGAAGGCGATCGTCCTGCCGCCGGGGCGCGAGGGCGCGTTGCACGTCGTAGCCGCGCGCCATGGCCTCGCCGTGCTTGGCGCCGAGGACGACGGGAGCGCGGAAGCGGGCGCCTTCGAACTCGACCTCGCGATGCCGCGCGCTTCGCTCGAACGTCCGCGCGTGCATGCGCCGTCCTGGGCCTGCATCAACGTGACCTCCGGAGCGACCGGCTCGCCGAAGATCGTGCCGCACGGGCATTTTCAGGTCCTCCTGACCGCCGCCGCGACCGGAGAGAGGCTCGGGCTCTCTTCGGCCGATATCGCCGGCCACGTGATGCCGCTCCACCTGTCCGGCGGCATCCGCAACGGCTACTACCAGACGCTCCTCTGCGGCGGTGCGGTGAACGTGCTGCCGGAGGGTGGCATCGAGGCGCTGGTGGGCGCACTCGCTGCCGGGGAGGTCACCTACCTGTCCGCTTCCTTCACGATGCTGCGCGACCTCCTCGCGCGGATCGAAGGAGGCGAGCGCGTCGACCGCGGTCGCCTGCGCTGCCTGCGCGTCGCTTCGGGCCGGATGGAACCCGACGAGATGGACCGGCTGGAGCGCGCTCTCGGGGTCCCGGTGCTCACCGGACTCGCATGCAGCGAAGCGGGTTCGATCGCCCAGCAGGCTCCTGGCGGCGTGCGCCGGCGAGGTTCGGTGGGCGCTCCGGTGGCGACCGAAGTCCGCCTCGTCGATGGCGACGGCCGTGACGTGACGCGCGGCGCCGCCGGCGAACTCCTCGTGCGCGGACCGCAGGTCTTCGACGGCTACCTGGACGACGACGCACTCAATGCCAGCGCCTTCGTCGACGGCTGGTTTCGCGTGGGCGACCTGGCCCGGCTCGACGAGGATGGCGAACTGCACCTGGTCGGCCGCGTCAACGAGGTGATCAACCGGGGCGGCGAGAAGATCTCGCCAGTCGAGATCGACGCGGTGCTGTGCGCGCAGCCCGACGTCGCCGAGGCGGCGGTCTTCGGCCTGCCCCACCCGAGCCTCGGCGAGGAGGTGGTCGCGGCCATCGTGGTGGCGCCGGGCGCTCCGCGGGACGCGAACGCGCTGCTCGCGCGGCTGCGCCCGATTCTCGGCTCGCGCCGCACGCCGCGCCGGCTGTGGTTCGTCGACTCGCTGCCGCGCACCGAGGCGGGCAAGCTCCAGCGCTCGGCGCTGCCGTCCTGGGTGGGCGCCGACCCCTGGCCGGGGCCGGCCGAGCCGCGAGCGGCCGTCGCGCCCGTGTCGCCGATCGAGGTCGCGCTGGGCGGGTTGTGGGCGGCGACGCTCAGGCTCGCGTCGGTTCCGCGCGACGGCGACTTCTTCATGCTGGGCGGCGACTCGCTGCGCGGCGCGAGTCTGGTCGAGCAGGTGCGCACCGTGTTCGGAATCGACGTTCCCGTGGCCGCGTTGTTCGAGGATGCGGGGACCCTGGCCGGCATGGCGCGCCGCGTCGAGACCGCGCGCGAAGCACGCGTGCGTCCGACGACGTCCGCTGCGATCCCGCGACGCGATCCGCGCGCGGCGGTTCCGCTCGCCCACACGCAGGCGCGCGTCTGGTTCCTGCAGCGTCTCGACCCGGCGAGCGACGCCTACCACGAGTCGCGCCTGTGGCACCTCGACGGCGACCTCGACATCGAGGCGCTGCGCGAGGCGCTGGCGATGGTGGCGCGGCGACAGCTCATGCTGCGCACGCGCTACGTGACGGCCGGTGGCGTGCCGCAGCAGGACACGACCGGGTCTCCCTCCGTCGCTCTGGAGGTCGTGGGTCTCGCGGCTGCGCCCGGACGCCTGGACGAGGCGGTGCACGAGCGCGTTTCGCGGCCCTTCGACCTCGCTGCGGCACCGCCCGCGCGCTTCACGCTGTTCCGGCTCGGACCGTCGCGCCACGCGCTGCTCCGCGTGTGGCACCACATCATGAGCGACGGTCTCTCGTCGCCGATCCTCCAGCGCGACCTCTCGGCAGCCTATGCGGCGGCGAAGTCCGGGCGGCCGCCCGCGTGGCCCGACCTGCCGGTCGATTACGCCGACTACACGTTGTGGCAGCGGCGCGAACTCGAGAAGCCGGAGGCGCGGGCCGCGCTCGAAGCCTGCGTCGAACGGCTCGCGGGTACGCCTACGCTCGCGCTGCCCACCGACCGCGTTCGGCCGCCGGCGCAGAGCTTCCGGGGTGCGGTGGTGACCCGGCCGTTTCCCGCGGTCGTCGCGCAGGCGATGAAGCGGCTCGGCCGCGAGCAGGGTGCGACGCCGTTCATGACCTTCCTCGCCGCGTACGCGGCGCTCCTGTTCCGGTTGTCGGGCAACGAGGACTTCGCCATCGGCACGCCGTTCGGAGGCCGTACGCGATCGGAGTTCGCCGATCTCATCGGTTTCTTCGCCAACACGCTGGTCGTTCGCGTCGACGCCTCGGGCGGACCGGGTTTCGCCGGGTTCCTTCGCCGCATCCGCGGTGCGGTGCTCGGCGCCTTCGAGGCGCAGGACGTGCCGTTCGAGCGGCTGGTCGACGGGCTCGGCCTGGCGCGCGACCCGTCGCGCAACCCGCTGTTCCAGGTGGCGTTCGGGATGCGCGAGTCCGACGGCACCGATCTCGCGTTCGACGGCGTCACCGTGCGCCGGGATCCGTCGCGCCACGGCCGCGCGAAGTTCGACCTGACGCTCACGCTCATCGACGCGCCGGAAGGCATCACCGCGCACTGGGAGTATTGCGCGGACCTCTTCGACCGCGCGCCGGTCGAGCGGATGGCGCGCCAATTCGAGGCGCTTGCCGCAGCGGCCGTGGACGCTCCGGGCCTGCCGCTCGCGAGCCTCCCGCTGATGGATTCCGCGACGCGCGAGCGTGTCGCGACGCTGAACGCCGCGAGCGACCGCGCCCCCCCGCACGGGACGATCGTCACGCGCTTCGAGGCGCAGGCCGCCCGCCGCCCGGATGCGGTGGCGATCGGCGCGCTGTCCTACCGGGACCTCGACGGTCGCGCCAACCGCCTCGCGCAGGCGCTGCGGGCCGCGGGTGTGGCGCGAGGCGGCTTCGTCGGGGTCGCGCGGTCGAAACCCGCCGACATCGCCGTCGCCTGGCTCGCGGTGCTGAAAGCTGGCGCCGCCTACGTCCCGATCGACACCGAACTGCCCGCGGCGCGGGTCGAGTTCATGCTCGGCGATGCGCGCATTCGCGTGGTGATCGCCGACGACGTGACCGCGAGCCGCCTGGCGCGGCCGGGAGTCACGGTGTTCTGTCCGGAACGGGAGAAGGAGCGCCTCGACGCGACGACGCCGGTCCCGCCCGCGATCGACCTCGGTGTCGACGATCCCGCCTACGTGATCTACACGAGCGGATCCACCGGGACCCCGAAGGGCGTCGTCGTCCCTCACGGGGCGGTGCTGCGCCTCGTGCTCGACACCGATTACCTGCAGTTGCACGAGGGTGACGTCGTCGCGCAGATGGCCAATCCGTCGTTCGACGCCTCGACGTTCGAGTTCTGGGGCGCGCTCCTCAACGGCGCGCGCATCGCGCCGATCACGAAGACCGTCGCGATCGCGCCTCGATCGCTCGCGGCGACGCTCGCGTCCGAGCGAGTGACGGCGCTGTTCGTGACGACGGCGCTGTTCAACGCGGTGGCGCGGGAGGTCCCGGCCGCCTTCGCGCCGCTCACCTGCGTGATGTTCGGCGGCGAGGCGGTCGAGCCGCGTTGGGTCCGCGAGGTCCTGCGCGCCGGGGCACCGGCCCGGCTCCTCCACGTCTACGGTCCGACCGAGGTCACGACGTTCGCCACCTGGCACGAAGTGCGCGCCGTGCGCGCCGACGCCGCGACCGTGCCGATCGGCCGGCCGATCGCGCAGACCGACGCCTTCGTGCTGCGCGGCGACGGCGAACTCGCGGCTCCCGGCGAAGCGGGCGAGCTGTGGCTGGGCGGGCCGGGTCTCGCGCTGGGTTACCTCGGCCGCGACGACCTCACCGCCGAGCGCTTCGCCGAACGCGACGTCGCGCCGCTCGGCAGGCGCCGGCTCTATCGCACCGGGGACCGGGTCCGCATGGGCGAGGACGGTGTCCTCGACTATCTCGGCCGGTTCGACCGCCAGGTGAAGGTCCGCGGCCACCGCATCGAACTCGAGGAAGTCGAGGCCGCGCTCGCGAGGCTCCCGGGCGTGCGCGAAGCGGTGGTCAGCCTCCGCGGCGAGACGTCGCAGACGCGCCAGCTCGTCGCCTACCTCGTTGCGTCGAACCCGGGCGCACCGCCGGGAAACCTGCTGCGTGACCTGCGCAGCCACCTGCCCGATCCGATGCTGCCGGGCGCGATCGTGTGGCTTCCCGCGCTTCCGCTCAACGCCAACGGAAAGGTCGACCGCGGCGCCCTGCCGGCCCCGGGAGATGTCGGCGGCCGGCAGGCCGGGGTCCGTGCCGCGCCACGCGACATCTTCGAGAGCGTGCTGCTCGAGATCTGGCAAGAGCTGCTCGGTCACGAAGCCGGCGTCTTCGACCGGTTCTTCGAGACCGGCGGACACTCGCTGCTCGCGGCGCAACTGGTCGATACCGTGGAGCGAAGGACCGGCTACGCGCTGCCGCTCACCGCGATGTTCGCCGACGATACCGTCGCCGGCCTCGCGAAGGTCATCCGTGAACAGGCGCCGAACGATCCGGACCGGATCCTCGCGGTGAACGAGTCGGGCAGTCTTCCGCCGTTCATCTACCTGCACGGCGACTTCCAGGGAGGCGGCTTCTACAGCCGGACGCTGGCGCTGGCGCTGGGACCGGACCAGCCGACCTGGATCGTGCATCCGCACGGACTCGTGGACGACCGCATTCCGGACACGATCGAGGAGATGGCGCGCGAACTCGTGGCGGCGCTGCGCAGCCGTCGGCCTGCCGGCCCCTACCTGCTCGGTGGCCACTGCAACGGTGCGCTCGTCGCGTTCGAGATGGCCCGGCAACTGGTCGAGGAAGGAGAGGTGGTGCCCGTGGTGGTGGTGATCGAAGCGAGCGCGCCTTCGGGATCGGGCGCGACCGGCGGAGCGGACTCGTACGTCAAGTTCGACCCGATGGGCCGCCCGCAGGCGCTCACGCCCAGCGACCGGCGATCGCACGCCGAGTTGCGTTACCTGCACGCCATCGACCGCTATGCACCCGGGCGCTTCGCCGGCCGGCTGGTGGCGATCGGCGCCCGGGATCGGCGGCAAGGGTCGAGTGCCGGTTTCGGCTGGGAGGCGTTCGCGGACTCGGTGGAGCCGCACCGGGTTTCGGGATCCCACACCACGTTGCTCACGACCCATCTCGACGAACTGGTGGCCGTCGTGCGCGGCGCGCTGGCGCGCGCGACGAACCGGGCGCCCCGGTCCGCCGAGACCGAGACCCGATGACACCGATGTCCGAAGGCAGCGTCGTGCCGCTGGTCGTCGTCGAGCGGGGAGGGCGGGTCGAGAGCGTCCACCACGGAGCGATCGCGGTCACCGACGCCACAGGCCGCTTGATCGCCTCGGCAGGCTCCCCGGGTCTTGCTACGTTCACGCGCAGTGCGCTCAAGCCTTTCCAGGCGCTGCCCTTCGTCCTGGCCGGAGGACCCTCGCGGTTCGGACTGTCGCAGCAGCAGGTGGCGCTCCTGTGCGCCAGCCATTCCGGCGAGGTTCGCCACCAGGTCGGCGTTGCGGACCTGCTCGCGCGAGCCGGGTGCTCCGCGTCGGAACTCGCCTGCGGGAGCCACGCTCCGTACGTCTACGACTCGCTGGACGAGTCGCCGCCCCCGCCGCCGTATTCGCCGCTCGGCCACAACTGCTCCGGCAAGCACGCAGGGATGCTCGCGTGCTGCGTGCTGCACGGCTGGCGCAAGGACAGTTACGTGGATCCTGCCCACCCATTGCAGCGCGCGATCCGCGCGGCGGTCGCGAGGCTCTCGGGCATTGCGGAAGACACGCTGGCGCCGGCCGTGGACGGGTG
>WBZL01003261.1_pt1 | contig 14993 bp, 14 predicted proteins | sample 5204291 | NCBI WGS metagenome assembly WBZL01 (sample SAMN12344345, study PRJNA552823) | activated sludge metagenome | biome: Activated sludge suspended growth; feature: Nitrification reactor; material: Wastewater; isolation source: activated sludge from nitrification reactor of wastewater...
GATCCCGGCTGTTCTGGAGGTGGAGGATGCGGGCTTCCACCGCCGTCCCCCGGTCCATCAGGCGCGCCAGATCCACGTTGTCCGCCCGTGGCGCGTAGCCGATCTGGGCGCCGCGCCACTCCACCCTAACCGCCTTGTCGTCGTGGGGATTGGCGGGCTCGCGCAACAGGCGCAGGGCATCGCCCACCGCCATCAGCGGAAACAGCGCGCGTCCCGCGTAATGCTGGAAACCGGCCAGGGGGGAGGTTTGCAGGATCAGCCGCTGCTGGGTCTGCGCCGCGCCGGCCAGGCCGCTCGCGGCCAGCAACAGCCAAGCTCCCCATCGCCGGATGCTCATGCCGTCAACGGACGAGGGCATCGCGCACGGCATCCACCCGCCGCGCCGGGCACCGCGTGGCACCACGGCGGGAAGGCGCGTCCTCGGGCGGTTCCGGGGGCGGTTCCGGGCCGAACAGAAGCTCATCCAGACTGGAGACATGCTCGCCCTCGGACTCCGCCGGGTGGAAGTGCTCCAGCAGTCCGGGCGCGGCGCTCGGAAAGGCCACGCCGCTCACATCGGGGCCCGCCTCCCGCTTCGTGCCACGACAGCCCTTGGCGCCAATCCAGCAACTCAGCCTGATCATGACATCCTCCTGAAAGATCTCTCGCAAGTTCATGAATACACAAGAGACCCACTTCCAGAATAGACCCTTTTTCGGGTTTCAGGCGCTGGCCCGGATGTTTCATGAATTCACGTGATGATCGCGCGGGACCTTGTTCGTACAGGGTATTCCGGGAAGGAGCGGCGTAGTGATTCATACGCCCGACTGAGCGGGATTTCCTGTACGGACAAGGGACAAGCGAGGGCGCGTGAGGATTCATGAAACATCCGGGCTAGCCTGGGAGCCCGCCGGGCTTGCAGGCAAATCGGCCGTGAATCCACCCGGCCGGCCCAGGAATGCCGTCGCCTCCACCCTGACCCGGCTGCGCCGCATGGGCGGCAGGGCCTGCCAGATGCGGCGGCCGTAGGGTTTCTCCACCAGCCTGGGGTCGCAGATCATCAGCACGCCGTGATCCGTCTCGCGCCGGATCAGCCGACCGGCACCCTGCTTCAGGCTGATGACGGCATGGGGCAGCTGGTAGTCGTGGAACGGGTTCTTGCCGGCCCGCTTGAGGGCATCGACCCGGGCGGCCAGGACGGGATCGTCGGGGGGCTGGAACGGCAGGCGGTCGATGACCACCAGGGAAAGAGCCTCCCCGGCCACGTCCACGCCTTCCCAGAAGCTCTGGCTGCCGAGCAGGATCGCGTTGCCCAGGGCGCGGAATTCGTCGAGCAATTCGCTGCGGCTCCTTTCTCCCTGGAGCAGGATCGGGTAGCGAATACCGCTTTCCGCCATGCGCGCGGTGAGGATGCGGTGGGCCTCGTTCATGGCCCGCAGGGAGGTGAACAACAGGAAGGCGCGGCCGCCGCTGGCTTCCAGCAGGGGCCAGGCGGCCTCCACCACGGCCCCGGTGTAGCCCGGCGTGTTGGGGTCGGGCATGGCCTCCGGCACGTAAAGCATGGCCTGCTCGGGATAGTCGAAGGGGCTGTCCCAGACGGCGGTGGCGGCCCCCTCCTCCAGCCCGGACAGACCGATCTCGTGCAGGTAATGGGAAAAATCCCCCCGCACCGAGAGGGTGGCCGAGGTGAAGATCCAGGCGCGCGGGTCGCCCGCGATCTGGCGCGCGAACAGTTCCCCGGCATTCAGCGGCGTGGCGTGGAACAGGACCGAGTGGGTGGCGGCTTCCAGCCAGCGCACGATGCCGGTGGCGGCATACTCGGGCATGGGCGTGAGCCATTTCTCCAGGCGGTCGGCGGCCTCGCGGCAACGGCCGTGCAACTTGGCCAGTTCGTCGGAACGTTCGGCCTGGCTTTCCAGCAGCGCATCCAGCCTGGCCAGCCGCGCCGTCATGGCCTCCACGGCGGCCAGGAACTCGCGCCGCTCCAGCGCCCGGGCGGCGGGCAGGCGCAGCGGGTTGAGGCCCAGGCCCAGGCGGACCTCACGGGCGGCGGTTTCCAGCTCGCCGGCCGCCTTGGGCAGGTCGGGGAAGTCAGGCGCGGACACCGAGGCTTCCACCCGGGTGTCCCGGCACAGGTCCACCAGCATGCCGGTGGTGATGGTCTCGCCGAAGAACAGGCTGGCGGTGGCCGGCAACTGGTGGGCCTCGTCGAAGATCACCGCGTTGCTGGCCGGCAGCAGTTCGCCGGCACCCTCGTCCTTGAGCCAGACGTCGGCAAAGAAGAGATGGTGGTTGACCACCACCAGGTCCGCCTCCAGGGCCTTCTTGCGCGCCTTGAGCACGAAGCAGGCCTTGTGGTGGGGACAGTCGCCGCCCAGGCAGTTGTCCCGGGTGGAGGTGGCCCAGGACCAGGCCGGGGAATCCTCCGGCGCGTCACCGCAGGCCATGCGGTCGCCCGAATCGGTGTGGGCGGCGAAGCGGGCGATGGCCTGGAGATGCAGGGCCTCCTCCCGGCTGCGCAGGCGGGCGTCGGACAGGTTGCGCTCCAGGTGATAGGGGCAGACGTAGTTGGCGCGCCCCTTGAGCAGGGCGACGGTCACCGGCCGGGCCAGGGCCTCGCGCACAGCCGGGATATCCCGGTGAAAAAGCTGGTCCTGCAGGGTTTTGGTGCCGGTGGAGATGATGACCTTGCCGCCGAACAGCATGGCCGGCACCAGGTAGGCCAGGGTCTTGCCGGTGCCCGTGCCCGCCTCCGCCACCAGCCGTTCCCGGTTTTCCAGGGCCCGGGCGATGGTCCGGGTCATCTCGATTTGCTGGGCCCGGGGCCGATACCCGGGAATGACGCGGCCCAGGGGGCCCGCCCCCGAAAAAATGTCTTCCAGATCCATGGGGCGAGTCTAGTGCAGTGGAACAGTCTTGGGCGGGCTTGTGCGAACCCCGGCGCGGGTCGGGCTTCAGCCCGGCTTGTCGCCCTTAAGGGCGACCCACGGGGGTGTTCCAGCGCTCGCATCAGCCTGCCGGGCTTCAGCCCGGCGCCATCAATCACCCCAGATAACTGAACAGGGACAGGCTGGAGGTCATGGCATAGGCCCGTTCCGCGGCTTCCAGGCTGGTCTGTCGCGTCTTCAACCGCATGATGGCGGCGGCCTGGTCCAGTTGCTGGAGGTCGCCGAGGGCGTTGCTTTCCAGGGTCATCAGGCTGTTGGTGGTGGCGGTCAGGTCGGCCAGTTCGGTCTGGGCGCCGGCGATGCGGTACTGGATACCGGCCAGGGCATTGATGGCGTCGTCCAGGGTCTGGATGTAGCCGTCCAGGGTGGCCTGGTCCGGAATGGCGCCCGGCGGGTTGCTCAAGGGCAGGCGCACGATGGCCTCGTCCAGGGTCTGCAGCAGGTCGACGCCAGCGCCGTCACCCGCCCGGTAGACCGTATCCAGGTTGTCGCTGACCTGGAGCCTGCGTCCCGTGTCCACCTCCACCTCGCGGGTGCTGGCGGAGCCGACATAGCCGGTCACCACGCCCGCGGGCGGGTTGCCGCCGTCGCCGCCGCCGGCATTGGCGAAGGGCTGGGTGGTGGTCTTGTCGCCGGCGAAGATGTAGTTGCCCGACGGGTCCTGGGTATTGGCCAGGCTGAGCAGATGCTCGAAAACGCCGCGCAATTGCTGGGCATGGGCATCCCGGGCCTGGGCGTCGAAAGCCGGGCTGGTGCCGACGAGCAGGGCGCGGGCCTTGTTCAGGGCGCTTTCCACCTCGTTGAGCACGGTGCTTTCGTATTCCAGCGCCAGATCGGCCTTGGTCTGGTTGGCCGCGTACTGGGTACGGGCGGCGAGCCGGTTGCCGAGGTCCAGGACTTTCTGGGTGGCCAGGGGATCGTCCTTGGGCGCCAGGAAATTCTGTCCCGTGGCGATCTGCTCGTTGAGACGGGCCATGGCGGACTGGTTGTCCCGTATGCCGACGAGACCGCTGGTGAAAAAGGTGACAGAGTCGATGCGCATGATTCAGGCTCCCGCTGATCCCGGATTGCCAGGATTATCGAACCACATTCAACAATTCCTCGAACAGGCTGGAGGCGATCTGCATGGTACGCGCCGCCGCCTGGTAGGCCTGCTGGTAGCGCACCAGGTTCACCGCCTCCTCGTCCAGGTTGACGCCCACCTGGCTCTGCCGGGCATCCACGGCGGACTGTACCAGGCTATCGAAGGCGTCCCGGTTGAAGTCGTCCTGGGCCGCCAGGCTGGCGGTGCGGTTGACGGACCTGTTGTAGGCGGCGCCCAGGGAATCGGTGAAGGCGCCGCCGCTGAAATTGAGCAGGGCGGCGGTTTGTAGGGCGCCCAGGGCCAGGGCGTTCTGGTTGTCGCCGGGACCGCCGGCGCCCGCGCCGGCGGCTGCGATCTGGCTGGTGTCGGTGATCGCCATGCCCATCCCCCGGGCCTGGTTGCCGATGCTCCAGCTCTCGCCCGCCACCGGCGCCGGCACGCCGGCGGCCAGGGTGAAGCCGAGGCCGGCGCCGTTGAGGGCGGCCAGGTTGGCGTAGTTGGTGACCGTGCCGGTGGACAGCTCGGTCACGCTATAGCCCCCGCCCCCCAGGGTGATGTCGTAGCCCACGGGATCCAGCAGGGAATCGTCGGTGACGGTCAGGTTCAGTTCGCCCAGGGTCGCGCCCTGGGGCACCACCGGGTTGCTGAAGAAATCGCCGCCCGCGGCGAGGTTGTAATCCAGACCGCCGCGGTGGACGTTGTTGACCGCGCTGGCCGTGACCAGGGCGATGCGGTTGAGGTCTCGCAGGGCGGGCAGCAGCACGCCGTCGCGAAACGCCAGCACGCCGCCCAGTTCCCCACCCGACACCTGGCCCGCCAGGCTGGAGGCGCCGGCGGCCACCAGCCGGGAGGTGGGATCGGCGATGACGCTGGTATAGCGCTGGGATTGCTGGCTGATGGCCGGATCGTGGACGGCGGGGTCGCTGGCGCTCTGCACCATGTCGAGCTTGTAGACCGACAAGCCCAGAACCAGGGTCTTGCCGCCGCCGATGAAGATGTCGGCGGTGCCGTCCGCCTGGTCCAGGCGGGTGACATCGACCAGCTTGCTCAGTTCCTCCACCAGCTGGTCGCGGGCATCCACCAGGTCGTTGGCGGGCTGGCCGTTGGCCGCACGGCTCTGGGCGATGGTGGCGTTGGCCTGGGCGATCTGCCCCGCCAGCACGTTGATGCGGGTGGTCAGGGCCTGGACGTCGTTGTTGGTCGCCGCGCGCTGTTCCAGGAGTTGGCCGGCCAGGGTATTGAAACGTCCGGCCAGGTTCTGGCCCGCCGACAGCAGGTTCTGGCGGGTCGCGCTGTTGGCGGGATCGTTGGCCACCTCCTGCGCGGCGGCGAAGAACCGGTTCAGGCTGGTGTTCAGGCCGGTGTTCTCGCCGCCCAGCAGTTTGTCCACCAGGGCCGAGCGGGTCGAGGCCGCCGCGTAGCGGGAATACTGGGACTGGTTGAGCAGCACCTCGCCGTCCAGGAACTGGCTGTACTGGTGCCGCACCTGGTCGACGGCGACGCCGTTGCCGACGTAGCCGTAGCCCGTGAACTGGGGCAACAGCGACGACTGCGTGATCTCCTGGCGGCGATAGCCCGCGGTGTTGACGTTGGCGATGTTCTGCTGCGTGGTGCGTATGCCCGCCTGGGCCGCGTTCAGGCCCGAGGCGGCGATACCCAGAATTCCGGTTCCCATGGCAAGCTCCTGTTGCGCTGATTACCGCCCCGGGAAGGGCGAAGAAACGCTTGGGGCATCCCGGCGCATTTCCTGAATGACGACTTCTGTCATCACACTCCCGCCATCGCCACGCTGGCGATGACGGCCTTCAATTTGCCGGCGTAGGCCGGGTCCGTGGCATAGCCGCCTTCCGCCAGCCCCAGCGCGAATGCGCCGGCATCGTCTCCCGCCCGCAAGGCCTCGCCGTAACGGTTCCTGAGCAGGTTGGCGTAATCGGTGAAGGCGGCGCCGTAGTCGGCATAGGCGCGGAAGCTCCGGGTCTGCTTCATGGCCAGGCCCTGGCGGTATTCGGTGGTGGTGGCCTCCACCGATTCGCCGGCCCAGCCCCGCCCCGCCTTGATGCCGAACAGATTGAAACTGGACTGGCCCTCGGCGCCCTTGATTTCCCGCGCGCCCCAGCCGGATTCCAGTGCCGCCTGGGCCAGGATGAAGCGGGCCGGGACGCCGGTGGCGGCTTCCGCCGCCTCGGCATGAGGCAGCATGGATTCCAGGAAGGCTTGCTTGCGGCCGGCGGCGGAAGCCGGCGCGGTTTTGCCCCGGGTGTCCTGGACCGGGGGCTGCGACGCCTCCTCCCGGCCTCCCGCGCGCGCGGGGGCGGTGGACGTCGCACCCTCCCCGCCGGCGGGGAGCACCCTATCGGGCATGAAGGCCGGGGTGGGCAGCGGCTTGCCGCCGTTGACCGCTTCCGCCGGCATTCCGGCCTGCCGTTCCAGGTGCTTGATCATCATGTCCGCGAATCCCAGGCCGCGCCCATTGGCCATCCTGGCGGCCCACTGCTGGTCCAGCAGGTCACGGTAGAGCTTGTAGCCCTCGCCGCTGGTCATGGGATCGTCCTCTTCGCTGAAGCGGGTCTCGCGCAGAGTCTTGAGCATCTGGGTCACCATGAGGGACTCGAACTGCCTGGCCGCGGCCCGCAGCGCTTCCTTGTCGCCGCCGGCGGCGCGGGCTTTCAGCGCCCGGGCATCGGCGACATCGACGGCGAGGGTCTCGGCGGCGGCCAGCATCAAATCACTTCCAGGTCGGCCTTGAGGGCGCCGGAAGCCTTCATGGCCTGCAGGATGGCCAGCAGGTCCTGGGGCGTGGCGCCGATGGCGTTGAGCGCCTTGACCACGTCATTGAGGGAGGCGGAGGACGGCACCGCCACCAGTTCGCCCTTTTCGTTCTTGATCTGCACGTCGGCCTGCTGGGTCACCACCGTGCGGCCGTCGGCGAAGGCGTTGGGCTGGGAAATCACGGGCTCGGCGGTGATGGTGACCGACAGGTTGCCGTGGGCGATGGCGCATTGGTCCACGGTGACCAGCTGGTTCATGACGACCGAGCCGGTGCGCGGGTTGATGACGACGCGCGGCGCGGGGGTGCCGGGATTCAGGCTGAGGTTCTCCAGCCTGGCCAGGAAGGCCACCCGCTGGCCCGCGTTGGTGGGCGCCCTGACCTGGATGAGCCGGCCGTCCTGCGCCATGGCCACGCCCTTGCCGAAACCGCGTTCGATGGCGTCGATCACCCGGCTCGCCGTGGTGAAGTCCGCTTCCTTGAGTTCCAGGTTGATGAAGTCGCCCTCGCCGACCCGGGTGTTGACCGCCCGTTCCACCGTGGCGCCGGAGGGAATGCGGCCGGCGGAGAGGTGGTTGATCTGGGTGGAGGAACCGCCGGCGGAAGCCCCGGCGCCGCCCACCATCAGGCTGCCCTGGGCGATGGCGTAGATCTGGCCGTCCGCGCCCTTCAGGGGCGTCATCATGAGGGTGCCGCCGCGCAGACTCTTGGCCCCGCTCAGCGCGGAAACGGTGACGTCCACGCTCTGGCCCGGCTTGGAAAAGGCCGGCAGGGTGGCGGTCACCATCACCGAGGCGACGTTCTTCTTGCTGCTGTACAGGCTCTTGCCGGGGTAGGGGTTCACGCCCAGATTGCCCATCAGGTTGGCCAGTCCCTGGAAGGTCAGGTCCGAGGTGTCGCCGGTGTCGTCGAGGCCGGCCACGATGCCGTAGCCGACCAGCTGGTTGGGCCGGATGCCGTCGATGTTGGCGATGTCCTTGATGCGCTCCGCCCAGGCCGGCTGTGCGAGCAGGGCGGAGACGAGAAGGAGGAACAGGCGTGTCATGTCGCGCCTCTCAGAAAGGCAGGATGGTCAGGAAGAAGCGGGCCAGCATGCCGCCCGCCTGGGAGGGGTCCAGGCTCTGGGAGTTCTTGGATTCGATCTGCACGTTGGCCAGCTGGTTGGAATTCACCGTGTTGTTCAGGGTGATCTGGTTGGGGTTCACGACGCCGGCCAGGCGGATGTACTCGGTGTCGTTGTTGATCGCCACCTGCTTCTCGCCGGCCACCACCAGATGGCCGTTGGCCAGCACCTCCACGACGGTGACGGTGATGGAACCGCTGACGCTGTTGGAATTGGTCTCGTTGTCCTTGAACTCCTGCTTGCTGGACGCGGAGGGGTCCCAGCTGGTGGCGCCGAACACTGGTCCGTGGCCCAGCACGTAGGGGCTCGGAATGTCATAGCTGGCATTGGCCTTGCGCTCGTCGGTGGTTTCCGACTTGCGCTTGGCCTCGGTCTTTTCCACCAGGTTGACGATGAGGGTGTCGCCCACCATGCGGGCCTTGCGGTCCTCGAACATGGCCAGGGCCGGCCGGGGCCGGCTGTCGGTGTGGAAGATCGCGCCATTGCTCGTATAGGTGGCGACCGGCTGGGGACGGACCGAGAGCGGCTCCTTGATGGCGGTGCTGGGCGGCGGCGTGGCGCAGCCGGCAAGGGCGGCGGCGGCGATGCAGAGGCTGACCCGGAAGCGGTTCATGGCTGGCTCCTCACGTCTCGCGCCTCACGCCTGGTCATATCTGGGTCAGACGCTGGAGCATCTGATCGGAGGTGGTGATGGCGCGGGAATTCAGTTCGTAGGCGCGCTGGGTGATGATCATGTTGACCAGTTCCTCGGCGACGTTGACGTTGGAGGTCTCGAGGAAGCTCTGGTTGAGCACGCCCAGGCCGTTGGTGCCCGGGTTGTTGACCTGGGGCGAGCCGGAGGCGGCGGTCTCGATGAACAGGTTCTCGCCCTGACTCTGCAGGCCGGCGGGGTTGACGAAGGTGGCCAGCTGGATCTGGCCGAGTTGCGAGATGATGTTCGGGTTGCCCGGCTGGGTGACGCTCACCACGCCGTCCTTGGCGATGGTCACCACCAGGGCGTCCGGCGGGATCTGCATGCTGGGCAGCACCACGTAGCCGCTGGCGGTGACCAGGGTGCCCTGGCTGTCCACCTGGAAGGAACCGTCCCGGGTGTAGGCGGTGCTGCCGTCCGGCATCTGGACCTGGAACAGGCCGCGGCCGCTGATGGCCACGTCCAGGGAGTTGCCGGTCTGGTTCAGGCTGCCCTGGGTGAAGAGGCGCTCCGTCGCCACCACCCGGGCGCCGACGCCGAGCTGGAAGCCCGACGGCAACTGGGTCTGGTCGGAGGACTGGGCCCCGGGCTGGCGGATGATCTGGTACAGCAGGTCCTCGAACACCGCCCGCCCCCGCTTGAAGCCGGTGGTGGAGACGTTGGCCAGGTTGTTGGAGATCACGTCCAGGCTGGTCTGCTGGACGTCGAGGCCGGTGCGGGAGATGTGCAGGGAACGGAGCATGGCGGGATCCAGGGTTAGGCGGTGAGGGTCAACATCTTGTCGGCGCTGCGGTGGTTTTCCTGGGCGGCGCTCAGCACTTTCATCTGCATCTCGAACTGGCGGGCCAGGCTGACCATGTTCACCAGCGCCTCGGCCGGGTTGACGTTGCCGCTCTCCAGGGCGCCGGAAATCAGTTCGACGTTCGCGTCGGTCTCGGCGGGCCGTCCGCTGGCGAGGCGGAACAGGCCGTCCTCGCCGCGCACGAGATCCCGCTCCGGAGGGTTGACCCGCTTGATGCGGCCGGCGATGGCAACGCTGGCCAGGTCCTGGCCGATGGGCACGGTGGAAACCGTGCCGTCCTTGGCGATCAGGACGTCCTGGTCCGGCGGCAACGCCAGCGGGCCGGCGTCGCCCACCAGGCCGAGGCCGTTGACGGTTTGCAGGATGCCGTTCTGGCTGACGTGGAGGTTGCCCATGCGGGTGTAGGCCTCCTGGCCGGCGGCGTCCCGCACCGCGATCCAGCCCGCGCCCTTGACGGCCACATCGAGGGGTCGGCCGGTGACCTGGATCGCGCCCTGGCTGAAGTCCGTGCGCGGGGTGGTTTCCACCACGAAGGCGCGGGTTCTGGCGCCCTCCCCCACCACCGGCAGGGCGCGGAACACGTTGAGTTCCTGGCGGAAACCGGAGGTGGAGACGTTGGCCAGGTTGTGGGAAACCGCCGCCTGCTGGCGGGTGATTTCCCGCGCCCCGGTCATGGCGATGTAGATGACGCGGTCCATGGTCAGGCGGGAATGGGGAATGGGGAATGGGGAATGGGGTAAACCAGCGTGCCAAGACGGCCCGACGCGGTTCCCCTGTGTTCAAACACCGGCCAACGCATCTTTTCGCCTTTTCCCATCACTCATTCCTCATCACTCATCCCCCATCACGCCTTACCGCAAATTCACCAGCGTCTGCAGGATCTGGTCCTGGGCGCGGATGGTCTGGGCGTTGGCCTGGTACATGCGCTGGGCGACAATCAGGTTGACCAGTTCGGCGGTGAGGTCCACGTTGGATTCCTCGATGGCGCCCGACTGGACGTAGCCCAGGACGCCGCTGCCCGGCGCGCCGGCGGTGGGCTGGCCGGACTCGGAGGTCTCGAAGTACTGGTTGTTGCCCAGGGGCTGCAGGCCCCGGGGGTTGAGGAAGCTGTAGAGCTGGACCTGGCCCAGGGTGCGGGTCTGGCCGTTGGTGTAGCGGCCCTGGATCACGCCCTCCCGATCCACCGAGACGCCGGCGATGCGGCCGGAGGAATAGCCGTCCTGGGTCAGGAAGGAAACGCCGAAGCTGCTGCCGTACTGGGTGAAACTGGTGAGATCCAGGTCGTAGGCCAGGTCGCCGGCGCCGGAGGCCAGCACGGCGGCGGGGATGGTGATGGCGGCCGGCGCCGCGGCGGCGCCGTTGATCTGGTCGATGGTGCCGTCGGGGTTGTAGGCCATGGTCATCGAGGAGCCGGCGCCGCCACCGTTCATGTCGATCTGGGCGCCGTTGACGTAGCCGTCCACGTTCCAGGTGTTGGCCGCGCTTTTCTGGAAGTAGAGCACGAAGCCGTGGGCGTTGCCGGCCTCGTCGTAAACGGTGAAGGAGGTGGAGTGGTTGTAGGTGGTGGCGTCCGCCGGGGTAATGGCGCCGGCGATGGCCGCCTGCTGGGAATCCAGGTTGGCCACCAGATCCACCTCGGTGGTGACGTTGGGCGGCGAGGGAGCCAGGGACAGCTGGATGTCCACCGGGTTGCCGCCGATGATGTTGCCCTGGGCATCCGCGATGAAGCCGGTCAGGCGCTGGCTGGAGGCGTTGATCACGTAGCCGTCCTTGTCCAGGTTGAACTGGCCGTTGCGGGTGTAGGTGACGACCCCGTCCTGGTTCATGCGGAAGAAGCCCTCGCCGCTGATGGCGATATCCAGGGGATTGCTGGTGACGCTGATGTTGCCCTGGCTGAATTGCTGGGCCACATCCGCCACCTTGCTGCCGATGCCGATGGTCAGGCCGCCCGATCCGTACAGGGACGTGGCATAGACGTCGGCGAACTGGGCGACACCCGACTTGAAGCCCGCCGTGGTGGTATTGGCGATGTTGTTGCCGATCACGTCCAGATTCTTGGCCGCGCCATTGAGACCGCTCAAACCCTGTTGGAAACCCATCTCGCCCGCTCCTTAGTAGATCTGCCTGATTTGCTCGAAGGCGCGCACGCCCAGCCCGGAAACCTCCGCCTCCATGCCGCTGTCGTTCAGCGACACGCTTTGCACGCTGCCCAGCCCGTAGGGCGTGAAGGCCACCTTCTCGCCGGCGGCGGCGGCTTCCACCGCGAAACTGTATTGGCCGATGGCCAGGGCGTTGCCGCCGGCGTCCTTGCCGTCCCAGACGAAGCGCACCAGACCGGCTTCCTGGGCGCCCAAGTCGAGAACGCGCGCCGTGGCGCCGCCGGCATCCAGCACCTTGATCCTGACGCTGTCGGCCTTGCCGGCCAACTCGACGCCGCCCACGGCGCCCGCCGCGCCCAGGGTGAGGACATCGCCCTCGGCCAGGACCTGGCGACCCACCAGGGCGGCGCCCTGGATCACCTGGCTGGAGCGGAACATCCCGGACAGGCTGTCCATGCTGTCGTTCAGCTTGGTGATGCCCTCCACGGTGGACATCTGCGCCAGTTGCGAAGTCAGTTCCGCGTTCTCCATGGGATTCATGGGGTCCTGGTTCTTGAGTTGGGTGACCAGGAGCTTGAGGAAGCGGTCGCTCATCTCCTGGGCGGAAGCGGTGGTGGTCGCGCCACCGCTGGTCCCCTGGTTGAGGGACGCGACCAGGGATGCGTTATCGGTGGACACGGCGGAGATGGACATGCCTTAGCTCCTTCAGGATTGGGCGAGGGCCAGGGTCCGCTGCAGCAGACTCTTGGTGGTGGCCATCACTTCGGCGTTGGTCTGGTAGGACCGGGAGGCGGAAATCATGTTGACCATTTCCTCCACCGGATCCACGTTGGGGTAGGCGACATACCCACGGGCGTCGGCCAGGGGGTGCTTGGGGTCGTGCACCAGCCGGGGCGGGGCCGGGTCCTCCAGCACCGTCTTCATGCGCACGCCCTGGGCCCAGGGCGCGGATGGGCTCATGGCCACGGCCTGGAACAGCACCTGCTTGGCCTTGTAGCCCTCGCCGGTGGAGGCGTGGGCGGAATCGGCGTTGGCCAGGTTGGAGGCCACCGCGTTCAGGCGCATGGACTGGGCGGTCAGGGCCGAGGCGGCGATGTGGAACACGTTGCTCATGGACATGGCGTGGCGCCCCCGTTAACGCGACGACTCGATCGCCCGCCCCAGGGTGCGGAAGCCGCTGGCGGCGCGTTCCAGCAGGAACTGGTAATGCAGGGCGTTGTCGGTGAAATGGGCGCGCTCCACATCGGCGTCGACGGTGTTGCCGTCCAGGCTGGGCTGGATGGCGCCCCGGTATTTGATATGGCCGGATCCGGCGCCGGCCCCGGAGCCGGCGGCATCCAGGTGGCGCGCCGCGGTTTTCGCCAGGGCCAGGGCGCCACCGTCGGTGCCCATGGCCTGCTTGAGGGCGGCGGCGAAATCCATATCCCGCGCCTTGTAATTCGGGGTGTCCGAATTGGCGATGTTGGCGGCCAGGATTTCCTGGCGCCGCGCTCTCAGATCGAGGGCGGACTGGACGAAGGCGAGTTCTTTGTCGATCTTGCTCAGCATGGCGGACTCCACGGCGCCCGCCGGATTGGCGGGACGCTGGGTTTAGCCTGAGCAAGGGCTATGCCAATTCAATAATCACGCGTAAATGCTTGTATTTGAACAATCCAGAGGCTTGATGCCCATTCCCCGGGCAAGCGCGACGGCAAGCATGGCCACCGCCGGCAAGAATTGCCACCACGCCTCAACCCCGTTCCACCCGGTTCCTGCCGTGGGATTTGGCCGCGTACATGGCCTGGTCCGCCCGCGCCAGCAGTTCGGCCTCGGCCTCGCCGTCCCGGCGCTGGGCGACGCCGGCGCTGAAGGTGATCAGCACCCGCTCGTTGTCGTGCATGAAGAATTGCCGGGTCAGTTCCCGCTGGATGCGTTGCAGGATGCGCTCCGCCTCGGTGATGTCGGTATTGGGCAGCAGGATGAGGAATTCCTCGCCGCCGTAGCGGGCCAGGGTGTCGGTGGGGCGCAGCAGGTTGCGGACCACCCGGGCCAGGTGGCGCAAGGCCGCGTCGCCGGCCTGGTGGCCGAGGCCGTCGTTGAGCTTCTTGAAATGGTCGATGTCCAGGAGGCCGATGGACAGGGGTTCGCCCAGCCGGTCGGCGCGGGCCAGTTCCCGGGAGAAGGCCTCGTCCATGCCGCGGCGGTTCAGGGCGCCGGTCAACTGGTCCTCCCGCACCAGGCTGGAGACCTGGGCCAGTTCCTGTTCCAGCGCGCGGATGCGCTGTTCCGCCTGTTCCGCCTGGCCGCGGGCGGCCAGGAGTTCGCCGTGGTTCTGGCGCAGGGCGTCGCGCAGGCCGCCGACGTCGGCGGTCAAGCCCCCCATCAGGTCACCCAGTTCGGCGATGTCCCGGGCCTGGCCTATCTTCTCCGAGTATTCGCCGATGCGGACCTGGTAGCCGTCGGCGCTCTGGCTCATCTCGCCGACGCGGTCGATGAAGGTGGTGATCAGGGTCTTGAGCCTGGACCGGGCCTCGTCCAGGCTGCCCTTGAGCACGCCCTGCTTGAAGGCCAGTTCCCGCAAGCCCCGCTCCGCCTGGAGCAGGGCCTCGGGCTGGAGATCGCCCGCCATGAGGTTCTCCATGGCGGCGAATTGACCGGACAACCAGGCCTCGTCCCCCACCAGCTCGCCGATGTTGAGGAACAGCAGGCCCATGAGGCGCTTGAGGCCGGCGGAAAGCGCGTGATCGTCCTCCGCGTGGACCAGCAGTTCCCGCCAGAGGGAGGACCAGGTTTCGTAATGGGTGGTTTCCAGGCGCGGGGCGCCGCCGATGGCGTGGGAGAGATCCGCGGCGCGCCGGGCCAGTTCCGGCCATCTCGGCTCGCAGCCGTCGGCGAGGAGGCCCAGGTTGTCGGCCAGGGCCCGCATGAGCGAACGGTACTCGCCCGGGTCGCCGGCTTGCCCTTGCCCGGCGGTGGCATCGGGTTTCTTCTGGCCGGCGTCCCCGGCTTCCTCGGCGATGACGCCTTCCGACCAGCTTCGCGCCAGGGCGGCGAGCTTTTCCCGCAATTGCCGGGAATCATTGCCGAAATTGATCATCACCCGTTCCAGCATTTCCCGCTTCCTGGACTGGGTCAGCCCGCTCTGATGCGCATCCCATTGTTTGATCAGGGGGCGCAGCACGTCGGGCCAATGGAGTTCCGGGTGAATTTCCTCGCCCGATACATCGGCGTAGGCCTGGCGGAAGTTCTCGGGCGTCGGCGGCAAACGGCGGGACGTCAGCCGGCGGAAGGCTTCTCGGGCGATCTCGGCGGGAAGTTTGGGGGGTTCCATGACGGACTCTTTGAACTCGGGGAGAATGGACGGGTCTGCGATATAACGGTTCGGCGATATGACGCATCGACGATACTAAGCTTTGCGAAAGTAAAACCACATTCCTCCCCCTCCCAACCTCCCCCGCATGCGGGGGAGGAGTTGGCCCCCTCCCCGCTGGCGGGGAGGGTTGGGGTGGGGAGAAGAGTGC
>WBZL01002222.1_pt1 | contig 14978 bp, 13 predicted proteins | sample 5204291 | NCBI WGS metagenome assembly WBZL01 (sample SAMN12344345, study PRJNA552823) | activated sludge metagenome | biome: Activated sludge suspended growth; feature: Nitrification reactor; material: Wastewater; isolation source: activated sludge from nitrification reactor of wastewater...
CCACTCTCATCCGCCGAAGCCTCCGGCGAAGGCGGGCTCCCCCACTCTCCAATTTTCTCCCTACCTTTGCACCAAACTTTTGCATATGCGAAAATTAACCGGATTATTTTGTTTCCTGTTCCTTGGAGGAGCGCACCTCCCGGCCCAGATCCAGCGCATCATGCACCAGGATGTTGAGACCGGCGACGCCGCAACCATCCGCATCGAAATCTGCAACGACTTTGTTGTCGAACCCTGGGTCGGCAGCAACCTGTTGCTCGAAACAACCGTCAAGATCGACGAGGGCACCGAAGCCATCCTGAAATATTATATCGAGAAAGGCCGGTATAAAATAGACGCTGACACCACCGGCGGGGTCATCCGGCTTTATTGCGAAGAGTCCGACCGCAAAGTGCTGGGCACCAAAAGCGGGGCCTGGAAAGAAACCATCGTCACCCGCGTTTTTATCCCGGAATCCTTCGCCAAAACGGCTGAACAAACGTGGACCAAAAACGGATCGCCGGCCGAACCTGCCCGGAAAGGAAATCAGCCAGATTGATATATGGTTCGGGAACTGGAGCTTAAATTATTTCCGGACAAGGCCTTCGACCTGGAAAACGTCAACGAGGCGGTGAGGCGCAAGTTGAACCTGGCGCCGGGCCAACTGACCGACCTGCGCATCCTCCGCCGGTCCATCGACGCGCGCGGGTCCAGACCGGTATACCTGTTGCGGGTCGCCGCATATATCGGCGAACAGCCCGCCCCAGAGCCGGCATTGTTATCCTTTTTTCAGCAGGTCGACAACAAACCCGAGGTCATCATCGTCGGCGCGGGGCCCGCAGGGTACTTTGCAGCCCTTGAGCTGATCGAACTGGGCCTCAAACCCGTGGTTTTTGACCGGGGAACCGACGTTCGCACCCGGCGAAAGTCCCTGCGCGCCATCCAGCAATTCGGCGAGGTCAATCCCGATTCCAATTACTGCTTCGGGGAAGGCGGCGCCGGCACCTACTCGGACGGCAAGCTTTACACCCGCTCCCATAAGCGGGGCAGCATTGAAAAGGCCCTTCGCCTGCTGGTGGAACACGGCGCCAAATCCGACATCCTCATCGACGCGCATCCGCATATCGGATCCAATAAACTGCCCGGCATCGTGGCCAATATCCGGGAAACCATCCTGCACTACGGCGGCGAGGTCCATTTCGACAGCCGGATCACAGACCTTATCCTGGCCGACGGCCGGATCCGGGGCGTTATCATCAATGACCGGGACGAGCGGCTGGCCGACGCCGTCATCCTGGCCACCGGCCATTCGGCCCGCGACATTTATCACCTGCTGCACAACAGGGGTATCCGGCTGGAACCCAAACCCTACGCGCTGGGCGTCCGGATCGAGCACAACCAATCGCTGGTCGATCAGATCCAGTACCGGCAATCCCCCAGGGAGGAGAACCTGCCCGCCGCAAGCTACAAACTGGCCTGCCAGGTGGATGGGCGGGGCGTATTTTCCTTTTGCATGTGCCCTGGCGGGTTGGTGGTGCCGGCAGCTACCGCTCCGGGGGAGATCGTCGTCAACGGCATGTCCATGTCGCGCCGCGACTCGCCGTTTGCCAATTCAGGCACCGTGGTCGCCGTAGAACTGGAGGACCTGGCGCCGTTTGCCGCACACGGCATTTTCGCCGGTCTGGCCTTTCAACAGGAAGTGGAGCAAACCATGTTCCGCCAGGGCGACGGCACCCAACGGGCGCCGGCCCAGCGGCTCACGGATTTCGTCAACGGAAAATTATCCGCCGGTTTGCCGGAATCCTCCTATATTCCGGGGTTATTCAGCGCCCCGGTGCACGAACTGCTGCCGGCAGGCATCTACCACCGGCTCAAACTGGGTGTTTTGCAATTTGGGAAAGCGATGCGGGGTTATCTTACAGAAGAGGCCAATGTGATCGCCACGGAAAGCCGGACCAGCGCGCCGGTCCGCATCCCGCGCGATCCGCTGACCCTGATGCACCCGTCCTGCACCGGTTTGTTCCCCAGCGGCGAAGGCGCCGGATACGCCGGCGGCATCATATCCGCTGCCATGGACGGCCAGAACGTTGCCCGCGCCGTCGGGCAGTTTTTAAACATTAACGGGAAACCATCATGAAAAACGTCGTTGATCTGATTGCCAGATTGTTCCTCTCCTTTATGTTCCTTTATGAAGCCTATGACTCCATACACTACTTCCAGACCACCAAGGAAAAAATGACCGATTACTACATTACCTGGCACCAGGAACTGCTGCTGGTCGGTTCCATCATTTTCCTGATCCTCGGCGGCCTCATGCTGCTGACCGGCTACCGGGCCAAACTCGGCGCCTTCCTGCTGATCTGCTATTGGGCGCCCGTTTCCTTCATCCTCCACTCCTTCTGGAACGACCCGCCCGACCAACGCAGGCTCCAGGCCATCTTGTTCATGAAGGACCTGGCCATCGTCGGCGGCCTGCTCATGGTATGGGTCAACGGAGCCGGGAAATACAGCATCCGGCGGTTGTTCGCTACTTCACGGGCGCCGCGGTGACGGAGGGATGCAACACAGGCGAATACCATCACAATTCTCATGGCTGTGTCGGTTTAAGTGAAGTAAACAGCAGATTTTTGCGGAAAGAGTAGAATGAAAGGCCTTTGAAAGAATTAATGCGCGAAGGTCTAAAAGTTACATCCTGATCCCAAATTTTTATACATTTGCTCCTTCATACAAGTGATTGTTTCCGCTATGCCGCTGGATCAAATAGACGTTGACAAATTGGGTGCAGGAAAGAAAACGGAAGAAGGAAAGGAAATGTCCTTCCTTGAGCACCTGGAAGAATTGCGCTGGCATATCTTGCGCGCCCTTGTGGCCATAATGATAGGCGGTGTGGTCCTGTTTATCTTCTATCCGTGGTATTTTGAGCATATCCTGCTGGGGCCCAAGAATCCGGATTTTATTTCCTACAAATGGTTCTGCCGGCTGGCCGATGTCACCGGTTTCAAGGCGCTTTGTTTTTCGCCGCCCGAATTCCAGAGCATTGCAACGGGGTTGGCGGAAACCTTCATCCTGAGCCTGAAAATGGCCTTCATCGGCGGTTTGGTGCTGGCTTTTCCCTATGTATTCTGGGAGGTCTGGAGTTTTATCCGGCCGGGCCTGTATCCGCAGGAAAGATCCGTTACCCGTTACGTGGTGATCATTTGCTCCATCCTGTTCCTGATGGGCGTTTGTTTCGGCTATTTCATCATTGCGCCTTTTGCCATCAACTTCCTGGTGACCTATACCATTCCAGGAGTGACCAACATGCCGACCATCCAGTCGCTGATCAATTATATGATCATGTTCACCCTGCCCGCAGGCATGATCTTTGAGCTGCCGATCGTGGTCTTCTTCCTGTCAAAACTGGGTGTGGTCACCGCCAAAGGCATGAAGCAATACCGCCGCCATTCGATTGTGGGTATTCTGGTGCTGGCAGCCATTGTCACGCCGCCGGATGTGATCACGCAGATGCTGATCGCCATCCCGCTTTATGTTCTGTATGAGATCAGCATTTACATCGCCAAGCGCGGCGAGCAACTCTACAAGAAAGGCCTTCAAGAAGATTAAAGCATGGAGCGAGTCTCGACCAATTTGACGCTGTTTTTCAAGTTTTTTATCCCCATTTTCTGGATTGTCTTGTTCGGGTCCTTTACCGTTGCCGTTTTAGCCCTGAATTATGACCATTACGGCGATTTCCGGGGCGGCCCCTTCCGGATCGGCACCCTGGTTTTTTACGTTTCCGGCGTCATCATGCTGTTGTTCACGCTCCTGCGCCTGAAACGGGTGGAAATGGATGGCGAATTTATTTTTGCAACCAACTATTTCAAATACGCGCGATATCCCTATCACCAGGTCGAAAAAATATCGGAAAGCAGTTTTTTATTTCTGAAAGTCGTCCGGATCACCCTGAAAACCGCCGGGATTTTCGGCAAATCCTTTATGTTCATCGCCAGCCATAACCGGTACCGCGCTTTTTGGGCGGAACACCCGGAGCTGAAAGCGGCGTTGCCTTTTGAATGACGGTGCGTTGATTTGGTTATTTGTTGATTTGAGGGGTGCCGGGTAATCGGATCAATCATTTATTGGGGAACTGAGGAACCGAGGAATTGAGGAATTGAGGAATTGAGGAACTGAGGAACTGAAGGCAAAACCAATCCCTGCCTTCGCTGACGCCGTCTGCCGTAGGCGACTTTGTCGTCCGGAGGCTGAAGCTTCGGCGGGCGGTGGGATCAATCCAACAATCCAATCAATCGTATCAATCCAATCAATCGTATCAATCGAACAATCGGAACAATCGCATCAATTCACCCAATTCAACAATTTCATGAGTCTCCACATTCCAGGCCTCTACATCGCACCCAGCCCCCGCGGCGGTCGCGGCGTGTTCACCGCCGAAGCCATTGAAGAGGGCGCGCTCATTGAGATCTGCCCGGTGATCGTATTGAACGAACAGGATCTGGAAAAAGTCCACCAAACCGCTCTTCACGACTACTACTTTCTTTGGGGGGATAAGGGTTGCGCCATCGCCCTCGGGTACGGGTCGCTCTACAACCACGCCTCCGACCCCAATGCGGATTATGCCATGGATTTTGAACGGGAGACGATCGATGTCGTCTGCATCCGGCCCATCGCGGCGGGCGAAGAGATCACCTTCAACTACGTCGACGGCGGCGACCAGCGCACCAACCTCTGGTTTGAAGAAAAATAACCGGCGCCTTGTTTTTTTCGCAAAAATTCAGCTTCTTGGGGGAATCCGGGTAAAAAACGAACCCCCGGAAAACCAGGAGCCGATGAAAGTTTATCCCCGTCCCAAAACCTGCTTGTTGCTTTTACTGTACAGCCTCGCCGCTGCAATGGTCCCTGTTGCCGCCACGGCGCAGGGCCCGGTCACCGTTGCCATCCGGAAACTGGCCGCCGATCCCGACCTGAAAGCGGCCGGCCTTGGCATTTCGGTCGTTGATGCGGCGAGCGGCCGGGAAATCGCCGGGTACAACGCCGGCCTGGCCCTGATCCCGGCATCCACCCTGAAGATCCTGTCCACCGCCAGCGCCTTGGGCATCCTGGGCGGCGATTTCCGGATCAAGACCGACCTGCAATACGACGGAGAGATCGACGCGAAGGGCGTCCTGCACGGCAACCTCTACCTGAAAGGCTACGGCGACCCGACCCTGGGCTCTCCGGAAATGGAAGGCACCCCGGGCCTGAGCGCGCTGATGGTGCGGCTGTCGATGGCCGTCCAGCAAAAAGGCATCCGCCGGATCGAGGGGCAAATCGTCGGCGACGGGTCCTATTTCGACCTGCCTGCAGAAGCCGATACCTGGCAGTGGAACGATATGGGCAATTACTACGCCGCCGGCGCCTGGGGGCTCAATGTCCACGAAAACCTCTACTACCTCCGGTTCCAGAAGCGCCCCAAACTCGGCGACCGGCCGCCGCTGGTGGAGATCACGCCCGCAGTTGACGGCTTAAAAATGATCAATGAGGTCACCTCCGCCGAAACCGGTACCGGCGACAACGTCTACATTTTCGGCGCCCCGCGCACCTACGACCGCATTGCCCGGGGCACCATCCCCCGCGGGTCGGGGCGGTTCTCGGTCAAAGGCGCCCTGCCCGATCCGCCGCTTTTTGCCGCCCGGCAACTGGCCGAACAGCTGAAAAGCGTCGGCATCATCAGCCGGAAGGGCCCCGCCTCCTGGTTGGAGGTCGCCGATACCGGCCGGGAACGCACCACGCTGTATACCCACGAATCGCCGCCCCTGCGGGAGATCGTGGGCCGCACCAATACCAAGAGCATCAACCTGTACGCCGAGTCCCTGCTGCGGATCGTCGGAAAGGCCCGGGCGGACGACGGCAGCCTCGCCGGCAGCCTGGAAGCGGTCCGGGGGTTCTGGCGGGAAAAAAGCGTTTCTTTCGACGCGGCCTTTATCGAGGACGGCAGCGGCCTATCCCCCAGAAATGCCGTTTCCGCCGATTTCTTTACCGGCCTGCTCCATGCCGTTGCCGCCGATGATCGCATTTTTACGGATTTCTACCCCTCCCTGCCCGTTTCCGGACAATCGGGGACGCTGCGGTACACCCTCCCGGGCACGCCTGCCGCCGGAAAGATCAGGGCCAAGACCGGCACCATGGAGCGCGTCCGGTCCCTCGCCGGCTATATCGAAACCAGATCGGGTAAACGAACGGCCTTTTGCATCCTCGTCAATAACTACAGCTGCACGGGAACGGAAATGCGGAAGAAGCTGGAACCGGTGCTGATGGCGATTTTTGATAATTGATTGGATTGATTCGATTGTTCGATTGATTCCACCGCCCGCCGAAGCTTCAGCGAAGGAGCGCCGGCAGGGATTGGTTTTACCTTCAGTTCCTCAATTCCTCAGTTCCTCAGTTCCTCAGTTCCTCAATAAATGATTGATCCGATTGATTCCACCGCCCGCCGAAGCTTCAGCCAAGGAGCGCCGGCAGGGATTGGTTTTACCTTCAGCTCCTCAATTCCTCAGTTCCTCAGTTCCTCAATAAATGATTGATCCGATTGATTCCACCGCCCGCCGAAGCTTCAGCGAATCAATTCATTCTCTTTCCTTTCTGCTCCGCCAAACGGATGATTTTGGCGGCAATATTCACACCGGTGATGGTTTCGATCCCTTCCAGGCCGGGAGAGGCGTTGACTTCCATGATGAGCGGCCCGCGGGAAGAGGGCAGCAGGTCTACGCCGGCCACGTCCAGGTCCATGACCCTGACCGCTTCCCGGACCAGTTCGTGCTCCTCCTCGGTGAGTTGGTAGGGCGTTGCTGTGGCGCCCCGGTGCAGGTTGGAGCGAAATTCCCCTTCCTTGGCCTGCCGGCGCATGGAAGCGACGACTTCGCCGTCGACCATCAGCGCCCGGATATCGACGCCGTCGGCCTCGCGGATGAATTCCTGCATGATGACCCGCTCGCGCAGGCGGTGGAAGGCCTCAACGGTAGCTTCTGTACTGGCCTCCGATTCGCAGAGGATCACGCCGATGCCGTGGGTGCTTTCCAGCTGCTTGACCACTACGGGCGTGCCGCCGACCATGCCGGTCAGCTGGAGGATATTCGGATTGTCGCCGACGTAAATGGACCGGGGAATGGGAAGGCCGTGGGCGGATAATTTTTGCAGGCACCTGAGCTTGTCGCGGGCTTCCAGCAAGGCATCGGGTTTGGCGGTGCTGGGTACGCCCATCAATCCGAACTGGGAAATGACGGCGGCGCCCTGTGTGGTAACCGAAGCTCCGATACGGGGAATGATCACGTCAAAATTATCCAGGGAACGGCCTTCGAAATATACCCTTGGGCTGCCTTCTTCCAGGAAAAGGCTGCATTGGGTATGGTCGATCACATAGACGATATGGCCGCGTTGCCGGCCTGCCCGATAAAGGCTCTGGGTGGAATACAACTGTGGTCCTCTGGACAGGATTGCCATTCTCATACTCGAAGAATTTCACTAACCGGGTTAGCCGCCCATTGATTAAGGCCGCCAAGATAAGTCAATTTGTTTATCTTGCGTCAAAATTCCGGTTTGCGCCGCATTTGCGGCCGAACGCGCACCTGTAAGATTGCATGCATTTCAAATCCTTATGCTACCATGAAAACACCGGCAGGCCCGATTCAGCTGAACGACCCTAAGATCATCAACGGCTGGGCCTTGTTCGACTGGGCAAACTCCGCTTTTGCCCTCGTGATCACCGTGGCCATCTTTCCGGCCTACTACCTGCACGTCACGCCGGATACGGTCAACCTCTTCGGACTGGAGGTCTCCAACAGCGCCCTTTACGCCTTTGCCATTTCGGCGGCTTATCTGGCCCTGGCCCTGGTTTCACCCCTGCTTTCGGGGATCGCCGACTACGGCGGCCGCAAGAAATTTTTCATGAAGTTTTTTACTGCCATAGGCTCGATAGGTTGCATTTCCCTGTTTTTTTACCGGGAAAGCGTGCCCGTCAGCATCGGAACGATCGGTTTCATGCTCGGCATCATCGGCTTTGCAGGCGCCCTGGTCTTCTACAATGCCTATCTGCCGGTCATCGCTTCCGAAGACCAGTACGACAACGTCAGCGCCAAGGGATTTGCCTACGGATACGTTGGAAGTGTCCTGTTGCTCATTTTCAACCTGATCATCATCACATTTCCGACGGCTTTCGGCCTTTCCGAGGATGGGGACCTGTCCGTCCGGTTGGCTTTTCTGATGGTGGGATTGTGGTGGATCGGTTTTGCGCAGATCCCGTTCCGGCGGCTGCCGGCCGACGACCGGAGCAAGAACGAACCGGGCCTCATTGCCAAAGGATACAACGAATTGAAGAAGGTTTTCCGCCATGCCTCCAAACAACCCAACCTGCTCCGGTTCCTGATGGCCTTTTTCTGCTACAGCGCAGGGGTGCAGACGGTCCTTTTCATGGCCTCCACCTACGCCGAGGTCCAGTTGAAATTTGAAACGCAGGACCTGATCATCCTGGTGCTGATCCTGCAGGTGGTCGCTATCGGCGGCGCATATCTGTTTGCCTGGATCTCCGGCCTGAAAGGGAACAAGTATTCCATCATCGCCATGCTCATCATCTGGACGGCCATCTGTTTTGCGGCGTACTTCCTGACCAATAAAATGCAGTTCTATTGCCTCGGCGGGGCGGTCGGTTTGGTGATGGGCGGCATTCAATCCCTGTCCCGGTCAACCTATTCCAAGCTGCTGCCCGAGAATACGCCGGATACCGCTTCCTATTTCAGCTTTTATGACGTACTGGAAAAGATGTCCATTATCCTGGGGACCTTCATTTTCGGCTTTTTCCAGGTCCTCACCGGCAGCATCAAATACAGCGTACTGTCGCTGGGCGTGTTTTTTGTGCTGAGCATCCTGATCTTGATGGGCGTTCGGATCAAACACAACGCCTAAATTTCGACTCGGCTCAGCCAACAACTTCGACGCCGATGGACAGGTGATTGGGCGGAGACGAAATCACCGGACCGTAAGCCACCGCATGATGTACACCAGCGCGATGCTCACCACCAGCCCGAAGAAGACTTTGAGCAGGTCGGAACCGATCATCCTGAAAATCGGGCGCTCCACTTTTTTCTGCAATTGGTAGCGAATGGCGATTTCACGCCCGGCAAGCAGACCGATGAACACCCAGGTGGTACTCATGGGGACGTTGCTCCATTCCTTGAAAACATACAGCACAATGCCGTATGAAAAGTCGATGATCGTTGCCGAACGAATATCCACCGTATTGGTTTTGGCCTTGACGATCTTCTGAATGTTGCCGCCCCTGCTGTAGAAGATATAGGCCAGCGTGACGAGCAGCAGCGCCAGGGAACCGTACATCTGCACCGGGCTCAGCGACCTGGGAAGGTAGGCGTATATATTGGCAAAATCCTGGATCAGCCATTGAGACCACAGGAAACCGGTTGAAAACCATTGCAACACCGACCAGATCTGGTTCTCCCGCCGGGTAATCTCGTTTTCAATAAACTTTTTTTCCACCGACCGGGCGATGGCAATGTACAATGCGACTGCCGCGCCGAATGCCACCAGATACCCCAGCACGGATTTATACACCATGGATCCGAGGTTCTCCGGGTTGAAAAAAGTAAGGACCATAAAAGAAGTGCTGACAGGAATGCCGCTCCGGGTCAGCAACATGAGCACGAGCGGCGGCAGCAGGTAGGGCCATCCGAAATTGTCGGGAAAAGGGTATTTTGACAGCCTGGCATAGGATACATCCCCGCCGTAATAAGCCCAGCCGTACAGCAAGGTTGCGCTGAGGATTAACCCGGCATAAAGCCAGAGGATGTACCAGGGCCTTTGCTCGTTGGAACTCAAAAAAGTGCCCAGTGTTTGTATGCTGTCGTTCCCGACTACGGAGTAGGCTGCCAGCGCAAAACCCACCCACATCGTAATTAATGTAGGATCCATCTTTGTCTTTTTTATCGGGGTCTGCCGGTAAAGGTAACCTGAATTCGTTCACCGCTGAAACAAACATTCAGCCTGATCCCTTTCCGGGCGCGAAAGTACGGCTCATGCCATGGAATTGCACCGGATTCGCAGGTACTCTCCTTCATAATTCAGGTAAATTTAATTTTGAGGTAACACATAGTTTACACAACTTGCCGTTTATTTCGAACTTGAAAATCTTTTGAACAAATGAAACGATTAACCAACCTGTTCTTCATTTCAGCCCTGGCCGTCGCCGGTCTGGCCGGCTGCAAATCCGAACCCGAACCCGAACCGCCCGCTACGATGCAGGAGGCCGATTACGGGATTGTTCCGGCGCCCGCGCAACTGACGCCCAAAGGAGGGCGCTTCACGCTCAATGCGCAAACCAGGATCGTACTGCAAGGGCAAACGACCCAACTTGAAAGGGTCGGCGCCTACCTGGCCGGCATCCTTCGGCCGGCAACGGGATTCGACCTGCAGGTGGGCAGCGGTGAAGCCCCCGCGGAAAATGCCGTTGTTTTCCAGACCGACGAAAGCATCGCCAACCCCGAAGGCTACCAGCTGACGGTCAGCCCAGGCCTGATCACCATCAAAGCCGGCAGGGCCAACGGCGCCTTTTATGCCGTCCAGACCCTTCGCCAGTTATTGCCGCCCCAGGCGGAGCGCGATACGCTGCAATCCGGGGTCGAATGGACCATCCCTGCCGTAGAGATCACGGACGAACCCCGGTTTGCCTACCGCGGGTTGCACCTCGATGTCGGGCGCCATTTTTTCCCGGTTGAGGCCGTTAAAAAATACATCGACGTCATGGCCATGCACAAGATGAACCGGTTCCACTGGCACCTGACCGAAGACCAGGGCTGGCGGATCGAGATCAGGCAATACCCCAAACTGGCCGAGGTCGCCGCCTGGCGGAAAGAAACCCTGATCGGGCATTACGGCGACAAACCCGAGCGCTACGACGGACAGCGCTACGGCGGGTATTACACCCAGGATGAGGTCAGGGAAGTGGTGCGGTACGCCGCCGACCGGTTCATTGAGATCGTACCTGAAATTGAAATGCCCGGTCATGCGCTGGCCGCGCTGGCCGCCTATCCGGAGCTTTCCTGCACCGGCGGCCCATTCGAAGTCGGAACCAGGTGGGGCGTCTATGAAGATGTTTTCTGCCCGAAGGAGGAAACCTTTACTTTCCTGGAAAACGTGCTCTCGGAAGTGGTCGACCTGTTTCCAGGCGAGTACGTCCATATCGGCGGGGATGAATGCCCGAAAACGCGCTGGAAAGCGTCCTCATTTTGTCAGGATCTGATCAAGCGGGAAGGCCTCAGGGACGAGCACGAGCTGCAAAGTTATTTCATCCGCCGGATCGAGCGCTTCCTCAACAGCAAGGGCAAGCGGATCATCGGCTGGGATGAGATCCTGGAAGGCGGCCTGGCGCCCAATGCGACGGTCATGTCGTGGCGCGGCATGGAGGGCGGGATTGCTGCCGCCAAACAGGAGCACGACGTGATCATGACCCCTACGACCTATGTTTACCTGGATTATTACCAGTCGAAGGACGAGGGTGAGCCGCTGGCCATCGGCGGTTACCTGCCGCTGGATTCGGTTTATCGCTTTGAGCCGATGCCCGACGTCCTGACGGCCGAAGAAGCTAAACATATCCTGGGCGGGCAGGCCAATGTGTGGACGGAATATATCGACACGCCGGAAAAACTGGAGTACATGGCTTTCCCGAGGGCCCTCGCGGTGGCGGAAGTCGTCTGGTCGCCGAAAGCCAAACGGAATTACCCGGATTTCGTACAACGGCTGAAACACCATGCCCCCAGGCTGGAGGCGGCAGGGGTCAATTTTGCCCGTCACGCGTTGAAGGATTAACCTTATCCGGCAAAAACGACCTGAAGGGCAAGAACGCCCGCAAACACAAGCAGGTGCAATACCTCAGCCGTCTGGCGGCTGAAACTGTTGAAGGTGAAAGACAGGAAGATACCGGCAGGCAGGGCCAGGACCAGAAAGTGTTGGGGCCCTGCCGAGTCCTGGAAAATGACCGTCAGCGACGTCGTCAGCAACAGCCAGTAAAGCAGGTTGATCTTTTTCTGGACCTCGAAAATGGTTTTCAGCAAATACCTCCTGCGGCTGAGCAGAAAGATCAACACGAGGAGCGCCAGCAAAGCGCTGAGGAAGATGGTATGCGTGGTCATCTTCTGGAGCTGCAGGAAGATGATCCCCCAATCCCCGCGCCACCTTTCCAGGATGAAGGCCAGGCTATCGGTGTAGTATCCGTAGATCCATGCCCAGATCACCGGCAGGATTCCGCCGATCAGGTGCGCCAGAACTTCCTTCAAATTGACAGCTCTCAGCGTTATCATGGCGGCCAGGCCGAAGAAAAGGAACAACAGGTAGGTTGAATAACAGAGCGACGCCATCCCGATCCAGATGCCCGCATTGAAAAGGTTGCCGGTACATTCCGGAGCCCGGTAGATTTTCAGGCATTCTCCCAGGCCTAAAAGGAGGAAGAAATTGGCAAAATGAAGGGGTGACAATTGCTGGAACTCCGGTATAAGGCTGCTGAACAGGATGAAGAAAATCCCGGGAAACAGGTTGACCTCATCGCCCAGCCGGTGCCGGGCTACGATGAAGTTGAGCACAAATGCCTCCAGGAAAACGAGCAGCATGGCCAGCATCCTGGCGCCCATACCGGACGTGCCGCCGATCTGTTCGTACACCCAACGGACCAGCACCCCCGGGTGTTTCGGCGCCCAGTCCATCGGATGGTAAAACCCGTAGGCGTAGATCACCAGGGCATAAACGACCATTATGATCCCCAGTTGCAGCTGATTGGTTCGGAATAAAGCGAGCACTGTTCCTGTTTTATCCGGGGTAAAAATACATATTTTCGGAAATTCCCGGATTTATGGTTCTACGGTTGTTTGGATTCATTGTTTCCTGGTTTCCTGGTTTCATGGTTGGGCGTTCGTTCTAATGGCGAAACGATGCCTTACCCCGACTGATAACAGAAGATTGATGAATGATGATTACATGATTATTGATTTTTGATGGAAAGCGGCCGTTAGAAAGGCAGCAGGACACCGTTTGAACTCAATCCACGACCTGAAGCTAAGTTGTCTGTCCGGGGTGAAGCCGATACGTTGCCTTGTCCGGGCTTACGACTTACGACTGGGCACTTACGACTAATTTTGTGAGGGCGCCTGTTGGATAGGCGAAACGATGCCTTACCCCGACTGACAACTGACAACTGACAACTGACAACTAAAAGCTATATTTGCCCAAAATCGCAAAAATGAGGATCAATCTGGTCAGCGATACGGTAACCAAGCCTACAGCGGGCATGTTGCAGGCGATGATGAGCACCGAAGTCGGCGACGATGTCTTCGGTGAAGACCCCACCGTCAATGCGCTGGAGGCGCGGCTGGCAGGGATGTTCGGCAAGGAGGCAGCCGTGTTTTGCCCTTCCGGCACCATGACCAATCAGATTGCGATCAAAGTCAATACCCAACCGCTGGACGAGCTGATCTGCGACGAATATTCGCACGTATACCAATACGAGGCCGGCGGATACGCCTTTAATTCGGGTATCGGCATCAACCTGCTCAAGGGCACCAACGGGAAAATCACCGCCGATCAGGTGGCAGCGGCCGTCAAACCGGTGCACGACTGGTTGCCCAAAAGCAGCCTGGTGGTCCTGGAAAATACCTGCAATAAAGGCGGCGGAAGCTACTACACCCTTCCCGAGATGCAGCCTGTCAGCGAGCTGTGCCGCAATCGCGGGTTGAAGCTCCACCTGGACGGCGCCCGGTTATTCAATGCGCTGGTAGAAACAGGCGAAGATACCGCCGCAGTGGGTAAACTTTTCGACACCATTTCGATCTGCCTTTCCAAGGGATTGGGCGCTCCCGTTGGCTCTGTGCTCATCGGCGACCGGGAATCCATCCGTCAGGCCAGGCGCTTCCGCAAGGTCATGGGCGGCGGCATGCGCCAGGCCGGCTACCTTGCCGCAGCCGGGCTTTATGCCCTCGATCACCACATCGAACGGCTCAAAGAGGATAATGACCGGGCAAAAGTGCTGGGAAATACCCTTCGCAAAATGCCCTGCGTGGCAGATGTCAGGCCTGTTCAATCCAATATCGTCATTTTCGACGTCGCCGCTCCGCAAACAGCTGCGAGCTTCCTGGAAAAACTGGCCGCACACGGCGTACTGGCTACACCTTTCGGTCCGCAAACCGTCCGGTTCGTCACCCACCTGGATTTCACGGCCGAAATGCTGGCGGAAACGATTGGGGTTTTGGAGCAATGGGATAATTGATTGAATTGATCCGATTATTCGATTCTTCGATTGTTCGATTGATCCGATTGATTCGATTGATCCGATTCCTCGATTCCTCGATTCCTCGATTCCTCGATTCCTCGATTCCTCAATTCCTCGATTCCTCGATTCTTCGATTCTTCGATTGTTCGATTGATCCGATTGATCCGATTCCTCAATTCCTCAATTCCTCGATTCCTCAATTGTGGGCGTCCGTCGGTTGGTCACGTTAATCGATTCATTCAACATAATCGACTGAATCGGTTCAATTGTTCGATGGATTTCCTTAAATTGCTATCAAAAAAACATGAAAACCCTGATTTTTACCCTGACCTTCTTTTGGGGTCTTTCCATTTTTGCACAGGAAAGCCCGCGACACTTTCAATACCATGCCCCCGGAGTAACCCGGATATCGGAATCGGATCTGGCAGAACTCAACAATACAGAATGGGTCGTGGCACAACGCCGCTTTTATATGGAAGAACAACCCGGCGCTCCGACTGCCTACAAGTACCGGCTCAAATTCAGTGAAACCGGCTCTATCCTATCCGGCGACACGGAGTTGGGGACCTGGTCGGTTGACCGGAACAGGTTGCTGAGCATAACGGAAAAACCCGATGGCGCAGAACTGGCCTCCATCCAATTCCTGGGACTGTTTTCCCTTGAATGGCTTGAAGACGGCGCCCTGCTGCTCACCAAAACCCTG
>WBZL01003264.1_pt1 | contig 14977 bp, 11 predicted proteins | sample 5204291 | NCBI WGS metagenome assembly WBZL01 (sample SAMN12344345, study PRJNA552823) | activated sludge metagenome | biome: Activated sludge suspended growth; feature: Nitrification reactor; material: Wastewater; isolation source: activated sludge from nitrification reactor of wastewater...
ATAAGGCAAATTGTTTTTCAACGCATATTGAGCTGCTAATATTTTGCCTTCTACGCCTCGCTCACCGAAACCACCAGGCACAACAACTGCATCTATTTTTCTGAAATGGTTAGCCACATTGGCTGAAGTAAGCCGCTCGGCATCTATCCAGGTAATTTTTGCTTTTTTTCCTAAGTTCCAAGCTGCACTCTTAATGGCTTCTACGACGCTCGCATAGGTATCTTGGTGATCGAGGTATTTGGCAACAATGCCGACCGAAACCGTTGGTAATGACTTTTCGGTAATGATATTAACTAGCTTGCGCCAATCTTGTAGTTTAGCTTTTTTGTCTTTCAGCTGTAAATAGTTGCAGACCAAGCTACCAACTCCTAAATCTTCGACAATTAGCGGTACTTTATAAATAGTATCGACGGTTGGCATAGGCACAACTGCCTCTTTGGCAATACCGGTAAATAAACTTAGTTTTTCAATGACATTATCAGGAACTTTGGTGTCAGCTCTAGCAACTACAATATCTGGGTAAATACCGACTTCCCTTAGATCTCGAACTGCATTTTGGGCCGGTTTACTTTTGACTTCTTGGCTAGCAGATATATATGGCAAGTAAACTACATGAACTGATATAGCATTATGTCGACCTAGTTTATCTTTGAGTTGTCTGACAGCTTCAATGAATGCGGTACTTTCGTAGTCGCCAACAGTACCACCGACTTCGACAATATGAACATCATAACCGTCGGCTGCACTTAAAATTGCTTCCTGCATAGCGTTAGTCACATGAGGAATGATTTGGACAGTTTTACCCAAATATTTTCCTTCACGCTCGTCTTCTATAACCTGACGGAAAATACGACCGCTCATAGTTGAACTACTACTTGTTAGCTCTTTATTTAAAAACCGTTCATAATGCCCAAGGTCAAGGTCTGTTTCGGCGCCGTCTTTAGTAACAAAAACTTCACCGTGTTCGGCTGGGTTTAGCGTACCTGCATCGACATTAAAATATGGGTCACACTTTTGAATATTTACCGAGTAGCCTCTAGCTTGAAGTAGCGTAGCAAGGCTAGCAGCTGTCACGCCTTTACCGACTCCGCTCAGTACTCCACCTGTCACAAAAACAAATTTAGTCACATTAAGTCCCCTAAGAACAATTAGTTAGTAAGCTTATTTATTTTTTGAGGTTTTCTTTTATTATGAACGGCTAGCGCAAAAAATCAACTAAAAAGACGCTATTTGCAATTAAATTTGAATACTTTGGACCACCGGAGCGTACTCGCCAAACAAACTTTCGAGCCCGTTAGCTGTATCGGTAGGAATCGAATAGTCCAGATTACTTTTATCAAGCATATTCAGCTGTAAGGTACTGGCTGTTGAGCCTGAGCTCAATTCGGCGGTCATTTGGACCAATTGTTTTTTTGAGTTAAGCCATAAATTAACGTTAGCGAACTTTAGTTCATCGTCTTGATTTGTAGAACTACCGTTTGAGCTGGAGTCACTAAGCGTACAAGACTTGTCAATTTGCTTAAGGCGATCGTTAATTTTTTGACTGGTTAACAGCGACTGGCCAAATGAATTCATTTTCTGTGAGTTAATAGCCACTGCATATTTCGTTGCTTTTTGTCCGTCTACTTTTTCTGAGCCTTCTCGTTTTATTTGGGCAAACTGATTATTCTTATAAATGGAAAGTAGTTCTTGTTTGAACTCGCTGGTCTTTGCTAGACTATACAGCCCCTCTATGCATTTTAGACTCGGGTCAGTGCTTGTATTACTTGAAGGACCAGTACCAGGCGTAGCTGATGCTGAGCTTGGAATTTTGATCCATTTATTGCCAACATCTTGACCGAGCGGTAGCCCAAATGAAGCGGCAAATTCTTTTAGCCCATTTATTTTTAAGTAAGTACTTTTGTCGTTCATGTCATAAATTCCTGAACCTTCAATATTAAATAAGGAGTATTTAAAACTGAAATCAGACCGATAGATATTACCTTGTTTACCGGCAATTGTATAAAGCGAATAGGTTTGATCTTTGTCTTTGATGCTGATGTTAGCTTTGACGGCTTCAAAATAATTATCATCAACTAGCTTAGCCATTGAACTAGCCACGGCTCTATCTGCCATACCCGGACCATAATTGAGCCAAGCAAAAGCTAAACCACCAATAGCAAATAGCATAAGCGCACTTAAAATAGCGATTTGTTTTGGGTTTTTCTTAAAAATTTTACTAATTTTTAACTTAAATGAACTATGCTGAGGCGTTGGTAATGAGGCGGGCATACCGACTTCATTAGAATTAGAATTTGTTTCTATATTGCCAACTACTACTTGACTAGCTGGAGCCTGAACGTCGAGACTATTTTGAACCACAAGATTTGGGCTGGTAGTTACTGGTGAATCGTTTAGAGACGTTATAGTCGAGCTAGCATCATTAATCGGAGTAGTAGTTAACTGTTGAGTCTCTGTTGGCTGAACTTGCTGAGTTGGTTGTGGATCTTGCTGAACAGGCTGGTTTAGACTCGTTTGTTGGTCAATTAATTGCTCGGCATGAACAACATTTAGTACGCCTTCATCTTCAACTAGGGCTTTAGCTTCGTTAACGCCAACTTCTGGCTGAGTATAAAGTGGATCAGATTGAGGAGCATTTATTGAACTGGTAAAATTTGAGCCATCTTTAGGGTCTGGATTATTATTGGTTTGATTATCTTCTGGTTTCATAATTTATCCTATTTGTAATACAAAACCAATTGGAGCTATAAAACTAAGTACCGTGGCGATTACTAAAACTACATATTCTATTTTTCGGTCTATTTGGAAGTGGTCGTGGCTAGCAAATAATATGCCCAGCAACAAACCGATAGGAACAGGAAAACCTGGTTCCGACCCAATGTTTATCCAAATACAACCAAGCACAAAGAATAGTACGATTTTGAGTAAATATATTCCATCTAGTTCTTGATCTGGTTTTTTTGTTTTTTTTGTTGGCACTAATTAGATTAAAGCATAACCATTATAGGGCTTGCAAATTATTATTTTATTAGCCGTTCAATGGCTACAACAAAAGCTGCATCTTTAAGGGTTATATTCAGCCTTTTACTGGTAAAAAATATATTATCGGTTGCCTTAGTTAAATATTCTTCTAACTTCTCATTTACCTGATTTTCTGTCCACTTAGCTCCATTTATGTTTTGGAACCATTCCAAATAACTGACAATAACACCACCGGCATTAGCTAAAATATCCGGAACAACAATAACACCAGCATCGGTCAGTTTGGCGTAAGCCTGGTCAGAAACAGGCCCATTAGCCAGCTCTACAATAAATTTGCTCTTAATAGTCATCCAGTTATTGATAGTAATAGCATCGCCCAGTGCAGCTAGAACTAGTACTGTAGCCTGACTGCCAATAAGCTCATCGTTTTTGATCGGCTGAACGCTGTTTGCTTGATAGTCAATTAATCGACCTCTAGCTTTCTTAAAATCAGCTACTTCATGGGCCTTTAAAGCACCTTTTTTCTTATATATACCACCGCTTGAGTCAGTTGCGCCAACAAACTGCCATTTTGGATGATTTTTTTCGGCTACCAAACTAAAGTACGAGCCAACATTCCCTAAGCCTTGAACAGAGTAGCTTAACTCATCTTGAAAACCCATTAATTCGAGCAATCTGTTGAGCACAATTACGCCACCACGACCAGTTGCTGCCTCGCGACCCAAGCTACCTCCACTAGCCAGACTTTTTCCAGTAAATGATGCCTTGCTGGTGTCGCCAGTCAGAAGCGAATACTCGTCGACCATCCAATCTATAATTTTTGAATTAGTATTAACGTCCGGTGCGGGTATGTCTTTATTTGGACCAATATGAGTAACTAAGTGCCGAACATATTGTCGACTTAGTTCTTCTAGTTCCTGGCTACTGAGCTTTTTAGGATCGACAACGACACCTCCCTTGCCTCCGCCTAGAGGCAATCCGACAGCTGCTGTTTTGAAACTCATAAGGGTAGCTAGAGCTCGTACTTCATCTTCATCGACATCTTGATGAAACCGAATGCCACCTTTATAGGGGCCCAATTTATTATTATGCTGAACCCTAAATCCATCATAGCTTTTCCCATTGGTATGTTTTATTTTTACTTTATGTACGTTATCGACGTTCAGCAACCTGTCGGTTTCTGCAGCAGATAGGTTCATAATATTAGCAGCCCGTTTGATTGAATTTAGAGCAGTATCGAGCATGTAGTCTTTCTCCCAGAATTATCAATGTTGCTTTATTATATGCCTATTTATACTAATAAAAAAAGTTCTGACCATATTGGCCAGAACTTTTAGGGCAAGTATGTTTGACGGCCCTACATTTTAATTTCAATATCACAGCCAGCAGGTAGGGACAAGTTCATGAGGCTGTCAATTGTTTTAGGTGTGGCGCTAGTGATGTCAATAAGTCGCTTGTGAACACGCATTTCGAATTGTTCACGTCCCTTTTTGTAGACGTGCGGGCTTTTAACTACAGTATAAGTTGTTTTTCTGGTAGGTAGTGGGATTGGACCGGCAATGGTCGCTCCAGTTCTGAGTGCAGTATCAACAATTTGTTTTGCCGATTGGTCAATTATTTTGTGGTCATAAGCTTTCAAGCGAATCCGAATTCGCTGTTGTGGCGTTGTTGTCTCGGCCATTTTAATTTCTCCTTAAAATTACTTTGGTGTAACATCTTTATCTTATCGCTTAAGAGATTCTAAGATAATGACTTTTAGTCACCAACATTTATATTACATTTATAATATAACACATTTTCAGATAATCTTCCATCACCTAGCTCAGTAATTAAAGCTTTTCTTGCTCGAATCTTTGCTTAAGTGTCTCTTCAATAACTGAGTAAAGATTTTGAGTTAAGTCTTTAAAGCTAGGGTCAGATGCACTAAAAAAACCATTTTTATATTCAGGTAATATTTGACTAGCAATAAAGTTAAATATTTCTGCTTGGCTCAAATTCTGTTTTTTATATATTTTTGGGGCTAACGTTCGATAAAAATCTCCAATATCTCTAAGCATCACCCTAGCAAGACTACCTAAAACAGTATCGTTTTCAGAGTCGCTATTTTGCTCTTCTAGAACATTGTAACGACGAGCAAGTTCTTGGCCTGAAACCATTAATTCTGGGTCGACCACAAAAAACTGATTTTTTTCATTGAGCGCTAAGTTTTTTAAAAATGCATCGCCGTGAAACAGGAAATTTGCGTGCATTTTTCCTAGCCCATCTGAAACAGCGTTAACGACTTGTTTTTTCTGCTTAGAGCTAGTATGAGCCCAATCATAGATACCTAATACATTTATACTCGGATTAAACTCGGTTATCAGATAGTCGATGCTTTCAGATGCCAAATAGCCCACGGGTCTAAATGTTGGGAACGAAGTTTTGTCTTGAAGGTATTGGAAAGTGGCTAATTCGCCGAGTAATTGACTGGGCTGATCAGACGGTTTGACGGCTACTATTTCACCAGAATCCGACAAGGCTAGATTGCCCAACCTACCAAACAATACTCCATGTCGTGACTCTTGCCGTCCGAGTACTAGACCGGGCATATCTTCAAAAAAATATTCGCTTTTTGCTGGCTGGCATGTACTAAAAAGAGATGAGGATTTGACTAAATAAAGGCCACTCTCGAGAGGATCTAGTCTTTGGTACTTTAAATCATGCCTTATTTGGCCAGATAACTCAGGTAATTCTCTGACGTAATCGATTTCTTGTAACCGTAAATTAAGATCTAGTCGGCTCATACATTAATTGCTGTAAAAATCCGACCATCAAGCTATTAACCAAATGCTGATGCTCGGCTTTATGAAGTCGTAAGCCCCTCAGTTCAGATAAACAATGGTCTAAATTTCCGTAATCATCTGGCTTGATTGTGAAGTCATATGGTGGAATTAGGAAATTTTGCAAGCCATAACGTCCACTAAAATCCGGAGCCAAAGCGATTTTATCCAAAATATTATCTCTTGAGTCAAACCTGATGTTGTTCTCTTGGAGCTTTCCAAGCAGTTTACCAAGTTCAACAAATGGCATGAACAAATCGGCTTCTCTTTCATTAATCATCTCTTTTTGCAGATGTTCTGTAATTTTTGGCATGTAGTTCCTGATGGTTTCAGTTCCTCGTGGTACGTGATACCTAACGCAATCAGCATCAAAAGCGCTCTCAAAAACTGGTAAGTTGCTGTTTTTTAGGGCTGTATAGGCCACCAACTCATCATCATATTCACCCCGCTCTACAATTATGACCTTTTCGCCTGTCTGAGGATCAACAAATTCACTAACGTCTGCTGATCGATTTTTGACCAGCGGGTTAATGGGATAAATTCTTAGCCTGGGAGCTTCATTATTCATATTTCATATTTATAACATAAAAACTAATATTTTACAATATAAAAAGAGAGCTTTTTTAGGGCTCTCTTTTTTTGCTAGCTTTTAAGTATAAACCTATACTTATTTGTCGATTTTGGTAACAACACCAGCACCAACAGTTCGGCCACCTTCACGGATGGCAAAACGCAAACCTTGTTCCATAGCAATTGGAGCAAGTAATTTGACTTTGAAGGTTACTGTGTCACCCGGCATAACCATTTCTTTGTCAGCTGGTAGTTCAACTTCACCGGTTACATCTGTAGTTCTAAAGTAGAACTGTGGCTTGTAGCCCTTGAAGAATGGAGTGTGGCGTCCACCTTCTTCTTTAGTCAAGATATAAACCTCGGCATCAAACTCGGTGTGTGGAGTAATCGAACCTGGTTTACATAGTACTTGACCACGCTCGATATCGTCTCGCTCAACGCCTCGAAGAAGTACACCAACGTTATCGCCGGCTTGACCTTGATCGAGGTTTTTCTTGAACATTTCGACACCAGTAACAACAACTTTTCGCGTGTCGCGGATACCAACAATTTCAACTTCTTCGTTGACCTTAACTACACCTTGCTCGACACGACCAGTGGCAACTGTACCACGACCCTTAATTGAGAAGACGTCTTCAACAGGCATTAAGAATGGCTTGTCGAGGTCGCGAACTGGTTCTGGAATATAGTCATCCATAGCTTTTACAAGCTCCATGACAGCGTCCATGTTGGCTTCGTCACCTTCAATAGCTTTAGTAGCTGAACCCTTGACAATTGGGCAGTTTTCGTCGAAACCATACTTCGCAAGTAGTTCACGAACATCCATTTCAACTAGTTCAACTAACTCTGGGTCAGCTAGGTCCATTTTGTTTAGGAAAACTAAAATACTTGGTACACCAACTTGTTTGGCTAGTAGAACGTGTTCTCTAGTTTGAGGCATTGGGCCGTCAGCTGCAGAAACTACTAGTACTGCGCCATCAATTTGGGCTGCACCAGTAATCATGTTCTTGACATAGTCGGCGTGACCAGGCATATCAACGTGAGCGTAATGACGCTTTTCGCTTTCATATTCTTGGTGAGAAGTAGCAATGGTAATACCACGTTGCTTTTCTTCTGGTGCGTTATCGATTTGGTCGTAATTTACTGGTTTGTTGACATCGCTTGGCAAGCGCTTTGCAAGTGTCATAGTGATAGCGGCCGTTAGTGAAGTTTTGCCGTGGTCAACGTGTCCCATGGTTCCAACATTCACATGTGGCTTGCTTCGGTCAAAATCTGCCATTGATTGATTCTCCTTAAAATAATTAATTAGTTGTTAACGGTTTAGTAGTTTAGCAATTTGAGCACTACCAAAAACTCGCATACCGATATATTGTATCTGAAAACATATTTGTTTGCAAAGACTTTATTTCAGGTGGCACGAGCCATCAAGCCGTCTAGTTCTACCTGAAAATATTGGTTCCTATTTGCCGTTTTTGGCGATTATCGCTTCAGTGACGTGGTTTGGAACATCGGCGTAATGATCTAGCTCCATGCTCGAGCTAGCGCGCCCCTTAGTATTAGAACGCAAGTTGGTCGTATAGCCAAACATTTCACCAAGTGGAACAAACGAGGTAATCTCTTTAATACCGCCGGGCAAGTCTTCCATGCTTTCGATCCGACCTCGTTTTGAGTTCAAATCACCTATAACGTCACCCATAAACTCTTCTGGCGTAACGACTACTACTTTCATTATGGGCTCTAGCAGTACTGGGTTAGCATTTTTGACACCTTCTTGAATAGCCATAGAGCCGGCAATTTTGAAGGCCATTTCGCTAGAGTCAACGTCATGATAACTACCAAAGTAAAGTTCTGCCTTAATATCTACTACTGGGTAACCAGCCAAGACACCATTATTGAGGGCTTCTTCAACACCGGACTTGACTGCTGGGATGTACTCACTCGGCACAACTCCACCCTTAATGCTGTTGATAAACTCGAAACCTTTTCCAGCTTCATTTTGGCTGAGTCGAAGCCAAACATCACCGTACTGACCACGACCACCACTTTGACGAACAAATTTACCTTGTATCTCGACACCGTCTTTACGAATAGTTTCACGGTAGGCAACTTGTGGGGCGCCAATGTTAGCTTCGACGTTAAACTCGCGTTTCATTCGGTCGACAATGATTTCCAGGTGAAGCTCACCCATACCACTAATGATGGTTTGCCCCGTGTCATGATCTACCTTAACCCTGAAAGTTGGGTCTTCTTCAGCTAGACGCTGCAAAGCTAGGCTCATCTTTTCTTGATCGGCTTTAGTAGCTGGTTCAATAGCAATACTAACTGGTGGCTCTGGGAAGGTAATACTTTCAAGAACGATCGGATTTGCTTGGTCACATAAAGTGTTACCAGTCGTCGTACCCTTAAGACCAACAATGGCAGCAATGTCACCAGCACCTACTTCGGTCACATCGGCCCGTTTATCGGCTTGCAAGCGAACAATTCGACCAATTCTTTCTTTTTCGCCAGTTGAGCTATTTAAAACATAGCTACCAGATACAATTTTGCCCGAGTAAACTCTAAAGTAAGCTAATTTACCAACGAATGGATCGGTGGTGATTTTGAAAGCAAGAGCACTGAAAGGCTCAGTATCAGATGGCTTACGCTCAATTTCTTCGCCAGTTTTAGGATGAGTTCCCCAAGTGCTGCCTCTGTCAAGAGGGCTAGGTAGATAATCGTTAACTAGGTCTAGAACTTTTTCAACAATTACACCTCGGCCGTCACCGCCGGTCACAGGGAAGAATCGGCCACTTAAGGTCGCAGTCCTAATGGACTTAACTATATCGGCCTCGCTCAAGCCCTCTTCGCCAACTTCTAAGTATTTTTCTAAAATTTCTTCGTCTTCAGCAACCGCATTTTCAATAAGCAGAGAGCGATACTTTTTAGCTTTTTCAAGCATATCTGCTGGAATTTCTTCTTCTGCTAGCGCCTTGTCGGCAAACTGCTTGTAGGTATAGGCCTTCATGGTGACCAAATCGACTACACCGTTGATTGATTGCTCGAAACCAATAGGCAAGTGGATTGGGAAAGCGTGCTTATTTAAACGGTTATGAATTGAGTCGAGACTCTTATAAAAATCGCCACCTGTTTGGTTGATTTTATTGATAAAGCAAACGCGGGGCACGCCATATTTGTCGGCTTGACGCCAAACTGTTTCAGACTGGCTCTCAACACCCATCTTGCCATCAAAAACGACCACGGCACCATGTAGGACCCTAAGAGAACGCTCTACCTCTACTGTAAAGTCAATATGTCCAGGCGTATCAATAATATTAATTTGATGATTCTTCCAAAAACAAGTTACCGAAGCTGCCACAATGGTAATGCCTCTTTCCCGTTCTTGAGCCATCCAGTCGGTGGTGGTTTCACCTTCGTGGACAGCGCCAATTTTGTGGCTTAGCCCAGTTCGGTACAAAATACCTTCAGTAGTTGTCGTTTTACCAGCATCGATATGAGCAATAATGCCGACGTTCCGAATTTTGTCCATTGCTACTTTTTTATCTGCCATTTCTTACCTTTCGTCAGTTAATTATTACAAATATTGTCCTGTATTAGATATATCTCTTTGATGTAGTGTAGCGCCTGCTGTCACTAAAGCCTGCCTTGCAATCTGCTCGGCTGGACAAAAAATTCCAGGCTTATCTCTGCTCGGCGAGACTATAGGCTCTTTGCAGATATCGGGGTACTGCTCTATAAGCCTATCATAAGCCTCAGAGACCAAACCACGTGCCATAGCCTCTGTTGGGCTGATAACTCCCTGCGCACTAGTCGAAAACTGACGCACTGCGTCGGGGTCTAATTTGACTAGTCGTTCAGCTATTTCTCGCTGAGCTTTATACGGGCAACGATCTCCACTGCAACTCATGATTAGCCTCGTGCAAAATGAGCAAAAGCTCGGTTAGCTTCAGCCATTTTATGGGTATCTTCTCGTTTTTTGACAGCTGCGCCAGTGCCGTTAAAGGCATCGACAATTTCTAGGCTCAGTCTGTCGGCCATTGGCATACCACTACGAGCTCTAGCTGCAGCCACAAACCACATTAGTGTTAGGTGAGACTGACGTTGACCTTTAACTTCAAAAGGAATCTGGTAATTAGCGCCACCAACTCGTCTTGAGCGTGTCTCGACGGCAGGCTTAACGTTATCTAGAGCTTTATTTAATACTTCTAGAGCATCTTCGTGCTTCAATTTTTTAGCAGCATTTTCCATGGCTTCATAAACTATGCGTTCGGCTAACTGTTTTTTGCCATTGAGCATAATGCGGTTAATGAGCCTTTGGACTCTTTCTGAATTGTATTTGCGGTCTGGAGCGATATCGCGAACCAGACTCTTGGTTTTCTTTCGTGGCATTTCTGTACTCCTTTTCTTTAATACTTCTGTGCGTTCTTCTAACTTATGATTAGAGCGGTCACTGAAGCCACATTAATTAAATTGTTAAACGATATATTGTAGACACTAATGAAAAGCTAATCTTTTTTAGCGCCGTACTTACTACGACCACGTTTACGATTGGCCACACCTTGTAGGTCTAGGCTACCGCGAACGACGTGGTAACGAACACCAGGCAAATCAGGCACTCTACCACCGCGTATTAATACAACAGCGTGCTCCTGTAAGTTGTGGCCTTCGCCACCGATGTAAGCCCAAACTTCGTAACCATTATTGAGCCGGACTCGAGCTACTTTTCTTAGAGCAGAGTTCGGCTTTTTTGGTGTTTTAGTTGTTACTTTTACGCAAACTCCTCTTTTAAAAGGGGCTGGTTTTTCGTAAGACTTAGTCTTCAGGCTGTTTGTCACCTTATGCAGAGCCGGCGACTTACTTTTAGTAGTGCTCGACTTCCTGTTTTTTCTAACTAATTGATTGATTGTTGGCATATAGCTTCCTATTTAAACAGATTTATTCTTCTTCGTCAACGCTGACCTTGGGCGTGTAGCCAGTACCGACTGGTATTTTTCGTCCTAAGATAACGTTTTCTTTTAGCCCATACAAGTGGTCGACCTTGCCACTTGTAGCAGCTGCTATTAAGACTCTAGTTGTATCTTGGAAACTGGCAGCACTCAGGAAACTATCGGCCCAAGTGGACACCTTAGTGATTCCAAGTAGTAGTTGGTTAAATTCAGCCGGTTTCTTACCTTCTTGAGAAAGTTTTTGGTTAGCTTCTAATACAGCAGCCTTGCTAACTATATCGCCCGTCACAAAATCGGTGTCACCTGGCTCCTCAATAGAGACTCGGCTAAACATTTGACGTATAACTATTTCTAGATGTTTATCAGAAATGTTTTGGCCTTGGGCTGCAAAAATCTTACTAATTTGATTCAAAATGTAGCGCTGAGTCTCAACCACACCTTTTAGGTTCATCAAATCGTGTAGGTTAATAGAACCGCTAGTCAATCTGTCTCCAGTAACAACAAAGTCACCATTTTTGACAACTAGTTGTTTGAAGCCAGGTATCTCGTAGCGAACTACTGTCTGGGTTGTCGGGGTAATCACTACTTTATCTTCTAGCACTTGGGCAGCGCCTGTGATTGGAGCGACCAATGGGCTTTCGCCGCCTTCAAGAGTGGCGACAACATCACCAACAACAACTTCTTGACCGTCGGCTATTGTGGCGGTTCGTTCACCAAGTTTTAGAACCACTTCCTCTTCTTCTTTACCAGAAATTTGAACAATGTATTGTTCACCTTCTTCTCGAACACTAACTTCGCCTGAAATTTCAGTAATGTAAGCTTGGCCTTTTGGAGTTCGGACTTCGAAAAGTTCGTCAACACGATGCAAACCTTGGGCAGTTTCATCAGCTAAAACGGCTCCGGAACGGTGCTTAGAGTCAAGACTTAGCTGAGTTCCAGGTTCACCGATACTTTGGGCAGCAATAACTCCAACAGGATGTCGGTTAACAACTAGTTGTCCAGTTGCTGGGTCTAAACCGTAACTCTTCTGGCTGACGCCTCTTAACGTTCCACAAGTCAGCGGGCTCATTATTTTAACTACTTCAACATCGCTAGCTGCTTCAATATCGGCTGCCAATGAGCGTGTGATTAGCTCGCCCTTATCAATAACTTGCTGTTTGTTGATATGTACCGGTTCAGCCGCATATCTACCTTCAAGCCTAGACGCGAAGGGTACGCCAGTTTCTTCTGAGTCGACACGGTAAATTGGAAAACCAGGGTCGTTAGCTTCTTCGTCAACAATGAAAACATCTTGTGAAACATCAACTAAACGTCTAGTCATATAGCCAGAATCGGCTGTCTTAAGAGCAATGTCAATCAAGGCCTTACGCACACCCCTTGTTCCTGTAAAGTATTCTAGTTGGTCAAGACCTTCTTTGTAACTAGATTTAACCGGTAGCTCAATGGCTCGACCACTAGTGTCAGATAAAACACCAAGCATACCGACAGATTGTTTCATTTGGCCAATGTTTCCTCTAGCGCCGGAGTTTACAGCAATTGACATAGAGTTATCTTGGTCTTTTAACTGATCAGCCAGTAAACTTTGGACTTTAGAGTCGGCTTTAGTCCAGTTTTCAACAATCAAACGGTATCTTTCGTCGTCGGTCATGAAACCGGCTTCATATTGGTCACCTATTTCTTTAGCTTTCTGTTCGCCCTCGCTAATAACTTGGTCGAAACCAGCTACAGCCGGAAAGTCATCCATACCCATTGATAAGCCAGAAATTGTCGAATATTCGAACGCTAGGTCTTTTAGCTCATCGGCTATTTCAGCAGTTTTATCTTGACCATACTTTTCGTATACCTGAGCCATTACTTTTTGAATTTTTTTCTTAGTCATAGCCTCATTTTGGTAAGGAAAGTCTGCTGGCAAAAGCTCGTTGAATAAAACTCGACCTAAAGTTGTACTAATTTTCTCTCCCCTAAAGTCAAGACTTATTGGAGTTTGAAGCTTAATCGAGCCTTCATCGAGAGCCATTAAAGCTTCATTGACATCTGTAAGCGGAATTTCTTTTTGATTCTTAATTTTGTCATAGGTTAAGTAGTAGGCTCCGAGGACGATGTCTTGTTCGATATGCAGAACTGGAGTTCCGTCTGCTGGCTTCAGAATATTCTTCGAAGAAGCCATGATTTCTCGAGCTTCGTCTTGAGCTTTGTCAGACAGAGGTAAATGAACAGCCATTTGGTCACCATCGAAATCAGCGTTAAAGCCTTTACAAACTAACGGGTGTAGCTGAATAGCTTTACCCTCAATTAGTTTAGGCTGGAAAGCCTGAATACCTAAACGGTGCAGTGTTGGCGCTCGGTTTAGTAGTACATACTTACCCTTAATAACCTCGTCTAAAGCATCCCAAACTATATACTCGCCCGATTCTATAAGCCTGGTGGCAGAGCGAATATTATGAGCATGATCGTTAGTAATTAAGTAGCCAATCACAAATGGTTTAAACAGCTCTAGAGCCATCATTTTAGGTAAACCACATTGATTTATTTTCAGTTCCGGACCAGCAACAATCACTGAACGACCTGAGTAGTCGACTCTTTTACCGAGTAAGTTTTGACGGAAACGACCTTGTTTACCCTTAAGCATATCGCTCAAACTTTTTAGCCTTCTTCTTTGTCCGGTGCTGGAAACTGCTCGCCCACTTCTGGCGGCATTGTTGTCAACTAAAGCATCAACAGCTTCTTGGAGCATTCGCATTTCGTTTCGGCGAATAACTTCTGGAGCATTAAGGTCAATCAGTTTTTTAAGTCGGTTGTTTCGGTTAATTACTCTTCTATAAAGATCGTTTAAGTCACTTGTTGCGAACCTTCCACCGGTTAACTGAACCATTGGTCTTAAGTCTGGAGGAATTACAGGTAGAACGCTTAGACACATGCTTGATGGCTTAATGCCTGCTCGTTGCATACTTTCTAAAATACGCATTCGCTTCATAATTTTCTTCTTACGCATGCCTTTGGCAGTTTCAACTTCAGCAGTTAATTCTTCGATTAAAGTGTCAAGATCGACATTTTCGAGCATTTTCTGAATAGCTTCGCCACCCATAGCCACTTTAACGAGGTCTTGAAGTTCGTCCGGTAGGTTTCGATAGTCGTTTTCACTAATCAGTGCATGGACCTGTAAAGACTCTAGCTGAGCTTTGAGCATTTCGTAATTAGCAACCACTTCGTCTAACTCTTTAGTTCGTGCTTCGGCAAGTGCCTTGATGTCGGCACCTTCTTCAGCAGCCATTTGCTCGTAACGGGCCTCGATTGCCACTTTGGCAGCTGCAGCCTCAGCTTCTTTGTCAGCAATCATCTGGTCTCGAGCTTCATCTTTAACCGATAAAATTACATAACTAGCAAAGTAGGCTATTCTTTCTAAGTTTTTGACGGTCATATTGAGGACCAAACCCATTGCACTAGGGGTGCCTCTTAAGAACCAAATATGAGTTACTGGTGTAGCTAGGCTAATATGTCCCATTCGTTCACGTCGAACGATACTTTTAGTAACTATTTCTCCCTTTTTGTCGACAGCAGCTTCTCTCGAGCGAAGTCCTTTATACTTAGCGTCATGGGGATTTATATCTTTAACCGGACCAAAAATTTTCTCGCAGAATAGGCCATCTTTTTCAGGTTTCTGGG
>WBZL01002852.1_pt1 | contig 14976 bp, 10 predicted proteins | sample 5204291 | NCBI WGS metagenome assembly WBZL01 (sample SAMN12344345, study PRJNA552823) | activated sludge metagenome | biome: Activated sludge suspended growth; feature: Nitrification reactor; material: Wastewater; isolation source: activated sludge from nitrification reactor of wastewater...
CATATCTGGACGACCATCCCGATCACGCTCCTGGCGAAGATCTCCGATCCGGCACCGCCGGCGGCCGTGCAGTCCGCCATGCAGCAGATCACCTACCGGGCGATGGTCCTGGTGTACGTGCAGCTCCCGGTCGACCAGTACACGACGACGGACGCGCACTACTTCCCCGAGGGCAACGTGCGCGTCACACGGCTCTCGGAGCCCAAGAACTACTTCCGGAGCACCACGCCGAAGGGCACGACGGTCCTCTGTGCGGAGTACCCCTGCACGGTGGGCGACGAGATCTGGTCGGCCAGCGACAGCGACCTGGCCGCGATGGTCGCAAGGGACACCGCCACGGCCGGCATCCCGCTCCCGGCGGCGCCGGTCGCGGTGATGTCACGCCGCCTGCCCCAGGCGTATCCGATCTACCAGATGGGATACGAGCGGCCCCTGGCCGTGCTCGACGACTGGGCGGCGACACAGCCCAACCTGCTGGTGTACGGGCGCCAGGGACTGTTCGCGCACGACAACACGCACCATGCCCTCTTCATGGCATACAGCGCCGTGGAGTGCCTGACGCCTGGCGGCTTCGACCGGGAGCGGTGGGCCGGTTTCCGCGAGATCTTCAAGGGCCATGTGGTCGAGGATTGAGCCATGACCGGGACGCGCGGCCAATGAAGGTCATCATCCAGATTCCCTGCCTGAACGAGGCGACGACACTGCCGGCGACGCTTGCGCAGCTTCCGCGCACGCTCCCGGGCATCGACTGCGTCGAGGTCCTCGTGGTGGACGACGGGAGCACGGATGGCACCTCGGAGGTGGCCCGGGCCCACGGGGTGGCGCATGTGGTGACGTTCGAGCGGAATCGCGGCCTGGCGGCGGCCTACAAGGCGGGGCTCGATGCGTCGATCAAGGCCGGGGCCGACATCATTGTCAACACGGACGCCGACAACCAGTACCAGGCGTCGGACATCGCGCGGCTCGTGGAGCCGATCCTGGCCGGGCGCGCCGAGCTGGTGGTGGGCGACCGGGGCGTGGCGTCGCTCGACAACTTCTCCCCGCTCAAGCGCAAGTTGCAGGTGCTGGGCAGCACGGTGGTCGGGCGCGCGGCCGAGCTCCACACCCCGGACGCCACGAGCGGGTTCCGGGCGATGTCGCGCGAAGCCGCCCTCAAGACCCTGGTCCTGAGCGACTACTCGTACACCCTGGAGTCGCTGATCCAGGCCGGCGCCCGCCGGGCGGCCGTCGAGTTCGTCCCGATCGGGATCAACCCGCAGACGCGCCCGTCGCGCCTGATGAAGAGCATCCCGCACTACATCAGGAAAAGCGGTGTCACGATCCTCAGGGCGTACACGATGTACCGCCCGTTGCGCGTCTTCGCGACGACCGGGCTCCTCTTCATCGGCCTGGGGATGCTTCCCGCGCTGCGGTTCGTGTACTTCTACCTCACCGGCAACCGGGTGGGGCACGTCCAGAGCCTGATCCTTGCGGCCATCCTGATCGTCGTCGGATTCCAGATCCTGCTGATCGGCGTACTGGCCGACCTGATCTCCTTCAACCGGAAAATCGTCGAGGAAGCGGTCTACCGGGTGCGCAAGGTGGAGGCAACGCTCGAGGCGCGCGCGCGCGCGGACGAGGAGGCAGGCATTTCATGAGTGCGACCGGACGCCGCGTGGCGTGGTGGAAGCGGCCGGTCGTTCGCCTCGCCGGCAGCGCGGCGTTGCTGGCGATGTTGTTCGCGATCCTGCCCTTCCATGAGATCCGGGACGCAATCCTGAGCGTGCCGTGGTGGGTCTGGCCGGCATCGCTGGCGACCTACATGCTCCTGCACCTCATCGGCGTCGCCAAATGGCGGCTGCTCACCAATGTCGCTGGTGCGGGGCTCACCTTTGGTGGCGCCGCGCGCGCGTACTACTGGGGGCTCTTCGGCAACACGTTCCTTCCGTCCATCGTCGGCGGAGACGCGGTGCGGATGGCCATGGCACTCAAGAGTGCGCGCTCCGGCCACGGCCTCGTGCTCGGGAGCCTGGTCGACCGCTTCCTGGACATCATCGGCATGGTGCTGGTCGCCGGGATCGGAGCGTGGCTCTCGCCGCTCGCCCTGACTCCGGAGAGCCGTCGCATCTTCCTGGTCGCCCTCACGCTCCTGACGGCCGCAGGCCTCGTCGGGCTGGCGGCGCTGTGGCTCTTCCCGGTGCGCCGGCTGCCCTTCCGTGTGCGTCGCAAGCTGGTGCCGGTGCGGCGCGCGGTGCGGGCCACCGCGGTCCGACCGGGCGCGTTAGGCAGTGCGCTCGCCCTCGGCATGCTGTTGCAGTCGCTGCTTGTCGTGCTCAATTGGCAGCTCGGGCGCGCCATCGGGATCGAGATCCCGCTCTACGTCTGGCTGTTCGTGTGGCCCCTGGCGAAGATCTCCGGCCTCCTGCCGGTGACGCAGGGGGGCATCGGGGTACGCGAGGCCGCACAAGCGGCGCTCTTTGCACCGTTCGGGGTATCGGCGGCGAAGGCGGTCGCCACCGGGCTGGTCTTCGAAGTCGTCATCATCGCTGGCGGGCTCCTGGGTGGAGCGCTGGCGTTCCTTGCGGGCGCGCGCCGCGAGCCGACGGCAGGCTCGCCCGCGCCCCCGGTCCTGACTCAGGCCGGCGCCTGAGCTCTTCGCGGGGTTCTCCATGGACGTCGTGCCCGGCGGCCCGGTGAGCTGGATGCGACGGACGAGCGTCCGGCTCCTGCTGTCGGTCTGGTTCGTGTACGCCATCTTCGCGACGACCAACGTCGCGCGCGAAACCTACCTGGCACTGAGCCTGGCCGAGCGCGGTTCGCTGCGCGTGGACGAGTACCTCGGGCTGCATCCGGACCTCTTCGAGATTCCGGGGCGCGGGAGCTACATCAACAACAACCCCGGAGCCTCATTCATCGGGGCCATCCCGCTGGTGATCGCGCGTCCCGCGCAGGCCCTCCTCTTTGCCTGGAAGCCGGCGCTGGTCGCTCCCAAACCGCCGGCAGCCTACGATGACCCTCGCCCCAACCGCACGAAGTTCATGAACGCGGCGCGGGCTCGCGGCCTCGACATCAAGCTGGGGCTCGCCGCCCTTCTCACCGGCGCGGGGGCGATGGCGCCCCTGGGGGCCCTCGCGGCCTGGCTCATCTTCGGGTACCTCCGCCACCGGGGCCACGACGAACGGCGCGCCGCCGGGTGGGCACTCCTCTACGCCTTCGGCACCCCGCTGCTCTTCCGTTCGGCGTTCCTCAACCAGAATGCCCTGCTCGCCCACGCTACACTGGGGGCGTGGATCGCGATGACCGGGTGGCGGCCCCACCCCCCCGGGGCGGCGATCCCATCGCGGGCGGCGGCCGCCGCCGGACTGTGGCTGGGCTTCGGGCTGCTTTGCGACTACAGTGCGGCGCCCTTGCTGCTGGTCTTTGGCCTGTGGGCCACGGCGAACGGATGGCGTGCCGGGGGACTGGCCGGCGCCTTGCGCGGGGGCGGGGCATTCACCCTCGGCGCCGTCCCCATGATCGTCGCCCTGCTCGCCTACCAACAGGCGGCGTTCGGCGCCCCGTGGTTCCCGGCCCAGCGCTACATGCCGGCGACGCGCTACTCCGTCATCGGCTGGAACGGATTCTTCATCCCGACCGGCGAGCTGCTCTGGGGGAACCTGTTCGATGGGCGGTATGGCCTCTTCGCCTTCTGCCCGCTGCTGCTGGCCGTCATCGGAATGCTGGTGACACGCGACGCCACGCGGCGACTCGCGGGCGCGCCGGCGTGGGGCGTTGCGGCCTGCCTGGCGCTGTACGTCTTTTCGAGCGCCAACCAGTTTGCCAACCTGCAGTGGAATACCGGGGTGCGTTATCTCGTACCGGCGGTGCCCATCCTCTTCCTCCTCGCCATCGCGCCGCTGCGCGCAATGCCTGCGGCCGCCCGGTGGGGGCTCCTCGGGGTGTCGATCGCCATCTCGCTGGCCGTGTCGATGACCCGGGAGAGCGTGCCCGATGCCCTGTCGCTGGTGGCTGGCGAGGGTCCGACACTCCCGGTGTTCATCGTCCTCGAGAAGATGGCCTCGGGATACCCGGCGCTCCAGTTTGGCGTTTGGGGACCGGTCGTCGCCCTGGCGGTGACGGCCGCGCTCCTGATCGGCGCCTGGTGGCCGGAGCTCCGACGTCCGGCCGGGACCCATCGCGCGTGAGGCGCGCCCTTCACGTCCTTGGCGGCCTGCTCCTGGTCGCGTACCTGGCGCAGGCCGCGCTCTCATGGGTCCTGGCCCCCGCCGCCACCTATCGGGCGCGGCCGCACGGCCAGCTCGTCTTCTATGGCTCGATCGGGGAGCGCGTCGCTGCGACCGTCGCACGGCATGCACCCGGAATGCTGGTGACCATGCGCGGGGTGCGCTCCACCCCGTCCGAGGCTGCGTCCGATGTGATCCCGGACCGTGACTGGCACGTACGGCGCGGCCAGCACGAAGTCGCGGTGGCGCTTGGCGGTGACTTCGTCGGGGCCGACTGGTTCATGGATGCGTACGCGCTGCCCCTGCTCCTGGCGACCGTCCTCGGCGTCCTTGCCCTCATCGTGCTGGCGCGGCACCGCGACCTTGCCGACGAACGGACGGTGACACTCACGCGTCGCTGGGCGATGGTGAACGTCCTCGCCATGGCCTGGGCCGCCCCCGTCCTCGTCCCCGACTTCTGGCTCTCGTTTGCCTGGGGGCGCACGTTGTGGTGGGGCGGCAATCCGTACTACGACGTCCCGGCGGCTGCCGTCGAGGGTCTCCCCTTCGACGCCCCCATCCTGAAGATGACCTATGGCCCGCTCTGGGCACTCGTCTCCTGGGGCGTCGCCGCGGTCACTCGTGGTTCCGTGTGGTGGAGTGCGGTGCTGTTCAAGGCCGTGTTGTGCGGGGCCTGGCTCGCGGTGCTGTGGCTGGTCGATCGCCTGACGCGCACCCGTGCCGCGCGCGCGCGCGCGATCGCGCTGGTCACCATCGGTTGGCTCCCCCTCGGGGCGGTGCAGATCGGCGGCGATGGCCACAACGACGCGGTGATGCTCGCGTTCCTCCTGGCGTGGCTCTGGCTGCGGGAGCAGGGGCATGGCCGGTGGGCCACTGCGGCCCTGGCCTGCAGCGTGAGCGTGAAGTACGTGACCGCACCACTCTTCCTGCTCGATGCCTTCCCGCCGGGCGCCTGGCGGCCGGTGCAAGCCGAGATCATGGCGCGCATCAAGGCCTACCTCCCGAATGCCGCGATCGCACTCGGCATCTGGGCGGCCACCTTCGCCCCGTTCGTGGATTCCGCCTCGTTCTTCGCCGAGACGGCCGCCGTCCGCGAGGGGTACTTCTTCCTGCCGTCCGACGGCATCAAGGCGATCGGATCCCTGCTCCACCTGGAGCTGCGTCCGCTCGCCTATGCGGTGCAGGCCATCTTTCCGGTCGCGACGCTCTGGTGCCTCTGGCGATACCTGCGCGCGCCCTCGGCCACGACGTTCCGCGTTGCGGTGGCCGGGCTGATGCTGACGGTGCTCTTCATCGCGGCCGCACACGTGTGGCCCTGGTACGCCCTCTGGCTCGCCGTGCCGGCGGTGCTGCTCGCGGAGGTGCACCCGCTGCGCCGGTGGGCCACGGGGGTCCTGCTCACGGCGCCGTTCCCCCTGATGGTCTGGACCGCATGGCCGGACGGTTCCGAGTTCACGCTCTTCGAGGTCCCGTCGCTGGTGGCGTATGCCTGCGCCCTCGGCTGGATGTTCCTTGCGTGGCGACTCACCGTCCCGCGTGCGGAGGCGACGGCCTCAGCCGGGTGACACCGCGCGCTGGACCACGTGGGTGAGGTCGTCCGGCAGCGCGTCACCGACGAGCTGCCGCAGGCGATCCACGGGGACGGTCACACCGGTGCCATCCCCCGGCAGGGTCGGCACCGCCCCGAACTGGAGCCGTGCGGCGTCGATGTGCAGCTGGCGCGCCACCGCCTCGACGAAGGCACGGACCGTATGCATCCGGCCGCTGGCCACGTTCACCACGGTGCCGGGTTCCCACGGTGCCATCGCGAGATCGACGAGGACGCGGGCCGCGTCGCCGACCCACGCGAAGTCGCGCTCCTGGGTCCCCGCGGAGAGCGGGATGGGGTCGCGCGTCTGCGCCGCGGCCCGCAACGTGGGCAGGAGGCGCCCCGCGTGTTCGCCATCCCCAACGACGGTGAACAACCGGGCGCAGAGCGCGCGCGTGCCGTGGTCGCGACTCACCGCACGAAGGGCGGCGGTTCCGGCCCACTTGGTGGCCCCATAGAGGGAGGTGGGCGGTTCGTCGCGCCCCTCGTCCAACGCCCCCTGGGTGGCGCCGTATTCGGCGGCCGAGCCGGCGTGCACCAGGCGCGGAGCGTCCTCGCCGGCCGCAGGCGGGGCGCAGGCGACCGCGAGTTCCCGCACCAGCTCAACGTTCAGCCGGAGGGCGGTGGCTTCGTCGCGCTCGTCGCGCGCCACGCCATACCCCGCGAGGTTGTAGACGACGGCGGGCTTCACCTCCCGGACCAGCCGGGTCGCGCTCCCGGGGGTGGCGAGGTCCGCGACGACGATCTCTTCCTGATGAAGGGCGCGTCCCCGGGCAGCATCGCGCACCTGCGCGATGACCGGGATCCCGCGCTGCCGGAGTTCGCGCACCACCCAGCGCCCGATGAACCCGCTGGCGCCGGTGACGAGGGCGGTCGTTCGACGGCTCACCGGGCGGGAAGCCGCGGGTACGCGGCCGCCTCGATCGCCGACATCGGACCGGCGACCACCTTGAAGCCGTCGCCGGTGACCGTCGGGCCATCAACGAACCAGACCGGGCGATCGGCATAGACCGCGAGTGCCTGGGCGCGGGCCTCCGGGGTTGCGTCCCAGCCATACAGCGTGGTGCCGTGCACGAGATCGAGCGGGTTGTAGGCTGCTGCCGATGCGTAGTCCGGGTGGCGGCGCCCGCGGATCAGCACCAGGCTCCGCCCGAACGGCTGCGTCGCCGCAATCTGCCGGATATCGGGACGCATCCGCCGGTAGTGAGTGTACTTGTCGGTGGCGCGCCAGGGGATGAAGGTGAGCCAGGTGGCCACGACCAGCACCAGCCCTCCGGCGACGGCGCGATGACCGCGACCCTCGTCGAGCGCCAGCAACGCGCGGGCCGACAGGGCCGCACACGAGACGATCACCAGGAACCAGTAGCGCGCCCCGAAGTCCGGGCCACCACTGAACCAGTAGAAACTGTGCAGCCCCACCACCATCACCCACACGGCCACCTGCCACCAGTCGGGACGGGTGAGGCGTCGGAGTGCCGCGGGCACCAGGAGGATCGCCGCGGATCCGATCGCCCACCCCAGCCACTCGGTGTTGATCGCCGCGACGTTGAGGGCCGCGTTCACGACCACATCGAGCAGGCCGTGCCCGGGGAAGGGGTCCAGGCCGGACCACCCGAGTCCGCGATTGGCGCCGAAGCCGAGGTCGTTCGCTCCCGGTGTGTAGTACTTGTCGATGTAGGCCATGATCGGGAAGTACGACGGATCCCCGGTCATGGCCCGGTTGTACGGGCGAACCAGCACGCCGCTCGCGACCGTTCCCAGGGTCAGGAGGGCCGAACCGGCGAATGCCATCGGGGTCCGCCACGCCTGCCACCAGCGCGGTGGCAGGGACCAGAGCCCCAGTAACAGCGCCATCGCGAGGCCCTCGAGGGGTCGCACGATCGACGCCCCGCCGATCGCGAGCCCGCCAAGGCACGCGGTGACGAGCGACATCCCCCGCACATGCCCGTCGCGCACCCGGTCCTCGCGGATCCGCGCCACCGCCACGGCCGCGAGCAGTCCCAGGCACAGGGTCGCCTGGTGCGTCATGAAGTTCATCGACATGAAGACGAACCACGGCGACGTCGAGAGAAGCAGCGTCGCGAGCCGCGCCGTGCGCCGATCGTACATCGAGCCAAGGACGCGATGCGCGAGCAGCACGTTCACGGCGCCGAGGACGGGGTTCACCAGCCACGGCACACCGGCAAGCACCCCCAGGGCGAGCACCGCAGGCCACCCCGGCGGGGTCGGCGTGTACCAGCGCGTCGCCTCGTAGTGCATGAGGTCGAGGTTGAAGGCGAGGGGCGCCGGCGGCGCCGGCATCCACAACATCCCGTCGGCGAAGTACCGCGCCTGGAGCAGGTAGGCCACCTCGTCCGGCACATGCGGATGCCGCTCGTACGAGAACCATGCAAACACGGCCGAGACCACCAACACGAATGCCGCGTTGCGCCACGCCTCGACGTCGCGCCATTGGCTTCGCGCCTCACTGGCCTCGAGCCACCGATCGATCCCGCGCGTATCCAGGTCGCGCACGGCCAGCCACACGTTGCCCAGCGCGATGGCCTGGATCGCCGTGGCCGCACCGAGTTCCCCGATCCATACCAGGACCTCCCGGGATGCGGTGGCGCTGGTTCCCACGAAGGTGAGCAGCAGGACGCCTCGCCAGAGCGGCGTGACGCGGGCCAGGAACGACGGCCCGATCGCGCGCCATTCGTGCGCCAGCGCCGCAAGTACGAGCGCCGCCTGCACCACCAGCACACCAAGTGCCGCCCACCCCGCCGGGGTCGCTGGCCACCGGTAGTGCTGATAGCCCACCGCGGGACCCGCGGCCGTGAGCACCAGCGAGGCCGCCTGCCCGGCGACCAGGAGCACGCACCAGAACACCGATGACCGACGCGTCATGCCGCCCCCCGCGGTGGGTAGAGCGTGAGGGCCCCGTCCCTTGGCAAGCGAAGGACCGCTTTCCCCGTGGCCGGGACGTGCACGCGCTCGCCCTCGACGTTGTAGGCGCCAAGGCGTTCAGTGACATTCGTGCCATAGGTCCCTGGCGGGAGACCACGCACCTCGACGGCTGCGACGCCGGACGCCCGCACGACGACGACCGGCGATCCCGCCGTATCGACGAACGCCAGGACACGCACCCGCGCATCGGAGCTGGTGGCGCTGACCCGCACCGCGCCTGGCCGGACAAAGGCGAAGACATGCCGGAGGAGTCGTCCGTCCAGGGTGAGGCTGACGCGCGGTTGCGAAGGATCAGACTGGTTCACGTGGTAGTAGACCCCGCCATTCTCCAGCTGGTCGCGCGAACCGCAGTAGGCCAGCGTGAATTGTTCCCATGCCGAGACATTCGCGACCGTGAGGTCCTCGTACAGGCCGTCGAAGCCGGCGCCGATGTGCTCGAGCATGGCGGTGCGGATGCGGTCACGCATCCCGCGCACTCGAATCGCGTGACGCGTGGCCGTCGAGGTCCCCGTATAGGTGTGGTACGACAGCTCGGCGAGAAGACCCGGGGCCCCCGGCACCGTGAGCATGGCGTCGTGGTATCCCAGGCTGTTTGCCGCGCGCGTCGTCGAAGGGCCGATGAACGCCGGGGTAAACCCGGCCTCCCGCAGGCGACGCGCCGTCGCCACGAGCGCGCGGCCGACGTCGGCACCATCGTACGCGGTGTTCTCCGGTTCGAGGAGCAGCTCCACCGCATCCGGCACGAAGCCAAAGGTCTCCTGCATGTGCTGGAAGGTGACGAGCACCAGCTCCGCAAATTCCGCGGGATCCTTCATCTGGAGGAAGGCCTTCTGCCCCTGTGTCAGGAAGAAGTCCACGTAGTTGAGGGTGAGGGAGAGCCGCTCGCCGCGTCGCGCGAGCGCCTCGCGCACCGGGAGGACAACCTGCCGCACGTGTGCATCGAAGTACCCCCACTGGAAACCCGCAGGGTCGGCCACGTACGGATCGTCGTTGTCGTTGGTCGGCACCATCCAGGTGGCACGCCACTGGCCGAAGGTCATCGTGCCCGCCAGGAAGGCAGGCCACGGATCGACGCGGGACTCGGTCCCGGAGCGCAGCGAGGTACGCAGGCGGGTGATCCCGAGTTCGTCCACGGCACGCTCTGCCACCTCCGGTCCGTAGCGGCGCACGGCGTCCCGGTTGCACTCGGCCTCGCCGATCCCGGCTGCGGCCTCCCACCCGGCGATCGTCTGGTGACGCATGGCAGGAAAGACGTCCACCACCGACATGGTGTCCGGGGATGCAAGCACCCGCAGGGCGGTCTGCACGCGCACGCCATCCACCACGGACGTCACCATGGTGTGCCCGGGCGCCGACGCCGACACACGACCATCGGGCTGCACGACGGCCACCTGCGCGTCGCCGATCGTCCAGGACGCGTGCGCGTTCGTGATCACGGCCCCGGTACTGTCGTGGTAGGTATGCACGGGACGTGCCGACTCCCCAACGACAAGGACGATGGCGTCGGGCGCGGACACACCGAAGGCGGCCGGTCCCGGGCGCACCGGGGGCGACGTGGTGCAGGCCACGCCGGCGACCACCACCACGGCCACGCGAGCCAGTCCCCTCATCGCGGTGAGGCCTCGATGCGCCAGAGGCTCGCCGTGGGATACGACGCCACGAGCACCGCCCGCGACGCATCGACGCCCGACAGGTGCCGCTCCCCCACCACGCTCGCGACCGTCTCTTGCATCGTCGGTGTTGTCAGGACCCAGAGCCGGCCATGGACCGTCGCCCCATCACCGAGGAAGGTGGCTGTGCGGCCGGCACTGCGCAGGTAGAAGTCGACCGGCCCCTGGGTTCGGAAGCGCCCCACGACCTGATCGCCTGTCGCGAGTTGCGCTGAGAGGTCGGCGGCGACGCGCGACGCGTCCGGGATGAGCCCCGTCTCTGCACTCGACGCCACCGTGTGGCGAGCCGTGATCCCGATGGCACCGCCGAGGGCCGTCGCCACCGCCAGCACCCCTGCCACGAGCGCCCGTCGTCCAACGCCGCGGAGCACCACCTCGACCCCCGCGGCCGCCGTAATCGCCAGGATCGGCAGCAGAAAGAGCCAGACCCGCAGGAACGGAGGACGTCGCATCAGCACGAGCAGCACGAAGGCCCAGGCCGCCATCATCGCAAGCAGCGGCAGGCGTTCGCGCGACACCACACCTCGTCGCGTCAGTCCCAGCACGATCAGCACGCCCGCCAGTGCCCCGAGCCCGACGGGCCAGCCGCGGGCCGCCCACGCGCCGACCTGGCCCAGGAAGCGCCAGGCGGCGGCGCCGAACGCGCCCCAGGAGAGCGGCGTCACGTAGTCATTGGCCACGATCGACGCCCACCCGCTCACCTTGATCGCCGGGAGATACCAGAGCCCGGCAAGGGCGGCCCCAGCGGCGCTCCATCCGAAGAACGCACGCCACGGCGCCGTGCCCGCACGCGCCCGCGTCATCTCCAGCATCGCCCATGCGACCATGCCACCCGCCGGGTACAGCATGCTGGGGTTGACCGCCGCTCCGGCCGCCAGCGCCAATGCCCAGGTCACCCAGCCACGGCGGTCTCCCTGCTCCAGCGCCGTCCGCACCGCGAGCAGTCCGGCCAGCATGGCCGCGCCGATGAGGGTGTAACCACGCGCGTTGGTGGAATAGAGCACAAGCGGCGCACTGACCGCGACCAGCGCGGCAGCCGTGAGCGCACCATGTGCACCGTACCACCGGCGCGCCACGAGGAACGTCAACGGCACCATCGCGACCCCGGCCACAAACGCCGGAAAGCGGACGACCTCGACGGAAAGGCCGAAGAGACCGATCATTCCCTTCACCAGTACCGTGTGCAGGATGTGGTTGTTGGGGATCGCGGTATCGACCAGGATGTGGCGAAGCGGCGTGAGGGCGAACAGGACCACCGTGTCGGCCTCGTCCTGGCGCATCGGCTGCCCGAGCGCGGCGACCCGAAGCGCGACCCCAATCGCGACAACGATCGCCAGGGGGAGCCAGCACACCCTGGGTACGAGCGCGTCCGATCCCGGCGCCGCGTCGGCGGTCATGCGGGGCGCTCCCCCGTCGCGCCCGGCTTCTGGAGGACGGCCATGTAGTGGGCCGACCACGGGCGCGTCGGTCCGCGCTCGAGGAGTCGTTCGAACGCCACCGCGGGACCCATGAGGAACCGTGGCGTAAAATCCGGGAGGAACGTGAAGTAGCGAACGTCGCGCAACGCGAGGCCCGGGACCGCCGCCCAGAACCGGGGATCGATCCACCACTCCGTCCCTTCGTCGATCGACTTGAGGAGCGGAAAAAGGTATCCCATGTAAAAGCGGAACATCGGATTGCGCGGGTTGCTCTCGTGGACCAGGAGGAATCCCCCGGGCTTCAGCACGCGCGCGATCTCGGCCAGGGCCACACGCTGTCCCTCGCGTCCCGGGAGGTGATGCAAGACGCCGATCGTGTAGACGAAGTCGAGCGACGCGTCAGCAAACGGCAGTTGGAGTGCCGATCCGGCCAGCACCGGCGAGGGACCGAGGCGCCGCTGTCCGACGGCCAGCAGGCCGACCGACGGATCGAGTCCCACCACGTCGAATCCGCGCTTGCGCAGCTCCGCGGTCTGGAGTCCGAGGCCGCACCCCAGGTCCAGGCCGACCCCGGCGCGCGCAGGTGGTGACGGCAGGGCCTCCGCCATGAAGCCCAGCTTGCGTCCCAGCAGCAGGTCCCACACGTGCGGTGACCACTGCGCGTTGTACTGCTCGGCGATGTGGTCGAAGTGCGCGGTGCCCTCGGCCGGACGCGACGTCCCGCGCGACAGGTCCCTGACCTCGCGCCAGAGAAAGACCGCCCCCGCAGTGAGTGCCGCGCCGGTACTCGTCAGGCGCACCAGGGTCACGATGGCGACCGCCGTGGTGGTGGGGACCCCGTGCGCCCCCAGCTCAACGATCGCAGCACTTCCCGTGGCGCCCACACCGGCCGGGAGGAGCGTGGCAGCGCCAAGCAGCGTCGAGCGTGTGAAGGTCTGCATCCCGGCCAGGAGGCCGAGATCGACCCCGAGGGCGTGCGCGGCCACCCACACGAGGGTGGCGGCCGCAGCCCACCCCGCGACCGACAGGAGCAACGCAGGAAGCACGGTGCCCGGTGCGCGCAGCGTACGCAGCGCGTCGGGTCGGAGCCCCACGCGCGCCGCGACGGGCCAGGCCATCGCCGCCGCGCCCACCGCCAGCGCGAGGAAGATCCCGGCAAGCCGGACCCCGTCCGGTCGGTCGATGGCCAGGGCCGCTCCCCCGAGCACGAGGGCCACTGCCACCACATCATAAAGTCGTTCGAGGACGAGGACGGCGAGGGAGAGCCGCATGGGGACGCCGAAGCGCCGCTTGACCAGGATGCCGCGGATGGCCTCCCCGACGTAGGCCGGCGTCACCGTCCCCGGGAGGCCGGCGATGTAGGTACCGAGCGTGCTGCGGATCGGCAGCCGGACACCAACCCTTCGCAGCAGGAACTGCCACCGGATGAAGCGCGCGAAGAGCCAGGTCGCCGTGGCGAGCAGCGCCGTCCCCACCCAGGCCGGGTGCGCGCGTGCGAGGTCCGCGCCGAGGGTGCCACTGCCCCCCGCGGTGCGGACCCACCACACCGCGAGCGCCGCTCCCACGGCGACAGGTGCGATCAGGAACCAGGGGATGCGTCGTCTCATCAGCCGTCCCCTCGACGTGGCACACCGAGGCGATCGAGAATCGGCCCGGTATCCAGCCCGAGCCGCTCGAGGGTCTGGAGCACATCGATGATGGCCGGCCCCCCATCGAGCGGGATGCCATGGAAGAGGATGCCGCGCGGCACCCGCAGCCACCGGGCCCCCGCAGGGCTCTCGGGGTGTCGCGAGCGGTCAGCGGCCAGCACCGAGTCGGAGCGCACGTACAGGACGGCGCCAGTGCTGTCGCCCCCCTCGAGCCGGAACCCGTCGGGGGCCTCCGCGGTGGCCGACTGCACCACATAGTTTGCCTCCCGGGGGATCGCGTCCTGGTGCCGCGCATAGTGGTTCCACGCCAGGGGAGAACCCCCGTAAAGTCCTGGCACAGCCGGATCCCAGTCGTAGCGGAAGAGCCGGTCCATCAGCGTGCTGGCCCGCATCGGTGCCGCCTCGGTGCGCGCATAGCCGGGGATACGCACCACCACCCGCGCGCCCACGTCGCGGCCCTCGCGATAGATCCCGGTGCGGCCCCAGGGAAACGCGAGGAGCGCGGCCACGAGCGCCACTGGCGCCCACGCGCGCGTCAGCGGTGCGTCGGGCCGGTGCGCCGCATACCGCCAGGCCACGGCCATCGGCAGGACCATCGCGGGAACGAAGTGATGCAGGGAGACGTGGGCCTGCACGAAGAAGAAGAGAAAATACGCCACCGTGACCAGCACGAGCACGCGCGCGTGGGTGTCGTGTGACCGCCAGGCCCCGAGGATCACCAGGGGGACGAGTCCGGCGGGAATCGCCGCATACAGCACACGCTGCACGTCCGTGAACTGCAGGAAGGCAAAGTACCGGAGGATCCCGGTGATCCCGTATTCGCCACCCGGCGGCGGGCCGCCGAGCGCCACCACCACCTTGCCCAGGAGCCCGGCCGTAACCATGGCCCCCACAAGGATCGCCCCCCCGACCACCAGTTCGCGGATCGGCAAGGGACGCTCGACCAGTGCCCGTGCCACGAGGAAGAACCCGATCAGCAGGAGCCCGCTGGGCAGCGAGGTGTAGGTCAGGAAGGTGAAGAGCGCGAGCCAGCCCCAGGCCCGGTCCCGCGCGGCCGCGAAGGCACCGAGGCAAACGATCATGAGCAGCGTGTCCTGCGTGGCCGGCAGCGCGAGATCCGCGCTGTAAGGGCTGTACGTGGCGCTGTAGGCCATCGCCAGGAGGTACGCGAGGCCACCAAGGGCGAGCGCCGCGCGCACCGGTCCCCCGCCAGGGCGCGGCGACAGCCCGCGATCGCCGAGGTGGCGCACCGACGCGAGCAGCACGGGCACGTACAGCAGCATCGGGACCCGCGCGGCGTACTCCACCTCGCCGAAGAGCCGCAGGAACCAGGCGTTCGGAAAGGCGTAGAGCATCGACGTCAGCCCTGGGAAGCCCGTCACCGGGCCGGCATCCGGGGGCCAGAACGGCATCGTGTGGTACAACAGGCGGCGCGACGATTCGAACGCATGTGCACCGTCACCGTTGAAGCTCTCCCAGAGCAGCTTGGGCGTGAACGCCACGAGG
>WBZL01003265.1_pt1 | contig 14968 bp, 13 predicted proteins | sample 5204291 | NCBI WGS metagenome assembly WBZL01 (sample SAMN12344345, study PRJNA552823) | activated sludge metagenome | biome: Activated sludge suspended growth; feature: Nitrification reactor; material: Wastewater; isolation source: activated sludge from nitrification reactor of wastewater...
TACGCTCCGCTCGCCGAGTTGATGGGGCGGATCGACTGGGCCTCCGAGGTCTTCAACTGCAGCGCGCCCGACACCGGCAACATGGAGGTGCTGGCGCGCTACGGCACGGAGGCGCAGCAGGAGCAATGGCTGCGCCCGTCGCTCGACGGCAGGATCCGCTCGGCCTTCCTGATGACCGAGCCCGCGGTCGCCAGCTCGGACGCCACCAACATCGAATGCTCGATCGCGCGCGACGGCGACGACTACGTCATCAACGGCCGCAAATGGTGGTCGAGCAACATCTATCACCCCGACTGCGAACTGCTGATCGTCATGGGCAAGACGCGCTTCGACGGGCCGAAGCACTCGCAGCAGTCGATGATCCTGGTGCCGAAGCGCACGCCCGGCGTGCGCGTGGTGCGGCCGCTGCAGGTCTTCGGCGAGGTGCATTCGCCCAGCGGGCACGGCGAGGTCGCGCTCGAGAACGTGCGCGTGCCGGCGTCGAACCTGCTGCTCGGCGAGGGCCGCGGCTTCGAGATCGCGCAGGGGCGGCTCGGCCCGGGCCGCATCCACCACTGCATGCGCCTGATCGGCGCCGCGCAGCGCGCACTCGAGCTCATGTGCCGGCGCGTCGAAAACCGCGTGGCCTTCGGCCGCAAGCTCAGCGAGCAGAGCAGCATCCGGCAGGACATCGCGCGCTCGCGCTGCGAGATCGAGCAGGCCCGCCTGCTGACGTTCGCGGCCGCCGACAAGATGGATCGCGAAGGCAACAAGGGCGCGGCCGACCTCATCTCGATGATCAAGATCGTCGCTCCCAGCATGTGCCAGAACGTCTGCGACCGCGCGATGCAGGCGTTCGGCGGCATGGGGCTGTGCCAGGACACGCCGATCGCCGCGGCGTTCGCCTACGGCCGCTACATCCGCTTCGCCGACGGCCCCGACGCGGTGCACATGAGCCAGTTGGCCAAGTGGACCATCGCCCGGGCGCTCGCCGACGAACCCGCTGCCGCGGAAGCCCGTCAGCACCGGTAGCCGCCAGCCGGGTCGCGATCGCCGTTATAGTGAACGGCCATGGACGCGATCGGCACACAGCGCGTGACCGTCGGGCAGGCGCGCGATGGCGCCGTGGCCCCGCACGAGGATCTGGTCGCGATCGAGGAGCCGCTCGAGATCCGCGTCGCCGCCGACGGCGAGGCGGGCCTCGGGCGCGCGATCTCGGTGACCATGCGCACGCCGGGACACGACACCGAACTCGCGCTCGGCTTCCTGTACGGCGAGGGGCTGCTGCGCGACTGGCGCTCGGTGCGACGCGTGCGTCCCGCCGGGCCGACCGGCAACGTGCTGCAGGTCGAGCTGCAGCCCGGCGTCACATTCGACATGGCTCGGCTGCAGCGCAACTTCTACACCAGCTCGAGCTGCGGCGTCTGCGGCAAGGCGTCGATCGAGGCGGTGACGAGCAGTGTCCTGGTGCGGCGCATGGAGCCCGACTGGGCCGTCGCGGCCGCCGTGCTGCACGGCCTGCCGGCGCAGTTGTGCCAGGCGCAGGCCGCCCATGCCGCGACCGGCGGCCTGCATGCCGTGGGGCTCTTCACGCGCGAAGGCGAGCTGGTCGCGTCGTATGAGGACGTCGGCCGTCACAATGCCCTCGACAAGCTGATCGGCTCGCGGCTGCTCGCCGACGCGCTGCCGCTCGCGGACTCGATCGTGCTGTTGTCGGGCCGGGCCGGCTTCGAGCTCGTGCAGAAGGCGGCCGCCGCGGGCGTGCCCCTGCTCGCCGCGATCGGTGCGCCGTCGAGCCTCGCGATCGACCTGGCCGAGCAGGCCGGCATGACCCTGGTCGCGTTTCTGCGCGACGGCTCGTTCAACGTGTGCGCGCACGGGGCGCGGCTGAAATAGCGGGGTCAGAAGCCCGTGAACAGCAGGTCCAGAGCCGCATGGATTTTCGACCGCTGGCCGCAGTCGTCTTCAGTTCAGGCATGTGTCCTCCCGGGACTGGCCGCGCGCGCGTGGTCCGGCGCCCGCCCGCTTCGAGGACGACTTCTGATGCGTGTCTATGTGTACCTGCCGCTGCCCGGGACCCTCGAGGTGGTGACCGCGGGGTACTTCGAACAATCTCGCCGCGGCGGCATGACGTTGGGCACATTCGTCTACAACCCGAAGTATCTGCGCAGACCTGATGCGGTACCGCTCGAGCCCTGCGAGCTCGGGCTGCGCCCAGGTCCCGTGGAGACCGTGAAGCTCGGGGGCATTTTCGGCGCGCTGCGCGATGCCACACCGGACGCCTGGGGGCGGCGCATCATCGAACGTCATCTGCGGCGAAGTGATGTGAGCGAGGCCGAGTTCCTGCTCCACTCGCCGGACGACCGTGTCGGCGCCTCGCGCTTCCATCTGCGTTTCGGCTTCGAGGCATCGCCTGCCCGCGCGCAGCAATGGCTGCTGCGGCTCAAGGACGCGCATCGGCTGCTCGTGCCGCCGGCCTCAGCTTCCCCGCAGCCGCCCCTGGTTCGCCAGAAACCATTCGTACGTGGTGCGCAGCCCCGCTTCGAGCGGAATCGTCGGCTGCCAGCCGAGCGCCCGCAGCCGGCCGACGTCGAGCAGCTTGCGCGGCGTGCCGTCGGGCTTCGACGTGTCCCAGCCGAGCCGGCCCTCGTAGCCCACGACGCGCGCAACCATTTCCGCCAGCTCGCGGATCGGTTGCGGCGCGAGCTTGGGATAGATGCCGCTGGAGCCGAGGAACAGCCGCTTGCGTGTGCTGTGCGCCCACGCCGCGTGGATCACCGCGGTCTGGATCTGCAGGTTGTCGCGCAGGAAGTCGGCGGGGTAGGTGTCGTTGGCGCGGATGCCGCCCACTCTCGCGGCCGCGAGGAATACGTGCGTCGGCTGTTCCTGCGCAAAGAAGCGGTCAACGGCCGCAGCGTCGCGCGCTCAGAGGCCGCCGTGTGGCCCGCGGCGCCCACACCGGGCTTTCCGTTCGTGGCGCTCATTCGTGATGCGCGTAGGTGCGGAAGCCGCTGGTCTGCACGAGGCGGTCGCGCTTGGCGAGACTGCGCGTGATCTTGCGCGTGACGAAGGTCTCGCCGCGCCGCAGGGCGAGCACGGCCAGAACGGCGTCGTTTCCCGCTGTGGTACCTCGAGCACCTTGCCGAACATTTCCGAGGTCGAGGCCTGGTCGAAACGCGTCTTGTGCTGCAGGTCGAGGATGCGGATGGCCTCGAGCAGACGCAGCGTGCCGAGCGCATCGGCGTTGGCGGTGCATTCGGCGGTCTCGAACGACACCTGCACGTGGCTCTGCGCCGCGAGGTTGTGGATCTCGTCGGGCTGCACCTGCTGCACGACGCGGATCAGGTTGGTCGCGTCGGTGAAGCCGCCGTAGTGCAGGTGCAGGCGCACGCCGGATTCGTGCGGGTCCTGGTACAGGTGATCGATGCGGTCCGTGTTGAACAGCGACGCCCGCCGCTTGATGCCGTGGACTTCGTAGCCTTTGGCGAGCAGGAATTCTGCGAGATACGCGCCGTCCTGGCCGGTGATGCCCGTGATCAGGGCCTTGTTCGTCGTCGTCAAGCGGCCTCCATGGAAATTCGGTACCCGGTACCGATGATTCCGGTACCGGGTACCGAATTATCAGCGCGAACGATAACCCAACGGCGCGGTCCGAGGGGTTCGGGCGAATGCAAAGAGGAGGTCAGGCGGCCCGATCGCGAAGGCGCGGCAGCGCCCTGATGGCCGCGCCGTTTTCGCGCTTGGCGATCCGCAGCTCGTAGAGCTTCTGCAGGTTCAACCAGAACTCGGCGCTCGTGCCGAAGAAGTGCCCCAGGCGCAGGGCCGTATCGCCGGTGACCGCCCGCCGTCCATTGAGGATGTGCGTGATCCGGTTCGTCGGAACCTTGAGTTGACGCGCCAGCTCGGCGGCGCTCATGTCGAGCGCCTCGAGCTGTTCGGCGAGATGCTCGCCAGGATGAATTGCTTGACGTGCCATGACACTCTCCCGTCAGGGGTAGTCGACTACTTCGACGTTCACCGGGCCCTCTGCGCCTTTGGGCCATTCGAAGCCGATACGCCACTGATCGTTCACCCGGATGTTGCACTGCCCTTTGCGGTCGCCCGACAATGCTTCCAGGCGCGTGCCGGGCAGATCCAGATCCCGCAACGATGTCGCGGCATCGAGCTGGTCCCGCTTCATGCTCAGCTTGCGGGCGATCCCGTCAAATGCCTTGACCCGCTGTCCCATCGCGAAGCTGCGTGTGCGCTTGTCACGATAGCTGACGATCACGTTTCCTGATGCTATATCGAATTATTCGTTACGTAAAGCGTAACGGTCGGTTCCCTGGCGGGTTCGCAGCGGCGCCAGAAATGCCATCGCTGAATCCCGCCATCGCATCGCAAGGAACCCTTCCCCGCGACGACGATCGAAGCCGCAAGACGTCCTGTAAGATAGCCGCAACGGAAATGGGAGACATTCGCCTGTTTCGGGCGAGGAAGCAGAGAAAGCAGGTGAATGCCCGTCGTCCGTGTCAACCCGCAGCGGCTTCGGCCGTTGGTGCCCGAATGATTCCGTCCCGCCGCTGGCGCGCACCCTGCGCCGCGCTCTCGGTCCTCGTCCTGCTGGCTGGTTGTGCCGTCGGTCCTGCGCCCAAGGCGCCGGATGCGGCCAGTCTTGGCGTGCCCGCGACTTTTGCCAACGTCGCGCGTGCGCAGCAAGCGGGCGCGACCGGCACCACTGGCGCGACTGGCACCAGTGCCACCACGGGCCCCACCGCCCCCACAGGCACCACTCCCGCCGCGCCCGACCTCGTCACCTGGTGGACGACGTTCGACGATCCGCTGCTCACCGAATTCGTCGCGCGCGCGCTCGAGGCCAACGCGGATGTCGAAGTCGCCGCCGCCCGCGTGCGTCAGGCGCGCGCCGCGTTGCGCGGCACGACGGCGTCGCTGTGGCCCTCGCTCGGTCTCAGCGTCACCGCGACCGAGCGTGAAGGCGCCTCGCAGACGCTCTACGACGCAGGTATAGACGCTTCCTACGAAGTGGACCTGTTCGGCGGCGTGCGGCGTTCCGTCACGGCCTCGCGCGCGGATCTCGCGGCCACCGAGGCCTCGCGCCAGTCGACGCGCATCACCGTGGCGGCCGAAGTCGCGCTCAACTACGTCGACGCACGCCTCGCGCAGCGCCGGCTCGCGATCGCACGCGCCAACCTCGCCGCGCAGGACGAGACGCTGCAGATCGTCGCATGGCGCGTGCTCGCGGGCCTCGTCGGTTCGCTCGACGAGGAACAGGCGCGCCGGCTGCGCGCACAGACGGCGGCGGCGGTGCCCGCCGTCGAGCAGTCGTTCGCGGCCGCCGTGAACCGTCTGGCGGTGCTGCTGGCGTCGCCCATCCCCACGGTGCGCGATCGTCTGCTGGCGACGGCCGAGACGGAGGTGCCGCTCGCCGCCACACCGGCCGTCGGCATTCCGGCGGAGACACTGCGTCGCCGGCCGGACGTGCTCGCGGCCGAGCAGGCGGTGATTGCCGAAGTCGCGCTGATCGGCGTGCGCCAGGCGCAGCTCTATCCGGCGTTGCGGCTCGCCGGCCGTTTCGGCGGTGCGGGCGCCTCGCTCGACACGCTGCGCGACGCGGCGACGGGCGCGCTGGTCGCGAGCCTGACGCAGCCGCTGTTCGCAGGTGGCCGCCTGCGTGCCGACGTCGAGGCGCAACGCGCGGCAGCGGATGCCGCCGTGGGCAATTACCGCGGCACGCTGCTCGCGGCGGTCGAGGACACCGAGAACGCCCTCGTGGCGATGGACGCGACGCAGCGGCGCGAGACCGAACTCATCGTTGCGGAAGAAGCCGCGCGCAACGCCACGCGGCTGGCGCGCAGCCAGTATCAGGCCGGGTTGATCGACTTCCAGACGCTGCTCGACAACGAGCGCAGCCTGCTGTCCACCGAAGACAGCCGCGCCGGTGCGCGCGCCGATCGCGCTACGGCGTCGATCCGTCTGTTCAAGGCGCTGGGCGGCGGCTGGGACGCTCAGGCAACGGACACGCAATGAACGACACGAACGCAGAACCGCAGATGCAGCCGCTGGAGCCGGCCCGCGCCGGCGCCCGGGCCACCGCCACGACGCTCGATGAATTCCTCGGCCGCCAGCCGGTCTCGCCGCGCGTCCAGCGGCTGCGCCGCGTCGGCGCGGTGCTCGGCAGCGTGCTGCTCGTGTGGCTCGCGTGGCACTGGATCGCGGGCAGCGGCGACGACGACGCCCACTACGCGACGACGCCGGTGCAGCGCGGCGACCTGCGCGTCACGGTCTCCGCCACGGGCAATCTGCAGCCCACGAACGAGGTCGAGGTCGGCTCGGAGTTGTCGGGCCTCGTCACCGAGGTCACGGTCGACAACAACGATCAGGTCGGGAAGGGCCAGGTGCTCGCGCGGCTGGACACCTCGCGGCTGCAGGACGAGATCACCCGGGGTCAGGCGGCGCTGCAGGCGGCGCTCGCCGGTGTCGCGCAGGCTCGCGCCACCGCGCAGCTCGCGCGTGCGTCGCTGCAGCGCTTCGAGGAAGTGCGGCGGCTGTCGAATGGCAAGGTGCCCTCGGCGACGGAGCTCGACGCCGCGCAAGCCGAACAGGCCCGGGCCGAAGCGGCGGTGCTGACGGCGGAGGCGTCGGTGGCGCAGGCGCGGGCGCAGCTCTCGTCGAACCAGACGCAGTATTCCAAGGCGACGATCCGCTCGCCGGTCACGGGCGTGGTGCTGTCGCGCGAAGTCGACCCGGGGCAGACGGTGGCGGCGTCGTTCAACGCGCCGGTGCTGTTCCTGATCGCCGAGGACCTGCGTGAGATGCGTCTCGAGGTCAAGGTCGACGAGGCCGACGTGGGCGAAGTCGCCGCCGGCCAGCCGGCCACGTTCCAGGTCGACGCCTTCCCGGGCCGCGTGTTTCCCGCGCAGGTCGAGCGTGTCGATCTCGGCGCCAACGCGGGCAGCTCCAGCAGCTCGTCGTCGAGCAGCGGTTCGTCGTCGAACACCGTGGTGTCGTACACCGCCGTGCTCGCGGTCGACAACCCCGAGGGCATCCTGCGGCCGGGCATGACGGCCACGGCGGAAATCGTCACCAGCGAAAAGGCCGGCGTGCTGCTGGTGCCCAACGCGGCGTTGCGCTTTGCGCCGGACGACACGGGCGCGAGCGAGCGCAGTGGCGTCACGAAGGTGCTCATGCCGGGGCCGCCGCGCGGCACGGCGAGTGCCCAGAAGCGCGAGGTCGGCATCCGCCGCGGCAGTGCGCAGCGCGTGTTCGTGCTCGGCGCCGACGGCCAGCCGCGCGCGGTCGAGGTGCGCACGGGCGACACCAACGGCAGCCAGACCGAGGTCACCAGCGACGGGCTGAAGGCCGGTGACGAGGTGATCACCGGCCGGCTCGCGGCGGAGCCCGGCAAGGAAGCGGCACGGCCGGGCGGCGGGGCGGCGCGTGGTGGCTGAGGCCCGCGAGGTCGCGCCCGCGACGGTGTTGCCGCTGATCCGGCTGCGCGGCATCACCAGGACGTTCGGCTCGGGCGCGGGCGAGTTCCGGGCGCTGCGCGGCGTCGATCTCGACATCGAGGCCGGCGGCTTCGTCGCCGTCATGGGGCCGTCGGGTTCCGGCAAGTCGACGATGATGAACATCCTCGGCTGTCTCGACACGCCGACCTCGGGCGAATTCCTGTTCAAGGGCTTTCACGTCGAGCAGCTCGGCCGCGACGAGCGTGCGCTGCTGCGGCGTCGCTACCTCGGCTTCGTGTTCCAGGGCTTCAACCTGCTCGCGCGCACCAACGCGCTCGAGAACGTCGAGCTGCCGCTGCTGTACCGCGGCGAAAAGCCGCGCGTGCGGCGCGCGGCCGCGATGGGCGCGCTCGCGCAGGTCGGGCTCGCCGACTGGTGGGACCACACGCCGGCCGAACTCTCGGGCGGGCAGCAGCAGCGCGTCGCGATCGCGCGCGCCATCGTCACCTCGCCCGAGGTGCTGCTCGCCGACGAGCCCACGGGCAACCTCGACACCGAACGCTCGCTCGAGATCATGGAGCTGCTGAGCGGCTTCACGGCGCGTGGCATCACCATCCTGATGGTCACGCACGAGGCGGACATGGCGGCCTACGCGCGCACCGTCGTGCACTTCCGCGACGGCGTCGTCGACCGCACGGAGCATCGCGCGTGATCTCGCGCGAGCTCGGGCCGACGGTCGTGCTCGCGGTGCGCGAGATCCGCCGCCACCTGCTGCGCTCGTTCCTGACCGTGCTCGGCATCGTGATCGGCGTCGCGGCCGTGGTCACGATGGTGACGCTCGGCAACGGCGCGACGGCCGCGGTGCGCGAGCAGATCAGCAGCCTCGGCGCGAACCTGCTGCAGATCCGCCCGGGCCAGGGCTTCGGACGCGGCGGGGGCGGCCCGCCGCCGGCGCCATTCAAGATCGGGGACGTCGCCGCGTTGCGCGAACAGGTCGCCGGCATCGTCGCGGTCGTGCCGATGGCGCAGGCCTCCGCCACGGCCGTGCGCAACGCGGCCAACTGGGCGACGACCGTCTACGGCACGACGGCCGAGTACTTCAGCGCCCAGCAGTGGCCGATCACCTCCGGCCGCGTGTTCACGCCGGCCGAAGAGCAGGCCGGCAAGGCCGTGTGCCTCGTCGGCGCCACGGTGCGTCGCAACCTGTTTCGCGACGACGACCCGGTCGGCCAGCGCATCCGCCTGCGCGACCTGACCTGCGACGTCATCGGCACGCTCGGCGTGCGCGGCCAGGGCGGGTTCGGCCAGGACCAGGACGACGTGGTCATCATGCCGTTCAAGGCCGTGCAGCGGCGCATGACCGGCAACCGCGACATACGGCAGATCCTGGTGCAGGTGAGCCCCGCTTACGACATGGCGACGGTGACGGCGTCGATCCAGGCGCTGCTGCGCGAACGACGCAACATCCGCGGCGCCAAGCAGGACGACTTCAACATCTTCGACACGGCGCAGATCGCCGCGACGCTGCAGGGCACGACGCGCGTCATGACCTCGCTGCTCGGCGCCGTCGCCGCCGTGAGCCTGCTCGTGGGCGGCATCGGCATCATGAACATCATGCTGGTCTCGGTCACCGAACGCACGCGCGAGATCGGCATCCGGCTCGCGATCGGTGCGGTCGGCCGCGAGGTGCTGCTGCAGTTCCTGGTCGAGGCGACGGTGCTCGCCTGTCTCGGCGGCGTCATCGGGCTGCTGCTCGCGCTGGTCGCGACCTGGGCGCTCGCGCCCGTGATCGGCGTGCCGTTCATCTTCGACCCGCGCGTCAACCTGCTGGCGTTCGGTGTCTCGGCGCTGATCGGCGTCATCTTCGGCTACTTTCCGGCGCGCAACGCCGCGGCGCTCAATCCGATCGATGCGCTGCGGCATGAGTAGGCACAGGGGACATTCACCTGTTGCCTGCCGCTGCGCCGCGCTGCTCGCCGCAGCGACCGCCCTGCTGGCCGCCTGCGCGAGCCCGCCGCCGCGCCCGGTGCCCGTCGATCCCGACGCCGTGCGCGCGCAGATTCGCGGCCTGATGCCGGCCACGGTGCCCGGCGCCGCGAACTGGGCCGTCGACGTCCACGCGGCATTCGAGGCGCTCGGTGTCGCCACGACGCCGCAACATGTCTGTGGGGCGCTGGCCGTCATCGAACAGGAATCGAACTACCAGGTGGACCCTGTCGTGCCCGGGCTGCCGGCGATCGCGCGTCGCGAAATCGAGAGCCGGGCCGCGAGCCACCACGTTCCTGAATTCATGATCAACGCGGCGCTCGGCCTGCGCTCGCCGAACGGCCAGACCTACTCGGCACGCCTCGATCGCGCGCGGACCGAACAGGACCTGAGTGGCATTTTCGAGGACTTCATCCGCGGCGTGCCGCTCGGCGAACGGCTGTTCGGTGATTTCAACCCCGTGCGCACCGGCGGGCCGATGCAGGTGAGCATCGCGTTCGCCGAACGGCAGGCCAAAGAGCGGCGCTATCCGTATCCGATGAACGGCACGGTGCGCGCCGAGGTCTTCACGCGCCGCGGCGGGCTCTATTTCGGCATCGCGCATCTGTACGGTTACGACGCGCCGTACGACGCCATGCTCTACCGCTTCGCGGACTTCAACGCGGGCCGCTACGCGAGCCGCAACGCCGCGTTCCAGAACGCGGTGAACGTCGTCTCGGGCAGGCGTCTCGCGCTCGACGGCGACCTGCTCGTCGAAGGCCGCGACGACCCCAGCGCCACCGAACGCGCGATACGCTCGATCGCCGGGCGGCTCGACCTGAACGACGCGCAGATTCGCAGCGCGTTGGAGCAAGGAGGGCAGGCCGCGTTCGAGCGGACGACGCTCTACACGCGCACCATGGCGCTCGCCGACGCGGTCCCGCCCGGCCGGCCCGTGCCTCGCGCCCTGGTGCCGCGAATCGCGCTCGAGAGCCCCAAGATCACCCGCAACCTGACGACGGACTGGTTCGCACGCCGCGTCGACGAGCGTTACCGACGCTGCGTCGCGCGGGCGAGGTGAGGCTCACGCGCCGACGAGGACGTGCAGGCGACCTGACGCCGCCGCCCGTCACATCCGCGTGCGCTCGCCCTTCGGGTCGTACAGCGGCCTGAGCGAAACCGCGGCCGGGTACCGGGAAATTCGGTACCCGTTACCGATTTTTTCCTCCCGGCCGGAAATCCGGTGCCCGGTACCGATTTCCACCTCCCAGCGGCCGGCGTCGAGCCACGCCTGGTCGACGGCAGCGACGTTCTTCGGCTCGAGCAGCGCGAGGCCGACGGCGCCGCCGAGCGTGTGACCGTAGGACGCCGCGCGCACGTAACCGACGGGCACGCCGTCGCGCCGCACGACTTCGGCGTGGAACATCAGCGGCGCGGCATCCTGCACCCGCACCTGCACGAGGCGTCGCCGCAACGGCCCCTGCGCTTTGCGTGCGAGCAATGCGTCCTTGCCGAGGAAGCCGCCGGGCTTTTTCAGGTCGACGGCAAAGCCGAGCCCGGTCTCGTAGGGATCGTCGGTGTTGTCGAGATCGTGGCCGTAGTCGCGGTAGCCTTTCTCCATGCGCAGGCTGCCGAGCGCGCGCAGTCCCGCGTGCACGAGACCGAACTTCACGCCCGCGGCCACCACCTGGTCGTACACGTGCACGGCCTGCTCGGCCGGGATGAAGAGCTCGTAGCCGAGCTCGCCGAGGTAGGTGATGCGCGTGCACAGCACGCGTGCATAACCGATGTCGATCTCGCGTGCGGCGCGGAAGGGGTACGCCTCGTTCGACAGGTCGACGCTCGTGAGCGACTGCAGCAGCTCGCGCGAGCGCGGCCCCTGCACGTTGAGCTGCGCGATGCCGGACGTCACGTCGGTGACGAACGCGTGCGCGTCGTCGGGGATGTTGCGCTTCATCCACGCTTCGGCGTGACGCACCATCGTGTCGGTGACGACGACGAAGTAACGGTCGTCGGCGAGCTTCGTGACCGTGAGATCCGCCTCGAGCCGGCCCTCGCGATTGAGCCACTGCGTGTAGGTGATCTGGCACGCCGCGCCATCGACGTCGTTCGCCGAGATCCAGTTCAGGCACCGGCCCGCGTCGCGGCCCTGCACGAGGAATTTGCCCATGAACGACATGTCCATGACGATCACGCCCTCGCGCGCGGCACGGTGCTCGCGTTCCCAGTGCGGCCACCACGCCGGACGACCCCAGGTGAGCGCGCCGGGTTCGGGGGTCGCACCCGCGCCGGCGAACCAGCCCGGCGCCTCCCAGCCGCTCGTCTCGACGAAGTACGCGCCCTGCGCCGCGAGCCGGTCGTGGAACGGTGAACGCCGCGCGCCGCGCGCGGAGGCCAGCGGCTTGTACGGGTAGTGGCACTGGTAGACCATACCGAGCGACTCGACCGTGCGCGCCCGGCGGTACGCCGGGTTCGACTGATACGGCAGCACGCGGTCGACGTTCATCGCGGTGACGTCGACGTCGGGCAGACCGTGCACGATCCAGTGCGCCATGACGCGCCCGAGACCGCCACCCGTGAGGATGCCGATCGAGTTCAGGCCCGCCGCGACGAAATAGCCGCGCAGGTTCGGCGCCTCGCCGACCAGGGGCAGCAGGTCGGGCGTGAAGCTCTCCGGCCCGCAGAAGAACTTCTTCATGCCGACCTGCGACGTGACCGGCACGCGCGCCATCGCGGTCTCGAGGTAGGGGCCCATGCGCTCCCAGTCGGGCTCGAGGTCGGCGAACGGCACATCGGTCGGCGCGCCCTCGACCTGCCACGGCGCGCACACCGGCTCGAACAGGCCGACCATCAGGCCCGCGCCTTCCTGCCGGTAGTAACCGTAGGCGGAAGGGTCTTCGAGCACCGGCATGTTCGGCGGCAGGTCCTTGATCGGCTCGGTGATCAGGTAATAGTGCTCGGCCGCCTGGTTCGACAGCGCGACGCCGTTGCGCGCCGCGAGCTCGCGCGCCCAGAGGCCTGCGCAGTTGACGACGACTTCGGTCGCGATGTCGCCGAACGGAGTGGCGACGCCGGTGACGCGGCCGTTCTTCTCCAGCACACGCGTGACGGGCACGCCTTCGAGGATCTTCACGCCGCGCATGCGCGCGCCTTTCGCGAGCGCCATGGTGACGTCGACCGGGTTCACGCGCCCGTCCTGCGGGACGTAGAAGCCGGCCTCGATGTCGTCGACTCTCGCGAGCGGGAACAGCGCGCCGACTTCGCGCGGCGCAAGCTCGTGCACGTCGACGCCGCAGTAGCGGTTGAAGGCCGCGACGCGGCGGAATTCCTCGAGACGGTCGCGATCGGCGGCGACCTCGATGAAGCCGATCGGCATGAAGCCCGTCGCCTGCCCGGTCTCCGCTTCGAGCCGGGCATAGAGGTCGCGCGTGTACTTGCGGATTTCGGTCGACGTCTCCGACGTCGAGCCGTAGGTGACCATCAGGCCCGCGGCGTGCCAGGTCGTGCCCGCCGTGAGCTGGTGCCGCTCGAGCAGGACGATGTCCGTCCAGCCCAGCGCCGCGAGGTGATACGCGGTGGACGTGCCGATGATGCCGCCGCCGACGATGACGACGCGGGCGTGCGTGGGAAGCGAGGGAGGGTTGGGCATGGTGAGTGCGCGCCGGGGACGGGTGGACTGGCCGCCGGTTCCGGGCCTCGTATCCGGTCTTCGTGGAGCCGCAGAGCGTGGGACGCGGCGGTGCCGGAGTCAAACGCCCGATCGTGTCCGGGGCTGTATGCCCCGGCCGCCCTCGGGCCGCGTCCTCAGTCGTGCACGGGCGGTGCGACGGTCATATCGCCGCGCACGGTGGCCCTGTCGCCCCGGCTGGGCCGGTCGGCCACTTCTGGCGCCGGCCGGACGCGGGCCGGCGGCGGTTCGACTCTTGCGGCGGGCCGGCCGGAATCGACGGCGGGGCGCGTTCGGGGCACTGCCTGCCCGCCAGCCGGCGGTGTGAAGGCTGGAGCGCGGGCCCGGCCCGCCTGCTGCTCCGCTTGCCGCGCCACGTCGCGCCACTGTTCCATCGGCGAGCGGCCGGTCGCGTTGCCACGCGGCCCGTGGTTTCGTCCGTCATCGCCGGGGCCGCTGCCGCCGCCGTGACCGGGGCCGTTCCCGTCATCGTCGTCGCGGTCGTGGTCCTGATCGTGACCGCCGCCATGCGGCCGCTGCCCGTCGCAGCGCCCGTCGCGGTTGGCGTCGATGCAATAGGGGCCGCGCGGGTAGGGCACGTAGCCCGGCGCCGGATAGGGCCGCGGGCCGTAGGACGAGTCATAACCAGGGTAGCCCGGCCGGTAGTAGTAGCCGAAGCGCGGGTCGTCATAGCGGCCGGTCCCGTAGAAGCCGCTGCCGTAATAGCCGCTGCCCCCGTAGTGGTAGGGCGAGGAATGCGCCGCGCCGCCCGACGATTCGAGCGGCGGCAGGGCAAACGGATCCTGATAGACGCAGCCGGCCAGGGCCGACCCGGCTGACAGCGCAAACAGTGTTCGACGCAGCGTGCTATTCACTCGCAACCTTCACTCCAACGGCAGGCATTGCCGCTGCCGGTGCCTCCTGATTGAGACCGATGGACCGGTTCGATCGTTCCAGCTTCTTACAACGGGCGAGGCGGCAAGGTGTTGACCCGATTCCAGGTCGAGGGTCGAGGTGCCGGTGCTACGGTTCTTTCGGAAACTGAGGTGCGGAAACTGAGGTGCCGGTGTTACGGTTTCGGTAATTTCCGCAAGAACCGTAACACCGGCACCTTGGACTTGGAACTGCGTGTCCCGCCGCTCGTCGTCGTGGCAGTGAGCGCCTTCGCGATATGGCTGCTGCGCGACTGGGGCCCGGGCCTGCCGCCCGACCGCGCGTGGCGCGCGACGGTGGCCGTGCTGCTTGCCGTCACGGGCCTCGGCGTGGCGCTCGCGGGCGTGCGGCATTTTCGCAGGGCACGGACGACGGTGAATCCGCTGCGGCCCGAGGCGGCGACCCAGATGGTCACTTCCGGCATCTACCGTTTCAGCCGCAACCCGATGTACCTCGGCATGCTGCTCGTGCTCGCGGGCGGCGCCGTCTGGTGCGACAGCGCGGCGTCGCTGCTCGTGTTGCCGCTGTACGTTGCGTACCTCACCCGCTTCCAGATCATTCCGGAGGAACGCGCCCTGGCCGCGCGCTTTCCACAGGCCTACGCCGAGTATCGTCGCGAAGTGCGTCGCTGGCTCTGAGGTGCCGGTGTCACGGTTCAATCGGAAATTTCCGAAACCGTGACACCGGCACCTTAACTAGAATACGGGTCGGGTCGTTCCCGGAACACCAATCGAGCAGGAGTCGCGCATGAACGCACCGGCCAACACGCTGCCCGAACCGTCGCTGGTCAACTACACGCACGTGATGTATGGCCTGCACGCACTGAGCGCGGTCATCGGCATCGTCGGCGCGTCGACGATCGTCGGGTCGTTCATTTTCGGCATCCCGTCGATCGTCGCCGTCATCATGAACTACGTCCGTCGCGGCGACGCGCGCGGCACCTGGCTCGAGTCGCACTTCAGCTGGCAGTTGCGGA
>WBZL01003266.1_pt1 | contig 14967 bp, 15 predicted proteins | sample 5204291 | NCBI WGS metagenome assembly WBZL01 (sample SAMN12344345, study PRJNA552823) | activated sludge metagenome | biome: Activated sludge suspended growth; feature: Nitrification reactor; material: Wastewater; isolation source: activated sludge from nitrification reactor of wastewater...
CAATCCTCAATAACGAGAATCCTGATCTGACCATGGAATTTATCGTGGCTGATACCTCGCCCGCTGATGTCGATCTTTCCATCCGCTGGAACAATCGCTATTACGCCGTCAATACCACAGGACCGTATGCACGCTGGAACCGCGATGCTTTTCAGTTATTGTTTTTGCTGTTTCAAATGACTGTCACCGATATCCCGCGAGTGGGGGTGCCGAGCATTACGATTGCCAAATAGTTTTTCTGGATCTATCGATAACATGACATTGCATTTATTATTACGCACAACAAAAATCAAGGTAACGGATGAAATAGCTGAAACAACTAGCGTAATTGCTATTGAGTGAAGCAAGTCCTGATTTCTCGATTTGCATGCTTAGAGCTTGCCTGCAATATCGCGAAAACTGTTCAACCCCGCCTCCAGATTCTCAATGATGTCACCGGCCAATTCGTCCGGTTCCGGTAAATTATCCAGATCGGATAGGCTTTTATCCTTGATCCAGAAAATATCCAGACTGGTTTTGTCGCGCGCCATGATTTGCTCGAAACTGTATTTGCGCCAGCGGCCTTCCGGGCTTTGCTCACTCCAGGTTTCCTGGCGCTGGTGGCGGTTTTGCGGGTGATAGCAAGCGATGAAGTCCTGTAAATCCTCAAAGCGCAGCGGTTTCTTTTTCAGCGTGTGGTGGATGTTGGTACGGTAATCGTAATACCAAACCGCCTTGGTCCATGGCTCCTTGCTGGCCTCGCGGTTATCGAAAAACAGCGCGTTCGCCTTCACGCCGTTGGCGTAGAAAATACCGGTCGGCAGCCGCAGAATGGTGTGCAAATCGGTGGTTTCGAGCAATTTCCGGCGCACCGTTTCGCCCGCGCCGCCTTCGAACAACACATTATCGGGTACCACCACGGCAGCCTTGCCGGTGGTTTTCAGCATGGTGCGGATATGCTGCACAAAGTTGAGTTGCTTGTTCGACGTGGTCGCCCAGAAATCCTGCCGGTTGTAGGTCAGCTCGTCTTTCTCCTGCTCGCCTTCCTCGTTGGTGAAACTCATCGCGCTTTTCTTGCCAAACGGCGGATTCGCCAGCACGTAATCGAAGCGCTTGCCGGAATCCGCCACCAACGCATCATTCGGGGAAATCATGCTGTCGCCGTCGATCTCGCCGATGTTGTGCAGAAACATGTTCATCAACGCCAGACGCCGCGTATTGGCGACAATTTCGTTACCGTAAAACGTCTCGTGCTTCAGAAATGCTTTCTGCGTTTTGTCCAGTGCGTATTCAGCCACTAGAAAATCGTACGCCGCCAAAAAGAAACCGCCCGTGCCGCACGCCGGATCGGCGATAGTATTTCCCGGCTCCGGCCGCATGCAGGCCACCATCGCTTTAATTAACGCGCGCGGCGTGAAATATTGCCCCGCGCCGGATTTGGTATCTTCGGCGTTGCGCTCCAGCAACCCCTCGTAAATATCTCCCTTCACATCCGCGCCCATCGTCACCCACTGGGTTTCGTTGACCATATCGATCAAGCGGTACAACTTGGCCGGATCCTGGATCTTGTTCTGCGCCTTGGTGAAAATCTGCCCCAGCATCCCCGGCAGCTTGCCCAGCTCCATCAGCAGCGCCACGTAATGCACCTCCAATTCCGCACCGCGCTTCATTTTCAAACTTTGCCAATTGTATTCGGCGGGGATGCCGACCTGGCGGTTATACGGCGGCTGGCTGTATTCATCCGCCATTTTCAGAAAAATCAAATAAGTGAGCTGCTCCAGGTAGTCGCCGTACCCCACGCCATCGTCACGCAACGTGGTGCAGAAACTCCAGACTTTGGAAACGATCGATGCAGTTGCGTTCATGCCGATACCCTCAGCAAGTCAATATTCAACGCTCCCGTCATTCCCGAGACGATGCTAATCGGGAATCCAGTCTCTAACTGGCTAAAATTCTGGATCCCCGATAAAAACACTCGGGGATGACGAACGATGGCGATCTTACTCATACTAATTCTTCCCATAAATCTTTCCATGCCGGATTCATCTTTTCGATCAAATTTATTTTCCATTGTCTATTCCACTTTTTAAGTTGCTTCTCGCGTTGAATCGCTGCCAGCATCTCTTCATGCATTTCATAATAAACCAGGAAATGAACACCGTATTTCTTCGTAAACCCTTCAACTAAATCCTGTTTATGCTGCCAAACCCGCTGAATCAAGTGACTGGTTACCCCAATGTACAACGTACCGTTGTATCCACTCGCCAGAATATAAACCGCAGGCTGTTTTTCCATGACGCAACCCCAATCAAACGCTCACATCCGAACCATCTTTCGCATTATTCACATACCCCTGCCGACACAACTTTATCCATCATGAATCATTTCTCATTACACCTGCCACTCATCGTCATATCCGGCAACCTTCGCCACATCCGTTATTCCTCGTCACGCCCGCCACCCTTCATCATATCTGTCACCCCTCATCACATCCGTCATTCCCGCGAAAGCGGGAATCCAGGTTTTCACAGAGTAATGTGGTCTCCCGCTTTCGTGGAAGTGACGGGGAATGACGTGACAAGCAAGCAAATCACCGTTAACTTCGCCCACCCTTTCGACGGACAACCACATCGCCCTGAGAGACCAGCCGTTCCGCCTTAATACGCGCCAGCAATTCCGAAGCAGGTTCGTCGTTCATCTTCACATCCGCCACTCCTCATTACATCCGTCATTCCCGCGAAAGCGGGAATCCAGATTTTCAGAGTAATGTAGATTCCCGCTTTCGTGGGAATGACATGATCAGCAAGCAAATCACCGTTAACTTTCCCTCCCCTTGCGACGGACAAGCCCATCGCTCTGAGAAGCCAGCCGCTCCGCTTTAATGCGCGCCAGCAATTCCGAGGCGGGTTCGTCATTCGGGTCTTGCGGCACCAATTGGCCGGAGAAGGCTTTTTTCAGGATGGATTGGCGCAGGGCTTCGGCTTGTTGCAGGGAGGTGATGATGGTTTGGTCGAGTTGGTCGGCTTCGGAAAGTTTAGCTTCCAGTTCTTCGACAATTTGCATTTGTTCATCTGTTGAACAAAATAGTACTGGGACATTCCTGATGTCATCACCAGAGATTCCTGATTGCCCTGCTGTTGTACGAATCTTAGAATCAATAAACCGGCGAGAAGCGCCAGAATTTAAAGCTTTCTCCAAATAAGGAGTCGATACATTTTCTGAAAAAACTCTGGTTTGCACTAACTTATCTGGAAACAGGTACTTCTTGTCTGAACGATATTCCGCACATACTCCAACGTAATGCCGCGACCCATTATATCGGGTAAACACAAGATCACCGCGTTCAAGGTAATAAGCATCAAATTCGCCATTCGAGTTATTGATAAACCTGATGTCCTTCATATCGAAGAACAAGGGACGCACTGCGCTTATCCTAAATATTGGCGTACCTGAATCGCCTTCCGGTTTTGCAGAAATTCCGTTTCTAACAATCAAGCACAAATCGCCATATTTAACCCACCCCCACCCCTCCGGTAATTCAGGCAATTCGGCCAATTCTTCGGCGGAAAGTGGAGGCAGGATTTTCGGGGGTTTGGGTTTGCTGCCTTGTTTTTCGGAGGCTTCCCAGTCGGCGAGTTGTTGCTGGTAACGTTGCGTGCGCTCTTGCTGGATACGTTTAAGCAAGTCAGCAGCGGTTTCGAGTGGTTTATCATTCCCGCCTCCTACTTCGTCTTTCCCGCGCAGTGCCAGCCCCCGCGAAGGTGTGGGGCGGGAATCCATGTCGTTCAAAGGCTGGGCCCCCGCCTTCGCGGGGGCGACGGATTGTTTGGCATGACGCTCCGCGCGCCATTGCGCAGTGAGTTTGCCCTCGAAAGCGTGTTTCAGCAGGGCTTGGCGATATACCTTGAGCTGTGCCTGGGCGGTTTTCAGGTTTTCGATACCCTTGTCCAGCTCGGAAAACAGTTCTTCGATTTTGGCGACGATGCGGTGTTGTTCGTTGATTGGCGATACGACAAAGGGTACTGACCTTGCCAATTCAGTTGCCGACACACTTGCCTGATTTACGTGTTTAACACAACCATGCAAAAAATAGCGGGCCATCCATAAATAATGAAGCTGATAAGCCCCGAACTTAGAATTAATGTCTCGGTGAAATTTCAACCGAGTCATATGATTTGAAAAAGCTAGACCATGGCCTTTTTGCGTGACATATGCAGTCTTGCCAATCAACTCAGGACTGTTCGTATTATTAAATAGAACATCGTCCTCCCTTAACCGACGCTCGTCAGAATCACTTGCTACATATTTGACAACCTCAAAATCTAACTCACCGTTTCGACTAATATTCATTGGCCTTAAATGAGGGACTCCAATATCACTGTCGCTATGCCTACCACATGCAAAGCCGCTTTGAATGCTATCGCAAAAATCACCCACGAAGGCAGCTACCCAACTAGGCGGCAACCTATCCAAATTAATCGGGTAGTGCATCCCAGTATCAATTTCGCTCATCACCCCACCAACACCTCATTCAATTCATCCAGTAACGGTTCCATTCTCGCGCCAAACAACTGATGCATCCTGCCCAATCCACCCTGCCCAAACTTCGCATCTTCCAAGTCGTCTCGATCAATATGGAATGAAATTGCAACATGATCGCGGATCATGCGTAACCATACCATCTGTTCTTCCGTGAATTTCTCGCCGCTGCCGGCGTGGTGTTGCATGATCCAGCTTTGGAAGTTGCGGCGCACGGTGTCGTCGAAGGGGGTTAGGGTTTTGTCCCAGCCGCATACCCGGCGGATCAGCGTAACCAGCGCGGTGAGTTCGTTGACCGGTTGCGCGCCGTTGTAGCCGTCCAACTGCCGGTACGCTTGCCATACGCGCAGTGGCGCAAGTTTAGGTTGATCGGTTTTGAGTTTATCCAGCACTTGGCGGATCAGCGTGTAACTCAGTTCGCGCCGCCGGTACGGCTGGCTGAAAAAGATCGTCAATGCGGTGATCTGGTCTTGATGGGTTCGCAGGTAATCGGCGAATTCGTCGGCCAATGCTTGCGCGTGGCTGGTGGCGTCCTTGTCCCATCCGGCGCGTACCAGTTCGTCCAGGTTGTCGTGGTCGATGGTTTGTTCCTTGTCGCGGCGGATGCTGTCGATCAGTTCGACCAGTTCGCCGTTCAGCACGCGGGCGGCTTCGCCGATCAGTTGCCGTTGCGCTTGCTCGCGCCAGGTATCGCCCGGATCGGTGCCTGCAGGTTGCTTGGCAAGTTGCAGCGCGATGGCTTCGATGTTGTCGGCGTCGATGGCGGCGAGCAGTTTGCCGGTCAGTTGCGTAAGTTCCATGCCCGCCAGCTCGCGGATGCGTCGCCGGTCGTCCGGGTCGAGCTGTTTGTTGAGCCGTGCCAGCCGTCCGGCGAGCGAGCTGACAGTGTCTTCGTCAACCCCACCCGCTGCTTCGCACATCATCACGGTTTTCAATAACCTAATTAGCGGCACGCTGGGCTGCGTGATCAACGGTTGGCTGGCGGTTTTGAGCGAACGGGTGATGCCGATGGCATCGATGATGACGTAATGCGTTTTGGCGCTGGTTGCGGAAGGCGTGACTTTTTGCAGGTCGTCGCAATCCAGCGTGCGCGTGCCGCGCCCTTTCATCTGCTCGAAATAGTTGCGGCTTTTCACATCGCGCATGAACAACAGGCATTCCAGCGGCTTCACATCCGTTCCAGTGGCGATCATGTCCACGGTGACGGCGATGCGCGGGTAGTAGTCGTTACGGAACTGCGCCAGCACGGACTTGGCGTCATCCACTTTGGAAGTGATTTTCTTGCAGAACTTATTCGATTCGCCGAATTCCTCGCGCACAGTCTGGATGATGTCGTCGGCGTGGCTGTCGGTCTTGGCGAAGATCAAGGTCTTCGGCACTTCACGGCGGCCGGGGAAGATTTCCGGCAGTTTGTCGCGGAAGGTGCGGATCACGGTGCGTATCTGGTCGGGGTTGACGATGTTGCGGTCGAGCTGAGTAGCGGAATAGGCTTCGTCTTCGTCCTGCATTTCCCAGCGTTTCTTGCGCGTGAGTTTTTCGCGGCGTTCCACCTGTACCTGCGCAGGGATGACACCGCCATTCTGGCTGATCTGCGTTTCGATCACATACACTTCGTTACCGACGTTGACGCCATCGGCCACGGCTTTTTCATGGCTGTACTCGCTGACGACGTTTTTATTGAAGAAGCCGTAGGTACGATTGTCCGGCGTAGCGGTGAGGCCGATCAGGCTGGCGTCGAAATAATCCAGCACTTGTTGCCACAGGTTGTAGATCGAGCGATGGCATTCGTCGATGAAAATGAAATCGAAGAATTCCGGCGGGACTTTGTCGTTGTAAACCACCGGCAGTGGTGCTTTGGCTTGCATCAATTCCGCCGGATGGATTTGTTCCGTAGCTTCGTCCAGTTCGCTGCCTTTGAGGATCGAGTACAGCCGCTGGATGGTGCTGATGCAAACCACGCTGTTGGTGGGAATGTAAGATGATTTCAAGCGTTGCGTGGCGTAGATTTCGGTAAATTTGCGGTTGTCGTCGAGCGGCACGTACGACATCATCTCCTGTTCGGCCTGTTCGCCAAGATTGCGGGTATCGACCAGAAACAAAATACGCCGGGCATCGGCATATTTGAGCAAGCGATACATAGCGGTAATGGCGGTGTAAGTTTTGCCCGCGCCGGTCGCCATTTGAATCAGTGCGCGCGAGCGGCTTTCCCGGAAAGAGGCTTCCAGATTGGCAATGGCGGCTTCCTGGCAATCGCGCAGATGCAGCGCGCTGGCGGGCACATGTTCCAGATTCAGCGGCGGTATGCGTTGCAGCCGCTGACGCAAGCTGGGGTCTTGCGCGAGCCATGCCTTGAGCGTTTCCGGGCGGTGAAAATTGAACACTTCGCGGGAACGCGGCTTGGGATCGCGCGCATCGGTAAAGCGCGTCACAATACCGGTGCTCTCGTACAGAAAGGGTAATGGCTGGGTGTTGTTGATCCACTTCAGTCTGGCAGCGGCGTAGCCAGCCGTTTGCAATTCCACCTCAGTGATTCTGTGACCCAGGTCTTCACGCTTGGCTTCAATTACGCCAACAGGCTTCTTATCCACGAACAACACATAATCAGCCGGGCCAACATCCGTTTGGTATTCGCGCACGGCTTGTCCCAACCCGGCATTCAGATCGATCTTTCGAGCCGATTGGACTGTCCAGCCTGCTTGGCTCAGCAAGGCATCGATGCGGTCACGCGCTTTCTGTTCGGGGTTCTGGTTTTCGGTTATTGCACAATGATGTCAATTTGCGTAAGTGTTCGGGCGGCGACAATTACAGGCAGCACAGTAGATTCTGATTTGATTATACCTTTAAGGAAACTCTGAATAACGGTCATTTCGAGCATGGCGAGAAATCTATAGTATTGATTACCAATGATTCCTTACTTTGTTCGGAATGACATTGAGGGTTATTCAGAGTTTCCTTGAGGAAGAAGCATGCGGCGCCTTGGGGAAAAACCCGAATAGTCTCGAAGGTAATGTCCGGTTATTGATTATGATATGATTTTGAATCATAACGGGGGGGTTCATGCGTGCTGTTTTTTTTGATTTCGGTTCCGTCACCCGTGGCGATATGGACTGTGCAATGCTGGAGCGGGCGATATCGCCGTGGCAGTATTATCATGATTCCTCCGAAACGGAGGTGCTGGAACGGATTCGCGAAGCCGAAGTGGTGGTCAGCAATAAAGTATTCATCAGCCGGGAAGCCCTTGCGGCAGCTAAGCATTTGAAATTGATTTGCGTCGCTGCCACCGGATATAACAATATCGATTTGCAAGCTGCGGCTGAATACCATATTCCAGTGTGTAACGTGCGCGGTTACGCCACGCCTTCGGTGGTGCAGCATGTGTTCATGCTGATGCTGAATCTGGCGCGCCACTTTGTGGATTATCAGGAATTGGTGAAACGCGGCGGCTGGCAGGCAAGCCGGTTTTTTTGCCCATTGGATTTCGGAATTCAGGAATTGTCCGGGAAAATACTGGGTATTATCGGATTTGGTGAGTTGGGTCAAGCGGTGACAGAAGTTGCGAAGGTTTTCGGCATGCGGGTACTGATCGCGGAGCATAAAGGCAAAACAGCGCGGCCGGGCAGAACAGCGTTTGATGACGTGATTGGCCAAGCGGATTTTATTACGTTGCATTGTCCGTACTCGCAAGACACCCACCATCTGATCAGTTACCGGGAGTTTGAACTGATGAAACCGTCCGCGTATCTGATCAATACTGCGCGCGGCAAATTGGTGAACGAAGCGGACTTATTGCATTGCTTGTCTACTGGACGCATTGCCGGTGCCGGGATCGATGTGATACAAGAAGAACCGCCTGCAAAAGACAATGCGATTTTGCAGCAGCAACCGGCAAATTTGATTGTCACGCCGCATATCGCATGGGCTAGCCGGGAATCCAGGCAGCGTTTGTTGGATCAGTTGGCAAGCAATATCGAGCATTTTTTTCAACATCAGCCATTCAATCAGATTACCGACGCGCTGAATCAATAGCAAAGCGATCGCTGATTGTGTCATAGGGAAAGAGAGCAATGCAGCAATGGATTTTACTTGCCGTCGCGATTGTCAGTGAAGTGATTGCAACGTCCTGTCTGAAAGCAGCCGAGGGTTTTACGCGCTTTTGGCCATCCGTAATCGTTGTGGCGGGTTATTTACTGGCGTTTTATTTCTTGTCGCTGACGTTGAAAACCATTCCCGTCGGCGTGGCTTATGCCATTTGGTCGGGTGTCGGGGTGGTATTGATTGCGTTGAGTGGCTGGCTTTTTTTGGGACAATCGCTGGATATGCCTGCGGTGATTGGCTTGGCGCTGATCGTGATCGGGGTGGTTGTCATCAATGTCTTTTCCCGGACGGTGACATATTGATAAATTTAACAATCGGTTAACAGTATGAACAAAGCATTTGTCAAAGAAAGCGATGAAGACGACGACCTGGATAGTGCGCCGAAATTGCCGCAAGGCGTGAAGAATTATATTACGCCGGCTGGCTATCAACGATTGAAAGATGAATTTGATCAGTTGTGGAAAATTGAGCGTCCCGCGCTGGTAAAAACCATCACCTGGGCGGCTTCCAATGGCGATCGTTCGGAAAATGGGGATTATATTTATGGCAAGCGCCGCTTGCGCGAAATCGATCGCCGCTTGCGTTTCTTGTCCAAACGGTTGGATAACGCCGAAGTGGTGGATCCCGGGCAGCGTGGCGAATGCGATCAGGTGTTTTTTGGTGCTACGGTGACGGTATGCGATAGCCAAGGCGAAATGCGTACTTACAGTATCGTTGGTCTGGATGAAGCCGATCCGGGCCGGGGCCGCATCAGTTGGATTTCCCCGTTGGCTAAGGCGTTGTTGAAGGCACGGGAAGGTGATTGCATTAAATTGCAAACCCCCGCCGGAATCGAAGAGCTGGAAGTGATGGAAATTCGGTATGAGGCGCTGTGAAGTAAGACTGCTTCAATCCTCCAAAATGTCGCCATCGACATAAAACCATATCCCTTGCTCGCGGACAAACCGGCTGATTTCATGCAAGCGGTGAGCACGGCCGTTGATTTTGTAACGCGCGATGAATTCAACGATTGCATGATCGGCGTCTGTTTGCGTATGGCGCTTGACTGTGAGCCCCAGCCATTGTTTTTGTGGTTGGCCGGTTAGTTGCAGTGAAATTGGGCGCGTATTGGGGTGCCAAGTTTCCAATAAATAGTTCTCACGATCGAGTGTGTACGCGGTATAGCGCGACCGCATCAGGTGTTCGGCAGTGACGGCGGCTTCACCTTCATCCAAGTAGCGGCCGCAGCATTGCCTGTAGGGTTGTTGATTACCACACGGACAAGCAGTTATTTGGATTCGTTGTTTGGTAAGGTTTTTCATATTTATTCACTTAAATAAGCGATTCAATCCATTTTATTTCACCTTATCCAGCCGAGTATTTTCGATACACTGCGCGTGAAGATGACAATAAATAACGTATTCAATTAAAACATAACCATGATGATTTTTGATCGTGACAATTTCTATCGCATTGCACCGTTTGCTGCATATGTATTTTTTATGCTGGTGGAAGACGCATTGTTGGCATTTGGCTGGGATGCCAATGATGTGCGGTTACTTTACGTAATTAAAATTACAGTTGTAGCAAGTTTGCTGTGGTTATGGAGAAACGCTTACAGTGAGCTGCGCTGGCCGGCAGGGGAAAATTGGCGTACCTGGTTGATAGCCATTGCCGCAGGTATCGTGGTGTTTGTTGCGTGGATTAATTTGACTGCAGATTGGATGGTGATGGGAGAATCCATCGGTTTCGATCCGCGCGATGGCGATGCGCAAATGGATTGGTTCTTGGTGATCGTGCGGTTACTGGGTGCTGCATTGGTGGTGCCGCTTATGGAAGAACTGTTTTGGCGATCATTCCTGATGCGTTGGATTGCGCATCCCAATTTCTTATCCGTCAATCCGGCGCAGGTGGGTTTTAAAGCATTCTGCATTACGGCAGTTTTGTTTGCAGTTGCGCACAGTTTGTGGTTCGCCGGATTGCTTGCCGGAATTGCCTATAATCTTTTATATATGCGCAGTAATACATTGTGGTCACCGATCATCGCGCACGCGGTAACCAATGCTATTTTGGGTGTATGGATAGTATTGACTGGCAACTGGGGTTTTTGGTGAGCCAAATAAAGCGGTAGATGTAATGGGAAACGGCTTATTCGCTTTATTGGAGGGAATGTTAGTGGGAGTGTTGTATTTTTTGTGCAAGATTGCTTTACCCGTTTGTTTACGTTGACCATTCTAAGGATTCAGTGATAGAGTCTGTCCACGTAGGTGCTAGGGTTTTGTTTATGCTCTGATAGTGCCTATTTACATAGCGCGAAGAATGCTATGGCTCGTTAAATAATCGTTAGGGGGAGCAATGAAATATAAATTAAAAACGAATCGGATGATTCATGCAGTGGCGGGAGGACTGCTACTGACAGGCTTAAATTTATCCGCTGTTCATGCCAGTACGGTGACAAGTTCTACAGCAAAAAGTACCAGTAATAGTTTCATGGAGGCACTGAAAAGTACAGGCATTACAGCGGGTGGTTGGGTTCATGGCGGCGCTACATACAATCCCAGTTCTGTGCATGGATTCAATGGACCAGTAACGTTTTCCGATCAAGCCAATAGATTTCAATTGAATCAACTGAATTTTTACCTGGAGCGCGCGGTAAAAACAGAAGGCAAAGGTTGGGATATTGGTTTCCGGGCGGATTTTTTATTCGGTACCGATGCGATTTTCACGCAAGCTTATGGTAATCCCGCGTTTGATGTGAATAATGGTAGGCCGCTGGCTGATCGCGGCAATTGGGATTTGGACATATGTTGTAATTCCAGCCGCACCTATGGTATCGCCATTCCTCAAGCTTTTGCGGAAGTTTATGCGCCTTTGGGTAATGGATTGAATGTTAAAGTCGGCCATTTTTATACGCCGATTGGTTTTGAATCGGTTCCTGCACCGAATAACTTCTTCTATAGCCATGCTTATACCATGCAATATGGCGAACCTTTCACGCATACCGGGGTATTGGGTAATTATACGATTACGAAAAATTTTACCGCCATGGCAGGTACGATTGGTGGAAGCGGAACGGGTGGATGGGATGGTAATTTCGATAAACAAATGGAGAATTGGGGCGGTATAGGTGGCGTGACCTGGACCAGTGACAATCATAAAACCTCACTCAATGTTAGCGGTACCGGAAGCACGACCTCAACTCGCAATAGCAGTTTTTGGGGAATGTATAGCATTGTTTTTAAACATCAATTCACAGATAGAACGCATTTGATTTTGCAACATGACCACGGTTTCGCGGATAATGTGCTGCTGGCAAATAATGTCTATGCCGGGGTTGTCAAAGACGCGGAATGGTATGGCGTTAATTCGCATTTTTACTATGATCTGACCCCTGCTTTATCGGTTGGTGTTCGAGCAGAATGGTTTCGCGACCGTGATGGTTTCCGGGTTTTTGCACCGGGAAGAGTAACTGCAGCCACCAATCATCTTGGCACCAGTTACGCCAGCAACATCGGTTTACTTGGTACCAGTACACCTGCAGACTATTATGCGGTTACTATCGGCGCCAATTGGAAAGCGCTCAGAACATTGAATACAGGTTGGAAAGGATTCAAGCAATTGAATATTCGTCCTAATATTCGTTATGATCGCGTCGATGCATTGCATGAATCGCTACAAGCGTCTGCTTATCGGCCTTTTGGCGGTAATAAAGATCAGATTCTTTTCTCGTTGGACGCAATACTACCCTTCTAAAATAGCTATCAGTTGATATGTTTTATGAGACATGAAAAATGCGCCTATTGGCGCATTTTTTTTAAAATAAAGAAGCTGCTTAAAAGTAAAAGGCGGGTTTATCATTTTTTATCGAGAGCTCGTAACTGCCGGAGTAATTTTTCCATATCATCGGGTATGTCGATTTCCCATTCTAAGCTCTGCTGAGTTTCGGGGTGAGTCAGTGCAAGTTTTTGGGCGTGTAAAGCTTGCCGGGGAAAATTTGTAAGTATTTCATTCGCCAATTGACGAATATTTCTAGGTTTGCCGCTATAAACCGGATCGCCTACCAGTGGATGTCCAATAGCATTCATATGTACACGAATTTGATGGGTACGGCCTGTTTCCAGGCTGCAACGTAACAATGTGCAGCCCTCAAGAACTTCTAGCGCTTGATAGTGTGTCCGTGCCGGTTTACCGCCTGCATGGATTGACATTTTGGTGCGATGAACCGGGTGTCGTCCGATCGGCGCATCAACGGTACCGCTTTGCTCAACTTTTCCCAGTACTAATGCAAGGTAATCCCGCTTAACCGTATGGTGTTGGAGCTGACGTACAAGACTGATTTGTGCTGCAATGGTTTTTGCTACGGCCAGCAAGCCGCTGGTGTTTTTATCCAAGCGATGCACAATGCCGGCACGTGGTATGTTTTCCAGTTGCGGTGCATGATGCAACAATGCATTGAGCATAGTGCCTTGCCAGTTACCATTTCCCGGATGAGTTACTAAGCCGGCAGGTTTATTAATAATGATCAGGGATTCATCTTCATAAATGATTTCTAAATGAATATTTTCAGCGGTGTGGACTGAGTTGGCGGTATAGTCCATAGGTAAAATTACGATTTGTTCGCTGCCCCATATTTTCTGTTTACTAGTAGGGGTTTTACCATCGATAGTGACACAATTATTATTAATCCATGATTGCAGGCGGCTACGTGACCAGGTGGGTAAAAGTTTTGCTAGTGCTTGATCAAGACGAAGGCCTGCATGATCACTTGGAATCGTTAAATTGATGCAAGTTGGCGGCGATTCGGTGATGGGTGCTTGTGGCAATGCCTTTACGTTATAATCGTCAGAGCTATCATTGTCTTTTATGGAATTCGTCATGTTACGTCGTTTAGTGTTAATTCTCGTGTTTGGTTTATCAGCCTGTGGTTTATTGTCGGATCGCCAAGTAGATCAGCAGGATTGGTCTGCTAATAAATTTTATTCGGAAGCAAAAGAAAAGCTGAATGAAGGTAATTATACTGCGGCCATTAAACTGTATGAATCTTTGGAAGCACGGTATCCTTATGGTCGAATAGCCCAACAAGCGCAGCTCGAGACCGCCTATGCACACTATAAAAATGAAGAGCCCGCTTCAGCCATTACCGCAGCAGATCGATTTATCAAGCTACATCCGAATCATGCAAATGTGGATTATGCATACTATATCAAGGGGTTGGCAAGTTTTAACGATAATTGGGGAATGATGGGGTTTTTGCTAAAAGGCCCGCTCAGGCAAGATATGAGTGAACGCGACTCCAAAGCATCACAAGAATCCTTTGAGAACTTCAAGGAATTGGTGGCGCGTTTTCCGGAAAGCAAATATGCAGCGGATGCTAAACAGCGCATGGCTTATCTGGTGAATGCCGTGGCGATGAGTGAAATTCATATTGCACGCTACTATATGAAGCGTAAAGCGTATATTGCTGCGGCTAACCGTGCTCAAAATGCTGTCAAAGAATATCCCCGTACACCTGCTACTGAAGAAGCGCTGTATATCATGGTCAAAGCTTATGAGGAATTGGAGCTGTATGATTTACGCGATGATGCCGAGCGTGTTATGCGTTTAAATTTTCCCGACACCCACTTTTTGCAAGAATTGCCAGAGATAGACACTAAGCCATGGTGGAAATTCTGGAAGTAATTGCCAGCCGTTTGCAGCTTTATTAATTTTTGATGTGGATTGCTAGCACATCGCAATTGGCGTGGTATAAAACATCTTTGGCGGTTGAACCCATCAACACACCCAGTCCATGCAGTTCGTGTGAGCCAACAATAATCAGATCAATATGTTCTTGTACCGCAAGTCTGGTGATTTCCTCTTGAGGTGCGCCCCATACCATCCAGCGGCGCGTAGGCGCAATGCTTAATTGATCAGCGAGTTGTATGAATTTGTTTTTCTTTATTTCTAATAGGTCGTAAGCTGAATCTTCTTGTAATGGAATCACTGTGCCATAAGGTGTATCAGGCATGGGGATATTATCTAATACATGAATGATGTGGAGCTGCGCGGAAAATTGGTCGGCAAACTGCCGGGCTTTTTGGGCAACATAATGACCATGTTCAGAGAAATCGATAGCAAGTAGAATATTCTGGTAGAGATTCATTATTTAGTCCTGGCATTAAATCCGTAAAAAATATAATGTTGCAATAGTATCTTGCCACTTTATCACAATCTTTTCGTTGGGGCTGGGCATATGATTTTGGGAGATAAATTTATTTAGGCTCTGTAGCAATTAATTGTTGAATTGCAAGTCAAAGATGCATCGGAATGTAGAAAGAGGTATGCATCATGAAAGCAGCTGAATTCAAAGATTGGATAAAATCGATTGAACGGATG
>WBZL01003267.1_pt1 | contig 14964 bp, 5 predicted proteins | sample 5204291 | NCBI WGS metagenome assembly WBZL01 (sample SAMN12344345, study PRJNA552823) | activated sludge metagenome | biome: Activated sludge suspended growth; feature: Nitrification reactor; material: Wastewater; isolation source: activated sludge from nitrification reactor of wastewater treatment...
CCAGGCAGATCTCCATCACATCGAAGAACTCGCGCTGGCCGAGAGCGGCCTCCGGGTCGCCCCAGTCGGCCGGCGGGGAGTCCCAGGCGCCGTTGGCCTTGAACAGCGCGTCGAAGTCGTCGAGCGCGGCTTCGTCGTCGAGGACGGACAGCGACACCGGGGCCTTCGCGCGGCGCCGGATCGCATCGACGACCTTGTGCTTGAGGATGCCGGTGAGCCAGGTCTTCAGGCTCGACCGGCCATCGAAGCCCCGCGAACCGGACAGGGCCGCGACCAGCGTGTCCTGGACGACGTCCTGCGCGAGGTCGTTGTCGCGCAACTGGAGTTGCGCCACGCGCAGCAGGTAGCGGCGATGCTGCTCGATCTCGGCGGCGAAGCGGGCGGCGTCCATCGCGGGGTGTCGCGGTGTCGAGAAATGTCAATCGCGGGCGGTGCCCGGCGCGAACAGTCGCGAAAAGCGAAGTGTAGCCGTCGCCAGCGTCCCTGCACGGGTGTAGACTCGCCCGCCTCGCCGCCGCCGGAATACCCGGGGGCGGCCTCCGGAGCGCCACGATGATCCGCCTCGCCCGCATCCTGACCGCGCCGCTCGTCGCGGTTTCGCTCGTCGCCTTGCCGCTGGCAGCGCTCGCCCAGGCACCTTCCGCTGGGGCCGCACCCGCGCAAGGCGGCGCACCGGCCCAGCCGCCGCTGTCGCAGGAGAAGCTCGACAGCCTGCTCGCGCCGATCGCCCTCTACCCCGACCAGATCCTGGTCCAGACGCTGATGGCGTCGACCTATCCGCTCGACGTGGTCGAGGCCGCCCGGTTCATCAAGGCGAACAAGGACCTGAAGGGCGACGCGATGGTGAAGGCGGCCGGAGCGAAGAACTGGGATCCGTCGGTGCAGTCGCTCACCGCCTATCCGCAGGTGCTCGAGATGATGAACGACAAGCTCGAGTGGACGCAGGAACTCGGCGACGCCGTACTCGCCGACGAAGCCCGGGTCATGCAAACGGTGCAGGGCCTGCGCCAGAAGGCCCAGGCCGCCGGCAACCTCAAGAGCAACGAGCAGCAGAAGGTCGTGCAGCAGGAGAAGACGATCATCATCGAGCCGGCGCAGCCGCAGACCGTCTACGTGCCGACCTACAATCCGACGGTGGTCTACGGGACGTGGTGGGCGCCCGCCTACCCGCCGTACTACTGGCCGCCGCCGGCGTACTACTACCCGGGCTACGTGGCGGGCGCGGGGCTCGTCGGCTTCGGCCTCGGGCTCGCCGTCGGTTCGGCCTGGGGCTGGGCCGGCGCGAACTGGGGACACAACGACATCAACATCGACGTCAACAACAACTTCGTCCGCAACAACAACAACGCCGAGTTCAAGAACAAGGTCAACAACGGCAACTGGCAGCACAACGCGAGTCAGCGCAAGGGGGTCGCCTACCGCGACCAGGGCACGCGCGACAAGTTCGCGCGCACTGATCCGGGCGCGGCGTCGGCGCGGCGCGACTATCGCGGCTACGACGGCGGGGGCGCGGGGAACCGCGCGAGCGCCGGGACGATGGACCGTGGCGCGGCCGGCAATCGCGCGAGCGCAGGGACGATGGACCGGCCCGGCGGGGCCGGGGGCGGCATCGACCGCGGAGACGGTCCTGGCGCGGGGAACCGCGCAGGCGCAGGAGCCGGGAGCATGGACCGCGGCGGCGGCTCGTTCGGCGGAGGCGGCCACGATAGGGCGGGCGCCGGCTCGTTCAACTCCGGCCAGAACCGCGCGCAGACCACGAACTACAGCAACCGCGGCGCCGCGAGCCGGTCGACGATGAGCTCGGGGGGCGGCGCGCGCGGAGGCGGTGGCGGCGCGCGTGGCGGAGGCGGTGGCGGTCGAGGTGGCGGCGGACGGCGCTGATCCTCGGGAAACGACGATGACATCCCGTCACGACATGGATACGACGATGACCCAGCACGCCCGCATTCGACCTTCGCGCCTGCTCGTCGCGGCAGCGTGCGCGTTCGCCCTCGGCGCAAGCGTTCCGGCCGCATGGGCCCAGGCGCAGGGGCCCCGCGCCGCGGCGGCTGCGAACCTGCCTGCGCAGGCGACCTACGCGTCGCCCGAGGACGCCGCCAAGGCGCTCTACGATGCGGTCAAGGCCGACGACCTCAGGGCGATCTACACGGCGCTCGGGCCGGGGTCGGGGAAGGTCATCTTCAGCGGAGATCGTGTCGCCGACGACGCAATGCGCAACGACCTCGTCGCCTCCTGGGACAAGGCGATGACCATCGACCGCACCGGCAGCGACACGAAGGCGGTTCTGCTCATCGGCCCCAACGGCACGCCGTTCCCGTTTCCGCTTGTCAAGGACGCGCGCGGTTGGCACTTCGACGCGAAGGCCGGCGCCGAGGAAGTGATCAACCGCCGCATCGGCGAGAACGAGATCTCCGCGATCAAGGTGTGCCTCGCCTACGTCGACGCCCAGCGCGAGTACGTCGAGCGCGACCGCGACGGCAACGGCACGATGGAATACGCGCAGAAGCTCCTGTCGACGCCCGGCAAGAAGGACGGTCTCTTCTGGCCGACGGCCGCCGGCGAAGAGCCTTCGCCGCTCGGCCCGATGGTCGCCGACGCGCGCGCGCAGGGCTACGGCAAGGGCGGCGCCGCGGCCAAGCCGAGGGCGTCCGGTGCCCGCGCACCGTTCCACGGCTACTACTACCGCATCCTCACCTCGCAAGGCAAGAACGCGCGCGGCGGCGCGTACAACTACATCGTCAATGGCAAGATGATCGGCGGCTTCGCGATGGTCGCGTATCCGGCGCGCTTCGGCTCGTCGGGCGTGATGACCTTCGTCTGCAACCACGACGGCGTGGTGTTCGAGAAGGACCTCGGTCCGCGCACGCCGGAGATCGCGGCCGCGATGAAGGCGTTCGATCCGGACGCGAGCTGGCGCAAGACCGAGCCGTAAGGTTCGGACCGGCGCGCCGCATCCGCGAGCGACCTCCGGCGACGTGGCGGTCGCCTCGATGGCTCCCTGGCCGCGCGCCCGTGCGTTCTTCGCACCGGCACTCCGCCCCGCACGCCGACGTGGCCGATTCCCAGCAGTGGCTCGACCTGCGCGCGGGTCCGCGCGCGCTCGTCCACCTGCGCGAGCGCGGCCTCGCGCCTGAGGACGTCCGCGCGATACCCGCCGCGGCGGGCGGTCCCAAGGGTCTCGCGCTCATCCCGTTCGACGAGCGCATCGCGCGCGACTGGCTGCCGGCGATGCCGCGCGTCGATCTCGCCGGCGCATCGATTGGCGCGTGGCGGATGGCCGCACTGTCGCAGCGCGATCCGCTCTCCGCGCTTGCGCGGCTCAGACACGCGTACGTGCGCGAGCAGAACTACCGCCGCGACCCGCCCGCGGCCGAGGTGAGCAGCACGATCCGCGCCGTCGCGCGGCAGGTGCTCGATGGTGGCGTTCTGCATCCGCGGGCCGGACTTTCGCTGGACGTTCTCACGGCGCGCGCCCGCGGGCCGCTCGCGGGACGCCGCGATCGCCCGGCCTTCGCACGCGCGGCGCTCTCCAACGCCCTCGCGCGCTCGCGACTCGCCCGTCATTTCGAGCGCGTCGTGTTCCACGCCGGAGAGCCTTCGACGCTGGTCGAATCGCCCGACGCCTTCGGCATGACGCGAGTGCAGCTCGACACGGTGAATCTCGAGGACGCGCTCACCGCGTCCGGCTCGATTCCGCTCGTCTGCGATCCGGTGCGCGACATCGCGCTCGCGCCTCCGGGAAACTACTGGGACGGCGGTCTGATCGACTACCACCTGCTCCTGCCGCACGCCCGGGGCGAGGGCCTCGTGCTCTACCCGCACTTCGTTCCGCACGTCACCCCGGGCTGGCTCGACAAGCACCTGCCGTGGCGCCGCCGGCCGCGCGCGCATCCGTGGCTCGACAACGTGATCGTCATCGCGCCGTCGCGCGCGTTCGTCGAGCGGCTCCCGGATCGCAAGCTTCCGGACCGCAGCGACTTTCACCGCTACGGCCTCGACCACGCTGCGCGCATCCGCGCTTGGGAGCGCGCGATCGCCGAGTGCGAGCGCTTCGCGGATGCGGCGATGGCGTGGCTCGCGCGACCCGACCCGACGGTCGTGAAGTCCCTCTGACTCGCCGGCACGGCGCTCCGTGCGTCGGCAAGACAGTCGCTGCGGGCGGAAACGTCATCCCGCTTCGGGCCGGACTCGGTGGACCCCGATGCCGCAGCGCGGGGTTCGTGTCGGCGGAGTCGGCGTCTCGAAGCGCTCCCGGCCGCGGACGGTGCCCGATGCCGCCGCGATCGGGTCCCGGCGCGATCAGAGCACGACGGCCATCCTCCGGATCTCGGCCGCGACGGTGTCGGCGAGATCCCGCGGTCCGAGCACGCGCACGTCGGCACCGTACTTGAGGATGTCCATCATCAGCTCGCGCGTGTCGGTGTAGGGCAGTTCGAGCACGTAGGACCCGTCGCTCTCCAGGCGACCACGCTGCTGCGGATGCCAGCGCTCCTGCGCGATCCAGCGCGCGCGCGACGGAGCGAACCGGAGCTTGGCCCATTGGAGCTTCGTACCCGAGAAGATGCCGTAGCCCGAGTTGAACTCGCGCTCGACCTCGCGCAGGTCGACCGGCTTTGCCTTCTGGTCGGTGAGCCGCGCCTCGACGATCGCGTCGATCGCGAACTTCCGGAGGCCGTCGCGCAGGTGGCACCAGGCGTCGACGTACCAGTTGTCGCGGTAGTGCACGAGGCGCTGCGGCGAGATCGTGCGCTCGGTAGTCTCGGCGGTGCTGCGCGCGGCGTAGCGGATCGCGACGCGCCGGCGCTTCAGCGTGCCGGCCGCGATCGTCTCGAACACGCCCGTGGGCATCGTCCGTGCCGCCTGGGGCAGCATCCTGACGCGCTTGCGGACCTCGGAGGCGGCGACGTCGCCCTCGGCGATCAGCGCCTCCAGCCGCGAGCGCAGCGGCGCGACCTGCGCGCCGATGAGCCCCGGCTGCAGATCGTCGAGCATCGCGTGCATCGTCAGGAGCGCCTCGATCTCCGAGGGGCTGAACCAGAGGCCCGGGAGCTGGAACGGGGCGCCGCCCGGCTTGCCGCGGTACACGTAGCCGCCGTACTCGCGATTCCACTCGATCGGCGCGTTGAACCGGTCGCGCAGGTACTCGATGTCCCGCTTGAAGGTCGCGCGCGAGACTTCGAGTTCGTCGAGGAAGCGGCGCATCGCGACCGGCTTCCCGGCGGCGAGCAGGCGGTCGATGCGGTAGAAGCGCTCGGTGCGGTCCATGGCGTGGCGGTGACGTGAGCCGGAGGCGGCTTGCCGCAGGATTCGTGCCCGCGCGAGCGTTCCGAGGTCGGACTCGAGCATTCGCGACGCCGGCCCGCAGTCAGCCGGCGCATCCTTCGTCGGGTCAATGGCGCCGGAGACGCCGGGTCCTGTGGCCGACGGTGCGGATCGTGCCGTCGGCCGCGACGACGACGTACACGCCGCGCAGGCGGTCGATCGCGACTCCGCGCGAATCGCCGTCGCGCGCGAGCCGGGCTTCCGCGGCGCGGTCCATCATCACGACGATCGCGCCGTGGTGGTCGTGGAATTCCCGGCCGTAGCGCAGCACGCGGTCGACGATCGAGGGAGGGATGCCGCGCTGCTGCATACGCGAGCGCGCGTGGCGGCTGCAGGGCAGGTCGGTGGCACGGGTCATCGGGCGCTCGCCATCGGTCGAACGGTCGAGGACCTAGCCTGCGCCCGCGGGGGGCTCAGGACGTGAGCCCGACCGGGCGGCCGGGCCGGACAGGCTGCGCAAGACCCGGCGGACGATACGGTGGTCCGCGGACGATCGCTCGCCTCCTGCCGGGATGGCCACGGTGCCGACAGCACCAACGGCGACGCGCAGGCAGGCGGCACGCCTGCCCGGCCGCGCGCGACCGAGCGAACGAATCGCCGCCCTTGATGCGGGCTACGACCTGTTGCCCGGCCGCGCGACCGGGTCCTTCCCCCGCCGCGGTCGGGCAGCGCCCTCGCGCCGGGCAGCGCACGAAAACTCGGTGAAGCGGCGGATCAGTGCAGCAGGCGCGGACCCGCGGCGAGCGTGGCGGGCGGCAGGAACGCCTGCGGCGCAGCGGCGAAGGCGGCATCCCCGAGGATCGTTCCGGCAGCGCCGAAGCCGGCGCCGGCGAGGTTGCCCGAATGCCCGTAAAGGTACGCGAGGTCGCCGCCGAGCGCCGCTGTGTCCGATCCTCCGGAGTAAGCGCTTGCCAGCGCACTGGCGACCGTCCAGCGGGTCAACGACGGGCTGGCCACGCGTGCCGCGTCGAACGCGGACACGATCTCCGCGAAGTCGAACCGGGTCACCCGGCGGTTGCGCGTGGGGTCGGTCGAGGACGCCAGATAGTCGGTCGAGCCGTCGGTGACGACCTGCAGTCGGGAGATGCGGTGGTTCGCCGCCGCCGCGTACCAGTCCTTGAGCGTCACCTGGTCGGCCCCGGCGTCGAGCACGAGATCGTTGCCGACCTTCTTCAAGCCGAGGTCCGCGTAGCGGATGCCGCCGCCCAGCGAGAGCACGTCGTCCGCGCCCGCGGCAGCGGCGATCGTGTCCTTGCCGTCTCCCTTGTTCAGCGTGAAGACATCGGCGCCGCCGCCGGCGGAGATCGTGTCGTCGCCCTTCCCGCCGGCGAGGAACTCCCGTCCGGAACCGCCGGTCAGCGTGTCCGCGCCGGCGCCGCCGTCGACGAGGTTGTTGCCTGCGGTGTCGCCGATCGCGTCGTTGCCGTCGCCGCCCTGCAGCACGTCGTTGCCGTTGCCGCCCGCGAGCGTGTCGTTGCCCGCGGCGCCCCAGACGAGGTCGTTGCCGTCGGCGGCGGTGAGGACGTTCGCCGCGCTGTTGCCGGCGAGCGCGTTCGACAGCGTGTTCCCGGCGGCGTTGATCGCAGCGCTCCCGGTCAGCGTCAGGTCCTCGAGGTTCGCGCCCAGCGACCACGAGACCGAAGCCTCGACGCGATCGGTGCCCGCGCCGGCCGCTTCGACCGTGGTATCGGACGCGTTGTCGGCGACGTAGACGTCGTCTCCGGCCCCTCCGGTCATCGCGTCGGCTCCGGCGCCGCCGTTCAGCACGTTGGCCCCGGCATTGCCACCGATCGCGTTCGCGAGCGTGTTGCCGGTGCCGTTGATCGCCGCGGTGCCGGTCAGCGTGAGGTTCTCGAGGTTCGCGCCCAGCGTCCAGCTGACCGAAGCCTGCACCCGGTCGACGCCCGCATTCGCACTCTCGATCACCGAGTCCGCCGCGTTGTCGACGACGTAGGTGTCGTTCCCTGCGGCGCCGCGCATCGAGTCGGCGCCCGCCTTGCCGTCGAGCACGTTGTTGCCGGCGTTGCCGGTGAGCGCGTTCGCCAGTGCATTGCCGGTCGCGTTCACACCCACCGTGCCGGTCAGCGTCAGGTTCTCGACGTTGGCCGCGAGCGTCCACGCGATCGCCGATTGGACGAGATCGGTGCCTTCGTTCACGTTCTCGGTGATCGTGTCGGCCGCGGCGTCGACGACGTAGGTGTCGTTGCCCGCTCCACCGGCCATCGCGTCGGCGCCGGCCTTGCCGTCGAGGACGTTGTTCGCGGCGTTGCCGGTGAGCGTGTTGGCGAGCGTGTTGCCGGTCGCGTTGATCGCGGCCGCACCGGTGAGCACCAGCCGCTCGAGGTTGCTGCCGAGCGTGAGCGTGACCGTGGTGCGAACGGTGTCGCTGCCGGCGGACGCGTTCTCGGTCACGACGTCGCCCGCGGAGTCGACGACGTAGGTGTCGTCGCCTACGCCACCGCGCATCGTGTCGTTGCCGCCGCGGCCGTCGAGCGTGTTGGCCGCGGCGTTGCCGGTCAACGTGTTCGCGAGCGTGTTGCCGCTGCCGTTGACCGCCGCGGCGCCGGTGAGCGTGAGGAGCTCGACGTTCGCGCCGAGCACGTAACTCACCGACGACTGGACGTGATCGCTGCCCGCGCCCGCGGACTCGGTCACCGTGTCACCGGCGTGGTCGGCCACGTAGGTGTCGTTGCCTGCGCCTCCGGCCATCGTATCCGCCCCGCCCCTGCCGTCGAGAACGTTGGCGGCCGCATTTCCGGTGAGCGCGTTCGCGAGCGCGTTCCCGGTGAGGTTCGCCGCGCTGCCGAGCAGGATCGCGTTCTCGACGTCGGAGGGGAGCACGTACGACACCGACGCGCTGACGTGATCGGTCCCCTCGCCCGCGATCTCGACGACGACGTCGGCGGCGTTGTCGACGACGTAGCGGTCGTTGCCGGTTCCGCCGGTCAGCCTGTCGGCGCCTCCCCCGCCGTCGAGGAGGTCGTCGCCTGCGAGGCCGGCGAGCTGGTTCGCACCGTCCCCTCCGGTCATCTCGTTGTCGAGGGCATTGCCTGTGCCGTCGGCGATCTCCGAGGTCGAGAGCTTGAGGTGCTCGAAGTTCGCGCCGAGGGTCGCGGTGACGCTCGAGATCAGGGTGTCGACGCCCTCGTTCGCAAGTTCGACGAGGGAGTCGCCGCCGTCCTCGACGGCGTAGGTGTCGTCGCCCGCCCCACCTGCCAGGCGGTCGCCGCCGGTCCACGCGTAGAGCAGATTGCTGCCGGCGTTCCCCGCAATGTCGTCGTCTCCGGAGGTTCCCCAGGCGTCGACGTCCGCCCCGCCGAGCAGGCGGACGCGCTCGACGTTCCACGGCTGGTAGGCAGTGAGTGTCGAGCGCATCTCGTCGAGCCCTTCGCCCGCCAACTCCATGACGCTGTCGCCCGGGTCGTCGATCAGGTAGACGTCGTCGCCCGCTCCGCCGGCCATCGCGTCGGCGCCTTCGCCGCCGTCGATGAAGTCGCCGCCCATCCCGCCGGCGATCTCGTCCGCTCCGGCTCCGCCCGAGAGCGTGTCGCTGCCGCCGCGGCCGTCGATGCGGTCGTCGCCGTCGAGGCCGGACATCGTGTCGTCGCCTTCGGATCCGACCAGCACGTCGTCGAGCGGACTGCCCGCGCGCGCGAGCGCGAGCATCGCCGCCGCGTCGAGCGCGCCACCGTCGGCGAACGCGATGCGCGGCGTCGCGACGCGGGTGCCGGAGAAGCCGTTGCGCAACCGCAGCGAGTCGCTCGTCCCGGCGATCGAGAGCAGGAGGTCGGTGTCGTCGCGGCGGATCGCGACCTGCGACGGTGCGATGCCGGCGCCCAGCCGGATCTCGGCGATCGCGTTCTCGCGGAACGCGCCGAAGTCGACGACGTCGCTGCCTCCGCCGCGGGCGAAGTGCACGACGGCATTCGTTCCGGCGCTGATCGCGAGCGTGTCGTCGCCCGATCCGCCGACGAGTTCGACGGTGCCCGACCACGCGCTCAGCCAGTCGTTGCCGTCCCCGCCCAGCAGCAGGTGCTCGCCCGACGTTGCGCCGAGGCTGTCGTTCCCCGCGTCGCCGGACGCGATGCCGCGCGTCCCGCCGAGCACGATCCGGTCGTCGCCCTCGCCGCCTTCGGCCGCGTTGTCGCCAAACGCATCGACGAGCGAGTCGTCACCGTCGCCGCCGGCGAGCGTGTCGTCGCCGCGTCCGCCTTCCAGGAGATCGTTCCCTTCGCCGCCCTCGAGCGTGTCAGCTCCGCTGCGTCCGAGGAGCGTGTCGTCGCCGGCTCTTCCCGCGAGCAGGTCGTCCCCCGACATCCCGTCGACCTCGTCGTTGCCCGCGCCGCCGTCGAGCGCATCGGCACCGCCCGCCCCCACGCGGACCTCGCTCGCATCGGTGCCCGCCCAGGTCTGTCCGACAGCCGCGACTGCAACAGCGCGGCCGGCGATCTCGTCCGCGCCGGGCGAGAGCGCATACACGAGTTCCGTTCCGGACTGGATGATGTCGACGCCCTCGAGTCCCGAGTGTGCGGCGCCCGCCGCGAAGAAGTCGGGCACGGCGATGCGGTCATCGCGATCGCGGATGCGCAGGACGAGATCTTCGTTGTCGCGTTCGACGACGAGGTCGCGGTACGAGAACTCCGACACCCGGAGCGTGAACCGGGGTGGCGCGGACCACGCGCTGTCGTCATCGCCGAAGGTGATCGAGTCGCTTCCGCTGAAGCGCCCCCACTCGATGCCGATCGGGTCGCCCGTGGCGCTCGGCCAGAGCTCGTGGCGATCGCTGCCGGGTCCGCCGTCGAGCGTCGCGGCGTGATGGCCGACGAGCCGGTCGTCGCCTTCGCCGCCGTAGAGCACGGTGTGCGCACCGTTCGAGCCGCTCGCGACGAGCACGTCGTCACCGACCTCGCCAAAGAGGCGCGACGCATCGTTCGCCAGGTACGGGTCGGCCGACAGCGTGTCGTTGCCGTCCCCGCCGAAGACGTACCCGACGGTGTCGCGCAACGTGACGACGTCGTCGCCGTCGCCGGCATGGATCTCGTCGAGGAGCACGGCGATGCTGCCGAGGTGGTCGTCGCCGTCGGTGCCGATGCGGATCGCGTCGGCAAGATCCTCGAAATCCAGCGTGCTGCCATCGGCGAAGCGCACCCCGGCGAGCGCCGAAGCGTATCGATAGCTCGGGAAGCTGCCGACCCGCGCGAAGTGGTCCGAGACCCGCACCGAATCGCCGGTGTCGCGGATCGTGACGACAAGGTCACGGCCATCGATCCCGAAGGCGACGTCCGACGATCCGATGCCCGGGGCCATCTCGAGCCACGACGGCAGCGTTTCCGGTGTCTGCCTGTCGTAGCGGTTGACCAGGACGAGGCGGTCGTGGCCGTCGCCGCGGCCGAACAGGAAAGGCCCGCCACTGTAGAACGTGTCGTCGCCGGGTCCGCCGAGCGAACGGCCGTTCCACGACATTCGCGCCTCTCCGTCCAGCACCGGTTCGCCCGTCGTGGAAAGCGTGACGGAGGGCGCGGCGCGCGGTGCGGCGTCGGCGTCGGTCGTGGGCGTCACCCGGGCGAGCGCCTGCGCGAGCGTGAGCGTCTCGCCATCGAAGTCGAAGGCGTCGATGCGCGTGGCGATCATGCCGTCGGGGGCTGAAACGGCAAACGGCATCCGCAATCGACTTCCGTCCGCGAGCGCGGCTATCAGGCTCGAGCCGTCGGTGCGGAACGCGACGTCGCCCGGTCGTACTCCCGGGGCGAGGCGGACCCGATTCGCGCCCTCGGCGTCGACGATCACGTCGTAGTTCGCGCCTGCCCCGAAGCGATAAAGGTCGTCTCCGGCGCCGCCGAAGGCGAAGTCGTTGCCGGCGTCGAAGCCGAACGTGTCGTTGCCCGCGGCGCCGAAACTGGTGTCGTCGCCTTCCCCCGGCGCAAAGGTGTCGTCGCCTTCGCCGCCCGCGGCGAGATCGTTGTCCGCGCCGCCGTCGAGCAGGTCGCTACCCGCACCGCCCCGGAGTTGATCGTTGCCCGCATGGCCGGTCAGGTGGTCGTTGCCGGCGTCGCCGTGCAACAGATCGGCAAGTGCGCTGCCTGTGATGTTGTCGGCCCCCGAGCCGCCGCGCAGATCGACGGCGGATGCCGTCCCTGCCGACACGGAGTCCGTGCCCGCGCCGCCGGCGATCGCGCGATGCGCCGGATCGGCGGCGATGCTGAGCGGCGAAACCAGCCGCGCATCGAGGAACTGCGCGCGCGTGAGCACCGTGCCGTCGTCGAACTCGTAGCTCGCGGGACCGCCGCGCAGTCCGTCTTCCACGATCGTGCGGTTCCCGCCGCCGAAGTCGATGACCAGCGCGCCATCGTCGGCTCCGCCGACCGCGCCGCGGGCGAGCGTGATCGATCCGGGCGTGATACCCGCCCCGAAGCGGACCACGGACAGGCCAGACGCGTCGCGCACGCGGTCGACGCCCGCGCCGTCGAGGACGAACGTGTCGTCGCCCGCGCCACCGTCGAGGAGGTCGTCGCCCGCGCCTCCCGCGAGCGTGTCGTATCCGGTGCCGGCCGATAGCGTGTCGTTCCCGGTGCCGCCGTCCAGCGCGTCGTTGCCTTCGCCTCCCGCGAGCGTGTCGTCGCCCGCGTCGCCTGCGAGCGCGTCGCGGCCGATGCCGCCGTCGAGGAGGTCGTTGCCTTCACCGCCCGCGAGGCGGTCCGCACCGGCGCCGCCTGCGAGCGTATCGTTGCCCGCGCCGCCGGCGATGACATCGTCGCCGTCCCCTGCGTCGAGGCGGTCGTCGCCGTCGCCGCCGTCGAGCGCATCGGCGTCGTCACCGGCATCCAGCACGTCGTCGCCGGAACCGCCGGTGAGGGTGTCGGCGCCGCCTGCGCCGAGCAGCGTGTCGGCGCCGTCGCCACCGGCGAGAGAGTCGTCCGACTCGCGGCCTGTGAGGACGTCGTTGCCGTTGCCTCCCGAGAGGCTCGCATCGCCGCCGGCCGAGTTCAACTGGTCGACGGCGACGGAGCCGGAGCCGCTGTACGACGGCAGCGTGATCGCCACGCGGAGCGTCGGGTGGCGCGCGAGGTCGGCGTCGATCTTCGTCCTGGCGACGATCGTGCCGTCTGCGAGGCGGATCGTCGGGCGCTCGTCGTCCGGGCAGTCGAGCGCGATGGCGATGAGCTGGTTGCCGGCGAGGATCGCGAGGTGGCCGGCGTTGCCGAACTCGTCGGAGGCGCGCTGGAAGTCGAGCGACGAGGCCTCGACCCCTTCGGGAACGACGAAGACGTCGCTTGCGTCGAGCTCGACGAGGAAGTCGGGCTCGGCGTCGGCTGCGAGCAGGAAGCGGTCCGACCCGGCGCCGCCCATCAGCAGATCCCGGCCGCCCCCGCCGTCGAGGACGTCGTCGCCCGCGCCGCCCGAGAGTGCGTCGCCGCCATCGCCGCCGTTGAGGTCGTCGTTGCCCTCGCCGGCGTTGAGCCAGTCCGCGCCATCCTCGCCCGACAGCCGGTCGTTGCCCGCATCGCCGTGCAGCGCATCGCCGCCCGCCGCGCCGAGCAGGTCGTCGTCGCCGTCGCCGCCCGATAGAAGGTCAACGCCGTCGCCGCCGTCGAGAAGATCGAGACCGTCGCCGCCGTAGAGCTCATCGCCGTCGGCGCCGCCTTCGATCAGGTCGTCGCCGGCGGCGCCGGCGAGAAGATCGGAGCCCGCGCCTCCGGCGATTTCGTCATGCCCTTCGCCGCCGTCGACCTGGTCCCGTCCGCTCCCCGCGACGACGCGATCGTTGCCGGTGCCCGCGTCGACCGTGTCGTCGCCCTCGCCCGCGTCGATGATGTCGTCGCCGCCGCCAGCGGTCTGCGTGAGGTCGCCCGCGATCGCGTCGTTCCCCGCGCCGCCGACGATCTCGTCGTTGCCCAAGCCGCCAGCCAGCGCGTCGTCCCCGCCTCCCCCATCGAGCCGATCTGCGCCGTGGAACGCAGCGGCCACGCGATCGATCGCGTCGTCTCCGATCAACGTGTCGTTGCCGTCGCCGCCAACCAGATCGTCGGCCGCACCGCCGCCGGTGAGCCGGTCGTCACCGGCGCCGCCGTCGAGCCGGTCGTTGCCCTGGTCGGTGCCATCGGTCGTCGCCCAGCCGTCACCGACGAGCCGGTCCGACCCCTCACCGCCCGCGAGCGCGTCGGCGCCTGCGTCGCCCTGCAGGAAGTCGTTCCCGCTGTCGCCGAACAGCGCGTCGTCGCCACGGCCGCCGAGCGCGAAGTCGTTGCCGACGCCGCCGTACAGGCTGTCGCTCGCGCCGCCGGCGGGGTCGGGCTCGCCGTCGTCCATGTTCGCGAAGGTCCGCCTCAATACGCCGTTCACTTCGGCGTCGGACCAACTCCAGTTGCCGTCGAACGGTGCGACCTCCGCGTCGCCGAGCAGCGAGTCGTCGCCGACGCCTCCGGCCAGTATGTCCGCTCCCTCGCCGCCGGCGAGGCCGTCGTTGTCGAGCCCGCCGATCAGCAGGTCCGAGTCGCCGTTGCCGGAGAGCCAGTCGCCTTGCGCGTTCGTCGGCGTTCCGTTCGACGCGAGCGCCGAGCGGAGCGCGGCCAGCGGATCGAGCGAGGTCACGGCGTCCGCATACAGGCGGTCGCGGCCGGCCCCGCCCTCGACGATGTCGGCCGCGATGCCGCCTTCGATCACATCGTCCCCGGCTTCGCCGTCGAGGCGGTCGCGCCCCGCGCCGCCGAGGATGCGGTCGGCGCCCGTGCCGCCGTACACGAGATCCGCGTCCGCGCCGGCGTCGATGCGATCGTTCACGGCGGTGCCGATCAACGTGTCGCGCTTGTTCGTGTTGTGGTCGCCGGTGATCGTGTTGGTCGTCGCCTGGTCCGCGATGTCCGGCAGCAGCGTGATGCCCAGCGCGCCGACGCGGTCTTCGTCGACGACCACCTGCGTGCCGTCGGGCATCGACAGCGTGAGCGGCGAGTTGCGGGTGGCGACGACTTCGAGTTCGCGACCGATCAGCACCGACCAGCGGTTCGCGGCGGAGCGGTCGGCGATGCCGACGCCCGCGATCGCGACGGTGCGCTCGGACGCGTCCACGAACGCGATGCGTCCGCGCCCGTCGGCGTCGGCGATGGTGTCCTTGCCTTCGCCGCTGCGGATCGTGTAGACGTCGTAGCCCGCTCCGCCGCGGAGCGCGTCGGCGCCGAGTCCGCCGTCGAGGCCGTCGTCCGCTGCGCCGCCGTCGAGCGTGTCGACGCCTTCGCCGCCAGCGAGCCTGTCTGCGCCAGCGTCGCCGAAGAGCTGGTCCACACCTTCGCCGCCAACCAGACGATCGTCGCCATCACCGCCGCGCAGCACGTCGCTTCCGCGCCGGCCTTCGACATGGTCGTTGCCGGCGCCGCCGTCGAGGGTGTCCGACTGGAATCCGCCGAAGAGCGAATCGCGTGAGACGGTACCCGTCAGCGTGTTCGCGGCGCCCTCGCGGCCGAAGACGATGCGCTCGTGGGGCATGGCACGCAGGTCGCCCGGGCGGGTGTTCAGCACCGTGCCGCTCTCGAGATCGACGTACGTCCGGGAGACGGGGAACCGTCGCGCTCCCTGTGGCGACCCCAGCGCTTCATTGCGCGCGACGAGCGTCCACAGGAGTCCGGCCCGCTCCGCCCGCCAGGTGTCGCT
>WBZL01003271.1_pt1 | contig 14956 bp, 14 predicted proteins | sample 5204291 | NCBI WGS metagenome assembly WBZL01 (sample SAMN12344345, study PRJNA552823) | activated sludge metagenome | biome: Activated sludge suspended growth; feature: Nitrification reactor; material: Wastewater; isolation source: activated sludge from nitrification reactor of wastewater...
ATGTGGTTCCGCCGCCTCCGGCGTCGGTGCCGCCTCCGGCGTCGGTGCCGCCACCACCGTTCGAGGCCTCGGTGACGCCGCCGCCGTCCGATGTCGTACCTCCCGTTCCGGGCCTGGATCCGCCGCCCCCTGCGCCGGTGCCGCCACCACCATCGGGTGGCTGGGTTGCTCCACCTCCTCCCTCGGGAATGGTTCCGCCCCCGCCAGTCGGTGCAGTTCCTCCACCTCCCCCCGGGGCATTTGCGCCTCCAGCCCCGGGCATGGCGCCCCCTCCGGCGCCCGGCATGGCGCCCCCTCCGGCGCCGGGCCTGGTTCCGCCGCCTCCAGGGCTGGCCCCACCTCCTCCGGGAGGCTCGGTTCCGCCCCCTCCTCCGGGAGGCTCGCTCCCGCCGTCACCATCGGGTTCGGCCCCGCCTCCACCTGCTGGCTTTGCGCCGCCCGCGCTTGTCGGCGTGCCGTCAGGCGTGCCCACGGGTCCCCAGCCCGGCGCCATCCCGGCGCCAATGCCACCCCCGGCGGTACCGATGCCCACCGGGCCGAGCGACCCCAACGGGCTGGGCACGGCAGCATCCCGCGTTGGGAACACACCGCGGAAGCACGCTCGTGTCGCATTTGCGGTGGCGGGAGCGGTCCTGGAACCAGACGAGGTGGTCGAGTCGGTGGTGGTCGGCAAGCTCGATGCCAACGTCGCGGTACTGGTGCTCACGGATCGGGCTCTGGTCCTGGCCGATGAGCGCCAGTGGCGTCCGGTGGTGGAGCGTTTCGCCCTCGACTCGGCGCTTCAAGTTCAGGGATGGCAGGACGACAAGACCGCCAGCCTCACCCTGATCAACCAGGGCCGTCAGATCGTGGTCGACAAGATCGCCGATCGCCCGCTGGCCGTGGAGATGGCTCAGAGGATCAGAGCTCGATCCGGCGGGTGAACCCCAGCGTGTTTTGGGTGCCAGGAAGCCCTTTGCTAGGGTGACCAACCCACGCGGACGTGGCTCAGTTGGTAGAGCATCACCTTGCCAAGGTGAGGGTCGCCGGTTCGAATCCGGTCGTCCGCTCGGAGCGAAACCCCCTGCTCAGGCAGGGGGTTTCGTCGTTCTGACCTGCCGTTCCGTGGACTGACAGGGGAGCGGAGCCGTCTCTCCAGGCACCTCCCGTACCAGCGAGTTCTCTCCCGTACCGATGCGATCTGTGCCAGAACTTGTGCCAGAAATGTGTCGAGCGTCACGCGAGGCGCAACATTGGCTCGACAGAACAGCATCGCCATCACCGTCCGGCACATCAGGAATGCCGGGCGCGCGGCCGGTCGTCGGCTCGACGATCCCCGAGGCGTCGTCACCTGAGTGATCCTCGCCGACGAGGCCCTCAATCAGGCTGGCAGGTCGACTCGGCGTAGCTGCCGATCTCCTCCTCGAGGACCCGTGTCGATTCGTCCTGCCAGGCCAGAACTCGGGGATCGTCCCCGTCGAGGGTGGCGGGGTCGGGGTCGAAACCGCGCTCCGCTACTGCATCCATGTAGTCGGAACGAATGTCGACGTAGCGGTCGATCGCCTCCGGTGCATCGTCGTGTGCCGCCTCGCTCAGGCGGCCCTGGATGCCTCGCAGGCGATCGAACGCCTCTTCGACCTGCGAAGGCGTCAGCACTGGTGCATCAAACCCCTGACCGAAGACGGCGGCGAGCGATGCATCCGAGGCGCCCTCAAGCTCCCGCACGATGGAACAGAAATCCTCGATTGAGGCGCTCGGAGTCTCGTCACCACACCCGACCAGCAATGAAAGGGCGATCACAAGCAGGATTCGGCGCACGTCGGCATTCTCACAGAGCTCAGCCACGGCGTCCCCTACCCGGGCTGGTGCTCACGGCCAACCGGCGCAGAGCGCGAGAAGTTCACCGGTTCTCTGACGGGCACCCTCCGCCCGCAACATCGAGCCGGGTCTCCCACCGGCCCTGGTGGTCGCCTTTGAGTACGTCGACGACCAGGTCGTAGCAGCCGGGATCTGGGCGACCGATAGCGAAAGTCTGATCATCGTCGGTCGCCACATCCGTGAGCGCCGCGCGGTGCTCGTCGTAGGCCTCGAGGGAGTAGCTGGTCTCGAAGCCGGAGGGCACGCGGACCTCGAGAGCGGAAGCCACAGGGACGACAGGTGGGTCTCCGCCCAGGTAGCCGGACCCGTCAGCGGAGAAGCCACAAGACCGATGCGAGATGAACAGCAATCCCATCTGGGAGGCTCGCTCATCGACGATGACCTCTGGCGGCGAAATTCTCAGCCGTCCTGGATCGCACCCGCTCAGCGGATCTGCGGTGTCATCTTTCGAGCAAGCGGCGAGGGCGACGGTGATGGCGATGCCGACGAGCAAGGTTCTGTGGCACACGCTGGTTCGACGATTGCCAGGGGACATCGGTTCCTCGGCGTTGCGGGAGCGGTCAGGTCGCATCCGTCCAGGTTGCCCGATCTGATCCGCCCGCACGTTGACCCCGAGGGAGTAGTGAGCCCCTGAGAACTCGCGTTCACAGGGGGGTCCTACCGATGGCTTGCGGTCCTGTGGAGACCGGCACTTTCGTGGCACCCGATCGGAGGCGCTAGTCGGAAGTCCGCTGGGAAACACTGGGCCGTCGAGTGCCTCCCGCTGCGACAAGACCGGCCGCGCATACCGCCGACAGACCGCCGACAACGAGGAATCTCTGGCTGGCGTCTTGGTCCTCCGCGCGGCCTTCGGGGTATGTCGTGAACGACCCGTCCTGCTGAACTCCGACTTCGCAGGTATCCCCAGGCCCCATGGTCACCCCACCACATGTCGGCTCCCGCTGCGCCGCTTGGATCCCAAGCGCAACCAACACCATGGCGACAAGTCCGAGAGCGACAGCGAAGGTCAGACGGACGCTTCTGGCTCCTCCGCTCACCCCAAGAGCCCGTGCGTCGCTCGTCTCGATTCGCGCCATGTACCGGAGCCTAAGAACTCGAGCGGATAGGTCCGCCCGTCGTCGCGTCGATGTTGTCGGACCTCGGCTGGCGCCTCGGTTCACCCACCGTGCTTGTCTGGTCGGCTCGCCTATCGGCTCGCCTCCTAAGTCGACTGCCCCCGGACGCCAGTTCCGGGCGTATTGGGGAAGCGGCGGTTGTCCACCAGTCACCAGCCCTCGGTGACCTCGGTCGCCCGTTGGTCGGGGTTGCCCCTCACGCCTACGTAGCGCTTGACCGTGAAGGCGGGGTCGGCGTGGCCGAGCTTCTCGGCGACGATGGCGGGGTCGAGGCCGAGGTCGAAGAGCATCCAACAGGCGGCGACGTGGCGGAGGTCGTGGACGGTCCACCTGGCCGAGCCGGTCCACCGCCAGCCCTTGTCGTGCTCGCCGTAGCCGGTGGTGCGGCGTAGGGGCGCGGTCATCGGCCAGCCTGCGGCGTCGGCGGCCTTGATCCAGACCTGTTGGAACGACGACCGGCGGGCGATGCCACTGCGGCGGTTCGGGAACAGCAGGCCGGTGGGGCCGTGTTCGGCGGTGACGTCGGCGACGAGTTGGGCGAGGTCGTCGGCGAGGCTCTTGGGGAAGATCGTCGTTCGGGTCTTGCCGTTCTTCGGGGTCTTGAGCGTCGGTGGGCCGGCGGAGGTCTGCTCGACAGCTCGGTGGACGTGCACGATCCGGTTCGGCTCGAACTCGATGTCGCCGGCTAGGAGGCCGGTGAGCTCGCCCCAGCGGAGCCCCGCTCGATGGGTGAGTCGCATGGCGAGGGCCCAGCGTCCGTGTCCCTGTTCGGCCATGGCCGCGAACAACGCAGCGCATTGATCGTCGGTGGGGAGGGTGGAGCGGGGGATGAAGGCTGCGGTCTCGCCTTGGCGGGCGGACTTGGTGGAGTAGCTGACGAGCCACATGGGGTCGTCGTCGCGGGCGGTGAGCCAGCGGAGGCGCCGGGCGTAGGTGACGAGAGCGCGCATGGCGCTGCCGACGTCCTGGACGAGCGCGTCGGAGCGTCCGGCCCTGCGGACCGAGGCGAGGACTCGGTCGCTCTCGGCGGAGTTCCACTCGATCACCGGCCGGCTGCCGATGGTGGGGAGGATCCACGCTCGGAGGAGGTACTCGTGCTTCTCCCGGTACCGGTTCGACTTCGTGGTGAGGTGGTCGTCGACGTAGCGGCAGGCGAGGTCCTCGACGGTGCGAGACCACCGGTCGGGTTCACGGATCGACGCGGCTGCTTCGAGTCGCTCCTCGATCTCGCGGGCGCGGAGCCGGGCCGCCTGTTCGGACCCGGCGGCGATGAACAGGCGCTCGCCGGTGGCGGCGTCGCGGGCGACGATGCGGTGTCGTCGTTCGCCTTCCACGGGGGCGTAGATGCGGGTGCCGTGCTCGAACACGGCAATGGGCTTGCGGGTGCGTTTCGCCACGGGGCGACCCCCTCGGACGGCAGCACGTCGGTGCTGGGTGTCAGGAGGCCGCCCTTGGTTCGCCGATCGTCACCATGCGGGCAGCGAGCCGGTGACGATCCAAGGGTAGCGCTGAGTGTCTGTGGGCGGGTCGACCGGTCACAGGCCGAGCCCGCGGTCGGGGCTGGAGTGGGTGAGTCGGTGTTGAGCGCGGTCGAGGCGCGCTCGGGCGGCGTCGACCTTCTCTTGGTGGAGTCGGTCGGCTTCACTCTGCGGGGACGGCTCGGGTGGGGAAGTCTCGGGCCGGCTGGGGCGCTGGACCCGACGTTGGTCGGCGGACGGCTCGATGCCGGCTTCACGGTGGAGACGTGCTTGGACGGCGAGCGCGGACTCGACGGTGCTGGGCCTGGTGATGATGTCGGTGAGACGATCGGCGGGGTCGGTGGTGTCGTCGGCGTCGACGACGAGCGCATGGTTGGCTTGACGACCTCGGGTCATGGCTACGTACGCATGGTTGCGGCTGGCGGAGCCTTCGAGGACGGCGATTCCGATGTCGACGGTGTCGCCCTGGTTGCCGTACCCGGTGACCGCCCAGCCGAGCTCGACGTGGCGAGCGACGTAGTCGGCCTGGAGGACGACGCTGCCGCGCTCGTCGTGGCGGGCGGTGATCGCTCCGTCGGCGTGGGTGGCGGCGACGGTCCAGGTCTGGCGGTTCCGCACCTTCTCGCCCTGGTCGGTGCGGGCTGTCGGATCGTTGCGCCGGGTGGCGATCGCGTCGCCGACGTGCACGCTGGTGCCGTCGTGCAGCTCGACACCGTCCGCTGGCCGGGGATGGCGGAGCCACTGGATCTCGCGGTTGATGGCCCGGGCAGTCTCGGCGGTGTTCGTGGTGATCGCCATGGTCCGGCCGGCGGCCTCATGGTTCTGGTGTGCTCGGGCGACTTGGGTGGCGACCAATGCTGGGTGGGCGACCTGGAGACGCCGGTGTTGTGCGTAGGCCGCCACGGCGTCGGGTCGCCCGGCGCGGAGCCCGAGGCTCGCGGCTGCTTCCCAGTCGTGGGCGAACCGGCGGGGCGTGTCGAGGGCGTGGTGGGGGAGCGTGTCGCACCAGTGGGCGAACACGCCTCCCCGGGCGACCGACGCGAGCTGCTCGGGGTCGCCCACGGCGACGAGCCGCCATCGGTTGAGGCGCACGAGGTCGACGAGCCGAGCCAGATCCGCGGTCGCGGCCATGCCCGCTTCGTCGAGGAGAACCGTGGTGCCCGCAGGCCAGGGTGTCGGCCGGCCCCGGTTGCGGGTGAGGAACCCGGCGACGGTGTCGGTGGGGCAGTGGGCTTCGGTGGCGAGGACGTCGGCGGCCTTGCCCGAGGGCGCGAGCCCGACCACCGGTCGGCCACGTGCCTGCAGCACCCCGACCGCGACCGCGGTCGTGTGGGTCTTGCCCGTGCCTGCCGGTCCCACCACGACCACGAGCTGATCGTGCCCGGCGATGGCCAGGGCCGCAGCTCGCTGAGGATCAGCGGTCGATCCGACCGGGCGGGTATGGCTGGCGGCCCAAGCTTGAAGCTCTTCCTCCTGTCGGAAGACCCCCGGGTTGGTGAACCGTCGGTCGGTGACGTGCTCGGTGAGGGGTCGCCCGTCCCTCCTGTGTCGGCTGGTGTCGTTGCGTTCGGGGCCGAGGGCGGTGCAGCGCTTCTCGGCCAGGGTGGCCAGGCGGTCGATCTCCTCGACGACCGCTACGGCGGTCGGGCACCGGTAGGGTTCGATGATCGTGGCGAGGTGACGAGCCAGATCGGCTCGCAGCCACGTCGACGATTCATCGCTGGCATGAAGCAGTGCTTCGTCGATCAGGTCCTCGTCGTGGACTCGACCGTCGGGCCACCTCTGGAAGGTGATCGCCTTGGCGATGAGGTGTTCCGGGTCGTGACCGAGCCGTCGAGCCTCGTCGACCCACTCAGCCCGGAGCACGGCCGCGTCGATCCCGTGCTCCTTGTCGGGCCTGGACTTCTTTGCAGCGTCTCGTTCCAGGGACGCGATGGTCCTCGTATCTGGATCGGCGCCGTCATGGCTGGCGCTCCACCGGCGGATGAGCTCGCTGTGCTTCTCGGCGACCTGGTTGCTGCGCTTGGAGAACCCGTCACGGAGATCGGCCGAGATGCAGGCCAGGTCCTCGACCATCCCGTCGTGCTCACGCCACTCGACCCCGAGCCGAGCGGTCAGCTCACCCCGAAGGGCGGCGTCGTAGATCCAGCCGATGGTGCGCTGCTGCCGCTTCAGGAACCGGGCATCAAGAGCGAACCAGCCGCCGCTCTCGTCCTGCACCTTCGATGAGATCACCGCATGGGTGTGGAGTTGAGGATCGACGGTCCGCGACGTGTGCTGGCGGAACAGCGCCGCGGTGACCCCGAGCGTGTCGACCTGGAACAACCCATCGGTGCCCCGGCGGGTCACCGCCCCATGGCGTTGGAACCAGCCCATCGCTGCATCGACGGCCGCGTCGTGGGCGGCGAGCACCTCGGCCCGCACCCACGGGTCCGGCGACAGGGCCCACAGCACCGACACCGACTTGGGTGCCGAGAACGTCGCATCGAACCCCCGGGCAGATGCGTTCCCGAACCGGCGACCCAGCCGGTCACCGGTTCGGGGGTCCTCGGCCTCGAGCAAGGACCGCAGGTCCGCCCCGTCCACCGGGCCGGCCAGTCCGAGAGCGGCACAGCCATCACCCCACCAGCGGCCCGGCGGCTCATCCGGATCCAGGTAGTAGTCCACCGGCCCACGCGCCGGGCCCGGCCGCTCCGGGTCCTCGGCGAGCCCCGCGTAGTAGGCGAGCAGCCGGCCCACCTTCGCGGCTGGCACCTTGAGCGTCGTCACCCGCATCACGACGACCACCATCCACACCGGGGTCGTGCGAACGGTCGTGCCAGAGGTCGTGTTCGCCCACCCGTTTGCGCGAATGCACTCGTCTGCTGCTCCATGCCCTTGTAGGCCGAGAAAGGCGGCTTGAACCGCGTGTTGCGGCTGAATTTCTTCCGGACGCGGTAAACGTCCTGGTCAGCCTGCGACTGTGTAGATCAGTGGATGGACTGCGATCGGACTTCGAGGAGGTGTTCCTTGCCGACTACGCGCGCGTGGTCCGGGTCGTGGCGCCGATCGTCGGGTCGGTCGAGGACGCAGAAGCCGTTGCCCAGGAGGCGTTCCTCAAGGCGTTCACCCGTTGGCGCCGCATCGGTGGATACGACCAACCGGGAGCCTGGGTACGAAGGGTTGCCATTCGTGACGCGGTACGCCTCGCTGAGCGCAACCGTCGCCCGGTTCCCGAACCATCGCCGGGTGCCGATCCTGCGGACACCGCAGCCAAGAACGTCGATCTGGTCCGGCTGCTGCAGGACCTGCCGCCCAGGCAGCGCGCCTGCGTCGTGCTGTACCACCTGGCCAGTTGGTCAACCGCTGAGGTGGCGGAGTCGCTCGGGTGTAGCGCAGCGACCGTGCGGGTCCACCTCCACCGTGCCAAGTCCACGCTTGCTGCAGCGCTCGGTGAGCGCGAGGAGGTGACCGATGAGCGTTGACGACGTCCTCGACTCGACAGGTCTGCCCGAGGTCTCGGTTCGCACGGCGGAGGCGCTGGACCGAACGGTCCGCCGTGGGCGTGAGCATGTGAGACGCCGCCGTCGGTTCGGGGGTGCGGCCGCAGCGATCGTCATCGTTGGTCTCGTCGGCGGGCTGCTGAGCATCACCGGCGACGACGACCCAGATCACGTGGTGGCCGGACCGACCGCCGACGATTCGGATCGCGTGGATGTCGGACCGACCATCGACGACCCGACCTCGGGGTCTTGGCGTCCCATCGCCAGCTCGCCGCTGGAGCAGCGTGACCAGGGCGTGGCCGCATGGACCGGCGAGGAGGTTCTCATTGCCGGAGGATCGAGCACGCCGCCATGCTCGGCGAGCGCTGACTGCCTGCGTGCGCTGGAGCCCCGAGCGGACGGCGCGGCCTACGACCCTGGGGCGGATCTCTGGCGACCGATGGCCGACGCACCAGTCCCCTTCGTCAGGGGCGTCGCCACATGGACCGGAAGCGAGATGCTCGTGCTCGCAGACGTGACAAACGCGCCCGACGCACTGCTCTCCTACGACCCGGCCGCTGACCGGTGGACCCGCCGAGCGAGCCCGCCCGACAACGAACTTCGGAGCATGGCGTGGACCGGGGATTCGTGGGTCGGTATCGCGCCCAACGGCGGCTCGGATCTGACCGCGTGGCGCTATCAACCCAACACGGACTCCTGGATTCCCGTGGATCCCGATCCGATCGGCCGTCTCAGCGACCGTGCGTTGGTGTGGACCGGAAGCGAGCTGGTGCTCCTCGGAAGTCGTTACGACCAGCCCGGCCAACCCCCCAACGGCTTGTGGCAGGCAGCAGTGCTCGGCTCCGACGGATGGCGTCAGCTCTCCCGCTCCGAAATCGACAACAACGGCGGCTCGTGGGTCGCGCTAGAGGGCTTGGTCGTCAACCTGGGCACCGGTCGATCGAACGGATTCGCCACGGGCGGCGTCCTCGACGTGGGCTCGGGGACCTGGACAGCCCTGCCGGCCGAGGCCCGCCCGGGCATCGGGGGTCGCACCAGCTACGCCGGCACCGCCGGACGATGGGTCGTCGACGACGACCGACTCCTGGATCCCGCAGCCGGTACATGGCATCGCGTCGAGGACCGAGGCGACTCCATCGTGCCGGCTGTTGCGGTTTGGACGGGCTCGGAGATCGTCACATGGGGCGGAACGATTCAACGGGAATCGGGAAACCCTGAACCGGTGGACATCGGCATGGCATACACGCCGCCCGACGACCTTTCCCCAGCCGAGCCAGATCCCGCACAGTCGTCCGGTTTCGCTGTTCCAGGTGGTCCGACGCTGGCCCCAGGGGACGCTGAGGGTGCACAGGAAGTGGTTCTTCGGTTCCTCGACCGGCTTCGGACCGATGATCTGGCGGGCGCTGCGGAGTTGTGGTCGGGCTACCCAGATGCCGACGAGAGCGCAGAGATCAGTGCACTGCTGGATCGCTTCCGCGAGGAGCACGGCTGGCTCATCGATGATCCTGCCCCATTGGTGTTCGTCTCTCCTTCGACCGGTTTCGAGGTTGCGGCACCGATCGTGACCCTCCTCGCCGAAGGAAGGGACGGTCGACCCCGAGCAACGGCCTTTGTCACGGGTCGTGCCGACGACGGTTCCCCGATCATCATTCGCCTGCCGAGTCCGGCGAAACGGGTCACGCCGGCTGGGGGCTCCACTGTCGAACCCGGTCAGTCGGTCACGTTGGCCGCAACTCCCGTCGAGGGAGGTGTTCGGGCATTCATCAACGGCTCGGAGGTGCCGTCAACGCTTGACTTCCGAACGAACACCCTGACCATCGAGATCCCCGCAGGAACCGATGGCGACGTCGCTCTCACCGTGTGCGTCGCCACCCCCGAAGAACCTGCCGCATACGCCATCTGGTACGCCTTGTCGCCTTGAGACGCCGAGCAGATCCAGAGGCTGGGGGCGAGGCTGAGGTCGACGTCGACCTGTGTTGGGAGCCAATGCGTCGTGGCTCAGCAGGGTTCAGACGCCGGCGTCATGGGATGTTCCCCGGGTCGGTCGACTCCCGGTGCAGACGACCCGCCAGTCGTAGCTCGGGCCGCCCGGCCTGTGGTCGTCTCGCTGCACGATCGTGACTCGATCTTCGCTGATCTCGACATCGAGCGCCTGTTCGTTCTCCGGCCTCGGACAAGGGTTGGCGGGATGGCGTCCCCATCGTGGACCCACCTATAGAAGCCGTTTTCGGCCGTCGTCATCCCAGGGGATCGCCAGCTCGAGCTGCAAACCGTCGACCGACCAGGTCCCGACCTGCAGGCCGTCGTGCTCGCCTATCACCTCGTAGGTGAAGCGCCCGTCGGCCTCCACCGCAACGATGGTGGGTCGGTTCGGGTGTCCATCGCTGTTCCCCCTCTCCTTCTGACCCTGCAATTCGCTGATTCAGAGGCTATGATCTTGGGATGATCCTCGCTTGGCCGCTCACGACCTCCACGGAGCTTGCTGGTGTGCTCCGTCCTGGAGGGCACCTTCGTGCGGACTCGTCGCTGCGCTCGCTTCGAGACAAGGGCTTGGCCGCCGAGCCCATCACCGTCGTTCCGCGTTCGGTTCGGGGCGCCGATGGTCGGGTCGTCTGGTACTCGTCGCTCATGGTCGATGTGGCCCGGCTCGTCAGGGTGGGCGACCTGGCGGCGGCAGGGGCCGTTCACGCGGCGGCCACCAAGCTCGCCGGCCACCGAGCGGCCAGGTTCGTCGCGGAGTGGCTGGCCGAACACGGCGGACCCGATCCAGATCCGGCCGAGATCGATCTCGGAACGGGTGGGGCACTCACCCGGTTGGCCACGCTGACTGCATCGGCGCGCGCTCGGCTCTTGCCGGATCTCCGCATCGACACGTTCGCTGGTCGGGTCGCTGACGTATCCGGTCGGGTCGCCTTCGTTGTCGACGAGGAGGGGCGGTCGCTGCCGATCCCGGCTCCGTCCGGTTCGCCGATGGCGTGGGCGGGTGCCCTCGTGGTCGTGGATACCGAGGAGTTGTCGGGTGGCGCCACGACCGTGTGGGTTCGTGCCGCGTTCGATCCGGAGGCAGATCTGAACGAGCGGGTGCCCGGTGGGCCGCACCTCCTGACGCCGGCGGAGCGGGAGCGGCTGTCGCGCCCGGTCGCCGCGGCCGGGTGATACTGCGGCTGCTCGACACGACGGCAGGAGACGCGAGTCGTCTCGCCGGCTTCTCCTGCTCGAGCGGGCAGTCGTACGAGGACGAGGTCGAAGCGTGGATCACGACTCGTGCCATCGGCTGGATGAACGACGTTCCCAGAACCACCTTCCAACGGCGCGCGCTGGCGCTCGTGGAGGACAGTGACGATCTCGTCGCCGTGGTCGCATGGCAGGACATCGTTCGCGTGGACCTCGAAGGGATCTGGCTCGAGGTCCTCGCTGTAGCCATCGACTATCAGCACTCCGGCGTAGGTCGGCAGATCTTCGACCTCACGCTGGATCACCTGGGCACGGTGGACCGAAGCGGCGACCGCATCGCCGGGTTGGTTCACGTCGAGAACGTCCGCAGCCAACGGCTCCTCACGACCGTCGGCTGGAGCGCGGTCACGACCATCGGCGATCACGACCTGTGGGTCGGCTCCTTCTGATCACCATCGGGCGAGGTCGCCGACGGAGCAGGATACGATGGGATGCACAGGTACGGATCCGTCGACTGGCGGCGTCTGTGCCAGAAGTTGTGCCAGAGGTGCCCGGTCGGCGGGCCGATACCACTGCTGACCTGGGCGTTCGTCGTCCGACAAACGACCGAAGCCGCACCTTGCCAAGGTGAGGGTCGCCGGTTCGAATCCGGTCGTCCGCTCCGGAGCGAAACCCCCTGCTCAGGCAGGGGGTTTCGTCGTTCGACAAGCGGTTTGGGGGCCTGGGCGGACGGTTCGAGCGTCCCGATGGCCACCTCCCGTACCAGGGCGTTCCTTCCAGTACCCGTGCGTTCTGTGCCAGGATTTGTGCAGAAATGTGACGAGCGTCATAGGACCTTTTCGGCGTGGCGTGCCAACCGACATGCGATAGACAAGGCCGTGTCGGTGAGAGACGGCTCCTGGGCGCACTGCACTTGATCGCGGTGGTCCCCTGCTGTTGCGGCTACGCGACGGGCGGTGCCGAGCTCTCTGTCCAAGCGGCCACGAACTCGGCGACGGAGGCGAAGCGGAGGTCTGGGTCGGTGCGGGTCGCACCGGCGATGACGTCTCGTTGGTGAACTGATCCCCGCCAACGGTCGGGCCCGGCGAGTAGATGGTGAAGCGCCCGGCCGAGCCCGAAAACCGTGGTGCGCTCATCGGTGAGCCCGCCTTGGCGTAGCTCCTCGGGGGCCATGTAGCGCAGCGATCCGGGGAGCCGCTCACCGGAGACCGCGAATGGCCCAGGTCGGTATTCGTCGAGGTCGATGAGCCGCATGGTCTCCGTAGCTTCGTCCCAGAGAAGGGTGCCGTCGTAGAGATCGACGGCCACGAACCCGGCCGCTGCCACCGCCAGGTGGGCATCGAGGATCGACGCCGCGGCGCCGAGCACGACATCAAGCGGCTGGGTCTGGAATCGAACCAGCCCGGACCGGTCGCTGCCGTGGCGGGTGGCGGCGTTGAGCACCTCTCCGTCGTGCCACGGCTAGACCAAGCGAACGTCGTCGTCACCTCGATCCTGCATGTGGATCGGAGCGACGATGACCGGGTGCGTCACCGATCGGTGGAAGGTGATCGCGCGCCGCAGCGACTCCGCGGCAACAGCCGTCGTTGCCACCTTCACGAATAGGCGAGCACCTTCTACGGCGACGCAGTAGGAGCGGCAGGCTGAGTCCTGCTCACCGAACACGGCGAAGGCCTGAGCGAGGTCAACTTCCACCCGCGAAGTGAACCACGAGTGCGGGCAGCACGCCCGACATGGTGCTCGCCTGCTCAGCGCGTCACCAGTTGTCGGTGAGGGCGGTGGCTCGTGCGTCGGGGTTGCCTCGGATGCCTACGTAGCGCTTGACGGTGAAGGCGGGGTCGGCGTGGCCGAGCTTCTCGGCGACGATGGCGGGGTTGAGGCCGAGGTCGAAGAGCATCCAGCAGGCTGCGACGTGGCGGAGGTCGTGGACGGTCCACTTGGCCGAGCCGGTCCAGCGCCAACCCTTGTCCTTTGTCCCGTAGCCGGCGGTGCGGCGTGGGGGAGCGTTCATGGGCCAGCCGGCGTTCTCGGCGGCCTTGATCCAGACCTGTTGGAACGAGGACCGGCGGGCGATGCCGCCGCGGTGGTTCGGGAAGAGGGGGCCGGTCGGGCCGTGCTCGTTGTGGACGGCGTCGACGAGTTGAGCGAGGTCGACGGCGAGGCTCTTCGGGAAGAAGGTGGTGCGGGTCTTGCCGTTCTTCGCGGTCTTGAGCGTGGGCGGTCCGGCGGAGGTCTGCTCGACGGCTCGGCGGACGTGGACGATGCGGTTCGGTTCGAACTAGAGGTCGCCGGCTTGGAGGCCGGTGAGCTCGCCCCAGCGGAGTCCGGATCGGTGGATGAGGGCCATGACGATCGCCCACCGTTCGTTGCCCTGGTCGGCCATGGCGGTGAACAGGTCGGCGCACTGCTGGTCGGTGGGGAGGGTGGAGCGGGGGATGAAGGCCGCAGGCTCGTAGCGTCGAGACTCGCGATGCGGGACGGGGACACCGCGGCTGGGGTGCGAGGTGTCGGTCAGTTGCTAGAACTGATGAAAAGCAAGGGATCCCGCAATCATTTGACAGCGGAACGAATGGGGGAGCCTGTTTTGCGCATGCAGACGCTGACCTGGCACGAACTGCCCGACTACCTGCTCTCTCGTGGGACGACGTCGTTCACCACCGAGGAGGCCGCGGATCTCGTCGGTGGCTCGCGCCCTGCGGCGCACCAGGGGCTACAGCGGCTGATTCGAAAGGGCGAGGTGTTCTCGCCGGCCCAGGGGTTCTACGTACCGATTCCGCCCGAGTACCGGGCGTGGGGTGGGTCGATCCCGGCCGCCGAGTTCATTGACCAGATGATGCGCCACCTCGACCGCCGCTATTACGTCGGCCTGTTGTCGGCGGCTGAGATCCATGGTGCTGCCCACCAGCGGCCTCAGGTGTTCCAGGTGATGGTCGACAAGATGCTCCGCAATCGTGATCACGGGAGGGCGCGTCTCCGCTTCTTCGTGAACCGACGAATCGACGACATCCCCACGGTGACGAGTCGCACCCGCACCGGCGACATCCTTGTTTCCACGCCCGAGGCCACCGCCCTCGACTTGGTCACTCGACCGCTCGATTCTGCGGGCCTCGACAACGTCGCCACCATCCTCGTCGAACTGGTCGAGGACCAGATGCTCGACCCCATCGAACTGGCGAAGGTCGCCGAGCACTTTCCCGTGGCGACCGTGCATCGGCTGGGTTGGCTGCTCGACACCTTCACCGAGGACTTCGACTCGGGGCCCCTCGCGGCGTTGGTGGGCTCAGGGTCGGTCACGGCGCTCGATTCGCAGGCTGGTCGACGGGGCACCATCGATCAGCGGTGGCGCCTCATCGTGAACCGAGAGATCGAGCCGGACGTGTGATCACCTCGACGCAGCTCACGTACTGGTCCACCGTCGTCCCCTGGATCGGCGGCGACCAGGTCGAGCAGGACCTAGTTCTCTCGCGCCTCATCGTCGAGATCGCACAGGACCCCCTACCTCGGTGACGAGTTGGTGTTCCGAGGAGGCACCTGTCTGCACAAGCTCTACGACACCGGATTGGCCCGCTACAGCGAGGATCTCGACTACGTCCGGCGAAGCGGTGGGGGCATCGGTGATCTCACGCGTGCTGTGTCGGCGATCGGCGAGCGGCTGGGCATGGAGGTTCGGACCAAGATCGGCCGCCACCCCAAGATTTTCCTGCGGGCACCGTTCGAGTCAGGGGCAGGGACGATGCGCGTCAAGGTCGAGGTGAACACCTTCGAACGGGCCCCGGCCCGGCCGCTGACGCGCGTGCCGTACGGGCTCGAGTCGCCGTGGTTCAACGGTAACGCCGAGGTGCAGACCTTC
>WBZL01003272.1_pt1 | contig 14954 bp, 10 predicted proteins | sample 5204291 | NCBI WGS metagenome assembly WBZL01 (sample SAMN12344345, study PRJNA552823) | activated sludge metagenome | biome: Activated sludge suspended growth; feature: Nitrification reactor; material: Wastewater; isolation source: activated sludge from nitrification reactor of wastewater...
GACACGCCCGGCACCTGCGCTGCGCAGCCTCGCCCCTACCGTCCCCGTGGCGCTCGCGGACGTCGTCGATCGCCTGCTCAAGAAATCGCCAGCCGCCCGGTTCGCCACAGCCTCGGACGTCGTGGCGTCGCTCCAGCAGTCACGCGCGCGCCTGGGGGATCCCCTGCCCCCCGTTGAGCCAGCCCTTCTCTCCTCCACGGAGGCACATGCGGTCTGGGAGCGTGCCGCCCTTCTCCAGCAGATGACCGGTCAGGTCGTTCCCCCAGCGGAGGTGACGACACGCCGCGGCGCCGACGTCACCGCGACGTCCGGCTTCGAAGTAGGCGATGTGGTCGCGGCCGCCGCCGGTGCCGGGATCGAACGTCGCTACGTCGATCGTGCCATCGCCGAACAACGCGGCGGCGCCACGGAGGGGCTCGTTCGCCCCGGGCCCGCGATGACCGAGGCGCCGGGCAGGTGGACGGCGGCGCGCACGCGGGTGGAGTACGAGGCGGTGTTGCCGGGGGAACTCGACGACGATGGGCTCGACGAGATCGCCGACGAGATGCGGCGGGCCGTGGGAGAGTTCGGCTCGGTGACCGCGCGCGGGCGCACCGTGGAGTTCATCGCACCGATGGTGACCGCGAACGGCATGCCGCGCCGTTTGCAGGTGTCGGTCACCTCGCGAAACGGCCGCACGACCATCCGGGCGTACGAGGACTTCAAGAGCACCATCCAGGGCGTCCTCGGCGGCGTCACGGGGGGCGTGGGCGGTGGCTTCGGCGGGGCCGCGTTCGGCGCGACGGTCGCCGCGACAAAGTCCCTGCTGCTGGCGGCGCCGGCCTTCGCCATCGTCGCCCTCGGCGCCTTCGGCGCCGCCCGCGCGATCAATCGTCACATCGCGAAGGACAAGGACAAGACGGTGCGCGAGATCGTGGAACGCCTGGCGGCGCGAGCACGACTGCTTATCGAGGGGCGGACGCTGCCGCCGCCGGGTTCGTCGCAGCCCCGCCTGGGGCGTTAGGCGCCGCCGGCTCCGGGGCGGGTGCATCCACCGCCTTGCGGGTCCAGCGCACGCCCTCCGGGTTGCGCAGCACGAGGTGTTCCACCGGATGCTGCACCCATCCCAGCTGGAGCTCGCTCACCGCCCCGTCCCCGCCGTGCGAGATGACCACGGCCATCGTGCCGCCGCGCGCGACCGTGCTGACGGCGCGCACCGAATCCGCCTGCTGGCCGCCCGGGAAGACCTGCGTCACGCGCCCGGGGGAGAGCACCAGGTACCGCCCCGCATAACGCGGATCCGTCGTTTCCCACGTCCCGGCGAGCCCGGGCGGCAGCACCCCGACGGGCGCCGGACGCAACTCGACGAACGCGAATGCGGCAAGGACGCACACCGCGAGGGTCGGCAGGAAGACCGGGGTCTGTGTGCGCACGACGGGCGGCGCGGCGACTGCCTGCATCCGCACGGTTGTCTTGGGCGGGAGCCGCATCGTGGTGCCGACCCCCTCCAGGAAATCGCGCAACTCCATCGGGGTGGCCAGGTCCCCATCCTTCACGGATGACTGGCGCGCTGGCGTATTCGTATCCGGGGTCGTCATGCGATGGCTCCCGCCAGTTGGTGTACCGGTGCGGCCTCGGGATCGCCCTCAGCGCGCAGCCCCCGCTCCGCCTGGCATCCCAGGAACGCCCGGACGACTCCGGCGTCGAGGTGCGCGCCAGCCATGGACCGGATGGTGGCCAGCGCCTCGTGCGGGGCAAGCCCGGCGCGATACGGACGTTCCGAGACCAGTGCATCGTAGACGTCGGCCACCGCGAGGACTCGCGCGAGGTACGGGATCGCTTCCCCGGCGAGGCCATCGGGATACCCCAGCCCATCCATCCGTTCGTGATGATGGCGCACGATCGGCAACACGCCGCGCATCGCGGGGATGGGAGACAGGATGTCGTGACCGATGGACGGATGGCGCTGCATCAGCTGCATCTCCTCCGGCGCGAGCCGGCCGGGCTTGTCGAGGACGGCGGCGGGCACGCCGATCTTGCCGATGTCGTGCAGCAGGCCGCCACGACGGAGCAGATCGACCTCATGCGGCGCGAGGCGGAGGTATTGGCCTAACGCCACTGCCGTCGTCGTCACCCGTTCCGAGTGCCCTGCCGTCCATGCCGAATTCGCGTCGACGGCACGGGCGAAGGCGGTGAGCGTGCCGAGTGAGAAGGCGTCGAGCTCGTCGACCAGGCGACGGTGGGCGAGCGCCAGCGCCAGACGATCGCCGAGCTGGTGCGCCAGTCGCTCGCGTGGCTCCCCGGAAGCCCACGCGACCCGCGATCCGATGGCGAGGATGCCTTCCACCCGCGCCTCGCTCCGGAGGGGCACCATCAGCCAATGGAGGGAACTGGCGTCGGGAACGCCGAGGCCAGTGAGTTGCGTGCCGCATTCGGCCGTGGTGAACGAGCGTCCGGAGCGCACCGGGCACATCGCCGCCGGGATCTCGACCTCGCGGAGCGATTCCCCCTGCCGCATCACGAGTGAGGGCTCGCCATCTTCGGCTGCCGGAACGATCACGACGGCGTCGGCGATCCCGACCTCGCGCAGGAGGGGCGACATCGCCGCCCGCATGGCGTCTTCCCGGCGCGGCGACTCGAGGGCGACCCGATCCAGCGCATCGAGCGCCGAGAGGGTGCCGAGCTGTCGCGCGAGGGACCCTGACATGGTATTGAAGCTTCGCGCGAGGTCCGTGAACTCGTCGTTTCCTCCCTCGCGCACGACCACGGTGACCTCCCCGGCCCGCATGCGCTCGGTCCCCTCGGTCAGGTCATCGAGGGGCGCGGTGATCCGACGGATCTGCGTGTGGCCAACGGCAAAGACCACGAGCAGGGACAACAGGGCCACCAGCCCGAACAGTGAACCGAGCGCGCGCAACGCGCCAAGCACCTCCTCGCGCGAACGGAACACGGTCACCTGCAAGTCCGGCGCGCCAAACTCGTATCGCAGGAACACCGCGCGCGTCGAGTGCACGACCTCGTCGTCGAGCTCACCACGAATGATCGCCTCCGCCCGGGCGACATCCACACCGGCGGAGCACTGCAGCAGCCGTCCGGTCCCGGTCGTGCTGACGCAGATCGCAGGATCCAGTTCCTCATCGCGCCCGAATCCCGTCAACCGCTCGATGGCGATCTCGGATGAACGGAACTCCCCGCCCACGCGTTCCAGCAGGTGGAAGACATCGCGGGAGGATGGTTCCCACAGGAGCAGCGGCCGCCCGAGCTGGAGGTGATCCTCCTCTGCCTGCGTCAGCACGTGTCCGGCCCAGCGGGTGTCACTCCACGCGCGTCGGATCGATGCCGGCGTGGTGTCGCGCCCGGCCCGGTGGACCATCCGGGCCAACTCCGAGAGCCCCATGCCGCGATCGACGATGCCCACCGCGAATTCCTTCGCCTGCACGTCCAGCCGTCCCTGGGCGCGCTGGATCAGCGCGTCACTGACCTGCCGGTAGGCCCAGACGGCAAGCAACGTCACCGGCACGAGTGCGCTCACCATGAAGGCGAGGAGGAGCCGGCGACCGACCCGGCTCTTCAGCCCACCGATGCGACGGAGTGCCTCAGTACCGGCTCGCGAGCCCAAAGTACCCTCCGTCGTTGGCCATGATCACGTCGTCCCGGCTGTGTGCGGCAGTGAGAGGCGCCACTGTGCGGCCGTCCTTTCCCTTGCTGTACAGGTCGAACGCCGAGTTGATCGGGACCAGGAAGCGATCCTTCCGAGCTCCGGGAGGTGCGCCTGGATGGCCCGTCGGGAACAGGTCGTAGACGTAAGCGTTTCCCCAGGGATCCAGCATCGCGCCCCGACCGATTGCCGCGAGCGACGTCGGGAGCGGGGTGAGTCCCGCGAGGTCCTGTGCGATGGCTCGCAAGTCACCGATCGCCTTGGCCACGCGCGCGCGCTCGACCAGGTCGCGGCCGCGCGGCACCGAGAGCGCCGTCAGCACCCCGATAATGGCGACGACCGCGAGAAGCTCGATGAGGGTGAACCCCCTCGACCGACGCACCGTAAACCCGCGACCGCGCCCCTCGGCAGCCCAAAGGCCGCCGCGGGTTCGCTCCAGCACGACTGACATGCTCGCCAGTATCGACCGCTTGTGGGGAGAAGTGTGGTGCGCGCCGGGCGACACGTGCCCGAGGCGACCGGGCGTCTCCGGTCACCCTGTCCCCGGGTGTCGCCCTTACCTCCTCAGACGAGCCGCAGCTCGGGAAGGTCTCGGTAGAGGTCGAGCGCCGCCGGATTCGCCAACGCGTCGGTGTTCTTCACCGGGCGTCCGTGGATCACTTCCCGGACCGCCAGTTCGGTGATCTTGCCCGAAAGCGTGCGCGGGATGTCAGCCACCTGCACGACCACCCGGGGCACGTGGTGTGGGCTGGTGTTCGCCCGGATATGCCTGCGGATCCGATCGCGAAGCGCCTCGTCCAGGTGGAGCCCGTCGCGCAGTCTCACGAACAGCACGATCCGCACGTCGCGATCCGACGGACCACCGACCTCCTGGCCGACCACCAGGCTTTCGACCACCTCGGGGAGTTGCTCCACCTGCCGATAGATCTCCGCCGTGCCGATGCGGACTCCTCCCGGATTGAGGGTGGCGTCGCTCCGTCCGGTGATGACCAGGCCGCCGTGCTCCGTGATCTCGGCCCAGTCGCCGTGACGCCAGACCCCGGGCCAGACGTCGAAGTAGGCCGCTCGGTACTTCGCGCCATCAGGGTCGTTCCAGAAGGCCACGGGCATCGAGGGAAAGGGCATGGTGCACACCAGTTCCCCCGGCGCGCCGCGCACTGGTCCCCCCAGCTCGTCGAAGGTGTCGATGCGCATCCCGAGTCCCGGCCCCTGCAGCTCGCCGCGCCATACCGGCAGGGTTGGATTGCCTAACGCGAAGCACGAGATGATGTCGGTGCCCCCGCTGATCGACGCGAGTTGCACGTCGGGCGCGACATCGCGGTAGACATAGTCGAACGACGGCGGGGCCAGCGGGCTCCCGGTGGACAGCACCGCGCGCAGCGCCGTGAGGTCGCGGGAAACGCGCGGCCGCAGCCCCTCCTTCTCGGCGAGCGCAAGGTATTTGGCGCTCGTCCCGAAGACGGTGATGCGCTCGGCTTCTGCGATTTCCCAGAGCAGGTCCGGCCCCGGTTCCGACTCTCCCCGCCCCGCCCGGGTCGCCTTCGCCATTGGCGCCCCGTCGTACAACACCAGGGTGGCCCCAGTCGCCAGGCCGCTGACCAGCCAGTTCCACATCATCCACCCGCAGGTGGAGAAGTAGAAGAGGACGTCCTCCCGACTCAGGTCGGTGTGGAGCCGGTGTTCCTTGAGGTGCTGCAGGAGGGTCCCGCCGGCGCCATGCACCATGCACTTGGGCAGCCCGGTGGTGCCTGACGAGTACATGATGTACAGCGGATGGTCGAACGGGAGCTGCGCGAAGTCGAGGACGGGTGGGGGCTCACCCGGGACCGGCGCGACCAAGGCCTCCCACTCGGTGGCCCCCCGGATGCCATCCAGCACGCCGCGCGTCCCCCCGAGGCGCTCCGCAAGGCGCACGACGACCACCTGCGCGATCGCGGGAAGCGCGTCGACGATCTCCCGGGTGCGCCCCAGGCAGTCGATGGACTTTCCCGCATACCGGTAGCCATCGGCGACAACGAGCACCCGGGGCGCGATCTGTCCGAAGCGGTCGAGCACCCCGCTCGCACCAAAATCCGGAGAGCAGGATGACCAGGTGGCGCCGAGGGAGGTCGCCCCGAGCATCGCCACGACCGCGTGGATGGTGTTGGGCAGGAAGCCCGCCACGCGATCGCCGGGCCTGACGCCGGCCCGCGACAACCCACGTGCCACCGCGGCCACCTGCTGGCGCAGTTCCCGATAGGTCAGCGTGTCGAGGGGGCCGAGCTCCGTCCAGCTCACCAGGGCACGCCGATCATCGTCGAACCGGAGCAGGTTTTCGGCGAAATTGAGCCGCGCCCCGGGGAACCAGCGCGGCCCCTCCTGCGCGGTTGGCGGTGCCATCCGGTCGAGCCCCTCTACGACCGGGGCCCCGTCGACGCGCGAGCCGATCACGCCGCCGAACGACCACACGCCGGACCAGAACGCCCCCGGATGCTCGATCGAAAACCGATAGAGGGCCTCCCAGTCCCAGGGCTCCGCCGGCATCGCACCCGTGACAACGAGGTGCCGGTGGAAGGCGACCATCTGACTCTGCGCCACCTGCGCCGGCGACGGCGCCCAGAGTGGGCGCATGGCGCCCGGCTCCATCAGGCGATGCCGGTCAGTTCAATGTCGAAGACCAGGTTGGCGTTCGGCGGGATCGGGCCGGTGCCCGACGGACCGTACCCCAGCGACGACGGGATCAGCAGCCGGCGACGCCCCCCTACCTTCATCCCCTGCATCCCGGTCTGCCATCCCTGGATGAGCTGGGTCAGCGAGAAGACCGCCGGACTCGCGGCGCCGACGTTGCCATCGAAACGCGCGCCGTTGGCGAGGTAGCCCGTGTAGAAGACGCGAACGGTTGGCAGCCCCGAGAGGGTGGGGCCTGTCCCGACCTGCGTATCGAGGATATAGACCCCCGACGGCAACTTCGTGAAGGCCGCGAGCGAGATATTGAGCGACGAGCCCCACGTCTGCGCGGTGATGTCGATCGGGTCGGGGATTTCCACGTCGGTAGAGTCGTTGGGAAGGCACCCCGCAATGGCGAGGAGCAGGACAGGAGACAGACGACGCAGGGACATGTGGAGAGGGGGTCGGGACCCCGAAACCTATCGCCGGCCAGCGCCAACCAAGAGGTCCGGCGTCACGTCGGCCAGGGATCGACACCCCGACAGGGCCATCGCCAGATCGAGTTCGTCCCGGAGCAACTCCAGGACCCGCTGCGCCCCAGCCGCTCCGTCCACGGCGAGCCCCCACACCGGCGGACGCCCCAGTAACACCCCGCGAGCTCCCATCGCGATCGCCTTCAGGACGTCCGTCCCGCGCCGCACGCCGCCATCCACGTAGACCTCGACCTCTCCCTTTACGGCTTCCACGACGTCGGGCAGGGCCCGCGCCGTGGCCACGCCGGTGTCCAGCTGACGCCCACCGTGATTGGAGACGACGATTGCACTCGCGCCATTGTCGACCGCCCGACGCGCGTCATCGCCGCGCACGATCCCCTTCACCACGATCGGCAGCCCTGACAGATCCCGGAGCCATTGGATGTCGCGCGGCGTGATCGTCGGGTCGTGCAGGCCGCGGAAGTGTCGCATCAATCCCGAAGACTCCCCCGTCGCGGTAGGCACCGCACCCATCCCCGCAGCGACCGCATTCGCGATCTCGAGTCCCGGTGGAAGCGTGAAGCCGCTGCGGATGTCACGCTCACGGCGCCCGAGCAGCGGGGTGTCCACCGTGAGCATGAGGGCGCGATACCCCGCAGCGACCGCCTTCGCGACGAGCGCCTCCGTATGCTCTCGCCCGGTGTAGATGTAGACCTGGAACCACTTCGGGGCGGCAGGCTCCACCGCGGCAACATCCTCGAGCGGTGTGGTTGCCGTCGTGCTGACCACGAGCAGCGATCCCACCGCCGCGGCCGCGCGGGCCATCGCGCACTCCCCCTCGGGATGCGCGAGCTTCTGCATCGCGGTCGGCGCCACGAGGATCGGCAGCGCGACCGGGGCGCCGAGGACGGTGGTCGCCATCGACCGGACCGAGACGTCGACCATGGTGCGGTACCTGATGGCGATGTCGTCCCAGGCGCGGCGGTTCTCGCGCAGGGTGACTTCGTCGTTCGCCCCGCCCGTCTGGTAGTGCCACGACGGTTCTGGGAGGCGCGCCTGCGCCTCCCGCTCGTAGTCGAACAGGTTCAGGAGCATGGCGTGCCCGGTCCGGCCGTCCAGGGATGCCTAACGACGATACCCCTTCGAGTCGCGCAGGGGCTGCTGGCAGGAGGGCCAGGTCGCGGCGGCGGGCGGGCCGGCTGCCGCCGTCCGCGACGCGGGCCCGCGATCGAGGACGCGTCGGTCGCGAGACACCGTCTCGGGGTCCTCGCTCGCGAGGTACACCAGCATGGCGACGAGCGTCGCGTTGTTCCGCAGGTCGTCGAGGACCGCCTTGTCGTAGGTATCGCGCTGCGTGTGCCAGGTGTAGGTCCCGTACGACCAGTCGAGGGCACCCAGACCGAACGCCGGCGCACCGGCACACCCGAAGGACGCGTGATCCGAGCCCCCGCCCGCGGGGGACCCCGGGAAGTTGAGCGTGATCCCTCGCGTCAGCTCCGAGGGAATGGCGGCGATCCACTGTGCCAGGTTGCCGGCGGCCGTGGTGAGCCCGCCGGACGACAGGTTCACCACGCGCCCCGTTCCATTGTCCTGGTTGAACAACGCCTGCAATCCGCGCACCACCTCCGGGCGATCGGCGGCAAAGGCCCGCGAACCGTTCAGGCCCTGCTCCTCACCGCCCCAATGTCCGACGAGAATGGTGCGCTTCGGGTTCGGGTAGTGCTGCTTGAGCAGGCGCATCGCTTCCATCATGATCGCCGTGCCCGTTCCGTTGTCCGTGGTGCCGCTGCCACCGTCCCACGAGTCGAAGTGCGCCGAGAGCATCACGTACTCATCCGGCTTGCTCGTCCCGCGAATCGTCGCGACCGTGTTCGCCACCGGGAGTTCGCCCATGAACTCTGCTTCGGCGCGGACGCGGAGGCGCGGCCCCTGGTTGTTGGCCGCCAGGCGGTAGAGGAGCCCATAGTCCTCGCAGCCGATGTCGAGCGAGGGCACACGCGCCGTCTGTGCGTCGAACACCTTCTGCACCCCCCAGCCATTCGACCAGCGGGAGGCCACGACCCCAGCAACCCCCGCCTGCTCGAGGCGGACCCCTAACGCTCCCGTGCCAAGCCCGGTGCCATACCCGATGCGCTGCAGCCGCCGGTTCCACTGCACCTGCGCCTCGCTCCGCTCGGCCCGCAGCCGGGCGAAGGACTCGGTCGTCGCAAAACGCTCCCAGTTGTCGTCCGGACGACAGGTCGGCTGGAGCATCGAGATCAGCACGAACTTGCCGCGGGCCTGGGGAAGCCAGGCGACAAACGCGGCCGAGTCGGGCACATCGGGAAGGATGACCACCTCCCCGTCCACATCCTTGCCGCCGGTCCCGGCGCTCCAGGCCAGCATCGTCCCCTCGAGGGACCGCACGCGCGGCGCGACCAGGTCGATGTGGGTGACCCCGCGTCGCCATGCCTTCCAGGTGCCGTACGTCGGCATCGTGGCCTGGATGCCCCACGATGTGTAGGTCCTCGTGAGCCACTCATTCCCGCTCTTGTGTCCGGGAGACCCCGTGAGGCGAGGGCCGATCGAGTCGCTGAGCACCTGCAGCAACCGGCCCACCTGGGACTGGTTCATCCCGGCGTCGTACAAGTTCCGGATGACGGGATCGGCGGTCGTCCAGGATTGCGCTCCAGCGGTGGTGGCGCTGAGTGCGACGAGCAGGGCGGCAGGGACGCGCATGGGGAATCTCGACGTGGGTGGCTGGGGCAATCTCGACGCCGTGCAGGATGACCCGCAAGGCACCGAGGACCGCTCACCCTCGCGTGGTGTGCGCCGCGAGAGACTCGTCTGCCTTCACCCCCTTCGAGTACGTCACATACACGATGATGGGGATGCCCAGGTCGCCGAGCTGGGTGCGAATCTCGGGGAGGACCACGTCCCACGACATGCCTCCAACCCCGGTGGCGAGCCGCGGCAGCGCGATGCTGGTGAACTGTTCCGCGCGAGCCATGTCGCGTAGGGCACGCAGGGCATGGTGCACATGTTCGGGTTGCGCCCGCCCCGGGCGTCCCCCGGGATGGTCCGCCGCAGACTGCGTGAGGAGGTTCACGATCCGGAGGCCACCGGGTCCGCCCCACATCCACGCCGAGCCGGGATGGGGCTTGTCCGTGTGACAGTAGTGCCGGAAGTCCTTCACCATCGCCGGCCACCGTTCGCGCAGGGAGAGGGCCAATCCCTGCTTGAAGTCGTCGTTCGGCGCGATGCCGTGTGCGATGACTTGTGCCTCCGACAGGAGGATGTCTCCTTCGACGAACCGTAGCATGACGACCGTCCTCATGTGGGTTTCGGCGCATGCTACGCGGCGGAGGGCGGGAGAACCGTCCGCCCCGCGCCCAATGGAGTGTCAGCGGAAAGCGGTCAACGGGGCCGGGTGCCCGCCGACATCGCCGTCGTTCACTCGATCAGCAGGATGGTGAAGTAGGCATTGCTCGGGGCCAGGCTGTACCGATCGTTGCAGATCACCCGCACCTCGAGGTCGGCACCGCCATTGATGGCCGTGCCCGGTTCAGGCGAGCAGGTCGCCCTCCCGCCCTGGTACGTCGACATCTGCACGTTGTGCGGGAGCGAGGCCAGCGCCCCCAGGCCGGGAAATCGCACGCGGTAGACCCCCAGCGTGACCGTTCCCGACGACGTACGCACCACACGAACGGGTTGCGCATTCGAGCTCATCGCATACGTCGCCGACATGCTGCCCTCGACATCCAGGGGCCGTGCAGGCGAGTCGTTCCACCCCAACGCCCAGCGCCGTCCCGGCCGGCCGCCTTCGATCAACTGCTTGGTGAAGCGTGCATCGGAGACGCCGAGGTCCGCGCGGTTGCACGCTACGTTGCTGTAGGTCCCGAAACTCCACCCGTTCAGGATGCATGTCGTCCCATACGCGCCGATCGTCGTGACGAAGTAGTTCTCCACCTGGCCAGCCGGCCGGGCATTGTTGAACTCGACGCGATACGTCCCGGCCGCCGCGCGGCTGACCACTATCGCCTGTCCAGAGCTGTTGAACGAACTGACCGCAGCCGGCGTGTGCGTCGCGGCAGAGTCCGTGCTCTCGACAAAGCCGTGTCGCCCCTGCAGGGCGCCGTTCCCGAACACGAGGATGGAGAAGACACCCGGAATCCACGTCCCGTCGGTCGCGAAGCAGCTGACAGAAACCTCGAGGTCCCGCCGATTGGCCGCCGGGCCCCAGCGGTTCAGGTGGCAGTGGGTCGCCTGCGATCCGCTGCGCGTGACCATGACGGTCTCGCGCCAGCTCGTGTCGGCGCGTGCAAGGCGCTCGAAGGTCACGAGGACCGCGTTGGCGGAGAGGGCCGCGCGCACGCCCCCGCCCGTCGCGTTGGTCACCTTGGCCGTCGTCGCGGTGGTCGCCCCCCCCGTGACGACAGCGTAGGCGAAGCGATTTGCCGCCCGGGCGAGGATCCCGCGTCCATTCGCGGTGGCGCTCTTGCCTTCGCTGGTCGCCGTCACGGTAAACGCGCCGTGTCCGGTGACCGTCAGGATTCCCTGCGGGGAGACGGCCGCGCCCAGGGTATCCGACGAAGCCCATGTCACGCTCCGGCCCGTGAGCGCATTGCCGGCAGCGTCACGCAGGCTCGCGGTGAGCGTGAAGGTGTCGCCAACGTTCGCCGAGTCCGGAAGCCCGGAGACCGTGATGGAAGCAACGGGTGCGGGAGGTGGCGATTCCACGGTCTTCTCGGCACTGCAGGCCAGGGTCGCCGCGATGAGCGCTGACAAGCGGGCGGGGGTAGGCATGGGGGATAGATGAGTGGTTACCAACCAGACGACTCGTTGGCCCCCGGGTCTCGACACGCCCCAAACGGCAACCGGGGAGGCGCACTGCGCCTCCCCGGTCACCTGCCCCGATGATCCCAGCCCTACATCACGCCAGCGACGCTGGTGGCGGCGTTGACAATCCCATTGAACAGGAACTTGAACGTGCCATGCGGCTGCGCCCGGAAGAGGATCTCGGGTCCGAAGAGGTACACCTTCCCCTTCCCGACCTGTGCCTCGGCCATGGCGACGCCACCCTCGAGGTAGTTCTGCCCCCAGGCCCAGCCGGAACGAAGTGAGTTCGCTCCATACCAGGCGATCGGCTTCACGCCCTTGAGCGCTGCGTCCGGCTCCAGGCGGAAGACGGGGGACTCGTCGTACATGACGTCCGCTTCCTTCGGCATCCCGGCGGCCACCGGCAGAGAATTGTCGACCTCGACCCGCATCAGCGATCCGGGGATGTAGAACTTCTCGCGGGGGAGCTCCCGCTCCTGTCCCGTCGGCGTCTTCTCCACCATGTAGTCGCGCACCGGGAGCCCGAGGTGCTGCGCGAGGTTGGTCGACGTGCCGATCGTGATGACGGTGCCCCCCTCCTCGACGAACTGCTTGATGGCCGGGATCGAGCGTTCGGGGGTGATCCGCCCGGTCATCGCCTGGAATTCCGCAGGCACGGTCGCGGGGGCGCCACCGCGCCCTCCACCGAAGCCCTGGGGTGCACCGCCGCCCCTGGCGGGAATCGCGCCGGTGACGAAGATGAGGACGTCGTACTTCGCGCGCAGGTTCCCCTGGTCGATGGCCTGCGGGAACACCACGTCGAAGGGGTACTCGAACTGCTCCAGCAGCCAGCGCGTGTGCCCCGAGGGCATCGAGCCACCGTACTGGTCCCACAGCCCGATGCGCACGGTCTTGAGGCGCGTGCCCGCGGGAGCCGCGGAGGTCGCATCGATCGTGAGCCCGAAGTCCCTGGCGGCCTTCGCCACCACGTCGGCACCACCCTCGATGTAGAACGACCCGGCGGGGTAGCTCCGGCTGCCGCCCTGCATGGCGGCATTGGTCGCGTACACCGGGAGCCCGGCCTTGAGCGCGCGATTCACCGTGATGAACGCGTCATTTGCGTCGCGCGAGATCAGGTAGCCTCGCCCGCTCCCCGCGACCACACCGGCCGAGGGCTTCACGTTCACGTCGTTCACGACCTCGCAGGGGCAATCGAAGCCTTCCTGCAGGCGGTCGAACTTCACTCCCATCTGGTAGGCGAGGGTCCAACCGGCCGCGTCGTACGGCGGCTTGGGCGGCCCCCCCGGATAGGCGAAATCGTTGGGGTGGTCCTGCGGTTCGAACATGTCGAGCACATGAGCGCGGAAGGGCTGCGCAGTCTTCACCACAAACGAACCGGCCGGATACTGCTTGCCAGCGACCGAGAAGGCTGCCGACGCCCGATGCACGGTGACGTTCACCTTCCGCAGCGCCGTCATGAACTTGGCGGCGGTGGGGAAGTCCGCCTGGTCCGACGGGAGGATGTAGCCACGCGCGTCCCGATGCTCCGGCTTGCGCAGGTCAGCGAAGTAGCTGCTCGGCGCCGTTCCGCCAAAGGGGTTGAGGGCCGCGCCCATCCGCCCGCCCTGTCCGGCCGCCGCGCTCCGCTCCCGGTTCACCTTCTCCTGCAGCGTGGCGATCTCCGTCGGCGTCACGGTCCAGGAGTCGCGGCTCCCGCGCTCGATCTGGTTCTTCCCCATCTTGTAGATGTTGAAGAGGAAGTCCTCGCGCCGCTTCGACGCGATGTCGAACACCGCGTAGTTGGCCGTCACCGAGTAGTCGACCGACTGGCGGAAGTGCCACTTCTGCGGCGCGATCGGGAACGGCAGGTCGCCGCGCGGCAGCTGGTTGTTGACGACGAGTGGGATCTCCATCGGCGTCGGGTTGCCGATGGTCTCGGTCAACAGGCCGATCATGTTGTGGAAGTAGACCGTCGTGCGGAGTCCCCCGTTCCACCACGTCGAGTAGCTTGACCCCGAGCGCATCGTGACCCCGGGCTTGTTCTCGACGGCGAATCGCGTGTGCATCGCCGCACCGACCATGTCGATACCGAGCGGGATCAGGGGATCGAAGGTGTAGTTGAACGGGTCGCGGAAGGGGGGCGCAAACATCACCGTCCCGGCCGGGCCCGTCTGGTGGTGGTTGTACACGATCTGCGGGAACCACTCGTGGTACTGGATCCGGGCGATGTTGATCGACTCCGGCTGATTGAGCATGTAGAAGTCACGGTTGTTGTCGTGACCGATGTACTTCTGGTAGAGCCGCGGGATGCTCAGGTTCCGCTTGAGCGAATCCTTCTCTTGCATGTACCAGTTGGAGACCAGCTCCATGCCGTCCGGGTTGGCGTGGACCGCCAGGATGATCAGGTCCTTCAGGAAGCGCTGGGTCTCCTCGTCGTTGCGCGAGATGAGCTGGTAGGTGGTCTCGATCAGCTGCTGCGCGCCCAGGACCTCGGTCGCATGCAACCCACCGTCGAACCAGACTACCGCCTTCCCTTCCTTCGCCAGGGCCTTCGCCTGGGCATCGGTGAGTCCCTCCGCCATCGCGAGCCGGCGGGCGATCTCCTTGTAGCGGGCGAGATTGCGGAAGTTCTCCGGCGCCGTGATCACCGCCATCAGCTGCGGGCGCCCCTCGGCGGTCTTGCCGATCTCCTCCACCGCCATGCGGTTGGATTCGCGATCGATCTTGCGCCAGTACTCGGAGAACTGCGTGTAGTTGGAGAGGTAGTAGTCAGCCCCCACGTCGTGCCCGAAGAACTCCTTCGGGCTGGTGATGCGCCCCTGTGCGGCCAGGGGTGACCCGGCCGCAACAGCAGCGGCGAGGACGACGGGAAGGTGCCAGCGCATTCTGGAATGCATGGGGCAACCGGATGGAGGTGGGATCGGCAACGCGCACGAAGCTACGAAGCGAAGCACGAGGCGTCGAGTCGGATAACGGCGCATCCCGCCGGAGCGCTGCGCCCGCCCTTCCCACCGGCGCCTCCACCGCGTTTGTTTGGCGCCATGTCTCTGCTGGACTCCGCCACCGCCCACGTCCCCGGTTCCATCGGCAACCTGGGGCCCGGGCTCGACGTGCTCGGAGCGGCGGTCACGGGGGCAAGTGACAGTGTCACGGCGTCGTGGACCGACCGTCCGGGGCTCAGTATCCTCGATGCCGGGGATCCGGCACTCTCCACCGACCCTGACCAGCACGCCAGCGGGATCGCGGCCGCCGCCGTCCTGCGCGTCGCCCTGGCCAACGGGGCGCGCCTCCCTCGCCGCGGTATCGGCCTGACCTGCCGGAAGGGGCTCCCCCTGTCCGGGGGGCAAGGCGGTTCAGCAGCATCGGCCGTCGCGGGGGCCGGGCGCAAGGCGATGCTCGCC